>VFQR01000250.1_pt1 | contig 99369 bp, 96 predicted proteins | sample 3512321 | NCBI WGS metagenome assembly VFQR01 (sample SAMN10412374, study PRJNA504923) | tailings metagenome | isolation source: Relicate 3 Philex TSF1 revegetated site | place: Philippines: Tuba, Benguet | collected 2017-08-29 | reverse complement strand
GCCGGCGTGACCGGCACGAAGTATGCGCTGTCGCGTCTCGGCCGCGTGGAGAACGTCGTGCGCTCCCCGCTCGTCGAGGTCGAGGCATCGACCGCCCAGACGATCGACGCGGCCATGAAGCATGCCGGATTGATCAACTGAACGCACCGATGTCCCGAGAATTCGCAACAAACGGCAAGACCGTTGCCGAAAACCGCAAGGCGCGGTTTTCCTACGAGGTCGTCGACACGCTGGAGACCGGGCTCGTGCTGACGGGCACGGAGGTCAAGTCGCTGCGCCAGGGCCAGGCGAACATCCAGGAATCCTATGCCTCGGCGGAGGGCGGCGAGATCTGGCTCATCAACTCGTATCTGCCGGAATACGCGCAGGGCAACCGCTTCAACCACGAGCCGCGTCGAAGGCGAAAGCTCCTGGTCAAGAAGAAGGAAATGGCCCGGCTCGCGCAGGCGGTGGAGCGCGAGGGCATGACGATGGTCCCGCTCAAGATCTACTTCAACGAACGCGGCCGGGCGAAGCTTCTGCTCGGCGTCGCGCGCGGCAAGAAGCTGCACGACAAGCGCGAGACCGAGAAGAAGCGCGACTGGAGTCGCGAGAAGGCACGGCTGCTGAAGGAGCGCGGCTAGGCGCTCCGCATTCATGCGACGTATGAAGTCGTTGCCGAATCGCAACACGGTCTCCGGCAATCGCTGCCGGCCATGGAAATCGCGCCCGTCGCCCGCCAGAAATGTTGACGAGCAGCCTCATATTTTCCTAGTTTCCCGACCGGCCTGAGGGGGCCGACCCAAGCGATCTCGCTAGGCAAAAACCGGCGACCGCATCTCCGAAGGAGATGGCGGCACAGAGGGCTTGGACATGCAGAATTCTTCTCGCGGCGGCAGGGCCGTCAACGGCGAGGCTTCCCATTCCGGTATTTCGGCGACGCTCGGCATTCTGCCGGTCATCGCTCTATCGGCCGGGTTCACCGAACCGGCATTCGGCCAGACGGCGGGCGTCACCGATCTCCCGACCATTACCGTGGATGGCGGATCCGGCGACGGGACCGCCGGGACGGGATACAAGGCCGATCGCCTGAAGTCGCCGAAGGCGACGGCGCCCGTCGTCGACACGCCGCAGACGGTGCAGGTGATTCCCGAAGACATCATCAAGGAGCGCGGTGCCTCGAACCTCACCGAGGTGCTTAGAAACACGCCGGGGATCAGCTTCAACGCGGGCGAGAACGGCTTCGCGACTTCGACCAACAACTTCCAGCTTCGGGGCTTCGATGCCGCGGGCAGCATCTTTGTCGACGGCGCGCGCGATTCCGGCAGCTACAAGCGCGACACGTTCAACATCGAGCGGGTCGAGGTCTTCAAGGGGGCGGCGTCCGACAACGGACGAGGCGGCCCGGGGGGCTACATCAACACCGTCACGAAGACGCCGCGCCTGGAGGAATTCATCTCGGGCGAGGCGGGATTGAGTTTCGACGAATATGGCACGGACCCGCTGTTCAGGACGACGCTGGACGTCAACCAGCGCGTGGGTGAGACCGCCGCCGTCCGGTTCAACGCCTTGTTCGAGGACGGCGGCGTCATGGGCCGCGACTTCGCGCGCAACGGCGCCTGGGGCATTGCGCCCTCGGTGGCGATCGGCCTGGGCACCGATTTCCGCGCGATCCTCGCCTACGAGCATGTCGAACGCGACGACCGACCGGACTGGGGCGTCCCGGGTGCGACGATCCCTGGCACGTTGCGCTACGACCCGATCACCGCCGGCGCGCCGCGCGACGGCTATTACGGACTGATCACCGACTTCGACAGGGTCGTCAGCGATGCGCTGCTGGCCCGTCTCGAATATGACGTGCTGCCGAATGTGACGATCAGCAACCAGACCCGCTTCAGTCATGTGGACCGGACGGCCCGCTACACGATCCCGGGTGGCTTCGCGCCGCCCTCCAGCGTGAATACCGAGGATCAGGCCTACGACCGCACCAACATGTCCGTGTCGAACCTCAGCAACGTCGCGGCCGAATTCGACACCGGCCGCTTCTGGCACACGCTTTCGGCCGGCCTCGAATTCACCCACGAGAACTCGCGCGCCGGTCGCTTCGGCACGGTTCTGACGCCGGGCGATACGGATCTCTTCAATCCCGACCCCACGCGGCGTCCGTCGGCTCCCCTGGTGGCGACCCAGACGAGCGACATAACGGTCACCACCGCGGCCGCCTATCTGTACGATACCGTCAGGCTGAGCGAGCAGTGGCTCGTCTCCGCCGGGTTGCGTGCCGAATATTACGACGTCGACCTCGTCGACAGCACCGGTGGCGGGTCCTTCAGCGGCGACGAGTTCACGCTGGGCGGCAAGTTCGGCGTGGTCTACAAGCCCCGGCCCGAGGGCAGCATCTATGCGTCCTACGGACTGTCTCACCTGCCGCCGGGATCGTATCTGTCGAACTCCGACATATCGCGAACCGGCAACAATGCCTTTCCCGGCTTCGTGCCGGGCGCCGATCCGATCTATTCCCACAATTACGAGGTGGGTGTGAAATGGGAGCTGCTGGGCGGCAGGCTGCTGGCCAGCGCGGCCGCCTTCCGCACGGAGAAGAACAACGTGCCGTGGGTCGGCCGTGACGTCGGCGAGGTGGTCGACAGCCTGAAGGGGTATGGCAAGCAGATCGTGCAGGGCGTCGAGTTGAGCCTTGCCGGCGAGGTCACCGAACAGTGGAGCGTATTCGGCGGCGTCGCGCTTATCGACAGCGAGCGCCGGCACAGCGCCTATCTCGACCAGATCCGGCGCAATGCCAACCCGGCAGACTACGGCGCCTTTACCTCGACCAACGGCGACAAGCTGGCCTTCACGCCGGACGTGACGGCGAACCTGTGGACGACCTACCGGATCAACGAGAAGCTCACCCTGGGCGGCGGAATCCAGTATGTCGGCTCTTCGTTCCTGGGCCGGCCGGACGATGCCATCCGCGTGATTCCCAACGGCGTGTTCGGCAAGTTGCCCGACTATGTCCTGTTGAACCTGATGGCCTCGTATCAGGTGACCGACAACATCAGGCTGCAGTTCAACGTCGACAACCTGCTCGACGAGACCTACGCTGTCTCGACGAACTGGAACGGGTCGCGCGCGTCGCTCGGAGCTCCCAGGACGTTCCGGTTCAGCACCGGATTCCGGTTCTGATCCGTAGCCTCCGCAAGTCGTTTCCATCGGATCGGGCAGCGCCGCGGCTGTCCGAACCGCTGTTTTCGGGAAAGGCCCGGCTTCGATGCTGGTCACGATCGCCGATGTACTGACCAGTGACGAACTCGCCCATATCCGGCAGGTCCTGGAAACGACCGACTGGGTGGATGGCCGCGCCTCTGCCGGCGACCAGGCGGCCAGGGTCAAGCACAATCTGCAGGTGCCGCCCGACGCTCCGGCCGCGCAGCAGCTCGGCCAGATCGTGCTGCAGGCGCTGTCGCGAAATTCGCTTTTCACCACCGCGACCTTGCCGCTGCGCGTGCTGCCGCCGATGTTCAACCGATACGATGTCGGAATGACCTTCGGCGCCCATGTGGACGGGTCGATCCGTACCCTGGGTTCCGGCGCGCGGTTGCGCACCGACATCTCCTCGACCCTTTTCCTGACGCCGCCCGAGGACTATGACGGTGGCGAACTGGTGGTCCACGACACCTACGGCGTGCACAAGGTGAAGCTGCCGGCCGGCCACATGGTCGTCTATCCCGCCACCAGTATGCATTCGGTGACGCCGGTGACGCGGGGAAGCCGCTGGGGATCGTTCTTCTGGACGCAGTCGATGGTGAAGGACGACTGGCGCCGCACCATGCTCTACGAACTCGACATGTCGATCATCCGCATCCGCCAGGAGCTGCCCGACGATCACACCGCCGTCGTGGCTCTGGTGGCGCACTATCACAATCTGCTCAGGCACTGGTCCGAGGTGTGAGCGCCGGTTCTCCCGTGGTGCCGCCCGATGTCGTGGCGCTCGCCGACTACGAGCGCCATGCCCGCGCGCGCCTGCCGCCCGACATTTGGGCCTATGTCGCCGGAGCCGGCGCGGATGGATGGACACGGCGGTGGAACCGCGAGGCGTTCGACCGGATCAGGCTTGCGGGGCGCGTACTCGCCGACATGCGCGGCGCCTCCACGCGGAGCAGCCTCTTGGGATTGGACCTCGAGTTTCCCGTGATCGTCGCGCCCGTCGCGTTTCAGCGGCTGGCTCATCCCGACGGGGAGTCCGCCACGGCTCTCGGCGTGTCTGCCGCGCGCTCCGTCATGACCGTGAGCACGCAGTCCAGCGTAGCACTGGAAACGGTCGCCGCTGCTTCGACCCGCCCGCTTTTCTACCAGCTCTACATGCAGACGGATCGGGCCGACACGCTGCGGCTGGTACGTCGCGCCGAGGCGGCTGGCTATGCCGCGATCATGGTCACGGTCGATGCGCCGGTCAGCGGGGTCCGCAACGAGGAACAGCGCTCCGGCTTCCGGCTGCCGGCCGGCGTGGCGGCGGTCGACCAGACCGGAATGGCCATGCCCGTGTCCCGTGCCGGCCCGGGCGAAAGTCCCGTCTTCCTGGGTCTGCTCGACAACCAGCCGCGCTGGGAGGACGTCGAGTGGCTGCGCGGAGAGACGCGCCTGCCGCTGCTCGTGAAGGGGATCGTCGATCATCGCGATGCCATGCGCGCCATCGCGTCCGGCATCGACGGCATCGTGGTCTCGAACCATGGCGGGCGAACCCTCGACACCTTGCCGGCCACTATCGAAGCCCTTCCCCGGATCGTCTCCACGGTGGATGGACGGGTGCCCGTCCTCGTGGATGGCGGCATCCGGCGTGGCACCGACGTCCTCAAATGCCTGGCGCTGGGTGCCAGTGCCGTCATGGTCGGCCAGCCGGTCATGCATGCGCTGGCGGTCGCGGGCGCCGTTGGCGTCGCGCATATGCTGACGATCCTGCGCGCCGAGCTGGAAGCGGCCATGGCGCTGACGGGCTGCCGGACGCTCGCCGACATAGACGGTTTCCGTGCTCTGGGATGGCGCGGGACCGAAATGACCTGCTTCAGGCCGTCGCGCCCGCCGCCGGGGTGCCGGCGTCGAGCCGTTCCGCCACGCCGGCAAAGACGCTCGTGAACATGTCTTCCGTCAGCCTGCCGGTATTCGTGTTGTAGCGCGAGCAGTGGTAGCTCGAAAAAAGCGTAAGCCTGCCCGCCGGCTGCACCGTCCCGTGCCCGAACGGATGCTCGGCGATCCTGCGCCCCAGCGCGCGAACGACGGACTGGTGCGCGATGGTGCCGAGCGCGACGATCGCCTCGAGCCGGGGCAGCGACGCGATCGTCGAGGCGAGGAAGCGCCGGCAGGTGGCGATCTCGGCGCCGGTCGGCTTGTTGTCCGGTGGCACGCAGCGCACGGCGTTGGTGATGGCGGTCTCGACGAGTTCGAGCCCGTCATCCGGTCTCGCCATGAACGTGCCGCGCGCGAAGCCGAACCGGATCAGGGTCGAATAGAGAAGGTCACCGGCATAGTCTCCCGTGAACGGGCGGCCGGTCCTGTTGGCGCCGCGCAGGCCCGGCGCGAGACCGACCACCAGCAGCCGCACGTCCTCGTGCCCCCCGCGCGGCAGAAATGTCGGCACGGGGGCGTTGAACCAGGTTGGTTCCTTCATCCGCCAGCCGGCGATGAAATCGTGGAGCCTGGGGCAGAGGGGGCAGTCGCGTGGCGGCTCGGTGCCGGCCGGCCCGGTCAAAGGCTGTCCTCGATGTCTTCCTGCGGCTCGTGCCGGCGCGGCGGTCTTTCCGAGGGATCTCGCCCCACCTCCGCCTTGAGGCTCGCAAGGTCGATGAAATAGTCGGCCTGGCGGCGCAGGTCATCCGAGATCATCGGCGGCTGGGAGGACATGGTGGACACGACGCTCACCTTGCGGCCGCGCCGTTGAAGCGCATCGACCAGCGTGCGGAAGTCGCCGTCCCCCGAAAAGATCACATAGTGGTCCACGACGTCGGCGAGCTCCAGCGCGTCGATCGTCAGCTCGATATCCATGTTGCCCTTGATCTTGCGCCGCCCGGTGGAGTCGGTGAACTCCTTGGCGGGCTTGGTCACGACCTTGTAGCCATTGTAGTCGAGCCAGTCGATCAGCGGACGGATGGATGAGTATTCCTGATCCTCGATCAGTGCCGTGTAATAGTAGGCGCGAAGTAGATATCCGCGCTTGTGGAATGAGGCAAGAAGTTTCCTGTAGTCTATGTCGAAGCCAAGAGCCCGCGACGTGGCGTAGAGATTTGCGCCGTCTATGAACAGGGCGATCTTCTCGCGGGGATCGAACATTGAATATCAGTCCCTTTCGGCAAAACGCATGTCGTTTATGGCAGTCCTGCGCCCCGCCGGTGGCAACCGGCACAAATCGGGCGGGCGATTCTCAAATGTTTCGAGCACCCGCTTATGGTATTCCAAGGGCAGGCGGGGCGGGAAGCGGTTTCGCGCTGCGACAAATCATCGTGATCCGCCGCGCACCGCGATCGGCGACCCTGTGCGGCCGATCGGTTGTCCTTGAGTTTTGCGGGCGATCGCGTTATGGAGCCCCACGTTTCCCGGATTCTAAGGCTTGAAAGGGGCATTCCATGGCCCGCGTAACCGTTGAAGATTGCATCGACAAGGTCGAGAACCGCTTCGAGCTGGTTCTTCTGGCCGGTCACCGTGCCCGACAGATCAGCCAGGGCGCCCAGATCACCGTCCCCCGCGACAACGACAAGAATCCCGTCGTGGCGCTGCGCGAGATCGCCGACGAGACGCTGGCGCCCGATGATCTGCGCGAGGACCTGATCCATTCGCTGCAGAAGCATGTCGAGGTCGACGAGCCGGAGGCCGAGGCCCCCGCTCTCATCGACGCCGGCGGCGACGCTGTTGCTGCCACTGCGGATGCCGATCAGGAAGACGACAACATCGCCTTCGACCGCATGACGGAGGAGGATCTGCTGGCCGGCATCGAGGGTCTCGTGCCGCCGGAGAAGAGCGACGATTTCTGATCGCGCAGCCGGACTTCCGGAACGCGCAAATCGCGACTATCTAGGACATGCGCCGCGTCTTCGATGCGGCGCATGTTTCGTTTGGTCGATTGCCGACCCAGTATCGCCGGAGCCGCCCGCCCATGATGCGCCAGTACGAGCTTGTCGAGCGCGTCCAGCGCTACAAGCCGGACGTCAACGAGGCGCTGCTCAACAAGGCCTACGTCTATGCCATGCAGAAGCACGGCCACCAGCGCCGGGCTTCGGGCGATCCCTACTTCTCGCATCCGCTCGAGGTCGCGGCGATCCTGACCGACATGCATCTCGACGAGGCGACGATCGCGGTCGCTCTGCTGCATGACACGATCGAGGACACCAGCGCGACCCGACAGGAGATCGACGAACTCTTCGGTCCCGACCTCGGCAAGCTCGTCGAGGGCCTGACCAAGCTCAAGAAACTCGACCTCGTCTCCAAGAAGGCCGAGCAGGCCGAGAACCTGCGCAAGCTGCTGCTCGCCATCGCGGAGGACGTTCGCGTCCTGCTCGTCAAGCTCGCCGACCGCCTCCACAACATGCGCACGCTCGACCACGTGCCGGAGAACAAGCGGCTGCGGATCGCCGAGGAGACGATGGAGATCTATGCGCCGCTCGCCGGTCGCATGGGCATGCAGGACATGCGCGAGGAGCTGGAGGAACTGGCCTTCCGCTACATCAATCCCGAGGCCCATCGTACGGTCACCGAACGCCTCGCCAACATCCTCGAGCATAACAAGGGCATCCTCGCCGAGATCGAGGGCGCGCTGTCGACGCTGTTCCAGAAGCACGACATCCGCGCCGAGGTGAAGAGCCGGCAGAAGAAGCCCTGGTCGGTCTTCCGCAAGATGGAGACCAAGGCGCTGTCCTTCGAGCAGCTCTCCGACATCTTCGGATTCCGGGTGATGGTGGAGACCGTGGAGGACTGCTATCGCGCGCTCTTCGCCATTCACACAACCTGGTCGATGGTCCCTGGCCGCTTCAAGGACTACATCTCCACCCCGAAGCAGAACGACTACCGCTCGATCCACACCACGATCGTCGGCCCTTCGCGCCAGCGAGTTGAACTGCAGATCCGCACCCGCGAGATGAACAGCATCGCGGAGTACGGCGTCGCCGCCCATTCGATCTACAAGGATCACGGCCCCAACGGCGCCAGCCATGGCCTGTCGAAAGACACGAACGCCTATTCGTGGCTGCGGCGCACGATCGAGGCTCTTTCGGAAGGCGACAATCCCGAGGAGTTCCTGGAAAACACCAAGCTGGAACTCTTCCAGGATCAGGTCTTCTGCTTCACGCCGAAGGGACGGCTCATTGCGCTGCCGCGCGGCGCGACGCCCATCGACTTCGCATACGCCGTCCATACCGAAGTCGGCGATACCTGCGTCGGCGCCAAGGTCAACGGCCGCATCATGCCGCTGATGACGGAACTGAAGAACGGCGACGAGGTGGAGATCATCCGCTCCAAGGCGCAGGTGCCGCCCGCAGCCTGGGAACACGTCGTCGTCACGGGCAAGGCCCGCTCGGCGATCCGCCGCGCCACCAAGGCGGCAATCCGCAAGCAGTATTCGGGGCTGGGCACGCGCATACTGGAGCGCGCGTTCGAGCGCGCCGGCAAGGCATTCACGAAGGAGCGCATAAAGCCCGTCCTCCACCGCCTGGCGCGCAAGGACGTCGAGGACGTGCTGGCCGCCGTCGGCCGCGGGGAGCTGTCCTCGATCGACGTGATGAAGGCCGTCTTCCCCGATTTCAAGGACGAGCGCGTCACCCAGTCCTCGCGTGCGAGGGAGGAGGGCTGGTTCAACCTGCGCAACGCGGCGGGCATGCTTTTCCAGATACCCGGGCGGGCCGCGCGCAAGGCGCGCAAGGGCGAGGGCGCGTCCAAGGACGACAAGCCGGGAGCCCTGCCGATCCGCGGCGTCAGCGGAGACCTACCGGTCACCTTCGCCCCGGAAGGCGCGGTGCCGGGCGACCGTATCGTCGGCATCATGCAGCCGGGCTCGGGCTTGACTATCTATCCGATCCAGTCGCCCTCGCTCGCCGCATTCGACGACCAGCCGGAACGCTGGATCGACGTGCGCTGGGACATCGACGAGGAGAACAAGGGCCGCTTTCCCGCCCGCATCAGCGTCACGGCGATCAACGAGCCCGGCTCGCTCGCCGAGATCGCCCAGACGATCGCCTCCAACGACGCCAACATCCAGACCATGTCGATGATCAAGACCGCGCCCGATTTCACGGAGATGCTCATCGACCTGGAAGTCTGGGACCTGAAGCATCTCAATCGCCTCCTGTCGCAACTGAAGCTCTGCTCTTCCGTTAGTGACGCGCGCCGCGTGAACGGCTGACCCCGAGAAGCCCGTGGAGTTTCCTGCAATGAACAAAGACGACGTGCTTGCGATCTTCCGCGATTCCGGCGCGATCCTGGAGGGACACTTCATCCTCACCTCGGGCCTGCATTCGCCGATATTCCTGCAGAAGGCGCGGGTCTTCATGCATGCCGACCGCACCGAGAAGCTGTGCAGGGCGCTGGCCGAGACGATCAGGTCGTCGGTCAAGGGACCCATCGACTACGTGGTGGGGCCGGCGGTGGGCGGCATAATCCCGGCCTACGAGACGTCGCGTCATCTCAACGTGCCGGCCGTCTGGGTCGAGCGCGAACAGGGCAAGTTCCGGCTGCGGCGCTTCGACATGGAAGAAGGCGCGCGCGTCGTGATCGTCGAGGACATCGTGACCACCGGCCTTTCGATCCGCGAGACCGTGGACTGCCTCCGCGAGATCGGCGCGGAGGTGCTCGCCGCCGCCTGCATCATCGACCGTTCCGCCGGAAAGGCCGATGTCGGCGTTCCACTCGTCGCCCTCGTCGAACACGAGGTTCCCGCCTATCCGCCCGACCTCGTGCCGCCGGAACTGGCCGCCCTTCCGCCCGTCAAGCCGGGCAGCAGGAATATCTGATCGGCCGGTGGTCATTGTAACGGCCATATTGCATCACTATACGTCCCGTTAGGGCGATGTACGGCAGACTGCCGTCCCGCATAGCCCTGATCCGAAGATCGCCACACGGAGCACACCGGTCGCGGAATGCTTTTTCGACGCAAGAGCCCCGAAGGATTTTTGAATCGCACGCGGACCTATTTCTGGCCGCGTCGGTCGTTCGGGCGCTCGGCGCGCTACTTTTCCAAGCGCGTGCTTCGCATCTCGGGCACGCCGCATGCCGTGGCCGCCGGCGTCGCAGCGGGCGTCTTCGCCTCCTTCCTTCCCTATCCCGGATTCCATTTCCTGCTGGCGGCGGTTCTGGCCTGGATCTGCGCGGGCAACCTGATCGCCTCGGCGATCGGCACGGCGGTCGGAAACCCGCTGACGTTTCCGCTGATCTGGGGCTCCACCTACGAGGCTGGCCGCTTCATCCTGGAAGGACGCGGTCCTCGCCAGCCGCGCGAGATGGACCTGATAGCCGCCTTCCGGCGCCTCGATTTCGGCCAGCTCTGGGAGCCGTTGCTCAAGCCCATGACCGTCGGCGCCATCCCGCTCGGGCTCGCCTTCGCGCTTATCTTCTACTTCCTCACGCGCTGGGCGACGGTGGCCTTCCGCAACCGGCGGCAGAAGCGGCTGGCCGAGAAGGCCCGCATCAAGGCCGCGTCCGCGCCCCAGGGGGGACAGGCGGCCGGCGCATGATCATCGGGCTCGGCAGCGACCTGATAGACATCCGTCGCATCGCGCGTTCCCTCGACCGGTTCGGCGAGCGGTTCGTGTCGCGGATCTTCACCGACGTCGAGCAGGCCAAGTCGGACCGTCGCCGCGAGCGGGCGGCCTCCTACGCCAAGCGGTTCGCCGCGAAGGAGGCCTGTGCCAAGGCGCTGGGGACCGGCCTGTCGCGCGGTGTCTTCTGGCGAGACATGGGCGTGGTCAACCTGCCCGGCGGAAAGCCGACCATGCGGCTTACCAACGGTGCCCGCGCGCGCCTCGATGCCATCACCCCTAGCGGCCACCGCGCCGTCGTCCACCTGACGATCACCGACGACTACCCTCTCGCCCAGGCCTTCGTTGTCATCGAGGCACTGTCGGGGCCCGAACCGACCGTGGACCCCTGAAGTCGAAGCCATTCCGGTTGCCCGTCACAGGGCCAGTCGGTAAGAGGTTGCTTCATCCAAACGAGGACGACATGACAGTGGCGGACAAATCTGCGAAGAAATCGGGCGGGCTAGGCGAGACCGTCAACGTCATCGTCCAGGCACTGCTGCTCGCCCTCGTCATACGCACGCTCTTCTTCCAGCCCTTCTCGATCCCCTCGGGCTCCATGCGGCCGACGCTGCTGGAGGGTGACTATCTGTTTGTGACGAAATGGGCATACGGCTATTCGCGCCATTCGCTGCCCTTCTCGCCGCCGCTCTTTTCGGGACGTATCTGGGACGGCGAGCCCGTGCGCGGCGACGTTGTCGTCTTCAAGTTTCCGCCAAACCCCTCGCTCGACTACATCAAGCGCGTGGTCGGCATGCCGGGCGACCGCATTCAGATGCGCGACGGCGTACTTCATATCAATGGCGAGCCTGTCGAGCGCGAGATGATCGGGCAGGTCGACAATCCTGACGTCACCGAGATGAACAGGCCGGTCGACGTCTGGCGCGAGACGCTTCCGAACGGCGTCAGTTACGACACGTTCGACCTGTCGCCGAACTCGATCGGCGACAACACGCGCGAATTCCAGGTTCCGGCCGGTCATTACTTCATGATGGGCGACAATCGCGACAACTCGACCGACAGCCGGTTCTCGGTGGGTTTCGTGCCGCATGAGAACCTCGTCGGCCGCGCCAACATCATCTTCTTCTCGATCGCCGACGGGGCCAGCCCGCTCGAAATCTGGCGCTGGCCCTCCTCGCTGAGGCCGTCGCGCCTGTTCACCAGCGTCGAATAGGCATGGCTGCCAGGCGTCTGACGGGGAGGGCGCTGGCCGATGCGGTGGCCGAGCGGATCGGCGTGTCCTTCGCCGACGCGGGCCGTCTGCAGAGGGCACTGACCCATGCCAGCGCTCCGCGCGGCCGGGGCGACGACTATCAGCGGCTCGAGTTCCTGGGCGACCGCGTGCTTGGGCTCGTGGTGGCGGAGATGCTCTTCGCAGCCTATCCCGATGCGCCCGAGGGCGAACTCTCGCTCCGGCTCAACCAGCTCGTCAGCGCGGAAACCTGCGCGGCGGTGGCCGGCGAACTGGGCCTGGCGGACTTCGTGCTCGCCGGCAGCGAGATACGTTCGACCGGCGGTGCAAAGCGCACGAACCTGCGCGCCGACATCATCGAATCGCTGATCGCCGCGATCTATCTGGAAGGCGGACTTGAAGCCGCGAGACGCTTCATCGTAGCTCATTGGGAGGCGCGCTCACGGCGTGCCGGCGCGGCGCGGCGCGATCCCAAGACCGCGCTCCAGGAGTGGGCGCATCAGGTATCGGGCGCACCGCCCGTCTACCAGATCGTCGGCCGGGAAGGACCGGACCACGACCCCGTTTTCACGGTGCGCGTCGCCGTCGACGGCCGCGAACCGGCCGAGGCGAGCGGCCACTCCAAGCGGGAGGCCGAGCAGGCTGCCGCGGCCGGGCTCCTGCTGCGCGAAGGTGTCTGGGAAGGCGAAGGAGAAACGGCGTGAACCAGACTTCCCAGAAGGCACCGACACGTTCCGGCTTCGTCGCGCTGATCGGCGCGCCGAATGCCGGCAAGTCGACGCTGATGAACCAGCTCGTCGGCACCAAGGTCTCGATCGTCACCCACAAGGTCCAGACGACGCGCGCGCTCGTACGCGGCATCGTGATTCGGGACGACGCGCAGATCGTGTTCGTAGACACCCCCGGCATCTTCGCCCCGCGCCGCCGGCTCGACAGGGCGATGGTCACGACGGCCTGGGGCGGCGCCAGGGACGCCGACGTGGTGCTGGTCCTGATCGACGCCGAGCGCGGCATCAGGGGCGATGCCGACGCGATCCTCGAAAAGCTCGCCCAGGTGCGCCAGCCCAAGGTGCTCGTCCTCAACAAGATCGACCGCGTGAAGCGCGAAAGCCTGCTCGCGCTGGCGTCGGACGCCAACGGCCGCGTGCCGTTCGAGCGGACGTTCATGATATCCGCGCTCACCGGATCGGGCTGTGACGATCTCCTGGCATACCTCGCCGCCGCGCTTCCGGAGGGTCCCTGGTACTATCCCGAAGACCAGATTTCCGACCTGCCGATGCGCCAGCTCGCCGCCGAGATCACGCGCGAGAAGATATTCCTGCGGCTCCACCAGGAGCTGCCCTATTCCTCCCATGTCGAGACGGAAAAATGGGAGGAGCAGAAGAACGGCTCGGTGCGGATCGAGCAGGTGATCTATGTCGAGCGCGACAGCCAGAAGGCGATCGTTCTGGGCAGGAAGGGCGAGACGATCCGCGCCATCGGCGAGGCCGCGCGGCTGGAACTCGCCGGCATCCTCGAGCAGAAGGTCCACCTGTTCCTGTTCGTCAAGGTACGCGAGAACTGGGGCGATGATCCCGAGCGCTACCGCGAGATGGGGCTGGACTTCCCGGGTTGAGCCCGCACCCTTCTATCTTGCCCGCCAGGACCGCAGCCGGACCGTGGTCCATGCGGGCGCCGGAACTTGCGCGCTTGATTTCCCCCGCGCCTCGACGGATGGTCCGCCGCGATGGAATGGCGTGACGAAGGCATAATCCTCGGTGCCCGAAGGCATGGCGAGACGAGCGCCATCCTGGAGGTCATGACGCGCGGGCACGGCCGTCACCTCGGCATCGTTCGCGGTGGGCGTTCGCGGCGCATGCAGCCGGTGCTGCAGGCCGGCAACCGGGTCGAGGTGACCTGGCGCGCACGTCTCGACGAGCATCTGGGCGCCTACCAGGCCGAGGCGATCGACCTCAACGCGGCGCGCTTCTTCGATGCCCCGTGCGCCGTCTACGGCCTGCAGACGATCGCGGCGCATCTGCGGCTCCTGCCCGAGCGCGATCCGCATCCGCGGCTCTACGAGACGCTGCTGGTCGTACTTGCCCATCTCGAGGACGCAGCCGCCGCGGCCGAGCTGGTCGTGCGCTTCGAACTGCTGGTGCTGGACGAGCTTGGCTTCGGACTGGACCTTTCACGTTGCGCGGCGACCGGTTCGCGCGAGGACCTGGCCTACGTCTCGCCGAAGACGGGACGGGCCGTGAGCCGTGTGGCGGGCCTCGAATGGGCCGATCGCCTGCTCGCGTTGCCCGCATTCCTCAAGCCGGCCTCCGGGCTGAGGGCCGATACCGCTGCGGTCGAGGCGGCGTTCCGGCTCACGGGCTTCTTTCTTGCCCGCAACGTCTACGAGCCGCGGGGACTTTCCGCGCCCGAGGCCAGGGCGGGCTTCCTGTCGGCGCTGGCAAGGGCGTTTCGCGCGGCGGCCAACGAAAAACACCATGGAGACGACGCCGCATGAGCGAGACAGAACTGTTCCCGGGCTACATGTCCCCTCTCGGCCTGGGCGTCATCCCGCTGGAAGACATCGGCCGTTATTCCGGACTCGAACTCCTGCAGCGTCTGGTCGACCGGAAGTATCCCGCACCGCCCATCGGCAGGCGCATGAATTATGGCATCTCCGAAGTCTCTCCCGGCCGCGCGGTCTTTCGCGGGCGCCCGGGAAAGCGCCATCTCAACCCGCTTGGCGGCGTTCATGGCGGCTGGGCGGCGACCATCATGGATTCCGCGCTCGCCTGCGCGGTCCAGACGCTTCTGGAGCCCGGCGAGGCCTACACGACGGTGGAGTTCAAGGTGAACCTCATCCGTCCGATCACGCCCGAGACCGGCGAGACGGTCTGCGAGGGCAGGGTGGTTCACAAGGGCCGCACGACTGGCGTGTCCGAGGCTACGCTCAAGGATGCCGACGGCAAGGTGCTGGCGTTCGGCACCGAAACCTGCTCCATCTTCCCCTTCTCGGCGTTGCGCAGGTAGGCTCCGTGTAACCGGGTCGGAGGGCGGCTGTTGATCCTCGAGATCGTGCTGGTCGTGGCGGTGATCGCCCTTCTCGCCGTGATGCGTCGGCAGAACGAACGCATCGCGACGCTCGAATTCGACCTCGACGCGCTCAGGCGCACCTTCATCGAGAGCCGCGACGGCCAGCCCATCGCGCGTCAGGCCGAGGCGGTCGGCGGGGAACAGGCGGAAGGCTCGCCGGTTCCCCAACCCGCAGCGGCTGCCCTCGAGCCGGAACCGGACGACGAAGCGGCGGAAACCCGGCCGGTCGAAACCGGTCCCTGGACCGCGCGCCCGCAAGACACGACCGGGCCCGGTCCCGAAACCGTCCCGGCGGAACGACCCGACATCGAGACCGCGCTCGGCACGCGCTGGACGGTCTGGATCGGCGGCATCGCGCTCGCGCTCGGCGGCATATTCCTGGTCCGCTATTCGATCGAGGCCGGCATATTCGGCCCCGGCCCGCGCATTGCGATGGCCGTCCTGTTCGGGCTGCTCCTCGCTGGCGCGGGGGAGTTCGCGCGGCGCAGGGGCTTTAGTGCTCCCGTCGGCGGCATCGATAGCACCTACGTCCCGGCCATCCTGACGGCGGCTGGCGCGTTCACGCTCTTCGGCACCGTCTATGCCGCGCACGGCATCTATGGGTTCATCGGCGCGACCGCCGCCTTCATGGTCCTCGGCGCGCTGGGTCTCGGCACGCTTTCTCTGGCACTGGTCCACGGTCGCGCGCTCGCCGGGCTGGGGCTGCTCGGCTCGCTCCTGACGCCCATCCTCGTCTCCTCGGACAGCCCGAACGCCTGGGTGCTCTTCGGCTACCTCGCCATCGTGCTGGCAGGGGCGGTCGCAGTCGCCGCCATCCGACGCTGGCGTTTCCTGGCCGTGTCCGCCTTCATCGGAACTGGCATCTGGAGCCTCGCCTTCCTCACATTCGCCGACACGCCGCAGCCCGGCCCGACGGTATTCGTTTCGCTGGTCATGATCGTCCTGCTCGCCGGCCTGTGGCTCAGGCCTTCCGCCGACGCGGCGCGCGACGGCGCGGCCTCCGTCGTTGCGGTCTTCGTCGCGATACCCGTGATGGTGCTCGCCGCCGTTCCGGAGTTCGCGGCGGCCGGCGCCAGCCCGGGAGCGGGAGGCGTTCTGGTGGCGCTGATCGCTGCGGCTGCCTGGCGGTTGCGGGCCATGCCGTTGCTGCACGCTGCCGGCCTCGTGTCGCTCCTCGCGCTCTTCGTGATCCTCTTCGGCGACCGCATCGCGATCGATTTCGATGCCGGCGTGTCGCTCGAGGGATTCTGGGAGCCTACTGACGCGATCGCCTTCCTGCCCTATGGCTGGGGCCTCGCGGCGCTGCTCGGCCTCGGTGGCGTGGCGATGGCGCGCCGCCTCGCGGCCTCGGCCCCGCGTCAGGCGTCCGGCTGGGCCTTCTGGGCCGCGGTCGCCCCCGCCACGGCGCTCGCGATGGCGTGGTTCTCATTCGGCGATCCCAATGTCGACTGGCGCTTCGCGGCCGCCTTCCTGGGGCTGGCACTCGCGCTGGCGGTCGCCGGTGAAATGACGGCGCGTGCCGAGGAGCCGGCGCTTGGTGGCCGCGCAGCGGCCTCGCTGCTGCTGGCCGGCGCGTCGTCCGCGCTTCTGCTGGCGATCGTCGCGGCCACCGGCCCGTTGCTCTCGGCTGTCCTCGGCGGCGCGGCCGCCATCCTGCCGACGCTCGCGACACGCCTGCGCACCTATCCGGCGCTTGGCTGGCTTTCCGCCGCCTTCGCCGGCGCTGCTCTCGTCCGCGTCGGTCTCGACCCGTCGATCGTGGGTCCCGACTTGCTGTCCGCGACGCCGGTCTTCAACGCCCTGCTGCCCGCCTACGTCGTCCCGGCACTGGCTTTCGGTTTCGCCGCCTGGCAGCTCGGCCGGACGACGGCGGGACGTCCACATCTCGTCATGCAGGCATTTGCAGCGCTTTTCGCGCTCCTGGCGGCCGCGATGCTCACGCGCCATGCCATGTCGGGCGGCATACTCGATGCCGGCGCGCCGCGCCTCGACGAGCAGGCCATCTACACGCTTATCGCGATCGGCGCCGGCGCGATCCTGCTGGCGCTCGACAACCGCAGCCCCAGCCCGGTCTTCCGCTACGGGTCGATCGCCGCGGGCCTCGTCTCGCTCGCCTTCGTCGCGGTCCAGCATTTCGTGGTGCTCAACCCGATCTTCACGAACGAATCCACCGGCTCGCTCCCGTTCTTCAACCTGCTGCTGATTGCCTATCTGCTGCCGGCGGTGGCGCTCGCCGCGCTGGCGCTCTACGCACGCGGCAGGCGGCCGTCCTGGTACGTGGCAGCCCTTGCCCTGATGGCTGCGCTGCTTGCCTTCGCCTGGGCCACGCTGTCGGTGCGCCGCTTCTACCAGGGCGAGTTCATCGGTACGTGGAAGGGCGTGACGGCGCTCGAGACCTACACCTATTCGGCCGTGTGGCTCTTCATCGGCGTCGCGATACTGATCGCCGGGCTCAGGCTGCGCCTGCGCGTGCTGCGCCTCGGCTCGGCCGTCCTCGTGGTGGCGGCCGTGGCAAAGGTCTTCCTGATCGACATGAGCGAACTGGAGGGCGTGCTCCGCGCCCTGTCGTTCATCGGGCTGGGCGCGGTGCTGATAGGCATCGGCATGTTCTACCAGCGAATGCTGGCCAGGCCGGCTCGGTAGCCGCGGTGGCGTCGTGCGTCCTTTGAGGCTCCCTTTCGCAAGCTCAGGGTCGCACCTCAGGATGAGGCAGGTAGGGTGCTCGTACAGCGGCGTCGGGAGGCGTGAGGCGCGTCGTGCGTCCTTCGAGGCTCCCCTTCGACAGGCTCAGGGTCGCACCTCAGGATGAGGGAGGTCGGCACCAATTTCCCTCATCCTGAGGTGCGAGCGGAGCGAGCCTCGAAGGACGCACTACGCTGCCACCGCTACTCCGCGGCCGCGAGCGCCGGTCTCGGCACCGGGCGTTCGGCGATCGGCCAGTGGACGATTGCGGCGAAGAAGGCGAGCGCAACCCCCAGCCACCAGACGGTGTCGTAACTGCCGTAGATGTCGTAGAGGTAGCCGCCCAGCCAGACGCCGAGGAACGACCCGATCTGGTGCGACAGGAACACGATCCCGCCCAGCATGCCGAGATGGCGCGTGCCGAACATGATCGCCACCAGGGCATTCGTCAGCGGCACGGTGGAGAGCCATAGCAGCCCCATGACGACCGCGAAGCCGATCACCGTCGTCGGCGTCTGCGGAAGCAGCAGGAACAGCGTGATCGCGACCGCCCGGCCGAGATAGATCCACACCAGGAGCATGGGCTTGGGGTAGCGCTGTCCAGCCATGCCGGCCGCGAGCGATCCGATGATGTTGAAGAAGCCGATCAGGGCCAGCGCGATCACCGCATAGCGCGCCTCGATGCCGATATCGGATACGTAGGCGGGAAAGTGCGCGGTTATGAACGCCACCTGGAAGCCGCACACGAAGAAGCCCGCAACCAGCAGGAGATAGCTCTGGTGGCCGATCGCCTCGCGCAGCGCCTCGCCGATCGTCTGCTCCATTTCGGCCATGCTCGCCCGGCCGGTGCGCGCGTTGCCGGCGAGCGGTATCGCCAGGATCGGCACGACCAGCATGAGCGCGCTCATCACCACGAGGCTGTCGTACCAGCCATAGGCGTCGATCAGGCCTTGGCTCAGCGGCGCAAAGATGAACATGCCCGCCGACCCGGCAGCCGTTCCCAGGCCGAAGACGAAACTGCGCCGCTCCGGCGCGACGTTGCGCGCAAAGGCCGCCAGCACGATGCCGAACGACCCGGCCGCGACGCCGAGGCCAACGAGCACGCCGCCGGAAATGTGAAGCATCGTCTCGGTCTCGGCATTGGCCATCAGCAGAAGGCCCGCCGCGTACAGTCCGCCCGACAGTGCCAGCACGCGCCATGTCCCGAACTTGTCGGCCAGCGCACCGAACACCGGTGTCCCCAGGCCCCAGAACAGGTTCTGTATCGCCATGGCCAGACCGAAGGTCGTCCGGTCCCAGCCCTTCTCCGCGAGCATCGGAAGCTGGAAGAAGCCCATGGCCGAGCGAGGGCCGAAGGTCAGCGCCGCGATGAGGCAGCCGCATATGATGATCAGCCACGGGATGGAGGGGTCGCGCGTGGCCGTCTGTGCATGTGTCATGCTGGCATGTCCCGGATGATGGCGCGGAGATTAGCGGAATGCCGGATCGCTTCCAATGAATTGATGTTCAGAATGCTTCAATTCGGCTGAAGTGTCGCGCGGGGCCTATGGCCCAACTCCGGGGCTGCCTGGCCCAACTTGCAATGCATCGAGACAGCGCTTAACTGTAGGTAACGGCACGGCCGTTTTTCTTTGATCATAAATATGCTCATATTGAGCATAAATGACGGGAGGAACGGGTGCCGAGTGACCGGCCTCTTTCAGGGGAGGATGTGAAATGACCGCCACCGCCACCGCGACCCGGACCGTGGACGTCGCCGGCACCGCCGCCGACCGCTTCGGCGTCCTGCCGATGCCGTCGCTGGCCTTTACGCCGGAGGTCGCGGCCGAGACCGCGCATCTCTACGAGCGCGTGCGCCATCACATTCCAGAGATCGAGTGGCCGGTTTACGCGCCTTACATCGCCGCGATCAACCGGCTGAAGAAGGAACGCAACGCGGTCATACTGGCGCACAACTACCAGACGCCGGAGATCTTCCATTGCGTTGCCGACATTGTCGGCGACTCCCTGAAGCTCGCTCAGGAGGCGGCCAAGGTCGATGCCGAGGTCATCGTCCAGTGCGGCGTGCACTTCATGGCCGAGACATCCAAGCTGATCAATCCCGCCAAGACCGTGCTGATCCCCGACATGAGGGCCGGCTGCTCGCTGGCGGAATCCATCACCGGCGCCGACGTCAGGCTGTTGCGCGAGCGCTATCCGGGCGTTCCCGTCGTCACCTACGTCAACACCTCCGCCGAGGTGAAGGCCGAGAGCGACATCTGCTGCACGTCGGCAAACGCGGTCGCCGTCGTCGAGAGCTTCGGCGTCGACCGGGTGCTGTGCATCCCCGACGAGTACCTCGCCCAGAACGTCGCCGCCCAGACGAAGGTGAAGATCCTGACCTGGAAGGGCCACTGCGAGGTTCACGAGCGCTTCACGGCGGAAGAGCTTCTCGCCTATCGGAAGGCTGATCCGGAGATCCAGATCATCGCGCATCCCGAATGCCCGACCGAGGTCGTCGCAATCGCCGATTTCACCGGCTCCACCTCGGGAATGATCAACTACGTCAAGGACAATCGGCCCCCGAAGGTGCTGCTCGTAACGGAATGTTCGATGGCGTCGAACATCGAGGCCGAGGTGCCGGACGTCCAGTTCGTCAAGCCGTGCAACCTGTGCCCCCACATGAAGCGGATCACGCTGCCGAAGATCCTCGAGAGCCTCGTCTACATGAAAGAGGAAGTGCTGGTCGATCCTTCGGTCGCGGAGCGCGCGCGCCGCGCGGTCGAGCGCATGATCAACCTGAACAACTGAGTAGACGGGCTTTGCCAACGCGTTCGGGGCGAGTGCCATGAGTGAGACCTTTCCGCCCCAGTCATGGACCGGCATCGACGACGTGGTCGTCGTCGGCGGCGGGCTGGCCGGCCTGTTCTGCGCGCTCAAGCTCAGCCCGCGTCCCGTTACGGTGCTGGCGTCCGCGCCCATCGGGCGCGGCGCTTCGTCGGCCTGGGCGCAGGGCGGGATCGCTGCTGCCATCAGCGACGGCGATTCCATCGACAAGCACCTCGCCGACACGCTGGAAGCCGGCGCCGGCACGGTCGACGAGAAGATCGCGCGCGGAATGGTCGCCGAGGCGGGCGCGCGCATCGAGGACCTGCTGCGCTACGGCGTGCCCTTCGATCGCGATCTGGAGGGCCGGCTGCAGCTTTCGCGCGAGGCCGCCCACTCGGAAAACCGCATCGTGCGCGTGCGCGGCGACATGGCCGGCCGCGCCATCATGGAGGCGCTGGTCGCCGCCGTGCGCGCGACGCCGTCGATCCGCGTGCTCGAAGGCTTCGTCGTCGAGGAACTGATCACCGAGGGTCGCTATGTGGCCGGTGTCGTGGCGAGGCCCAATTTCGGCAAGGCGCGCAAGCGGATCGCCTTTTCCTCGCGCGCGGTCGTCATGTGCTCGGGCGGCGTCGGTCATCTCTACGCCGTCACCACCAATCCGTTCGAGGCGTCCGGCAGCGGCTTCGGCATGGCGGCGCGCGCCGGCGCGGTGATCGCCGATCCGGAATTCGTCCAGTTCCATCCGACCGCGCTCGACGTAGGGCTCGATCCGGCTCCTCTGGCCACCGAGGCACTGCGCGGGGAGGGAGCGGTGCTCGTGAACCGCGACGGCCACCGCTTCATGCTCGACATACACCCCGACGGCGAACTCGCTCCGCGCGACGTCGTGGCGCGCGGCGTCTTCGCCGAGCTCAGGGCGGGCAGGGGGGCTTTCCTCGACTGCACGACCGCGATCGGCAGCCACTTCCCAACCGAGTTCCCCACCGTCTACGGCTATTGCCAGGCGGCCGGCATCGACCCGGTGCGCCAGCCGATCCCGGTCGCGCCCGCGGTGCATTATCACATGGGCGGCATTTTGACAGACGCGGAGGGGCGGACCACGCTGGACGGGCTGTGGGCGGCGGGCGAGGTGGCGTCGACCGGCGTCCACGGCGCCAACCGGCTGGCGTCGAACTCGCTGCTGGAGGCCGTCGTCTTCGCTTCGCGGATCGCCGCCAACATCCAGGGCCTGCTGCCGTCACCGAAGCTCACCCCGTGGCCTGCCTCGGAGACGCCGTCAGACGACGTCGTCACCGAGGAGGACAGTCCCGCGCTGACCGCGCTGCGCAGCCTGATGACTGCCCAGATGGGGGTGCTGCGCGACGGAGAGGGTCTTGCGCGCGCGCTCGCGTCGATCGACCAGCTCGAGAAGTCCAACGGCCGGACGCGTTTCGTGAACCTGGTCACCGCCGCCCGGATGATGACCGCGGCCGCGCTCAGGCGAGAGGAGAGCAGGGGCGGCCACTACCGCACCGACTTCCCCGTTCCGCGCGAGGCTTGGCGGCGCCGCACATTCATGACATTGAATGAGGCCGACAGGATCGTCGACCGGGCAATGGAGGGGATCGAGGCGTGAACCGCGAAGGGGGGCTTCGCGTGATGCGGCCGGTGCTTTCGCCCATCCTCGTGGAGGATGCGGTGCGTTTGGCGCTGTCCGAGGATTTGGGGCGCGCCGGCGACATCACCAGCAACGCGACCATTCCGCCCCATGCGCGCGCAAACGCCGTGATCGCCCTGCGCGAGGACGGTGTGATCGCGGGACTGCCGCTCGCGGAGGCTGCCTTTCGGGCGATGGATGCATCGGTGACCTTCACCGCGAGCGGGGCTGACGGCGATGCGCTGCCGGCCGGCCGCGTGTTGGCGCGCGTGGATGGCCAGGCGCGAGCGATCCTGTCCGCCGAGCGCGTGGCGCTCAACTACCTCATGCATCTTTCCGGCGTGGCGACGCACACGGCCCGTTTCGCCTCCCGGATCGCCCACACGCGGGCGCGCATCACCTGCACGAGAAAGACGATCCCGGGACTGCGCGCGCTGGAGAAGTACGCGGTGCGCCTCGGCGGCGGCTCCAGCCATCGTTACGGTCTCGACGACGCGATCCTCATCAAGGACAACCACATCGCCGTCGCCGGCGGCGTCGCCCAGGCGGTCGTCGCCGCGCGGGCCTATGCGGGTCACCTCGTCAGGATCGAGGTCGAGGTCGACACGCTAGACCAGATGGAGGAGGCGCTCGCGGCGGGAGCCGAGGTGATTCTCCTCGACAACATGAGCCCGGAACTCCTTGCGATCGCCGTCGAAATCAACGCCGGAAGGGCCGTCCTGGAAGCTTCCGGCGGCGTCGACCTCGATACGGTCGAGGCAATCGCCGAGACGGGCGTCGACTTCATTTCGACCTCCAGGATCACCATGGCCGCGCCGACGCTCGACATCGGGCTCGATATCGCCATTCGGTGAAGCTCAGCGCCGCGCCGACTTGTCGGCCGATTTGGGCTCCGCCACCTCGTTGGCATTGGCCGGCACGTAGTGAACGTCCTGCTGCGGGAAGGGGATCGAGATGCCGCGTTCGTCGAAGGCCTTCTTCGCGGCCTTGGTGAAATCGAGCTTTGTCCTGAACCAGTCCGACGTCGCCGTCCAGTAGCGGATCGACACCAGCACAGCACTGTCGCCCAACTCCGATACGAACGTGTTCGGCTCGGGATCCTTGAGGATGCGGCTGTCGGCCTGGGCGAGGTCGAGATACACGCGCTGCGCGACGTCGATGTCGTCGTCATATCCGATCCCGATCTTGATTTCCGTCATGCGGACGGGATTGCGCGAGAAATTGGTGACGGGCGTGTTCCAGAGCTGGGCATTCGGCGAGAGGACATAAAGCCCGTCGAACGTCTTGAGTTCGGTGGCGAACAGCCCGATCTCCTGTACCGTGCCGGCCACCGAACCCGCATCGATGTATTCGCCGACCCGGAACGGACGCAGCGCCAGGAGCATGATCCCGGCAGCGATGTTCTGGAGCGTCCCCTGCAGCGCCAGGCCGATGGCGAGGCCGATCGCGCCGAGCGCGGCGATGATCGAGGCGGTCTGGACCCCGAACTGCGCGAGCACCGTGACGCCGACGAGGATCAGCAATGCGTAGCGCAGCACCTTGGAGAAGAAGCGCCGCAAGGTCTCGTCGAAGCCGCGGAAACGTCCGAGGCCGGCGTAGATCGACCGCTCCATGAAACCGGCGAACAGATAGCCGACGATCAGGAGTATGATCGCGCCGAGGACGGAGAAGGAATACTGCACCGACAGCGCCGCAAGCTGGCGAAGCGCCGTCTCCGTGGCCGCAACCATCTCCGCCGTCGAGGCGTTCAGTTGATCCATTGCTCAAATCCTCTCGTCGTCGTTGCCTCTGCCCAATGCATGTCGCCCGGATTGGTTTCGCTGGCAACCCGCCGCGCTCGTCGTGTCGACCGAAGCCACAATTTGGCCCGAATTCGGGAGCGATAGCGCACGGGATGTCCGGGTGGGGGAATCAGGCAGCCGGAGATCGAAAAAGGGAGTTCGGCGTTCGGGACGTTTGACGGTCCTGGATTCGCCTTCGAGGTTTCCGCCGCACGATGCGCCTGCATATCCGCCCGGCCCGCGGTAATGACGTCGACGCGCTCGTCGCGATCGAAAATCTTGTCTTTGAAACAGACCGCATCTCCCGGCGCTCCTTTCGCCAGTTGATCGAGCGCGACACGGCGCACACGCTGGTCGCCGAGATCGACGGGGTGCTGGCCGGCTACTGCATGATCCTCTACCGCAAGGGCGGGGGCGTCGCCCGGCTCTATTCGATCGCGGCCCATCCGGCGCATGCCGGCACCGGCGTCGGACGCGCCCTTCTGGAAGCCGCGGAGGAAGCCGCCTTCGACCGCCAGCGCCTGTTTCTCCGCCTGGAGGTGCGTGAGGATAATGCCCGCGCGATCTCCGTCTACGAGCGGGCGGGCTATCACCGCATTGGCCGCGAGCCCGACTATTACGAGGACGGCATGTCGGCGCTACGCTTCGAGAAGGTGCTGCGCGGCGACACGCCGGTCGAAACCACGGTGCCGTTCTTCGAGCAGTCGTCCGATTTCACCTGCGGACCATGCTGCCTGATGATGGCGATGGCGTATTTCCAGCCCGGGTTCACACCGGATCCGGTGATGGAGATCCGCCTGTGGCGCGAGGCGACCACGGTCTTCATGATGTCGGGACCCGGCGGCTGCGAGCCGCATGGGCTGGCCGTTGCCGCGCACGACCACGGGTTGGCGCCGGAGATCATTGTCTCCGCGCATGGCGCGCTGTTCCTCCAGTCGGTGCGCAGCCATGAAAAACGCCGCGTGATGGAACTGGCCCAGGTCGACTTCAGGCGCCGGGCCGACGCATTCGGAATACCTGTCGACTACCGCGCCTTCACCCTCGACGACATCCGCTCAGCGATCGCCGCCGGTCGTCTCGTCGTCGTGCTGGTGAGCGGCTACGTGATGTTCGGCAAGAAGGTGCCGCACTGGGTGCTCGCCATAGGCGACGACGGCGACCACATCATGATTCACGATCCCTGGATCGAGGACGAGAGCGGCGAGACCGTCGCCGACGCCGCCAACATCCCCGTTCCCTACGACATCTTCATGGGGATGGCGCAGTTCGGCCGGGGCGGTCTGCGCGCCGCGGTCATCCTGGGACGGCGCGAAACGGAATTGCCCCAATCCAATCGGACACCGCTGCAATGACCTGGGTCATCCTGACCGGCCGCCAGAACGACATCGATCCGTTCGCGACGCCTCACAAGATCATCACCAATCGCGACTACCTGGCCCATCCATCCCTGTTCCGCGGACAGAAGCCCAAAGTCATCAATCTCTCGAACAATTACGGCTACCAGAGCCGCGGATACTATGCCTCGCTGCTGGCCTCCTCGCGCGGGCACCGCGTCATTCCGACGGTCGAGACCATGATCGATCTTTCGGAGAAGAAGCTCTACGAGAACGCGCTGCCGGAACTGGAATCCGCGCTTGCCAAGTGCAGGAAGGACCTCGGCGGGTCCATCCCCTCGCGCGTTGCCATTTTCTTCGGGATCGGTCCGTCAAAGGCCTGGGATCGCTTCGCGCGCCTGCTGTTCGACTGGTTCCGCGCCCCGGCGCTCGAGGTCTCGATCACCGACAAGGGGCAGTGGGCCTCCATTCGAAAGATCGGTTTCCTCCCGCTTGCGCGCATGAGCGACGAGGAGGAGGAGCGCTTCCTCGCCTGCCTCGACGTCTATACCGGCCGGGAGTGGCGCAACACCAGGGCACGTTCGCAGTCGCGCTACACCTTCGCCACGCTGATCGATCCGCACGAGGAACTGCCGCCCTCGCAGGTCTCCTCCCTCAGGCACTGGGCCAAGGTTGCCGAGAAGATGGGCGTCGAGGTCGAGCCGATCGCAAAAAAGGACCTTGCGAGGCTCGCCAATTACGACGCGCTCTTCATCCGCGAAACGACCTCGATCTCGAACCACACCTACCGCTTCGCGCGTCGTGCCGAGCAGGAGGGCATGCCGGTCATCGACGACCCGCTGTCGATGATCCGCTGCACCAACAAGGTCTACCTGAACGAGCTTATGAGCTTCAACAAGGTGCCGGTGCCGCCGACCGTGATGATCGCGGGTACGAGCGATCTCGAGTTCGCGGCCCAGACGCTCGGTTTCCCGCTGGTGCTCAAGATCCCCGACAGCGCCTTCTCGCGCGGCGTCAAGAAGGCGTCCAGCCTGGAGGAACTGAAGTCGCTCGCCACCGCGTGGCTGGAGGATTCCGACCTGCTGATCGCGCAGAAGTTCATACCGACCGAGTTCGACTGGCGCATCGGTGTCCTCGGCGGCGAGCCACTCTTCGCGGTCCAGTACCTGATGGCCAAGAAGCACTGGCAGATCGTCAATCACGACCGGCGCGGCAAGCCGGACGAGGGCGGCTTCAAGAGCTACACGCTGAACGGCGCGCCGTCGCATGTCATCGAGACGGCAGTGCGCGCCGCGCGCTGCATCGGCGACGGGCTCTATGGCGTCGACCTGAAGGAGACGTCCGAAGGCGTCTATGTGATCGAGGTGAACGACAATCCCAATCTCGACCACAATTGTGAGGACGCCGGCGAGAAGGACCAGGTATGGACCCGCCTGACGCAGTGGTTCATCGATCGACTGGAAAGGTGACGTTTGGCCGGTCTATCGCCGACCGATGCGGATGCCCGGCGCCGGCCGCTCCTCCAGTATCGCGCGGCGGAAACGGTATAGCGCCGCGGGTCGCCCGCGCGCCGGCATGCGCGACCCGCCCGTCGCCTCGACGAGCGCGGTCCCTTCCACGAGCCGGCGGAAGTTCTGCGTGTGCAGATGACTGCCGAAGATTGCCTCCACCGTCCTCTGCAACTCCGTGAGCGTAAACTCCGATCGCATCAGCTCGAACACGACCGGCCGGTACTTGAGCTTCGAGCGCAGCCTCGCCATGGCGGTGGCGAGGATGCGGCGATGGTCGAAGATCATCGGCCGTCCGAAGGCCTCGACCGGCCCGGGCCGCGCCTCGCGTCCGTCGACCGCGGCCTCCTCGACCAGCCCCGCCTCGTAGAGGAGTTCGTATCGCTCTATGACGCGGTCCTCGTCCCAGGGCACGCCGTCGAGGCCGAATGCCAGGCGGAGTCGTGCCTTGCGAGGGGGCAACCTGCCGGCACGCCGGGAACCCTCCGAGGCGGCCCAGCGGGCAAGCGCGGGCAGGATCGCCTCGTCGATGACGGCGGGCTTTCCGCCACGCCAGTCCTCCCAGGGCATGAAGCGGTACCATGAACGCCAGTGCGCGCCGCTGTCGGCAAGGCTGCGCTCCTCGTCCTTTTGCAATCTCGTGAGTGCGAGATAGCCGACCGAAACGACATGCGGCCCGCCGCCTGCCTCGCTGGCGTGTCGTCCCCGGTCCCCGAACGTGTAGAGCTGCTCGACATAGCCGAGCCTGAGCGCCGTCTGCTCCTCGACCCAGGCGCGCAGGCCGGTCTCGAACGTCCGGTGGCGCAGCGGGTCGAAGGGTCCGAAGGGCAGCCCCTCGAGCTCCGGACGCTCTGCGGAGGGCGAGGCGAGAATCTGCGGCTCGGGCCCGTCGATGGCGACGATCGCCGCCGACAGGCCGATCTCGACGCTCCTGCCCGATGCGCTCATGGCGTGCCGCGCTCGGCTTCCACCCGCTCGTATCGCGCGAGGAACGCCTTTTGCACGGACCTTGCCGAAGCGGGCTTGAGGTCCTCTTCGACGTAGGACAACCCGCGCGGCCTGCCGAAGAAGCGCGCGGCCTCCGCCTGGCCGAAGCCGGCCAGCAGCGTCGCCTCGAAGAACGCGGCCGCCTGGTCGGCGCGCTTGATGATGTTCCGGACGCGCTCCGGTGTCTCCGCCGGCAGGCCGAAGCGCAGGTGGATGGCGGCGAGCAGGCGCCTTTCGACCTGCCTGTAGTCCCCGCCCATCACCGACTTGAATGGCGAGATCATGTCGCCGATCACATATTCCGGCGCATCGTGAAGCAGCGCGGCCAGCCGTTCTGTCGGCGTGGCGCCGGGATGCAGGCGGCAGAAGATCGACTCGACCAGCAGCGAGTGCTGCGCGACCGAAAAGGCGTGATCGCCGGACGTCTGGCCATTCCATCGCGCAACGCGAGCGAGACCCTGCGCGATGTCGGCGATCTCTATGTCGAGCGGCGATGGGTCGAGGAGATCGAGCCTGCGCCCGGACAGCATGCGCTGCCACGCGCGGGCAGGTGCACCGGCGCGGTCCGGCATGGCGCTAGTCTTCCCCTGGCGCGTCTGGGAAGGTGAACTTCGCCCATTCCGGGATTTCGAGCGACACGGCGACGTCGCCTGCCATGATGGCCGCGCCGGCGTCCGTTGCATCCTTCACCCGGTCGATCCTGACCAGAGCGAGCCCAGTGGTACCCGACGACGAGCCGAGGCTGCCGATCGACCGTCCCGCCGCCGTTACGGACGTGCCGGGCTCCGGCAGGCGCCCGTCGGCCCGTGCGACGAGAATGCGCCGGCGGGCGGTTCCGCGGTGCTGCATGCGCGAGACCACTTCCTGTCCGACGTAGCACCCCTTGGTGAAGCCTACTCCGCCCGTCTGGTCGAGAAGCACGTCGTGCGGGAATGCGTCTCCAAGCGCATAGTCGTCACCGCTTTCGGCAATTCCCTGCGCGATCCGGTAGGCGTGCCAGTCGGCTTGGCTTGCTTCGGCCGGAGTCGGCTCGCCGTAGTGGCGGAAAACCGGTTCGCGAAATCGCAGGTCCCGCACCGCATCGGGCGGAAGCGCTGAACCGGCGTCCCAGGAAACGGCGACAACCGATTCGTCCGGCTGCGAGATGTCGGCCTTCGCACGCAGCCTGTAGAGCATCAGCCGCCGAACGAAATCCCCGGCAGTTTCACTGCGCGTCTCGAGCCGCAGCCCGTCTTCGACGCGCGAAACGAGATAGTCGAACAGGATCTTTCCCTGTGGCGACAGCAGCGCTCCGGGCCGCGCCTCGCCCGTGCCGAGCGACGAGAGGTCGGTCGTCAGGATGTTCTGCAGGAATGTCTCGGCGTCCGCTCCGGTCACCATGACTGTCGCGCGGCCTTCGAGATGGGCGGTGGGCATCGGCTGTCCTTGCAAATCGGCGAGCCATTACGTAAGCCGCCCGCGAATAGGCGGCAAGGGCAGGGGGACGGCACGCGCGATGGGCACGGTCTACGATCTGATCCTCAAGGGCGGGACCGTCGTCAACCAGGACGGCGAGGGACGGCGCGACGTGGGCGTCAGCGATGGTCGCATCGCCGCCATCGGCGACCTGACGAGCGCCGATGCCGGCGAGGTCGTCGACTGCTCGGGGCTCCACGTGCTGCCCGGCGTCGTCGACAGCCAGGTCCATTTCCGCGAGCCTGGCCTGGAGCACAAGGAAGACCTCGAAAGCGGTTCGCGCGCGGCAGTCCTCGGCGGCGTGACCGCCGTCTTCGAGATGCCCAACACGAACCCGCTGACGACGAGCGAGACGGCGCTCGCCGACAAGGTGCGCCGCGCAACGGACCGGATGCATTGCGACTTCGCGTTCTGGGTCGGCGGCACGCGCGAGAACGCGCGTGACGTGGCCGAACTGGAGAGGCTGCCCGGTGCGGCGGGCATCAAGGTCTTCATGGGGTCGTCCACCGGCGACCTGCTCGTGGAAGACGACGAAGGCGTCCATTCGATCCTCAGCAACACGCGCCGCCGCGCCGCCTTCCATTCCGAGGACGAGTTCCGGCTGCACGAGCGGGCGGGCGAGCGCGTGGCCGGCGACCCGGCCTCCCATCCGGTCTGGCGCGACGAGATCGCCGCGCTGCAGTGTACCCGGCGGCTCGTCGCGATCGCGCGTCGCGCGCGGGCGCAAATCCATGTCCTTCACATTTCGACGGCCGAGGAGATCGACTTCCTCGCCGACCAGAAGGACGTGGCCTCCTGCGAGGCCACCCCCCATCATCTGACGCTCACCGCCGACGACTATGCGAGGCTTGGCACGCTCATCCAGATGAACCCCCCGGTACGGGCGGCGCGCCATCGCGATGGCGTATGGCGCGGCATCTCGCAGGGGATAGTCGACGTGCTCGGTTCCGACCACGCGCCGCATACGCTCGAGGAGAAGGCCAGGCCCTATCCCGCTTCTCCTTCCGGCATGACCGGCGTGCAGACGCTCGTCCCTGTCATGCTCGACCACGTAAATGCCGGTCGCCTGACGCTGCAGCGCTTCGTCGACCTCACGAGTCACGGGCCCCAGCGCCTGTTCGGCATGGCGACGAAGGGGCGAATCGCGGTCGGTTACGACGCGGACTTCACGGTCGTCGACATGAAGCGAGTCGAGACCATCACCAACGCCCAGCAGGGCTCGAAGGCAGGCTGGACCCCGCATGACGGTCGCCAGGTCACGGGCTGGCCCGTCGGCACCGTCGTTCGCGGGCGTCGCGTGATGTGGGACGGCGAGATCGTGACACCGTCGCAGGGCCAGGCGGTCAGGTTCGCGTAGGCGGCTCAGTCGCCGGCGACGAAGAAGGCCCAGCGACCTTCCGGCGTGATGCCGATCCGGTAGAAGAGATAGGCTCCGTAGTTCTGCATCTCTTCGTAGTCGCCCGCGGTCACGATCGTGAACAGCTCGACCCGCTGCCGTGCGTCGAGCCTGTCCAAAGGCACCGCGAAGAAATAAGGCCACACGTAGAGTTCGGCCGGCGTGCCTACGTCCACATGAACGAAGCCCGCCTCCAGAACCTCCTGCATGATGGCGAGGATCTCGTGTCCCTCGCCATCGCCGGAAAGCTCCTTGAGATATTCGATAGGATCGCGCTCACCATTCCCGAAGCTGAGCTGTGTGGCATCGTCACCGGTGCCGATCAGAGGCCTCAGCGCCTCGATGTCGCCGGCGCGGCAGGCCTCCACCAGCAGTCCGCGCATGCGCTGGACCGGCTCGGGCAGCCGCGACAGGTCGTAGATGACCTCGGGCAGCGGCACTTCGGCCGCGTCTTCCTCGGGAACGTCCTCCTCGGTGTTCATCGGCGGACGGATCGGGTCGGGGAAGGGCACCGTCATGTCAGGCGCGCCCGCGGGCGGCGTCTCCGCGGCGCCCGGCTCCTCGGCCTCGACCGGCGGATCCTCCGCGATAGGCTCCTGCGCTTCCTCCTCGCCTTCGACGGCGGGTTCGGTGGCGGGTGCGGGCAGGTCCTCGCGCTGGATCTCGCTGAGCGCTTGCGCGCCCGACGCCGCGGCCATCCAGAGGCCCGTCGCCGCGAATGCGACCCGCAGCCAGCGGCCGCAATAGGAGTCAGGAAGGGAAGGTTTCGTGGCCAATGCCGTGGTCACCTGTCGATCGCGCGGGTTCCACGATTGGAGCACGGCTGGGCCGGCTCCTCAATGGCGCAGCATGCCGCGCTCGAACTCGCCCGTCACCACCTTGTCGCGCATCCGGTCGAGCAGGCCGACCGCCGCGCCTTCGCCGGCCATGCGCACCAGTTCGGCCAGCGCCGTCGCCAGCGCCGCCTCGGCGATGATCTCGGGCTCGATTCCGGCCGACAGCCCTTCGGCCCAGGCCTCGTTGTGGCTTTCGACCGCCGTCAACCGCTTTTCTTCGCGGATGAGGGCATCGATGTCGCCGGCATGTCCCATTCGCCCGATCCACCCTTCCTGAGAGGAGCCGCCCCCCCAGGCGGCATTTGAATCATTCGATTAATGTCCCGTTAAGTGCTTTAGCACAGCCGCCCGCGATGACACCCCCGTGCCTGGGGAAAAAGTTAATGTGGGCTTAATTTCCGAAGCGCGCCGTGACGTCGCGCGTCAGCACCTCGCCCTCCTTCATGTAGCGCGTTATCGCGGCGGCTGCCGAGGCGGTACAGCTCGAATAGACCCCTTCGAATGACCGGTAGCCATGGTTGAAGCTTGCGATGAACTTCGCGCGCCTTTCCGGCTCGGGATCCTCCGAGGCGAGCAGCGCTTCCATCTCGTCGCGCCAGCGGGTGGAACTCTCGCCGCACAGGTTTCGCAGGAAGTGCAGCGAACCCAGAACCTCGGCCAGTCGGGCAAGCTGCGGATCGTACGGCGCCTCGGCCGCACGCGCGGGCATCGGGTTCGCGCAGGCGAGAATGGCCGTGAAAAGGAGGGCAAGCGGTTTCCACATGGCGCCTCCTCGCGAATCATTCGGGCAGCCTGAGGGCAGGATGCGCGCACCCACCGTCGGCCGCAACGTCACGCTCCCAGCAGCCGGCGCGCGATGACGAGCGTGGATTCGGTCATCGGCAGGCGGTCCATCTCCGCAACGGCGAACCAGCCGAGTTCCGCCGCGTCGTCGCCGGCGATGGCCTCGCCCTCCTCGACGGTTCCCACGAAGACCTGGAGGTCGAAGACGGATTGCGGCGTGGCGAAGCGCAGGCGGTCGATGGGCGCGAGCTGCGTCGCCGCGAGGCCCGTTTCCTCCATGAGTTCACGCCTTGCGGCGTCTTCCAGGCTCTCGCCCGCCTCGGCCCGGCCGCCGGGGAACGCATAGAGCCCCCTGGAGGGCGCCCTGCCGCGCAGCACGAGCAGGACGCGGCCCTCGCGCAGGACCGCGACCGAGACGGCGGCAATCACGGGGACTTCCTCGTCAGACATGCGCGTCGGTCCTTTCATGCGATGGACGGCCATGCCTGCTGCACTTCCATGGCGTCAATGCCGGCTCGTCCCTTGACCCGTTCTTCCGCGCTGCGCATCTGTCCATGATGTGCGCCCGCTTCGCCATCACCGTGCCCTTTCCCGAACTCGCGGCCTGGTTCGCGCTGATGGACACGATGGACGTGCCGCCGCGCTTCAACATCGCGCCGACCCAGCCGATCCTGGTAATCGCCGCCGCGCCGCCGCGTGGTCCCGGGTCGAACCTTCCCGAAAGACAGGCACTGCTGGTGCGCTGGGGCTTCATCCCCTCCTGGGTGAAGGATTTGAAGGCCTTCCCCCTCCTCGTCAATGCGAGGTCGGAGACGGCGGCCGAAAAGAACGCGTTCCGCGCCGCGATGCGGCACCGCCGCGTGCTGGTGCCGGCATCCGGCTTCTACGAATGGAGGCGGGAGGGCAGGGGACGCCCGCAGCCCTTCTGGGTGAGGCCGCGTGCTGGCGGCCTCGTCGGCTTCGCCGGGCTGATGGAGACATGGAGCGAGCCGGGCGGCTCGGAGATCGACACGGCGGCGATCCTCACCACGGCGGCGAGTCCCGACCTCGCGCAGATTCACGAGCGCATGCCGGTCGTCATTCCCGAGGCGGAGTTTTCGCGCTGGCTCGACTGCCGCGATCAGGAGCCGCGCCACGTTGCCGACCTCCTGCGCGCGCCGCCGGAAGGTTTCTTCGAGGCGGTACCGGTGTCCGACAGGGTCAACAAGGTGGCCAACATGGGACCGGACCTGATCGAGCCGGTGGTGCCGGCCGTCGAGCCGCTGCCCCGCACCGAACCCCCGGCGCAGGGCAGTCTGTTCTGATGCGTCAGGCGGAGATTTTCGCGCCAGGGAATGCATGGCGCACGCGCTTGCGCGGCATGCACATCAGCGCCGCCAGGATCGCTGCGGGACCTATCGCGGGATAGTGGCGTTCGAGGAGATCGGCGTCGCTCATCGCGCGGCGCATCTGGGAAGGGGTACGGAACATGGGTCGGACCATCGGCTCGTTGCTGGGGCGAACTGGATCGTTTCGGATTGGGTCGGAAACGTGACGACCGCGAGGCAATCCACGTTCCGTGCCATGCCGTTATGCCGACATGTTTAATCAAATCTGAATCGAAAGCCGCCCGCTCCGGTTTCCCGGAACGGGCGGCCACCATCGGCCCGCACTTGGGGCTTTGCACGGGCAAACGGGATTTTCGCCCCGAACGCCGGGGCACTGCCGATTCTATCCTTGCCCCGGTGCCGCGCCATCACCTGTTCAGGTGATACGGGTGACCGCTGCCGCTCCATGCGCCCGCTTGACGGGCGACGCGCGGAACGCGATAAGACGCGCCATGACGACGGCTTTCGCCATTTGCGGAATTTGCATCATCGACTAGCGCTTTCGCTGGTCCGGCCGTTTTCGCTCTCCCTCACCCGAAACGAAAAACGCCCCGGCCAGCAGGCTGAGGGAATGTTCACGCATGTCGGGACAGGGCAGGGAACTCAGGCTCTACAATACGCTGACGCGCACCAAGGAGGTCTTCCGGCCTCTCGATGCGAGGAACGTGCGCATGTATGTCTGCGGGCCGACGGTCTACGACTACGCCCATATCGGCAATGCGCGTCCGGCGATCGTCTTCGACGTGCTCTACCGGCTGCTGAGGCACCTCTACGGTGACGAACACGTCACCTACGTCCGCAACATCACCGACGTCGACGACAAGATCAACGCGCGTGCGCTGCGTGATTTCGGCGGAGAGATCGCGGCCGGGCGGCTGACGCTCAACGAGGCGATCCGTCGGGTCACCGAGCCCACTTACGACCAGTACCAGAAGGACGTCGCCGCCCTTGGCTGCCTGGAGCCGACCTTCCAGCCCCGCGCGACGGATTTCGTCCTGCCGCGGCCGGATGGCAAGGCCGACATGCTGTCGCTGATTCAATCCCTCATCGACCGCGGCCATGCCTATGCGGCGAATGGGGAAATCCTGTTCGACGTGACGTCGATGCCCGACTACGGCCGGCTGTCGCGCCGCAATCTGGACGACCAGCAGGCCGGCGCCCGCGTCGCGGTCGAGGCCCACAAGAAGAACCCGGCCGATTTCGTGCTCTGGAAGGAGAGTTCGGCCGACGAGCCCGGCTGGGACGCATCCTTCACCGTGGCCGGCAAGGCGGTCGCGATCCACGGCCGGCCGGGCTGGCACATCGAGTGCTCGGCCATGTCGGAAGCCTATCTCGGCCGTGTCTTCGACATCCATGGCGGCGGGCTGGACCTGATCTTCCCGCACCACGAAAACGAGATCGCCCAGTCCAGATGCGCCCACGGCACGCCCGAGATGGCGCGGGTCTGGATGCACAACGGCTTCCTGCAGGTCGAGGGCCGGAAGATGTCGAAGTCGGAGGGCAACTTCGTCACGATCCACGACCTGCTCGAGACGGAGAAGTTCGGCGGGAGACGGTGGCATGGAAAGGTTCTAAGGCTGGCTATGCTGATGACGCATTACCGGCAGCCGATCGACTTTTCGGCAGACAGGCTCCATGAGGCTCGTTCCATCCTATACGAATGGAACAAGACGTGCTTCGAGGCACCGCGACAGGCTGTGCCTGACGACCTTCTGACAGCGCTCCATGATGATCTTTCGACCGCCAACGCTGTCTCGGTCGTGCATTCGCTACACAGAGGCGTAAAGCTCGATGAGCCGGGGTACGCTCGTGCGGGTGGAACACTCAGAGTCGCGTTGGAGCTGCTCGGACTTTATCACGATGGCCCTTCAGCGGAACTGCTCGGCCCGGACCGAGTTCGCGATGGAGCGCCAGAGGACGAGATCGCAGCGTTTGTAACCCAGCGCCTTGCGCTCATCCGCGACAAGAACTGGGCCGAGGCCGACCGGATCCGCGACGAGCTCCTCGGAAAGGGTATCCAGCTCAAGGATGGCAAGGACCCCGCGACTGGCGAACGCGTGACGACGTGGGAGGTGAAGCGGTGAGGGCGGCTCCGGCGCGATCCCTCCCCCTCGAGGGGAGGGTGGCCGCGAAGCGGCCGGGTGGGGTCGTTGCTGCAGCGCTCTGCCCCGATGGACCCCACCCGTCCAGCCGCCTGCGGCGACTGTCCACCCTCCCCTCGAGGGGGAGGGATCACCCGTGACATCTACCCGCGTCAAACCCGAGATGCGCGAGAGGGCTCGCAGCCTGCGCAAGCAGCTAACCAAGGGCGAAGTACTGCTGTGGTTGGAACTGCGCGCCCTCAAGGTGGACGGCCTTCGGTTCCGCAAGCAGGCGCCGATCGGACCCTACGTGGCCGATTTCGTCTGCCATTCGGCCAAGCTGGCGGTCGAGGTTGACGGCGATCGGCACGAAACGGACGAGGCCAGGCGGCATGACCGGACGCGCGACGCCTACCTGCAGTCGCTCGGCTACCTCGTCATGCGGGTGGATGAGCCGGATGCGTTGGCCAACCCTTGGCACGTCGCTCAGGACATACGGCAGGTCGCGATCGGCAGAAGCGACCCCACCCGGCCGCTGCGCGGTCACCCTTCCCTCAAGAGGAAGGGAACCGACCCCGCCGCGCTATCCGTGAAGGAAGCCGCGCCATGAGCCTCGACAACCGCCCCCTCTATACCGGTGGCTGCCAGTGCGGCGCGGTGCGCTTCCGCATCGAGGGCGCGCTGCACCACGCCTCCGTCTGCCATTGCCGCATGTGCCAGAAAGCCTTCGGCAATTTCTACGCGCCGCTGGCGACCGTGAACCCCGGCACGCTTTCCTGGACGCGCGGCGAGCCGAAGCGCTACCGCTCCTCGCGGCACGTGCTGCGCGGCTTCTGCGGCGATTGCGGCACGCCGCTTACCTTCGAGGCGCCCGACGGCGTCGCGCTCGCCATCGGCGCCTTCGATCACCCCGAGGAGGTCGCCCCGACCTTCCAGTGGGGCTTGGAAGGCAAGCTGCCCTACGCCGACACGATCCCCGCGCTGCCGGGCGGGCGCACCGAGGACGACATGGAGGTCGCGCCCTACCTCGCCGATCTCGGCCCGCTGCAGCATCCCGACCACGACACCGAATCCTGGCCCCCGGAGGACAGATCATGAGCGACACGCCAAGGACCGGCGGCTGCCAGTGCGGCGCCGTGCGCTTCCGCATCAACGGCCGCCTGGGCAGGGCCTCGATCTGCCATTGCCGCATGTGCCAGAAGCAGTTCGGCTCCTTCTTCTCGGCCCTCGTGACCGTGCCGCCTGAGAGCCTGGAGTGGACGCGCGAGGCGCCGAGCTATTTCCAGTCCTCGGTCAACATCGACCGCGGCTTCTGCGCGCGCTGCGGCACGCCGCTGACCTATCGCCATCCCGGCGGACTGGAGATCGCCATCGGCGCATTCGACGACCGTTCCGATCTCGCCCCGAAGATCCAGGTCAACCACGCCGCTCGGCTGCCCTGGGTCGATAAGATCTTCGAGGCGCGGGTGCACGACGACCCCGACTACTATTCGAGGCAGGAATCGATCATTTCGTTCCAGCATCCCGACCACGAGACGGACAACTGGCCCTCCCACGGCCTCAGGCTTTGAGCGATCCATGCGACGCGAACGCATCCACCACTTCGACACGACGTTGCGCCGCCCGTCTGGCCGCAGCCGCGGAGCGCGCGCGGGCAGGCAAGTTGTAGAAACCGTCGCGCGGCGAGAGGCTACGACATGAGCGGACGAGAGCGCGTATATCTCTTCGACACGACGTTACGCGACGGCCAGCAGACGCCGGGCATCGACTTTTCCGTCGAGGACAAGATCGTGATCGCCCGCATGCTCGACGCGTTCGGGCTCGACTATGTCGAGGGCGGCTATCCGGGCGCCAACCCGACCGACACGGCCTTCTTCCGCGAGAGGCGGACGGACCGCGCGAAGTTCGTGGCCTTCGGCATGACCAAGCGCGTCGGCGTCTCCGCCTCCAACGACCCCGGTATCGCGGCGCTGCTGGAAGCACGCGCGGATGCCATCTGCTTCGTCGCCAAGAGCTGGGACTATCATGTCCGCGTGGCGCTGGGCTGCACCGAGGACGAGAACCTCGACGCGATCCGCGCTTCCGTGGACGCCGCGGCGGCGGCGGGCCGCGAGGCGCTGGTCGATTGCGAGCACTTCTTCGACGGCTACAAGGCCAATCCGGCATACGCGCTGGCCTGTGCGCGCGCAGCCTTCGAGGCTGGGGCTCGGTGGGTGGTGCTTTGCGACACGAATGGCGGCACGCTGCCGGCCGAGGTGCGCGAGATCGTCTCCGCCGTCATCGCATCGGGCATTCCCGGCGAGCGGGTGGGCATCCACGCCCATGACGACACCGGCCAGGCAGTGGCCAATTCGCTCGCGGCGATCGAGGCCGGCGCACGCCAGGTCCAGGGCACGCTGAACGGCATCGGCGAGCGCTGCGGCAATGCCAACCTCATCTCCATCATCCCGACGCTGATGCTCAAGCCGGCCTTTGCCGGGCGGTTCGAGACGGGCATCACCAGCGAGGCTCTGGCCGGCATCGCTCGGCTCTCGCGCCACTTCGACGAACTGCTCAATCGCGCGCCGGAGCCGCAGGCGCCCTATGTCGGCGCTTCCGCCTTCGCCACCAAGGCCGGCATCCATGCCTCCGCGCTGCTCAAGGAGCCGCAGACCTATGAGCACGTACCGCCGGAGGCGGTGGGGAACCGGCGGCGCGTCATGGTGTCGGACCAGGGTGGCAAGGCCAATTTCATCGCCGAGCTGAAGCGGCGCGGCATCGCCGTCGACCGCGCCGACCATCGTCTCGACAGCCTGATCGCCGTGGTCAAGGAGCGCGAGGCGGAAGGCTACGCCTACGAGGGCGCCGATGCGAGTTTCGAACTGCTGGCCAGGCGCATGCTGGGCACCGTGCCCGAGTTCTTCAGGGTCGATTCCTTCCGCTGCATGGTAGAGCGCCGGTTCGACGCCAATGGCCGCCTCAAGACGGTGTCGGAGGCGATCGTCAAGGTGATCGTGGACGGCGAGGAGAAGATGTCGGTCGCAGAGGGGCACGGCCCCGTCAACGCGCTCGACATCGCGCTTCGCAAGGACCTGGGCAAGTACCAGCACGAGATCGCCGACCTGGAACTCGCCGACTACAAGGTCAGGATTCTCAACGGCGGCACCGAGGCCGTGACGCGCGTGCTGATCGAGAGCCACGATGCGACGGGCCAGCGCTGGTGGACCGTCGGCGTTTCGGACAACATCATCGATGCATCCTTCCAGGCGCTGATGGATTCCATCGTCTACAAGCTGATGAAGAACCGCGAACTGGCCGGGCAGCTCGCCGCGGAATAGCAGAGCGCTTCTCCGTCGCTAGCTTGATCCATTCATCGCATTTGATGTGATCCATCAGAAGTTTCCGTTTGAGCGGCGGGATGCGATCGTCCAGAACCCGGCAATGGCCGCGCGCGACATCGATCGTACCGAAGCGAACCCGCCGGACGGCGACACCCTGCGCGGGTTTCTCTTCGCGCTGTCGGCCTATCTCATGTGGGGCTTCCTGCCCTTCTACATGAAGGCGGTCGCCCACATCTCCTCGCTGGAGATCGTCGCGCATCGGGTCCTGTGGTCGGTGCCGATCGCCGGCGCGATCCTGTGGTGGCTCGGGCGCACCGCCGACATACCGCGCGCGCTCGTCTCACCGCGCACCCTGGCCATGGGCGCCGTCACCGCGGCGCTCATTTCGGTCAACTGGCTGATCTATGTCTGGGCCATCGCCGTCGACCGCGCGCTCGAGACCGCGCTGGGCTACTACATCAATCCCCTCATCAGCGTCTGCCTCGGCGCGGTCTTTCTGCGCGAGCGGCTCACCCGCGCCCAGCAGGCGGCGGTCGGGCTCGCGGTGATCGCCGTCGCCATCCTGACCTGGGAGAGCGGCGGCCTGCCGTGGGTATCGCTGGCGCTGGCGATCTCGTGGGGGCTGTACGCACTCGCAAAGAAGACGCTGCCGATCGGCCCGGCGCAGGGCTTCTTCCTCGAGGTCCTGCTGCTGGCCCCGATCGCGATCGGCTACGTGGTCTTCATCGAGGCGACCGGAAGGGGCAGCTTCAGCTTCGCCGGAAACGGCGATGCCTGGTGGCTCTTCGCGGCCGGACCGGTGACCGCGATCCCGCTGATCGTCTACGCGACGGGCGCGAAGCTGCTGCGCCTGTCGACCATAGGCATCATGCAGTACATCGCGCCCACCATGATCTTCGTGATCGCCGTCTTCATCTTCCGCGAGCCGTTCAGCGGCACGCGCGCCGTGGCCTTCGTGCTGATCTGGGCGGCGCTGGTCGTCTACAGCGCCTCCATGTTCGCAGGGCGGTCGAAGGCGGCGTGACGGGGCGCCGCGTCAACGCGCGTCCCGCTTGGCCTGGGCGACGCTCGCCGCCTTGCGCTGGCGTCCGAGTTCCATCGGCCTGACCAGCGAACGCGCCTTCTCGTTCTGCACGTTTCGCATGCCACGATGCGCCGTGCGGCTGTTGAAGTCGGCGCCCTTCTGGTCAGCACCCGCATTCTTGAGCGCCAGCGCACGCCTTGCATTCTCTGCCAGGTCGGAGCGCGCCGCGAGCCTGCGGCGTCGTTCAGCCTCGTTGTTCAGGCGCCGCATCGCCATCGCCAGTACCGCGAGCTTCGTCTTGGTTCCCGCGTTGTCGGCTGCCGGCCGGGCGCCTTTCGGCGCACCCTTTCCGCGCATCTCCCGACGCTGGCGGCTCGCCTGGTCGCGCGCCTTGTCGCGGCGTTCGCGCACGAGCCGCACCAGCTTCGGAAGTTCGGCGTCGGGCAGCGACTGGATGTCGGGATGGTGCGTCCTCTCGACCAGATCGCGCTCGTCGGCGTCGAGTGCCCGTGCTTCCTCCTTGCGCGTCATCGCCATGGTGTTCTCCTTCTTTTTTCCATGTTTTCTCGGCTTGTCCGAATGCAGATAGGCGTTCGCCAATTCAGACAAGTGTCTTCGACCAAAATACGTCCCGCTTTCGCCCGGGCGCGCGATGACACCTGCCGATTTCGAGTATAACCTAAGGGAAGGTGGCGCATCTCCGGCCGCGTGACTTGGGGTCCTCGGGCAGGGGGCGCCCGGTTCTCGTCCGCCTCAACAAGCATGTGATAACGCAAGCTTTCGCAGGCGTACCAAGACGATTGCGCGCACCGGCTCGCCCGGGCGCAGGTCCAGGGAGAGAACCCATGATCACACTGAGCGTGAACGGCGTCGAACGACAGTTCGACGGCGACCCGACGATGCCGCTGCTCTGGTTCGTCAGGGACGAACTGACGCTGAACGGCACGAAATATGGTTGCGGCACAGGGCTTTGCGGAGCCTGCACCATTCATGTGGACGGCACGGCGGTGCGCGGCTGCATGGTCACGGTTTCGGAGGCGTCTGGCAAGAAGATAACCACGATCGAGGGACTGAGCGAGGATGGCGACCATCCGGTGCAGGTCGCCTGGCGCGAACTCAACGTTCCGCAATGCGGCTTCTGCCAGGCCGGCCAGATCATGCAGGCGGCCTCGCTGCTGTCGGAAAATCCCCGGCCCAGCGACGAGGAGATCCTCGCCGGCATGGAAGGCAACATATGCCGCTGCGGATGCTACCAGCGCATCGTCGCCGCCGTTCGCCACGCCTCTACGGGAGTGTGAGCCATGTTGCACTTTCTGAAGCAGATCAACAAGCTTTCGAGTGTTCCTCAAGCCGGCCGCGCCGTCATCGAGAATGTCAGCCGCCGTTCGTTCCTGAAGGGCACCGCCAGCTTCGTCATCGCCGCCCAGATCGTCCCCGTCGATCGTGCGCTTGCCTACGAGACCTGGAAGCACGGCGGTCTCGACATGCCGCATGGCATTGTCGCCGATCCGCATGTCTTCGTCGCGATCGATCCTGACGGCACGGTGACGATCGTTGCCCACCGCTCGGAGATGGGAACCGGGTCGCGCACCTCCATCCCGATGGTGATCGCCGACGAGATGGAAGCCGACTGGGACAAGGTGAAGATCGTCCAGGCCGAGGGCGACGAGCCCAAATACGGCAACCAGGACACCGACGGCTCACGCAGCCTTCGCCATCACATCCAGCCGGCCCGCGACATCGGCGCCTCGGTGCGCAGGATGCTGGAGGAAGCCGCCGCCAAGCGCTGGGGCGTTGAGCCCGAAGAGGTGAGGGCGGTCGGCCACAAGGTCGTCCACCGCTCGCTCGGCGACAGCCTCGGCTACGGCGAACTCGCGGCCGACGCCATGGCGCTTCCGGCGCCCGCCCGCGATGCCCTGCGCTTCAAGGACGAGAAGGAATTCCGCTACATCGGCAAGGGCGCCGTCCAGATCACGGACCTGCACGACATCACGACGGGCAAGGCGGTCTATGGCGCGGACGTGAGCGTTCCGGGCATGAAATACGCCGTCATCGCGCGTCCGCCGGTCGTCGGCGGCAAGGCGACGTCGATCGATACGGCCGAGGCGCTCAAGGTTCCGGGTGTGGAGCGCGTGGAAGAGGTGCCGGGCGCCGGTCTCGGCTCGAAGTTCAAGCCGCTCGGCGGCGTCGCCGTGATCGCGAACTCGACCTGGGCCGCGATCAAGGGGCGCGACGCGCTCAAGATCGCGTGGGACGCCGGCGAGCATGGCAGCTTCAACTCGACCGACTACGAAAAGGAGATGCGGGCCAGCGTCGCGCAAGCGGGCACGTCGGTGCGCAACCACGGCGATCCCGAAGCCGCCTTGTCGGGCGCTGCCAAGGTCTTCGCCCAGGAGTACCATCAGCACTTCATGGTGCATGCGCCCATGGAGCCGCCGGTGGCGTTGGCCAGTGTCGCCGACGGCAAGTGCGAGGTCTGGGCGCCGCTGCAGTCGCCCTTCGGCGCACGCGGCGACCTCGCCGAATTCCTCGGCATGGACATCGCCGACGTGAAGGTGCACGTGACGCTGCTCGGCGGCGGCTTCGGCCGCAAGTCCAAATGCGACTTCGCGCTCGAGGCTGCGCATCTGTCGAAGGTCGTCGGCGCACCGGTGCGCGTGCAGTGGACGCGTGAGGACGACATTCGCCACGGGTTCCACCACACCACTTCGGTGGACCGCATCGAGGTGGGCCTCGACGCCGACAACAAGGTGGTAGGCTGGCGGCACCGGGTCGCCCAGCCGTCGATCCTGTCGACCTTCGCGCCCGACAGCGGCCTGCAGATGCCGCTCGAGACCGGGATGGGCATGGACGACATGTGCTTCGAGATCCCGAACGTACGGGTCGAGAGCTGCAAGGCCATGGCCCATACGCGCATTGGCTGGTTCCGGGCGGTGTCCAACATCCCGCGTGCCTTTGCGATCCAGTCGATGGCGGCCGAACTCGCCGGTGAACTGGGCAAGGACCAGAAGGACTTCCTGCTGGAACTGATCGGGTCGCCGCGCAAGATCGACTGGAAGGCGGTCGGCCTCGAGGCTGGTACCTGGAACAATGGCGAGCCGATGGACGAGTTTCCCTTCGATACGGCGCGCCTGAGGGGCGTCATCGAACTCGCCGCCGCCAAGGCGGGGTGGGGCCGGCAGCTTCCGCCCGGCGAAGGGCTCGGCATCGCCGCGCACCGCAGCTTCGTCTCCTATATCGCTACCGTCGTGCACGCCAAGGTCGGCGACGACGGCACGGTCAGGATACCCGAGGTGCATGTCGCGATCGACGCGGGCTTCGTGGCCAATCCGGAGCGGGTGCTCAGCCAGGTCCAGGGCGCATGCGTCATGGGCATGACGGCCGCCATGTACAGCGCCATCACCTACGAGGATGGCGCTGTCGTGGAGAGCAACTTCAACGACTACCAGATGGTGCGTGCGGACAATTTCCCCGAGATCGTCCACACGCACATCGTGCCGCATCCCTTCTCGGTGCATTCGACCGGGGTCGGCGAGCCGGCGGTCCCGCCGTTCCTGCCCGCCTTCACGAATGCGATCTTCAATGCCAGCGGCAAGCGCATCCGCAACCTGCCGATACTGGATCAGCTCGCCTGAACTCGGCGCAGCCTGAAATGCGACGGGGCCCTTCGGGGCCCCGTTTCGTTTCGCCGCTGCTTCTAGACCGAACCCACCTCCGGGGTACGGCGCCTGACGACGACGCCCAGGTCGTCCGTCTCGCGGGCCCGGCGCAGCCGCTCCTCGGCCTCGGTCGCCTCGCGCTGGCGGTCCCACATCGAGGCATAGAGCCCGCGCTGGGCCAGGAGATCCGCATGACGCCCGCGTTCGGCGATGCGGCCGTCCTTGAGCACGATGATCTCGTCGGCGCCGATCACGGTCGACAGCCTGTGCGCGATGACCAGCGTGGTGCGACCGCGGCTGACGAGGTCGAGCGCGGCCTGGATTTCCTGCTCGGTATGACTGTCCAGCGCGGAGGTAGCCTCGTCCAGGATCAGGATCGGCGGAGCCTTCAGGATCGTGCGGGCGATCGCCACGCGCTGCTTCTCGCCGCCTGAGAGCTTGAGGCCGCGTTCGCCCACCATCGTCTTGAAGCCTTCCGGAAGGGTTTCGATGAATCCGGCGATCTGGGCGAGTTCGCCCGCGCGCCGAACGTCGTCCATGTCAGCCTCCGGCCTGCCGTATCGGATGTTGTAGGCGATGGTGTCGTTGAACAGCACGGTGTCCTGCGGAACCATGCCGATCGCCGCCCGCAGGCTCTGCTGGGTGACGTCGCGCACGTCCTGCCCGTCGATCGTGATCGATCCCTGCTGTATGTCGTAGAAGCGGAACAGCAGCCGCGAGATGGTCGACTTGCCTGCCCCCGAAGGGCCGACGATCGCCACCGTCCTGCCGGCTGGAACCTCGAACGAGACGCCCTTGAGGATGGGCCGGTTCGCATCGTAGGCAAAATGCACGTCGTCGAAGCGGATCGCGCCCTGGTCGACGGCGAGCGCGCGCGCGTTCGGCCGGTCCTCGACCTCCTCCTTCACGTCGAGCAGGTCGAACATCTGCTCTATGTCGGTCAGGCCCTGGCGGATCTCCCGGTAGATGAAGCCGATGAAGTTGAGCGGTACCGAAAGCTGCATCAGCATGGCGTTGATGAAAACGAAGTCGCCCAGCGTCTGCGTTCCGGCCATCACCTCCATCGCCGAAAGGGCCATCGCGACCGTCATGCCGATGCCGAAGATCAGGCCCTGGCCGAAATTGAGCCAGCCGAGCGAGGTCCATGTCTGCGTCGCCGCCTTCTCGTAGCGTGCCATGGAGCGGTCGAAGCGCTCGGCCTCCATCCCTTCATTGCCGAAATACTTGACCGTCTCGAAGTTGAGGAGCGAGTCGATCGCCTTGGTGTTGGCGTCGGTGTCGCTGTCGTTCATCTCGCGGCGGATGGCGATGCGCCAGTCTGACGCCTTCACCGTGAACCATGTGTAGAGCCACACCGTCACCGCGATGACCGCGACGTACTGCCACCCATAGGCGACCGCGAAGATGATTGCGGTCAGCGCGAACTCGAGGATCGTGGGCACCGTATTCAGGATGGTGAAGCGCACGATCGTCTCGATGCCCTTCACGCCGCGCTCGATGATGCGCGAAAGACCGCCCGTGCGACGCTCCAGATGGAAGCGCAGCGACAGGTTGTGCATGTGCACGAAGGTCCTGTAGGCGAGTTGGCGCACCGCATGCTGGCCGACCGATGCGAAGAGAGCGTCGCGGAGCTGGTTGAAGCCCCACTGCACGATGCGCATCAGATTGTAGCCGAGCACCAGCATCACCGGCGCGAGCAGGAATGCCGGCAGGAGTTCGGGCGGCTGGAACTCGCCGGCCAGCGCGTCTGTCGCCCACTTGAAGAAATAGGGCACGAGGATCAGCGTCAGCTTGGCAACCACCAGGAAGATGGTCGCCCAGACAACGCGCATCTTCAGGTCCATGCGGTCGGCCGGCCACATATAGGGCCACAGGTTGCGCAGGGTCTTCAGGGTCGAGCCGGAATCGGCCGAAACGGTCTTCGATGACAAGTTTGTCGCCTTACGGATTGGTGTTTTCCTGCGCCGTGCAGCATGATTGGAGCATGGCGGAAACGTCGCGCGAGAGCGCCGAGAGCGCATCGCGGTCGACCGAATAGCGCGAACGCGGATGCTCGGCGTTGAACCGCACCAGCCCTGCCTCGACGAGAACCTTCAGATGCTGGGAGACGGTGGACTGGGCCAGTTCCATGCGCGCCACGACATCCTTGCAGCAGCAGGCGTCATGGCAGGCGAGGTGCTGCAGGATCGCGAGCCGTGCCGGGTGGGCCAGCGCGGAGAAGCGGGCCGCCAAGCCGGAGGCATCCTGAGGAGCTTCGAGAACCACATTCATCGTTCATCGTCGATATACGATGAAGCGCGCAGGCGCAAGTTCCGCCAGCCGGGCTGGACGGAAAGGAACGGGCTATCGCGTGGTCGCCTGCTCGCCCACGGCGGACATGTCGGCTGCCTCGCCCTCGTTGGTCTTTTCGGGCACGGCGAAAACCTGGCCCGGCCAGATGCGGTCGGGATTGCGGATCTGGTCCTGGTTGGCGAGGTAGATCGTCGAATAGCGCACGCCGCGGCCGTAGATGCGGCGGGATATCCGCCAGAGCGAATCGCCACGCCGGATGATGACGGCGCTCGCAGCCGGTTCGAGTTTCGGCGCGGTCGCCGCCTGCGAGGCAGCGGCGGTCTGCGGCTGCGCGGCATCGGTGGACGTCGCCGCACTCCCGGCACCGGTACCGGCCGGGCCGGTCTCTACCGGTTGCGTGGCCGGCGCTGCGGCCGTCTCCGTCGGCGCCTGAAGCGAGGTCGCGGCCGGGGCATCCTGTGACGAAGACGGGGGCGCGGCGGTTGTCGATGCCTGGCCCTCCTGCGGCGCCACTGCCGCCACGAAGGTTCCAGGTTCGCGTTCGAACGGCACGACGGCGCGGGCCAGAACGTCTCCCCGCTCGCCGATCAGGTCGGCGCGGATGATATGATCGCCCACGGCGATGTCGCGCTCGGCCTCTACGAGGAAGCGATCGCCCGCCGACGACCTGTTCTCACCGAGCAGCGCGTCGTCCGCATAGACGCGGACCAGCCGCCCGGCCGACGCGCTTCCCGCGACGAATACTTTCGATCCCTCGATCTCGACCGCCTCGATACGGATTTGGTGCTCAGCCTGTGCATGCTGCTCCGCGGTCGGCGCCTGGTCCGCGGACGGTGCCTGGGCGACATCCTGCGCCACGGCGGGCGCATCTCCTGCGGCGGGCGCGGCGGTCTCTTCCGTCGTCGCCTCGGACGCGGCGGCCTGTTCCTGCGGCGCGGGCGCCTCAGGCGCCACTTGCTGCGCTGTCGCACCGGCCTGGTCCGTGGTCGCGCCTCCGGTGGCGGGCTCGGGCGCCGTGAGGACCTGCGTCGGCCTGCCGGGTTCGTCGATCATCGCCAATACCTGGCCGCCGGGACGGTCCGGAACGGAAACGAGCGCCGTCTCGATGGACATGGTCTCCACGCCCCCGAGGGTCGCCTTGAGCGAGAACTGGTATTCGCCGGGCTTGAGCGGATCGTCGAGTATGACGACGAAGTCGCCGCCGGTCTCCGCCTTGGCCACGGCCAGCGCGCTGCCGGTCGTGATGAGCTCGACGTCCGCCATCGGCGCCGCCTTGCCGGCGACGAGAAGCGAGCCGTCCGGCTCCACGCGCACGAGGTCGAAGGTCGGGGCCAGGGACGCCGCGCTCTCGGCCGGTTGCTGCTCGGTCGTCGACCCGTCGGTCTGGACCTGCGGGGCTTCCTGTTCCGGGGTGGCGGCGGGCGTTCCGTCCTTGGCTGCGTCGGCCGGCTCCGGTGCCGTGCCGGCCTCCGGTGCCGCGGGTAGGGTCTGGTCGGATGAAGGGCGATCTCCCTTGGCGGTCGCGGCCTGATCGGGCAGGGCGGCGATCGTTGCAGGGGGGCGCCCCGCCGCACCGTCGAAGGCGCCTGCGAAATAAGCGATCACCAGCCCGGCGCTCAGGCCACCGGCAAGAAAGAAGAATGCCCTCAGCGGATTGACGCCCATGATTCCCGATCCCTTAGCCGCCTGCGGCGGGTCTAGCCGGTTTTCGATGCTGCCACAAGAAAAAGCCCGGATTTCGGCCTTGACCATAGCTACGGGCGCAACCACCAATCTGTTGCATGGCAGCGATTCGATCCGTGTGCGTGTATTGCGGCTCCTCGAGCGGCGCGAACGACCTCTACGTGACCGCCGGAGAGGCTCTTGGCCGTGCGCTCGGCGAGGCGGGGATTCGGCTCGTCTACGGCGGTGGAACCCGGGGCGTGATGGGCGCGGTCTTCCGGGGCACGCGCGCCGCCGGGGGCAAGGTCACCGGCATCATCCCGCGCTTCCTCATGAACAAGGAGGCGAGCGAGACGAGCCTCGGTGCGCTGGACGAACTGATCGTGACCGAAGACATGCATCAGCGAAAGCACGCGATGTTCGAGCGTTCCGACGCGTTCGTCGCGCTGCCCGGCGGCATTGGCACGCTGGAGGAAATCGTCGAGATCATGACCTGGGCGCAGCTCGGCCGCCACGGCAAGCCCATATTGCTGGCCAATGTCGCCGGCTTCTGGGACCCGATGCTGTCGCTGCTCGATCACATGCGGGAGGAGGGCTTCGTGCACACCGGACATCTCGTGCGTCCGCTCGTGGTGGACCGGGCCGAAGACGTGGTGGCCGCGCTCGCCGCGGCAGTCGTGCCGACGACGGCGCAAGGCGATGCCGCGGTAATCGAGCGCTTGTGAACCTCGGGCCGCTCTGCGCGTTGCGGGTGAGGGCTTATTCGGATAATCAGGCCCTCCGCCAGATGGACGCGCCGACCGTACGATGAGCATTGCAGACACGATTCGAAACACCCTTGTCCCGGTCCACCGGGACGGCTGGCCCTTCGTGGCCGCCTTCGCCGGCGCCACGCTGCTGCTTGGGGTGCTATGGGGGCCGCTCTTCTGGATCGGGCTCGCGCTGACGGCGTGGTGCGCCTATTTCTTCCGCGATCCCGAACGCGTGACCCCGGTCGACGACCGACTGGTCATCAGCCCTGCCGACGGTCGGGTCTCCGCCGTAGGCCCCGCCATCCCGCCGCGCGAACTGGCGATGGGGCAGGAAGAGATGACCCGCGTCTCGGTCTTCATGGATGTCTTCTCCTGCCATATCAACAGGGCGCCCGTGCGCGGAAGGATCGGGCGCATCGAGCATCGCCCCGGCCGCTTCCTCAATGCCGAGCTCGACAAGGCCAGTGCGGAGAACGAGCGCAATGGGCTGGTCATCGATAGCCCCAACGGTCAGGTCGCAGTCGTGCAGATCGCCGGTCTCGTCGCCCGCCGCATCCTCTGCTGGCCCGATCGTGGCGATGCGCTGACGATGGGCGAGCGCTTCGGCCTGATCCGGTTCGGCTCGCGCGTCGACGTCTACCTGCCGGCCGGCGCCGTACCGCGCGTCTCGGTCGGCCAGACGGCAATCGCCGGAGAAACCGTCATCGCGGAATTCGGATCATCCATGCCGCCGCCGCTGGTCCGGGTATCCTGAGGCCGATGGCCGGCCCGTTCCCTCCCTTCGAGCCCCATGGCCGCGGCGGTCCGCGCATTCGCGAGATCCCGCTGCGCATGGTGGTGCCGAACCTGATTACGGTGCTGGCGATCTGCGCCGGCCTCTCGGGCGTGAGGCTCGCATTCGAGCACGAATTCGAGACGGCGGTGATCATGGTCCTGATCGCGGCCTTTCTCGACGGCATCGATGGCCGCGTGGCGCGCGCCCTGAAGGCGACGTCCAAATTCGGCGCCGAAATGGATTCGCTGGCCGACATCGTCAATTTCGGCGTGGCGCCGGGCCTCGTACTCTACGCCTACCTGCTCGACAGGGCCGGCCCGCTCGGCTGGATCGCAGCGCTCCTGTTCGCCATCGCCTGCGGGCTCAGGCTGGCCCGCTTCAACGTGCTGGAGGACGACAAGTCGCGTCCCGTCTGGCAGGGCGACTATTTCGTCGGGGTACCGGCGCCGGCCGGCGCGGTGCTCGTCATGCTCCCCATTTACCTCGGCTTCCTCGGGATGGCGCCCGAGCCATGGTTCGCAGTCGCAAGTTCGATCTACACGATCATCATCGCGCTGCTTCTCGTCAGCAGGCTTCCCGTCTATTCCGGCAAGAGCGAGGGATCGCGCATTCGCCGCGACCTCGTGGTGCCGCTGATGCTGGGCGCGGCCTTCTACGTGCTGCTTCTGGCCGGCTATACGTGGCAGACCGTGACTGCGAGCGCGATCATCTACCTGGCCTGCCTTCCTCTCAGCGCGCGTGCATATTCCCGCAGGGCCGGGCGCGAGGCCGAGTTAGCCACATCGTCGTCGACCGATCCGGACGGCGGCTGACTCAGGCCGCCTCGTCGAGACCCAGCGTTGCGAGCGCCATCTGCCTCGCCCGCTCGTAGTCGGTCTTGCCGGTACCCAGCAGCGGCAGCTCATCAACCTTGACGATGGCGTCGGGCAGCATGACACCCGACGCTCCGGCCTTGCGGCCGAAACGCACCAGCGCACCGCGCTCGGCGGACGGCTCCGTCGTCACGAGCACCAGCTTCTCGCCGCGCCTCCTGTCCGGCACGGCGACAACCGCGTGCCGCTCCTCCGGCCAGAGCGTCCGCGCCAGCATCTCGACGGCGCCGAGCGAGACCATCTCGCCCGCGATCTTGGCGAAGCGCCTTGCGCGGCCCTTTATCGCCAGGAAGCCTTCGCGGTCCATGGCGACGATATCGCCCGTATCGTGCCAGCCGCCCTCCAGTAGGGCGATCTCGCCCGGCCGTTCAGGAACCATGTAGCCGAGCATGAGATTGGGCCCGGAAATGAAGAGGCGCTCTCCCTCGGCTATCCCCTCGACGGATTCCAGCCGAGCGCGCATGCCCGGCAGCAGGCGACCTACCGTGCCCGCCCGCCCGTGGGTGGCCGTGTTGACGGCGACCACCGGGGACGCCTCCGTCATGCCGAAGCCCTCGACGATCTCGGCGCCGAACCGCTCGCGCCAGATCGCGCGCGTTTCGTTGCGCACAGGCTCGGCGCCGGCCACGACCAGCCTGAGCGAGGCGAAATCGCCGTCCCCGGCGGCACGCGCATAGTTGACGAGGAACGTGTCGGTTCCGACCATGATGGTCGGCTTCAGGCGCGCGGCGACTTCGGGGATGATCCGGTAGTGAAGGGGCGAGGGGTAGAGGTGGAGCCTGACGCCGGCGATGAGCGGCAGCAGCGTGCCCGCCGTCAGGCCGAATGAGTGGAACGTCGGCAGGACGTTGAGCAGCGTGTCCGAGGGACCGAACGATATCCGGTTTGCCACCTGCAGCGCATTGGCGACCAGATTGCGGTGCGAGAGCACGACGCCCTTCGGCGCGTCCTCCGAGCCCGACGTGAAGAGGATGACGGCGGGGTTCGCCGGATTCGCGCCGACGAGCGGGCGCCGCCAGGAGATGGCGGCGACCAGCTTCTCCGCTGCCGTGATCTCCCTCGCGACGTCCTCCAGCCACAATATCCGTGCCCCGGCGTCCTCGATCGCGGCGACCACTTCCTCGATATGCGCCTTTTCCACGAAGGCGCGGGAGCCGAGCACGAGCCGTATCTCGGCCGTACGTATGGCCGAGGCGACGTTGGCGGTGCCAGCCGTGTAGTTGATCATGGCGGTGGGACGCGCAGCCGACTGCAGGGCCATGAAGGCGACGACCATGCCGCAGGTGCCGGGCACGAGCAGCCCCACGGCCTCGCCGCGCGGCGAGGCGGCGTCGATGCGCCGCGCCAGCGCCGCCGCACCGCGCAGCAACTCGCGATAGCTCAGCGAGGCGCCGAGCGTGTCGTCGACGATCTGCCGTGAGGGGCCGTGGGTCAGCGCCGCGTCGCGCACGGCGGAGAAGATGGTTCGCTCGATGTTGTCGGCGGTCAGCCGCGCCTCCGCCAGGCGGTCAAACAGGGCGTTGGACGGTCTGGCCTCCGCGCCGCCGGTTCGCGCCATCAGTGTGGCGAGGGACTGGGCAGGCAGGGCGACCAGCTCGAGCCGCGGCAACAGCCCGGGGCGACGTGCGATGGATACCGCGATGATGCGCGCCTCCGCGCGGGCGGCGATGCGCGCGACCGCCCGGTACAGCCGGAACGACTTGGCGTCCGGCTCCACGATGTCGCCCAGATAGACCGCCAGCCGCCCTCTTGCCCTCAGATGCCGCACGAGGCGGCGTGACATGAAGACGTGCTCGGCGTTGAAGCCGATGGTGCGGGCCATCGTCCGGAAGGGATCGAGCCAGTGCGACCGTGCTGCGCTTTCGTCGAGTATGTGGAGCGTATCGTGGGGCAGCAGCGCCAGCATCAGCGCGCTGTCGAGATTGGACTTGCGGTCGATGACGTAGACGACCGGCGGCTCCGCCAAACGCAATTCGTTGACGGCGCGATCACGGATCCTGAGGGCGAGCTTGAGCGGAGCGTAGAGCAGGGCCTGGTCGAGATCGAGCCCGCGCCGCGTCTTCAGATAGGCCACGCAGAGGCCCCAGACGAGCACGACCGCCGTCGCCAACCCGATGATGAGCTCCATGCCGCACCTCCCAGTCGAACGGGTCCGGCTCTTGATGGCCATTGCGCGGAATCGTAGCCGAATGCCCGGTGAGGTCAATCCGCGAGGTTTGCCGAGGTTCCCCGGCGCTTCCCTCTGCAGGCGGAAATGCTATCTGTGACCGGAGGATCGGAGGAGAAGCGCAGATGGATGCTCAAGCGTTGAAGGAACTTCAGGCTCCCGTAAAGGAGCGGCTCCGGGCTGATCCGGCCACGGGGCGAATCACCTTGAAGGCCGTCGGGCGCCCCGGCGAGGGCATCTCCTGCAAGGTCGAGACCGGGCGTGAGATTGCAATCGCCGGCCTGCATCCGGCGACCGGCGGGACCGGCGCCGAACTGTGTTCCGGCGACATGCTCCTCGAGGCCCTCGTCGCCTGCGCGGGCGTCACGCTCAAGGCAGTCGCGACGGCGCTGGAATTCCGCCTCGGGCCCGACGCGTCGCTCAGGGCCGAGGGTGACATCGATTTCCGCGGCACGCTGGGCGTGGCGAAGGACGCTGCCGTCGGATTCTCCGAGATCAGGCTGGCCTTCGACCTCGACACCGACGAGCCGCAGGAGCGCATTGACACGCTGCTGAAGCTCACCGAGCGCTACTGCGTCGTCTTCCAGACGCTCAGCAACCGCCCCGCGCTGAGCGTCTCGGTCGGCTGAGGCGAGGGGCGCGCGGATCGCCTTGCCTCACGCCCCGCTGACGAACCCGTCCAGCACCCGCTTCTGCCCGGCCTTGTCGAAGTCGACGGTGAGCTTGTTGCCTTCGACCGCGGCGACGTTGCCGTTGCCGAACTTCTGGTGGAAGACGCGGTCGCCGACCTTGAAGGGGGAGGGGGTTTCCGAGACCGATTTCGCGACGAGTTCGCCATCGATCACGCGGCCCTTGACCGAGCCCCTGCCGGCCCCGAAGCCCGAATCCGTCTCGCCGTAGCCGATGCGCTCCACGCCATGGCCCGAGCGCGTGCCCCAGTTCCGGTCGGTCGCTTCCGTGCGGTTGGCCTGGGCGCGCGCCCAGCCGGGGGTCGCGTAGGTGTTGGAAAAGCTCTTCACGTCGTCGAAGCGCGACGCGCCGTAGGGATTGCGCCTGCCGAAGCCCTGCCCGGCCTCGCCGAAGCCGCGCCCGCCATAGCCGCCGTAGGAGTTGCCGCTCTCGACCACCTCGACATGCGCCTCCGGCAGCTCGTCGAGGAAGCGCGAAGGGATTGTCGACTGCCACAGCCCGTGTACGCGACGATTGGAAACGAACCAGATGTGAAGGTTTCGCTTTGCCCGCGTCAGGCCGACATAGGCGAGACGGCGCTCCTCTTCCAGGCCCGAGCGGCCGCCCTCGTCGAGCGCGCGCTGGTGAGGGAAGAGGCCTTCCTCCCAGCCCGGCAGGAAGACCGTCTCGAACTCCAGCCCCTTGGCCGAATGGAGGGTCATTATGGAGACCGCGTCCATCTCCTCCTGCTGCTCGGCGTCCATGACGAGCGCCACGTGCTCCAGGAAGGAGCGCAGGCTCTCGTAGTCCTCCATCGAGCGAACGAGTTCCTTGAGGTTCTCGAGCCGGCCCGGGGCCTCCGCGCTGCGGTCGGCCTTCCACATCTCGGTGTAGCCGCTCTCCTCGAGGATCGTCTCCGCTAGCTCGGTGTGCGGCGTCGCCTCCAGCGCCTCCTGCCAGCGGGCGAACCCGGCGCAGAGCTCGCGCAGCGCCGCGCGCGGCTTGGGCTTCATCTCGTCGGATTCGGCCAGCCGCGACGCCGCCTCCAGCATGGGCACGCGCAGCGCGCGGGCCGTGTCGTGGATCTGGCGTATGGCAGCCTCGCCCAGCCCGCGCTTGGGCACGTTGACGATGCGTTCGAAGGCGAGGTCGTCGGCGCCCTGCGCGACCACGCGGAAATAGGCCAGCGCGTCGCGTATCTCCGCCCGTTCGTAGAAGCGTGGGCCGCCGATAACGCGATAGTTGAGGCCGAGCGTGACGAAACGGTCCTCGAACTCGCGCATCTGGAAGGACGCGCGCACCAGGATCGCCATGTCGTTCAGCCTGTGGCCCTTGTGCTGTGCCGCTTCGATCTCTTCGCCGACGGCACGCGCCTCTTCCTCCGAATCCCACGCGGCATGGACGTTGACGCGCGCGTCGTCGGGGTCGGCCGCGTCGGTGAACAGCGTCTTGCCGAGCCGGCCCTCGTTGTGCGCGATGAGATGGGAGGCGGCACCCAGTATGTGCGCCGTCGAGCGGTAGTTGCGCTCGAGTCGGATAACGGTGGCTCCCGGGAAGTCCTTCTCGAAGCGAAGGATGTTGTCGACCTCCGCGCCGCGCCAGCCGTAGATCGACTGGTCGTCGTCGCCGACGCAGCAGATGTTGACCTTGTTTTCGCTCTCGGACCCTCCGCGGGAACCTCGCATGAGTTCGGGCGGCCGGTCGGCCGTCGGGCGAAAGGCTCCCTCCCCCTCGAGGGGAGGGTGGCCAGCCACGGGCTGGCCGGGTGGGGTCGATGGTGAAGGCTGAGCGGGCGAAGGCACTACCGACGTCGGCGCGGTACCCGGACCGCCCCCACCCGGCTGGCTTTCAGCCGGCCACCCTCCCCTCGAGGGGGAGGGAGCCCCGGAGCTCGGCCGCTGCGCCAGCAGCCGCAGCCACATGTACTGGGCCGTGTTGGTGTCCTGGTATTCGTCGACGAGAATGTACTTGAAGCGGCCGTGATACTCGGCGAGCACGTCGTGATTGTCGCGGAATATGCGGATCGGATGCATCAGCAGATCGCCGAAGTCACAGGCGTTCAGCGTCTTCAGGCGTTCCTGGTAGGCGGCGTAGAGTTCGCGCCCCTTGCCGTTCGCGAAGGCGCGCGCGTCGCCCTCCGGGATTTCCCTCGGCGACAGCCCCTTGTTCTTCCATCCGTCGACCATCTGCGCGAACTGGCGCGCCGGCCACCGCTTGTCGTCCAGCCCCTCGGCCTGGATGATCTGCTTCATGAGCCGGATCTGGTCGTCGGTGTCGAGGATCGTGAAGCCGGACTTCAGGCCGGCTAGCTCGGCGTGGCGGCGCAGGATCTTCACGCCGATCGAATGAAAGGTGCCGAGCCAGGGCATGCCCTCGGCGTTCGCGCCGCCGATCAGCACGCCGATGCGCGACTTCATCTCCCGCGCCGCCTTGTTCGTGAAGGTCACGGCCAGGATCTGGGAGGGCCAGGCGCGTCCCGTCGCCAGGATGTGCGCGATGCGCGTGGTCAGAACCCGGGTCTTGCCGGTACCCGCGCCTGCCAGCACCAGCACGGGTCCCTCGGTCGTCTCGACCGCGAGGCGCTGCTCGGGATTCAGGCCCGAAAGGTAGTCGGGTGCCGAGCCGTGACGTGCGGCCATGGCGCGCGCGGCGATCCCCGAGCCGCCGCCACTGCGCGCGCGCTCGCCTCGAAAATCGGGAATATCGTCGGGGAAGTCCACCATTTGTTCCCGCAATGTAGTGATTCGGCCGGCGATGGCCAGCGCATGGGCCGACGACGCTGCCGACAAATTTAACGACGCGCTTTACGGCCGGTTGATGACGCCGCTTCACGGCTTCTTCAGCGCATACGGCGAATATGGCCGAAAGGTTCCAGCGGCGGAGCGGGCAATGCACGGGGTTAGCGGTCAGCGCATCGCGCGCATTCTTGCGGCGCGGCCGGCAACGGCTGCCGAGCGCAACGATGCGCGCTCCATCATCGTGCCGGAGACGGCATATCTTTCCGAGCGTCCCTATCCGCTCGTCGAGGCGGTGGGTCGCTTCGTGACCTTTGCGAGCCGAACCGCCCATCTCGCGCCGGCCGAGATGTCGCCGAACGCCTTGCGCAGCACGTGCGTGGAAGGCTACCTCGGGGCGCTCGCCGCTGGCGGACATGCACGCCATGCCATCGCGCTGGGTGAGGGACAGGACCTGTCGGACTGCCAGGAAGCGCTCGATGCGATGGTGCACCCTCTCGGCGACCTCCATCGCCGGCTGGCGGCGTTCATGCGCGCCAATCCCGAACGGATGGAGGCCGTGCGTCGCAGCGGCGGCATGCGCGGCGTCGACACCTTCATCGACGAACTGGACCGCGAGTACCTTGTGATAGATGCCGAGCGGCCGGTGACCGAGGCGCTGCGCCTGTGGCTGAAGTCGCTGTCGGAACTGGTGGTCGTGCGAGACGTGGAACTCTCCGCGGTGCTGAACGCCTTCGCCGCCGCGCAGCACAAGTCAGGTCGCGCATCGAAGCCGCATCGCGCGACGCTCGAGGCGGGCTTGCGCGATCCGCTGCGCCAGGCCTTCACCTATCTGTGCGAGCAGGCGGTGGAGCCGCGGCAGTTCATCGCCTGGCATCGCGGCAAGGCCGGGCACGATCTCGGCGACGGCGTGAAGGTCGTCCGCTTCGTGATCGAGACCGACAAGGGCCTCTGCACGGCCTTCTTTCACCCGACCATGTCGTTGCTCGTCGACGAGAACAGGCGTTCCGAGCCGCTCGCGAGACTGCGCACTGAAAGGGTGATCGCCCATGTCGCGCGCCGGACCGGCGAAAGCCTGATGGACCTGCTGGGACAGTAGGCCGTCTAGAGTCCGAATAGATCGGTCAGGAATTCCGCGACCACCTCTTCCGACCGGCTGACGGCGGCGGGATTGTACTGCACGGCCGGACCCGTCTCCACGCAGTCATCCTGCCATGTGAAGGGCTGCCCCGTGGCGTCGTTCACGAGAACGCCGGCCTCCTCGCGACGGAAGCACCGCCGCGAGGTCTGGGCATTGCTCACGACGTTGTAGGAGGGGCTGCTCGTGCTGTCGAAGGAGTGCTGCGCTCCGGCCAGGGTGGTCAGCACCACGTCGTGCCCCGCGGCGGCCAGCCGGTCGAGATACGCCCGGCATCTCGTGAGGGGGTTCCAGTCGTCGGCCTCGCCGTGGAAGGCGCGTATGGGCTCGGGTCCGACCTCCGTCTCGCCTTCGAGCCGGAAGTTGCAGGGCGGGTAGAAGGGCAGGTGCGCGGCGAGGCCGGCCTTCTTCGGCCCGTGCATGGTCTCGAACCGTGTCATGGCGGAGTAGAGCGCGCCGATGCCACCCCGCGAGAAGCCCATCACCGCGATGCGTGCGCCATCGATGCGCGCGTCTTCCGCCAGGAGGTCGACCGCGCGATAGGTGTCGACGACGTTGTTGAACTCGCCGACCCGGTCCTGTCCCGAATAGATCTCCTTGTGCCCGCGTGCCGTGTAGCTGTCGATGCGCAGCGTGGCGATGCCGAGCCGGTTCAGAAACTTCGACCAGTTCCAGCCGGCACCACTGCCGATTCCGTCAGAACCGTGCAGCAGGATCACCGCCGGGTAGGGCGGTGCGCCGCTCGACGGGATCTGGAGCTTCGCCGAGAGCGTCACCGGAGCCGCGCCCGCGACATCGCCCTTCAGGAACTGCTCGTCGCTCATGGTGAGGGAGGGCAGGTCCACGGTTTCCTCGGCTACCTGCGGCAAGGCGTGAAACGTGGCGGCGAGAAAGAACACCAGCGCCACGGACGCGACGCGCGGTCGACGATACTTCGATCTGTTCATCGAAGGCTCCAATGTGCAACCCCCGCGAGCGAGGATAGCGCGATCCGATCCTCGAGGGAAAGACGTGCGCCGCCGCCCTTGACGGGCGGGCGCGAAGCGCCGACCATCGGCGTCGGCCCTGGGGAAGCCGGAAGCCCGCGCTCTTTCGGCATTGCTTCGCGGGGACGAACAACCGCAATCACGCGCGCGGTTGCAACCGATCGCGCGCTCGTCCGTTTGAGCGTCGAGTGGCGGGGCTTGCCGCAAGGCGGCGGACGGGGAAATGGACGATAGGAGCGGACCAGCGGACGAGCCGTCGGAACGGGGCCAGCCGACGACCGGCGCGGCCCTGAGAAATCTCGCGCGTGCGATCGGCCGCGATGCGGCACGCCATTCCGGCGCGGTACGCAAGAGGCTTTCGACGTTCCGTGGACGGGGAACTGCCACGGCTCCCGACGAAGAACCGGCAACACGGCCGGTAAACGCCCCGCTCGGCGTCAAGGCGGAACGGACGCACCCGGTCGGGATGATGAGGCGTCTGGGCCCGCTTTCGCGCCTTCAGGCCGTCGTGCTTGCCGCCGTTCTGATTACGATGATCGGCTTCACTGTCCTCATGGCGTGGGCGCTCCACGATGTTCCGTGGCGCCAGATCGCCGCCGGCACGCTCGAGCCCGTCGTCGTCCTCGAGACCGCTGACGGGCGCCCGCTGGTGAACCAGGGCGCCTATCGTGGTGCATACACCCGGCTGGAGGACTTCCCGCCCCATCTCGTCGATGCCGTGACGACCGTCGAGGACCGGCGCTTCTTCGAGCATTTCGGCCTCGACATGCGCGGCATACTGCGCGCCACATGGCGCAACCTTTCGGCAGGCGGCGTGGTCGAGGGCGGCAGCACCATCACGCAGCAGCTCGTCAAGGTCTCGTTCCTGGAGCGCCACCGCACCTTCAAGCGCAAGATTCAGGAGGCGGTTCTCGCGCTCTGGCTCGACTGGCGGCTCGGCAAGGAGGAGATCCTCGCGCGCTATCTGAATGCGATCTATCTCGGCGCGGGAGCCACCGGCGTGCCCGCCGCCGCGCGCATCTACTTCAACAAGGACGTCGGCGAACTGACGGTGGCCGAATCGGCCATGCTGGCGGGCATCATCCGCGCGCCCTCGCAGCTCAATCCCCTGGCCGATGCCGATGCCGCGCGCGAGCGCTCGCGCCTCGTGCTCGACCTGATGGCGGAGACGGGCAAGCTCGAGGGCGAAGCGCTGGCCGCCGCGCGCGCCGACCAGGCCGAACTCGACCCGTCGACGCCGCAATCGCGCTCCGGAAGCTGGTTCGCCGACTGGGTCATGCCCGAGGGACGCGAGATCGCCGGCGCCTTCGGCGGCACGGTCAGGCTGCGCACCACGCTCGTCCCGCATCTGCAGCAGGCGGCCGAGGAAGCCGTGCGCGCCACGCTCGCCGAGGAGGGCGAAGCGCATGGGGCGGGCCAGGCGGCGCTGGTGGCGATGACCCCGGACGGCGCCGTGGTGGCGATGGTCGGCGGTCGGGACTATACCCAGAGCGCCTTCAACCGGGCCACCGAGGCCAAGCGCCAACCGGGTTCCACCTTCAAGCTCTTCGTCTACCACGCCGCGCTCAAGGCCGGCATCCCGATGCGCGCCACGGTGGTGGACGAACCGGTGGAGTTCGACGGCTGGGCGCCGGCCAACAGCGGCGAGCGGTATTTCGGGCGGGTGACGCTCGCCGAGGCCTTCGCCCGCTCGCTCAATGCCTCGACGGCCAAGCTGGCCATGGAGGTAGGCATCGACGCGGTGGCGGGTTCGGCCCGCGAACTCGGCATAGACGCGCCGCTCACCGAGACGCCGAGCCTCGCGCTCGGCACCTCCGAGGTCACGCTTCTCGACCTGACGGCGGCCTATGCGTCGGTGCGTGCGGGCGCAGCCCCTGTCGAGCCGTTCGGCGCGACGCGCTTCGCGGTCGATGGCGGCAACTCCTTCGCGATTCCGGCCCGTCGCCCGACTGGCGAGCTGGGCCCGGACCAGCACGAACTGATCGACCTTCTGGTGCTGGCGATGGAGCGTGGTACCGGGAGGCAGGCACGGCTCGGCCGGTTCGCGGGGGGCAAGACCGGCACGAGCCAGGACTATCGCGACGCGTGGTTCGTCGGCTTCACCGAGGACTACATCGCCGGCGTCTGGGTCGGCAACGACGACAATTCCCCGATGCGGCAGGTCACCGGCGGCAGCCTGCCCGCGCGGATCTGGAAGCGCTTCATGGTGGCGGCGGCCGAGGCGCCGAAGGAGCCCGACCCGGTAGCCGACGGTGTCGCCGCGCCGGCAGCCACGGCGGGCGTTGCCTGCAACATCCGCGCCTGCGGCCGCGCCTATCGCTCCTTCCGTCCGTCCGATTGCACCTTCCAGCCCTATTCCGGCCCGCGCCGGCTTTGCGAGAAGTAGCTCGCCGCTCCGGCAAGTTTGACTGGACGCAGCGCCGCGACGCCCTATCGTCCCGGTCGACGTCAGGAGGACGAGCATGACCAACCCGACACCCGACCGCCCCGCCATCAGCCAGGCGATGATCGACGCGTATGACGAGTACACGCATCTGACCCTGGACCGCCGCCGTTTCATGGAGACGCTCACACGGCTGGCAGGGTCGGGCGCCGCGGCGGCCGCCATCGCGCCGCTGCTTGCGGCCGGAACCGCGCAGGCCGCCATCGTGCCGGCCGACGACCAGCGGGTGGAAGCCGAGGAGATCGCCTATCCCGGCGCCGATCGCGTCGAGATGAAGGGCTATCTCGCGCGTCCCGCCGGACAGAATTCCGGCCTGCCTGCGGTGATCGTCATCCACGAGAACCGTGGACTGAACGACCATATTCGCGACGTCGCGCGACGGCTGGCCGTCGACGGCTTCATGGCGCTCGCTCCCGACTATCTGTCCCCCTCGGGCGGCACGCCGGCGGACGAGGACCGGGCGCGCGAGCTGATCGGCGAGCTCGATCGCCGCAAGGTCACCGACAATTCGATCGCCACGATCGCCTTTCTCCAGGCTCACGAATCAGCCAACGGCAATGTCGGCGCGGTCGGCTTCTGCTGGGGCGGGGGAGCCGTGAACGACCTGGCGGTCGCGGCGACATCGCTCGATGCGGGCGTGGCCTACTATGGCCGCCAGGCCGACGCGGAAGGCGTGGAGCGGATCGTCGCGCCGCTCCTGCTCCACTATGCCGGGGAGGACGCGCGCATAAATGCGGGCATCGAGGCCTATCGCACCGCTCTCGAAGCGGCCGGAAAGAGCTTTGAGATCCACGTCTACGAAGGCGTCCAGCACGCCTTCAACAACGACACGTCGGCGGCTCGCTACGACGAGGCGGCTGCGCGCCTTGCCTGGCAGCGCACGATAGCCTTCCTCAAGCGCGAGCTGGCGTGAGCCTAGCCGCAAGCAGGGAGGGAATCAGCTTTCCATCGCTCCCGGCGAGCGTTTCTGGCGCGCTCTTTTGATGATCGAGCGCTGCTGGAGCATGCGCATGGGAATGGCCCTTCCATCGCGCTCGATTCGAAAGAGTTCGTCGTCGATCCGCTGCAGCGCGCGCCAGAAGTCGTAGTCGGTGACGTCCGGGTCGGCTGCCAGCGCTTCGGACAGCTTGCCTATGTCGATCTTCATGGCCGGGCCTGCGCCTCCGCTTTCGTTGGCCCCCCGGCCGAATCGATGTCCTCCATTGTCGCGCCACGGCTCGCGCATTCAACGCGGTGCCTCGACCTTGTGCACCTTTGCCATTCGTTAAGGTTAACGACGGGTTAAGCCTGCTTGCGCCGGATGCCGATCGCGCGGCCTGCCTGTTCGGGCAGGGGAAGCGCGGAATGTGCGGCGCGCATCGCCACGACCTTCTCCAGCACGTCGGCCGGCATCGCGGCGACCTTCGGGCCGGCCATGTCGATATGCAGGTAGAGCACTTCCGAGGTGGCGGCGAGCCAGCCGTCGACATGGTGCAGTTCCTGGAACACCCGCAACCGCTTCTCGTCGTGGTCTATCAGATGGATCGAGCAGGTGACGCGGTCGCCGAGATGCAGTTCTCGAATGTAGCAGACGTGGATTTCGGCCGTGTAGATCGTCAGCCGGCGGCGCTCGGCATAGGTCGGCCCCATCCCGAGTTCCTCGAAGGCGTCGTCGGCGCTGCGGTCGAAGAGCACGTTGTAGTAGGCCATGTTCATGTGGCCGTTGTAGTCGATCCAGTCCTTTTCGACCTCCATCTCGCGGGAAACGAAGGGGGCGGCATGTGTCATGGCATTTCCTCTGCTGCTTGGGCGGCCGGCTTCTTCGCTTTACAATCGGCCGCTCATTTGCAGATTAGCGGCCGCAAGGCGGGGCACAAGCCGGGAGGATCGAGATGGCTGTCGCAGACATGGCGCGGGTTTCGCGCAACGAGGACGGCATCACGCTCGCCCTGGGCATCCTGAAGCAGCGCTTCGGCGACCGCTTCCAGACGGGCCAGTCGATCCGCGAGCAGCACGCGCATACGACGACCTACATCCCCCTCCAGGCGCCTGACGGCGTCGTCTTCCCGACCAGCACCGAAGAGGTGAGCGAGATCGTGCGCGTCTGCGCCGAGCACCGCGTGCCCGTCATTCCGTTCGGCACCGGCACATCGCTGGAGGGCCACGTGAATGCCCCCGGCGGCGGTATCTCGATCGACCTCACGCGCATGGACCGGATCCTCAAGGTCAACGCCGAGGATCTCGACTGCACGGTCGAGCCCGGCGTGACTCGCGAGGCGCTCAACGCGCATCTGCGCGATACCGGGCTCTTTTTCCCGATCGATCCCGGCGCCAATGCGAGCCTCGGCGGCATGGCATCCACCCGCGCCTCGGGAACCAACGCCGTGCGCTACGGCACGATGCGCGAGAACGTGCTGGCGGTGACGGCCGTGATGGCCGACGGCACCGTCGTGACGACGGGCAGGCGCGCGAAGAAGTCGTCGGCCGGATACGACCTCGCGCGCCTACTCATCGGCTCCGAGGGCACGCTGGGCGTCATCACCGCGCTGACGCTGAAGCTGCAGGGCCAGCCGCAGGCCATTTCCGGCGGCGTCTGCCCGTTCCCCTCCGTCGACGCGGCCTGCAACGCCGTGATCGCAACGATCCAGATGGGCATTCCCGTCGCCAGGATCGAGCTGGTGAACCAGCTCCAGATGAAGGCGATGATCGACTATTCCAGGTTGGACTATCCCGAGAGCCCCTGCCTGTTCCTCGAATTCCATGGTTCGGACGCGAGTGTGGCCGAGCAGTCGGAGCTCTTCGGCGAGATCGCGGCCGAGCACGGCGGAGGCCCGTTCCGCTGGACGAGCGTGGCCGAGGAACGCGCGAAGCTCTGGAAGGCGCGCCACGATGCGTACTGGGCCGCGATGGCGCTGAGGCCGGGCACGCGCGCGCTGGCAACCGATGTCTGCGTGCCGATCTCCCGCCTCGCCGAATGCATCGCGGAGACCGAGGCCGATATCGCGGAGATGGAGCTCGTGGCACCGATCGTCGGCCATGTCGGCGACGGCAATTTCCACGTCCTCGTACTCTTCGACATGGGAAACCCGCTGGAGATCGCCCGTGCCGAACAGTTCGTGTCGCGACTCAACATGCGTGCGATCGCCATGGAAGGGACCTGCACCGGCGAACACGGGATCGGTCAGGGAAAGATGCGCTACCTGGAGATGGAGCATGGCCCGGGCGTCGAGGTGATGAAGGCGATCAAGCGCGCGCTCGACCCGCACAACATCATGAACCCGGGCAAGATCGTCAGCATCTGACTACGGTAAGCGCGTCGTCCACAGGGCAGGTGGCTTGCTGGTTGCGCCGACCGCAGAATTGCCACTTTATCGACATCGTGCCGCAGTTATGGTGCGGCGGAAGGGCGAGGCGGTCGACCGGTCCGGTCTGCGCCGACACGCCCCGCGACGGAGAGCGCCCTGGCCCGTCTGTTTGTCATCGTCGGTGGACTGATCGTGCTGGCGCTCAGCGTGGCGCTGGTCGCGCCGTATTTCATAAACTGGACGAACTACCGCGCCGATTTCGAGCGTGAGGCGAGCCGCATCCTAGGCCGCGAGGTGACGGTGGAGGGTAGGGCGGACGCGCGCCTGCTGCCGTTCCCCTCCGTGACTTTCTCCGACGTCCGCGTCGCCGGCGAGAGCCCGGACATGCCCGCGATGACGGTCGAGACCTTTTCCATGGATGCCGAACTCGCGCCCTACATGCGCGGCGAGATCCACATCTTCGACATGCGCCTCGTTCGCCCGCGCGCCATTCTGTCGCTTTCGGACGACGGCCGCGTGGACTGGGCCACGCGCCCCGGAATGGGCATCGGCGCCGGCCAGATATCGCTCGAAAAGGTGACCGTCGTGGATGGCGAGATCACGCTGCTGCACGGTGCCAGCGGCCGGTCTCACCGTTTGTCCGGTCTCCAGGCCGAGCTTTCGGCACGCACGCTGGCGGGCCCGTGGCGTATCGCCGGGACCACGGCGATCGATGGCAGCCAGGCCGCCTTCACCGTCTCCACCGGCACCGTCGACGAGAACGGCGCGGTGCGTCTTCGCGTGAGGGTCCTGCCGCAGGACGTTCCGGTCGCTGTGGAAAGCGATGGGCAGTTCATGCTCGCCGGGGCCGCGCCGTCCTACGTCGGTTCGTTTCGCCTCGATGCTGGCCTTCCCCCGGCAGTCAATCCCGAGATGGCGGCCGGGAACCAGCCGCGCACCGTGGCGGACTACCGCGTCGTCGGACGTTTCGATCTCGGGCACGATGCCCTGAAGATAGAGGAGTTCCGCCTCGAGACCGGCCCGGTCGAGGACCCCTACACGGCCGACGGCACGGCCCGGCTGGAATTCGGCGACGAGCCGCGATTTTCGGTCTCGGCCGACGGCGCGCAGGTGCGCTTCGACGCGGCGACCGATCAGGCAGGGGTGGGGAGCGGCATCACGCTGGACCGCCGGCTTGCCGTACTGCGGCAGTTTCTTGCCGGCCTGCCCCGCCCGGCCATCCCCGGTGAGGTCGACCTCGAACTGCCCGCGGTGGTCGTTGGCGACACGACGATCCGCACTGTCTCGCTCAAGGCGCGTCCGTCCGAGCGGGGCTGGTCGCTCGACCGGCTTTCGGCCGTACTGCCGGGCCGTTCCACTCTGGAGGCGCAGGGAGAGATAGCCACCGGCGAGGATTTCGGCTTCGAGGGCCGCTTGCTTCTCGCCGTCGCGCAGCCTTCGGGGTTTGCGGCCTGGATCGCGCATGACGTCGACGAAGCCATTCGCCGCCTTCCGTCCGCCGGCTTCGAGGGCAGGGTGCAGTTGACCGAGACCGTCCAGAAAGTATCGGAGATGGAGCTGATTCTCGGCGCCACGCGTTTCCGCGGCGCCGTGGAGCGCCGGCAGCCCGAGACGGCGCGCCCTTCGATACGCTTCGCGCTCGATGGCGGGGCGCTGGATGTCGAGGGCCTGACGGCATTCGGCGCGATGTTCCTCTCCGACGGCGGCGAGCGGCGCCTGGCCGACCATGACCTCGATCTCGTGGTGGTCGCCGGGCCGGTTTCGGGCTCCGGCGTCGATGCTGACAGTCTCGATGCCGTGCTGCGCCTGCGCGAGGGGCAGATCGAGATCGACCGACTAGCGATCGGCGGGCTGGCCGGCGCCTCCGTCAGCGCGACCGGCACGGTCAGGAACTACCCGGCCAGACCGACGGGCAAGATCGACGCCTCCATCGTGGGGGTCGACCTCGCACCGCTGACCACGCTCCTCGCCGGACGCTTTCTGGGGCTTCGGCCCCTCGTGATGCTCGAGCGCAACGCCGCCGCCAATCCCGGGCTGCTGGAGGATGCGCGCGTCGACATCGTCGCCAGTGCGGCCGAGCAGGGCAACGGCATTTCGGTGGCCGTCAGCGCGACGGGCGAAGCCGGCGGCACGCGTTTCACGCTGGCGGGATCGACAGACGACGCGACCATCGATGTGGATCGCTGGCCGGCCCTTCTGTCGGCGAGCGCGGCCAACGAGGATGCCTCCCGCCTCTACGCGCTCTTCGGCCTGCCCGCTCTGCCCATGGGGTTCACCGGCCCGCTCGACGTCTCGATCGACGCCGAGGGTGTCTACCGCGACGGCTTGCGTTCGCGGCTGCAACTGACAGGCGAGGGGCTCGCGGGGTCCTTCCACGGCACGCTTCGCGGCAGCGACACCGGACTGACCGCGGAAGGGGCGGTGCGGCTCGATACGCCCGACATCGAGCCCTGGCTGATGACGGCGGGCGTGTCGCTGCCCGGCATGGGGCTGGGCACGCCGGTGCGGCTGACCGCCGACCTCGGCTACACCGGCGAAAGCCTTTCGCTCGCGAGGCTGCAGGGCTCTCTCGCCGGCTCGGCTACCCAGGGCGACCTTGCTGTCACGATGCGCGACGGCCTGCCGCATCTGCGCGGTCGCCTGACCACGGAAGCGGCCGATGCTCTGAGCCTTGCGGCATTGGTGCTCGGCGAGCCCGCGCTTGCGTCCGACGATGGCGAATTGCCCACGCAACCCTTCCAGTCGGAGCCGACGGCACTCCTGACCGCCGAACTCGATCTGGGCATCGCCCGCCTCCGGCTGGTCGACGACACCGTCGATGGCGCCCGGCTGCGCCTCGCGCTGGAACGTGGCGGCGCCACGCTCGACATCGCGGAAGGCGGATATCGTGGCGGCCGCCTGACAGGCCTGGTCGATCTGAAGAACACGGCCGGCACGGGGCTTCTCTCGGCGCAGCTACGGATCGCCGGGGCCGACCTCGATCGCTTCGCGGTGCTGTCCGGTCTTTCGGGGAAGGCGGACGTCGCCGCCAGCATCACCGCGGACGGCAAGTCGGTGGACGCCATGGCCGCCGCGCTCGCCGGTTCAGGCACGATCAGCCTTGCGGAGCTGACGATCGAGGGCCTCCACCCCGATCCAATGCCTCTGCTGCTCGCCGAGGCAGACCGCATCGGCCGCGACGTGAACGCGTCCGCGGTCGCGAATTTCGCGCCGGACATCGTAACGGACGGCGAGTTCGGGCCAACGGGCGGTGACCTGGCCTTCACGGTCGCGGCGGGTCAGCTGCGCGCGCCACCCCTTCGCCTGGAGACGCCCCGCGCCATCCTCACCGCCGACCTGCGTGCCGATCTGTCGGCCCGGACCGTCGCGATCGCGGGAGACGTCGCCTATTCGGCTGAGGACGAAGAGGTGGCAGGCGCCGAGCCGGGCATCCGGTTTGTGCTCGAGGGGCCGATCGAGGCGCCGGTGCGCACGCTCGACACCGCGCCGCTCGCGCAGTTCCTGACCCAGCGGGCCCTGGAGAAGGAACAGGCGCGTGTGGAGGCGATGCAGGCGGTGCTCATCGAACGCCAGCGGCTGAGGCGCGAGGTCCGCTACTACAACGAGCTGGAAGCCGAGCGCATACGTGTCGAGGAAGAGCGGCGCGCCGCCGAGGAGGCGCGACTGCGCGCCGAGGAAGAAGCGCGCAGGGCTGCCGAGGAGGCCGAAAGGCTGCGTCGCGAGGAGGAAGCGCGCCGGCAGGCCGAGGACGAGGCACGCCGCAGGGCCGAGCAGCCGCCGGTCTCCGAGACGCAACCGGCCAACCCGCCGCCTCCGACGATCGAGCGCGCGCCGCTTCCCTCGCCGCGTGTCGAGGGCAGGGCCGATCCGGCGGTCGCGCCGCCAGCCGCTTCGGAGGGCCGCTCCATGTTCGAGGTCTTCCGCAGCGACGGCACGTCGATCGACGCGATCCTGAAGTCGCTCGAGGAAAGTCGCTGAACCGATTCAGGACGCTTGCGTATCGGGTTCCTGGCCTCGGTTGCCCTTCACCCAGGCCAATACCGCGACGCGTACGGCCGAGGACAGGTTGCTGTTGCGGCCGCGCATGTCGTCTATCTCGCCGACGAGCAAGGCGACCGTAGTGCCCCGGCTCGCCGCCATGCGCGAAAGCTCGTCATAGAAGGGCTGTTCCACCGAGAAACTGGTGGGGTGGCCGCGGATAGATACCGACCGCTTGAGAACGGTGCTCAACCCTGGCCCCTGATCATGTGTCGCCATCGGGCCGGCGATGGCCGTCGAGGAAGGCCGTTTCGGCCTTGCGCTGCGCATCGTGGCGCTGCCGCTCCGCCTTCGTTCGTCCGTGGCGGACGCGATTGGCCTCCGCCTCCTTTGCCGCGACGTCCCGCGCCTTGCGCTTTCGCGCCTGGCGAAGGTTGACGATCTGGCCCATGTGCCGCCGCTACTTCTTGCGGAACGCGTCGAGCGAGACGACATCGGCGCCCTTCCCAGGCTCGGCCGGCTTCTCCGGCTCGGCTTCCCTGGGCGCCTCGACCTTCTTTTCGACGCTCGCCTTCGCCTTCGGCTCGGCCTTGGGGGCAGCCGCGGGCAACGCGGCCTTCGGCTCCGACTTGGGCACCGACGTCAGGGTGGGCGGTTTGGCCGGCTCCACCGTCTCGACCGTCTCCGCCTTGACGTCGAACTCGAGTTCGAAATTGACGGACGGGTCGTAGAAGCCGCGCACCGCCGAGAACGGTATCTCGAGCTTTTCGGGTACGTCGGAGAAGGAGAGGCCGACTTCGAACCCGGTCTCGGTCACCTTCAGGTCCCAGTACTGGAACTGCAGGACGATCGTCATCTGCTCGGGATAGCGCTCGCGCAGTCGCGACGAGATCCGCACGCCCGGCGCCCCGGTCAGGAAGGTGATGAAGAAGTGGTGGTTGCCCGGAAGGCCCGTCCGCGCCACCTCGACCAGCACCTTGCGCATCACGCCGCGCAGCGCGTCCTGGGCGAGTATGTCGTAGCGGATGTGGTCTTCGGCCATGGCTTGTCTTCGGACGGGATTCTATTCGCCTGCGGCTAGCTTTAGACGTTTTCAGTTTGGGATTGAAGCGGTTCTGTTCGGCCAATGGCCAGGCGACGCGCCAAAAGCCGTCAGGCCGGAGAACAGGCGACTGGCGTGGTCGCGATCGAGACTGCTCGTGGGGAGGGAAGGTGGAGGTTTCTGTTGCCAGGTACCTCCGAACCCCGCCTAGAAGTGCGAACCTCTAGGGCTTGATTTGAAGCTGTCGCACCGCATTAAGCGGCGAGACGGGCTTCCGCATAGTTGTCGTTGGCAACTATAGGTTTAGCCCGATAACGGTGGTACAATGCCGGGCACAGCGTCTGTCTTTCAACGTCCGTCGATCCCATTTCACCCCCAACGGCAACCCACCCGAAAATGGGCTCCCGATGGGGATGGTGGAGGTGGCGGTTTCGAAACCGCGTCCGATCCGTCTATTGCACAGCCGGTTTAGCACCATAGCCGTCTTGCGACGGCATCCGACATATAGGGCGTGAGCCTGCCGCTTGCAACGTCGCTCAGTCACCTGGGTGCCCCCCGCCGCGGGCATGAGGGGAGCGCGCCATGCACGAATGGCTCAAACCGTCGGATTCCGACCAATCCATCGTAATATGCGATCTGAAAGCGCGAAACTGCGCATATTGTTGCATTCGGGCACGCGATATGCTCATCTGTTATAGTCAATGAAACATATCGCGCCGAAGAGGCCAGGATGCTGCGCTTGCTGGTTGCCATGGGCCTCGCGCTGGCCGTCTCGGGGCGCGTCGATGCACAGGAACGCCTGACGGTCTTCGCAGCCGCCAGCCTCAAGAACGCGCTCGACGAGGTGAACGCCGCCTGCGCGTCCGACGTCGGAGAAACTGCGACGATCTCATATGCGGCAAGTTCCGCGCTCGCCAAGCAGATCGAGGAAGGCGCGCCGGCAGACATATTCGTGTCGGCCGATCTCGACTGGATGGCCTACCTCTCCGAGAAGGGCCTTGTGCGCAAGGCGACGGAGACGAGGCTTCTCGGCAATCGCATCGCGCTCATCGCGCCGGCAACTTCCCCCGCGACCATCCGTATAGCGACCGACTTCGATCTTGCAGGGCTGCTCGGCGATGGCCGTCTTGCCATGGCCAACGTCCAGTCGGTGCCGGCGGGCAAGTACGGCAAGGAAGCCCTGGAGAAGCTGGGCGTCTGGACTTCCGTCAAGGGAAGGGTGGCGCAGGCCGAGAACGTGCGCGCGGCGCTCGCGCTCGTCTCCACCGGCGAGGCGCCGCTCGGGATCGTCTACCAGACGGATGCGGCGGCCGACCCCAGGGTGAAGGTCATCGGCACCTTTCCGGAGGACAGCCACGCGCCCATCGTCTATCCGGTGGCGCAGACAGCGGAATCGAGCGACGAACAGGCGCCTGCCTTCCTCGAATGCCTGCAATCGGCCAAGGCTCGCACCCTGTTCGAAAAGCAGGGGTTCGCGGTACTCGTAGAGCCGGAATCGAACTGAGGAGAGACGAGCGGGCATGGGGTGGCTGGAACTCAGTCCCGAGGAGTGGGATGCGGTCCGGCTCTCCATCAGGGTCTCGATCTGGGCGACGCTCGTCAGCCTGCCCTTCGGCGTCGCGATCGCATGGCTTCTGGCGCGGCGGGAATTCTGGGGCAAGTCGATCCTCAACGGTCTCGTCCACCTGCCGCTGATCCTGCCGCCTGTCGTCACGGGCTACCTGCTCCTCCTGACCTTCGGCAGGCGCGGCCCCGTCGGCTCGATGCTGGAGGCCTGTTGCGGCATCGTCTTCTCCTTCCGCTGGACCGGGGCCGCACTCGCCTGCGGCGTCATGGCCTTTCCGCTGATGGTGCGCGCGATCCGCCTCTCGATCGAGGCCGTGGATCGGAAGCTCGAGGCCGCGGCGTCGACGCTCGGGGCCAGCGGGCCGATGGTCTTCGCCACGATCACGCTCCCCCTCATCCTTCCGGGCATAATTGCCGGAATGATCCTGGCCTTCGCCAAGGCGATGGGCGAGTTCGGCGCCACCATCACCTTCGTGTCCAACATCCCGGGGGAAACGCAGACACTGCCGTCCGCGATCTACACCTTCACGCAGGTGCCGGGTGGCGATCTCGGCGCGATGCGGCTCACGCTGGTGTCGATCGCCATCGCGATGGTCGCGCTCGTTGCATCGGAGATCCTGGCCCGGCGGGTCGGCCGGGCTATGGGCTCGGCATGACCATCGCCGTCTCGGTCCGTCACCGTCTGGGCGGCTTCCTGCTCGATGCCGCCTTCGAGAGCGCCGGTCGGTTGACTGCCCTTTTCGGTTCTTCCGGATCCGGCAAGACCTCACTCGTCAACGTCATCGGCGGTCTGGTCAGGCCCGACGAAGGCAGTGTCGTGGTCGATGGCAAGGTGCTGGTAGATACCCGGGCGCGCATCGCCGTTCCCGCACACCGTCGGCGCATCGGCTACGTCTTCCAGGACGCCCGGCTCTTTCCCCATCTGACGGTGAGGCAAAATCTGGGATACGGCCGCTTCTTCACGCCGGTCCGTGATCGCTACGCCGATTTCGGCGCGGTGGTCGACCTGCTCGGCATCGGACATTTGCTGGACCGGCGGCCCGCCAATCTGTCGGGCGGCGAAAAGCAGCGCGTTGCCATCGGCAGGGCACTCGTCGCCAGCCCGCGCCTGATACTGATGGACGAGCCGCTGGCCTCGCTGGACGACGCGCGCCGCGCCGAAATCCTGCCATTCATCAAACGGTTGCGCGACGAAGCGCGTGTGCCGATCGTCTATGTGAGCCACTCGGTGGCCGAGGTCGCGCGCCTCGCAAGCGACGTCGTCGTGCTGGCCGAGGGGCGCGTCGTTGCCTCGGGGGCGCCCGGGGAGGTGCTGTCGCGGCTCGACCTCGTGCCCATCTCCCAGCGAAGCGAGGGCGGCGCGGTCTGGACCCTGCAGGTCGAGAGCCACCAGGAGCAATTCGGGCTGTCGACATTGCGATCCGGCGGCACGGGGCTTCGCGTTCCGCTCGTCGACGCCCCGGTCGGCGCGCCGGTGCGCGTTCGCATCCGCCCCCGCGACGTCATGGTCGCGCTGGAGGAACCGCGGCGCGTGAGTGCCCTGAACCTGCTTCCGGCCACCGTCGTCGCCATTCTAGACGCCGATCCTTCGTCCTGTGATGTCAGGCTCGACTGCGACGGACAGCCGCTGGCGGCGCGCATCACACGCTACTCCGCGCAGATGCTGGGCCTGGCCCCGGGCACGCGGGTCTTCGCCGTGGTCAAGTCGGTCACGCTCGTCCCATGACGCCACCAGGGGCCAGGCGGGACGGTTCGTTGACACCGCGAACCACATCCGACAGCGTTGAGCGGCCGGCCGAAGTCGCGGGCGCCGGGGAGGTCGAATGCCGTCGCTGAGCCTCAGGATCAATCTGGACCCGAGCGGGCGCATCGGTCCGGGCAAGATCGAGCTGCTCGAACAGATCGCCGCTTTCGGCTCCATCTCGGCCGCCGCGCGCGGTATGAAGATGTCGTACAAGCATGCCTGGGATCTGGTGGAGGAAATGAACGCGGTTTTCGGCAAGCCCCTCGTGGCTGCGAAGGCGGGAGGGCGGCGCGGCGGCGGCGCCGAACTGACCGCGGTCGGACTGGCCGTCGTCAGCCGGTTTCGCGCCATCGAACGTGCTGCGATCGCCGCGGCCGAGGGCCAGATCGCGGCCCTGCAGGCGGAGATCGACGCCGGCTGAGACCATGGCACGTGCGAATGGCGCGCTTCACGCGAGCCTCACCAGTCTTTGCGAAAGCGTGTAGGGCGAACGCCGAACGGCGCTGCTATCGATAGCGGGAACAGCACGCGAGCGGCGACCATGCACAGACGCGCATTCATTCTCGTGGCAGCGGCCGCCGCAGTGGCCGCAGGCGGCTTTCCCGCGTTGCGACCGGCGCGCGCCGGCAAGGATCCCGTCTACACAGGCTTCCTCTCATCGGCCGGCGCCGGCGGCTACGACGTGGTCGCCTATTTCACCGAGGGCCGCCCCGTGAAGGGCGATGCGCGCTTCACTGCCGAGCATCTCGGCGCATCCTGGCAGTTTGCAAACGCGGCCAATCGCGACGCCTTCGTTGCCGATCCGCAAGCCTATCTGCCGCGCTACGGCGGCTATTGCGCCTGGGCCGTGGCCAACGGCTATACCGCCAGCGGCGATCCCGAGGCATGGTCCGTCGTCGACGGCCGCCTCTACCTGAACTATTCGAAGTCCGTTCGGAGCACATGGGAAAAGGACATTCCCGGCAACATCGCCAGGGGCGACGCCAACTGGCCCAAGGTGCTCGACTGAGCCGGGGAAAGAGCGCCTGGGGGGGTGCGCCGGCGTTCCCGTCGCTCTAGAATGTCCCCGCGACTCCCCGGCGGACATTTGTGCATGAAGCAGTATCTCGATCTTCTCGCCCACGTTCTGGAAAACGGCGTCGATCGCGGCGACCGCACCGGCACGGGCACGCGCTCGGTCTTCGGCCACCAGATGCGCTTCGACCTTTCCGAGGGCTTTCCGGTCACCACGACCAAGAAGCTGCACCTGAAGTCGATCATCCACGAACTGCTGTGGTTCCTGAAGGGCGACACCAACATCGCCTACCTCAACGAGAACGGCGTCACGATCTGGGACGAATGGGCCGACGCGAATGGCGACCTCGGCCCGGTCTACGGCAAGCAGTGGCGCTCCTGGCCGACCCGCGACGGCGGCGAGATCGACCAGATCGCCAATGTGCTCGAAACGCTGCGCCGCAACCCGAACTCGCGGCGGCTCATCGTGTCCGCATGGAATCCGGAGGAGGTGGACAGCATGGCGTTGCCGCCCTGCCATTGCCTCTTCCAGTTCTACGTGGCGGACGGTCGTCTCTCCTGCCAGCTCTACCAGCGCTCCGCCGACATCTTTCTCGGAGTGCCGTTCAACATCGCCTCCTATGCGCTGCTGACGATGATGGTGGCGCAGGTGAGCGGCCTCAGGCCGGGCGATTTCGTCCACACGCTCGGCGACGCCCATCTCTACCACAATCACTTCGACCAGGCCCGCGAGCAGCTTTCGCGCCGTCCCAGGCAATTGCCCCGGATGCTGATAAACCCTGCCGTCGACGACCTGTTCGGCTTCCGCTACGAGGATTTCGCCCTCCAGGGCTACGTCGCGGACCCGACCATCCGCGCGCCGATCGCGGTGTGAACGCTTCCCCCGTGCCGGTGCCCGTCGTCATCCACGTCGCCGTCGCGCGAAACGGCGTCATCGGCCGCGACAACGGCCTGCCGTGGAAACTGTCCACCGATCTCAGGCGCTTCAAGGCCGCCACGATGGGAAAGCCGGTGGTGATGGGCCGCAAGACCTTCGAGGGTCTCGGACGGCCGCTTCCCGGCCGGCTCAACGTCGTCGTGACGCGCGATCCGAACTGGCAATGCGACGGCACGGTTGCGGTCCATTCGCTGGAGGCGGCGCTGGAGATCGCATCGGCGCGTCTCGACGAACTTCCGGGCGCCGGCGAGATCTGCGTCATCGGCGGCGGCGAGATCTACCGGCAGGCGCTCCCGCTCGCCGCGCGCCTGCACGTCACCCATGTGGAGGCCGATTTCGAAGGCGACACGCACTTCCCAACGATCGATCCCGCCGACTGGCGCGAATCGTCCCGCGAGGACGTTCCGGCCGGCGAGCGCGACACCCATCCCACGCGCCACGTCGTATACGAAAGGCGCGACTGACGCGCCAACATTAGCCAAGCCGGCGATAACGCGCTTTGCCGCACGCTCTGCGCGTTGAAAGCGCCACATTCGATCCTTATAACAAATGCAGGGAGATGGCCCCGTCTCAGGCAAGATCGCGTCTCAGGCGCATGCGGGGCCTCGCATACCGAAAGGACAACGATGCCCTGGAGTAATCAGAGCGGCGGCGGCGGCCCGTGGGGCGGCGGCGGCAACAATGGTGGTGGGCCCTGGGGGCAGGGACCACGAAGGCCGGGACCGCAGGGAACCCCGCCGGACCTCGAAGACATCATCCGTCGCGGCCAGGATCGCCTGAAACAGGCTCTTCCGGGCGGCGGCAAGGTAAGCCCGGCCTTCATCGGCCTGATCGCCGTCGGCCTCGTGGTCCTGTGGGCCTTCAAGGCGGTCTATACCGTCCAGCCGGACGAACTCGCCGTCGAACTGCGCTTCGGCAAGCCCAAGGAACAGATCTCCGAGCCCGGCCTGCACTTCCATCTGTGGCCGATCGAAACGGTCGAGAGGGCCAACGTCGCCGAAAAGCTCATCAACATCGGCGAGGTCCGCAGCGGCACCTCGTCCGGCCTGATGCTGTCGGGTGACCAGAACATCGTCGACGTGAAGTTCTCCGTCGCGTTCCAGGTTTCCGATCCCAATCAGTACCTCTTCCGCGTTTCCGATCCCGACGAGATGCTGCGCCAGGTCGCCGAGAGCGCCATGCGCGAGGTCGTCGGACGCCGCCCGGCGCAGGACATCTTCCGCGACGACCGGCAGGGCATCGCAGAGGAGGTGCGCGAGATCATGGCCGCCTCCGTGGACGAATACGGCGCCGGCCTGGCCATCAACGCCATTTCGATCGAGGACGCCGCGCCGCCGCGCGAGGTGGCCGATGCGTTCGAGGAGGTGCAGCGCGCCGAGCAGGACGAGGATCGCTTCGTCGAGGAATCCAACCAGTACTCCAACCAGCGGCTCGGCCAGGCGCGAGGCGAGGCGGCCCAGGTCCGCGAGGAGGCTGCCGCATACCGCACCCGCGTGGTCCAGGAAGCCCAGGGTGAGGCCCAGCGCTTCGTTTCCGTCTACGACGAATATGCCAAGGCTCCCGAGGTGACGCGCAAGCGCCTCTTCCTGGAGACGATGGAGCGCGTGCTCGGCAATTCCGACAAGGTCATCATCGAGCAGAGCGGTGGCCAGGGTGTCGTGCCCTACCTGCCGCTGCCCGAGCTCAACAGACGACAGCAACAGCAACCGCAACAGCAGCAGCAGGGCAACAACTGATGTCGAACCGCCTCACAATCATCGCGGTCGTGGTGGGCGCCGTTCTGCTGCTTGCCTACTCGTCGATCTTCGTCGTCAACGAGCGCCAGCAGGCCATCGTCCTGCGCTTCGGCGAGATCGTCGACGTCAAGACCGAGCCCGGCCTCTATTTCAAGCTGCCCTTCGGCTTTGCCGAGGCCGATACGGTCCAGCTCATCGAGGACCGCGTGCTGCGCTTCGACCTCGACGACATCCGCGTCCAGGTATCCGGCGGCCGCTTCTACGAGGTGGACGCCTTCATCGCCTACCGCATCGCCGATCCCCGCCGCTTCCGCCAGACGGTGTCGGGCAGCGTGCCGCTCGCCGAGCAGCGCCTGCGCACGCGTCTCGACGCGTCGCTGCGCCGGGTCTACGGCCTTCGCGGCTTCGAGGCCGCGCTCTCTGAAGAGCGCTCGTCAATGATGCGCGAGGTCCGCGACCAGCTCCGTCCCGACGCGACGTCGCTCGGCCTCGAGATCGTCGACGTGCGTATCCGGCGCACCGACCTGACGGCGGAGGTATCGCAGCAGACCTACGAGCGCATGAAGGCCGAACGTCTCGCCGAGGCCGAGCGCCTGAGGGCGCGCGGACGCGAGGCGGCACAGCGTATCCGTGCCCGTGCCGACCGCGAGGTTGTCGAGATTCTCGCCGAGGCACGTCGCGAATCGGAAATCCTGCGAGGCGAGGGCGAGGCCGAGCGCAACGCGACATTCGCCGATGCTTTCCGACGCGATCCCGATTTCTTCGAGTTCTATCGCTCCATGGCCGCTTATACCCAGGCGCTGGAGAATTCAGGGACGACGATGGTCCTGTCGCCCAACTCGGAGTTCTTCCGCTTCTTCCGCGACGCCAGTGGCGCAGACCCCGCCCCGGCACCTGCGGCCCCCGTGGCTCCGGACGTGACGGGCGCCACAAGCGGCGCTCAGGCGCCGGCGCCTGCGGCGGCACCAGCCGCCGCCACGAACGAGCCCGCCGCCGCGCCGACGGAGGCCGCCCAGTGAACGGCAACGGCCGGCGGTGAGTGATTTCCTCGCCGCCGTCGGGCTGGTTCTCGTCTTCGAGGGACTGCTCTACGGTGCTTTCCCGGCGCTTGCACGCCGGTTGTCGCTGGAGGTCGCCTCGGCGCCGGAGCAGTTGCTGCGGACCGGCGGCCTCGTCGCGATCTTTGTCGGCGTCGGCGTCGTGTGGCTGGTGCGCGGCTGAGTTCTCGCCGCGCTTCCCGCGATGACGCAAACTTGCGTGGCTCGGTTAAATCCGGTCCCAATGGGGCCGCAATTCGTGCCAAAGTGATTCACGCAAGGTGCCCGCCTTCCGGGCGCCACTCGTGTTCCCGACCGCGATCGGTCTATCGTTGAGAGGCTCCGCATGTTCCAGTTGAATGCCCGTCGCGTGTTCCGGATGGCGGCGATGGCCGCGGCGACCAGCATGGTGCTCGCGGCCGGAAGCATGCCGGCCCAGGTTCAGGATCTGCAGCCGCGTGGTCCCGCATCGGTCGCCGACCTCGCCGAGGGGTTGCTCGAGGCGGTGGTCAACATCTCGACCTCGCAGCGTTCAGCCGGCGGCAGCGGCAACCAGGTGCCCGTTCCGCGCCTGCCGGAGGGCTCGCCCTTCCAGGATTTCTTCGACGAGTTCTTCCGCGACCGGCAGGGCGGCGGCGGAACCCCGCGTCGCGTGCAGTCGCTCGGCTCCGGCTTCGTGATCGACGCCGAGCAGGGCATCGTCATCACCAACAATCACGTCATCCAGGATGCCGACGAGATCGAGGTCAATTTCTCCGACGGCGGCAAGCTGAAGGCCGAACTCGTTGGTACGGACCCGAAGACCGACATCGCGGTGCTGAAGGTCGATCCGTCGCTGCGCACGCTCAAGGCCGTGCCGTTCGGCGATTCCAACGAGATGCGCATCGGCGACTGGGTGATGGCGATCGGCAATCCGTTCGGTCTCGGCGGCTCCGTCACCGTCGGTATAGTGTCGGCGCGCAACCGTGACATCAATTCCGGCCCCTACGACGATTTCATCCAGACCGACGCGGCGATCAATCGCGGCAATTCGGGCGGCCCGCTCTTCAACATGAACGGCGAGGTGATCGGCATCAACACGGCCATCATTTCGCCCTCCGGCGGCTCGATCGGCATCGGCTTCTCGATTCCCTCCGCGCTGGCCACCAATGTCATTGCCCAGCTTCGCGAATTCGGTGAGACGCGGCGCGGCTGGCTCGGCGTGCGCATCCAGCCGGTGACACCCGAGATCGCCGAGAGCCTGGGCATGCAGAGCGCCAAGGGCGCTCTCGTGGCGGGCATCATCAAGGACGGCCCGGTCGATGACGGTTCCGTCCAGCCGGGCGACGTCATCATCCGCTTCGACGGCAAGGACGTCGACGAGATGCGCGACCTGCCGCGCGTGGTCGCCGAAAGTCCCGTCGGCAAGGCGGTCGAGGTGGTCATCGTCCGCAAGGGCGAGGAGCAGACCATCAACGTCACGCTCGGCAGGCTCGAGGACGGCGAGCGTCTCGCGGCGGCGACCGAGGGTCAGGAGACGCCCGACGGCGGTGCCGAGGAGCCGGCCCCTTCGACCGTCACCGTGCTCGGCATGACCGTCGCCGCGCTCGACGACGAGGCGCGGACGCGTTTCGAGATCACGGCCGACGTCTCCGGCGTCGTCGTCTCCGAGGTCGAGGAAGGTTCGGCGGCAGCCGATCGCGGCATAGCCGCAGGCGAGGTCATCACCGAGATCGCGCAGGAATCCGTTTCGACCCCGCAGGAGGTCGTCGACCGCATCGCGGCGCTGAAGAAGCAGGGGCGCAAGAATGCGCTGCTGATGCTGGCGTCCAAGACCGGTGAACTGCGCTTCGTGACCGTACGGATGGAATGAGCGAGGTTCCGGGTTCTTCTGTCCAAGAGCCTTTCATGGCTGCACGGAATCGTTCTGCCGGAGGGAATTCGTGTCAGTGACGAGGGCTTCGGCGAAGGTCGATGTGGTGCATCGGCCGAGACGAAGACCGAAGGCAATGGCACGAACTCACCCGGCCCGAAGGGTTTCCCGCTGGCGGGCGCCCGCTGCGTCGAGCCGCTCGGCCGTGGCACCACCACGACCTTCGCGTCTCTCCTGCCGGATCACCGCGCCATCGGAGAAACAGAACCGTTTCCGTGTAACCATGAAAGGCTCTAAGGCTCAGCCGGGCTCGGCAGCGTCGGAGCGCCTGATCGCGTAGAAGTGGTGGCGCTTCAGTTCCGGATGCGTATCCGGAACTCCGGGGTGGTCGAAATCGCGGGCCGCGTCGCGCCGCATTCCGATGCGTTCCATGACGGCCGTCGAGCGACGGTTGCTCCACACGGCGAAGGAGATGATCTCGTCGAACCCCAGCGCCTTGAACCCGTTGTGGATGAGTGAGGCCGCCGCTTCCGAGGCATAGCCCTTGCCCCAGTATTCCGGAGCGAGACGCCAGCCGATCTCGATCGCGCCCTGCGTGGCGAACGGCTCGAAATCGGTGCGATGCAGGCCGCAAAATCCCATGCAGGTACCCGTCTCGCGGTTCTCCACGGCGGCGAAACCGATATCGTCGGCCGCCACCTGATCCCTCAACCGGTCGAAGAAGGCGTCGGACTGCGCGCGGTCACGCCGGAATGGAAAGAATTCCATCACCTGTTCGTCGGAGTTGATTCGATGAAAGAGCTCGCGATCGTCTTCGCGCCAGTCGCGGATCAGCAGCCGGCGCGTGGCGAGCGCCTTCACCTGGCGAATTCCGACATCCGGTAGCCCTGGATGAAGAGCAGCGCTGTGAGGTCGCCGTGGTCGATCCGGATCGACGCCTGCGCGGCCACGGCCGGCTTGGCGTGCAGCGCCACGCCTGTTCCCGCCAGTTGCAGCATGTCGAGGTCGTTCGCACCGTCGCCCACGGCGATCGCGTCGGCCGGCGTCAGGCCCAGCCGCCCGGAAATGTCGGTGAGCGCATCCGCCTTGGCCGTGCGGCCGAGTATGGGCTCCTCGACGGCCCCTGCCAGCCTCTCGCCGGAAACCAGAAGCGTGTTGCCGCGGTGTTCGCCGAAGCCGAGCATCTTCGCGATCGGGCCGGTGAAGGCGGTGAATCCACCCGAAACGAGCGCGCAATGCGCGCCTGCCGCGTTCATCGTGGCGATCAGCGTCGGTCCGCCCGCCGCGAGCGTGATGCGCTCGGCGATCACCTTGTCGATAACCGCCACGGGAAGGTCCTTCAGCAGCGCCACCCTTTCGCGCAGCGCCGGCTCGAAGGCGATCTCCCCGTTCATCGACCGCCGCGTGATTTCGGCGACATGCGCCTTGAAGCCGGCAATGTCGGCGAGTTCGTCGATGCACTCCTGGTCGATCATGGTGGAATCCATGTCGGCGATCAGGATGCGCTTGCGTCGGCCGGCCGATTCCTGCACGGCAATGTCCACGGGTTCGCCGCCGACCGCGTCGCGAAGCGGTTCGGCGGCCTCCTCGACGGCAAGACCGGCCGGGAGCGCGAGGTCGCAGGCGATCCCCTCCGCCAGCCAGTCGATGCCGGAAGCGCGGATCGCGGCGGCGGCGCGCGCGGCGAGCGCGGGCGAGAGACTGGCCGTCTCGGGACGGGAAATGAGCGTGGCGACGAGCGGCATGGAAGAATCCGGCGAGAGGGTCGAGCCCATCAGGAACGCGGTCCTGATAGCCGGGCCGACCGCGAGCGGCAAGTCGGCCCTGGCGCAGGAGCTGGCGGGGCGGATCGGCGGGGTCGTCGTCAACGCCGATTCCATGCAGGTCTACGACATACTCCGCATCCTGACCGCGCGCCCGGCACCCGCCGACATGCGCGATGTCCCTCATCTGCTCTACGGCCACGTCCAGCCGGACCGCGCCTATTCGGCCGCGGCGTGGCTTGCCGACGTGTCGGCGCTCGCGGCGCGAGGCGCTTTCCAGCACCGCAGGCCTGTCTTCGTGGGTGGGACCGGGCTCTATTTCCGTGCGCTGGAGGAGGGGCTGTCGCCAATGCCAGACATACCCGAGGCCACGAGGAGCCACTGGAGGTCGCAGCTCGACCGGAAAGGAGCAGCGGCGCTGCACGACGAACTTTCGCGCCTCGATCCCGACGCGGCCAACCGGCTTCGACCGCGCGACGGACAGCGCATCGTCCGCGCGCTGGAGGTGCTTTCGGCTTCGGGCCGTTCGATCCTCGCGTGGCAGTCCTCGCGCGGGCAGTCGATGATCGACGGCCGGACCGTCACACGCATCGTGCTCGAACCGGACCGCGAGGTCCTTTCCCAACGCATTTCGCACCGCTTCGACGCGATGGTCGCCGATGGCGGGCTAGACGAGGTGCGCGCGATGCTGGCGCTCGATCTCGACCCGGCTTTGCCGGCCGCGAAGGCGATCGGGCTGCGGGAACTGGCTGGTGCGATCAGCGGCGCCGAACCCCTCGATTCGGCCATCGAGGCAGCCAAGGCGGCGACGCGCCGCTATGCCAAGCGACAGGCCACGTGGTTCCGAAACCAGCTCGACGACCGGTGGGCGCGGCTGCGAACGACCGAGGCTGCGCGCGCAGCACTAGAATCCATTGTCGCCCACAATCGGTGATTGGTTTTGCGGCCGACACTGTTCGCGCCATGGCTGTCGCAGTTAACCTCCCGTAAGGCCGTGCATGCGATAAGGGTCCGGGGCTTGGTCAATCCGGATCCGGGATGCGATTCCACAAGGCAGAATCCGCCTTCTTCGTGTTTATGGCGCTCGTCTTGATGGCGGGCATCACGCTTTTCCATGCCTATTCGGTCCTGCAGTCGGTCAGCGAGTCGCTGCTGGACAGCGTTGCGGCCGATCGGGTGCCCTATCTGGGGCGCCTCATATTCGGCGTGGAGGTGCTGCTGGCGACGGCGGTACTGTTCGGCGTCTTCTTCATATATCCGCTGATGCGGACCCAGGCGCGGGAGGAAGGCAAGCTGCGGGCGATGACCGAGAGCCTGAGCGCGAAGTCGGAAACCTTTCAGCAGGCCGCGCTGACCGACGCCCTGACCGGCATGCAGAACCGGCGTTATTTCGACGACGCACTGAAGGAATATCTCGAGGAGTTCCGTCGCATCGACAAGCCCGTCGGGCTCATGGTCCTCGACCTCGACCATTTCAAGCACATCAACGATACGCATGGCCATGACGTGGGCGACGACGTGCTGCGTGCCGTCGCGGGGTGCCTGCGCGACCTGACGCGCTACCACGACGTGGTGGCGCGGCTGGGTGGCGAGGAGTTCGCGGTCGTTGCGCCCAACATGGACGTGGAGCTGCTGTCGAAATTCGCGGAACGTATCAGGGCCGCGATCTCGGCCATGTCGATATCGTCCGGAAACGTGCGCCTGCGCGTGACCACCAGCGTCGGCCTGGCAGTGTGGGACCGCAGCGAGACGGCGGACGACTTCTATCGCCGCGCCGACAAGCTTCTTTACCAGGCCAAGCGCATGGGCCGGAACCGGGTCTGCGCCTGAGCGGTGAAGCCGGTCGCGCGATGCGGCCGCAATTCAACTGATGCACCGGGATCCGACAGACCGCTCGCCGCGCGCCGGCGCGGATGCCCGTTACGGGCTACTTTCCGCGCTGACGGAAGAGGTGATCGCCCGCCTGGCCGAAGGCCCTTCGCTCGACGGCCACCGGGCCATCGACATCCTGCCTGGCATAGCCGGGATCGCCGGGTTGCAGGCGCATTCCGATCGGCTCGCCGAGCCCGTTGCCGGGCAGGTCGCGCGGCACGTTGCGAAGCTTCTCGACGATGTCGAGCAGATCCACTTCCCGTTCGATGCCGTCGTCCTTGTTGCGGCGATGGTCCGAACCGGGCAGCAGCGACGCGTCGAGCTTCTCGAACTTCATGCGCATCGTGGTGGCCACGCCTTCGCCGAAGGCGATCGCCTCGCGCTGGCCCATCGAGGCCAGGAACGACAGGGTCGACGCCGAGGAATCGGAGATCGCCGATCGGATGATTTCCTGGTCGGCCTCGTTGGCGAGCCGCATGGCGAAGACGGTCGAGCACTGCGAAAGGATCGTCGGGTCGAGTTCGCCGGGTCTTTGCGTGACGACGCCGAGATAGCAGCCGTACTTGCGGCCCTCCTTGGCGATGCGTGCCAGCGCGTGGCGCGTCGGTGCGAAACCCAGCCGCAGGTCGGCGGGCATGTAGCGATGCGCCTCCTCGCAAAGGACGAGAAGCTTCAGCGCGCCCTCGCTCCACAGGGCCAGGTCGAATGCCAGACGCGCGAGCACCGAGCAGACCGAGTTCACCACCTCCGACGGCATGCCGGCCATCTCGAAGCAGGTGATGGGATGGCCCTCGTGCGGGACGCGGAAGATGCGGCCGATCGTCTGGTGGATCGTGTCCTCGATCAGCTTCGAGGTGAACATGAAGCGGTAGCGCGGATCGTGCACGGCCGCCTCGATCCTGGCCTTCAGCGCGCGGTAGGTCGGGCGGTCGTTCTTGGTATCCAGCAGGCCGATGCGCTCGTCGATGATGCGCAGGAGATCCGCCATCCTGTAGGGAACGGGCGTGTCGGCGGTGATCGCATTGGCGTCGCTCGATCGCCGCAGCAGGCCTCCGGTGGCCGGCGCCTTGTACATCAGCTTGGCGAGCGGGATCATGTCGCGCAGCAGTTCGACTTCCTCCGCGACCGACTCGCGGCCCCGGAACAGCACTTCGACGATCTCCTCCAGGCGGAACAGCCAGAAGGGAAGGTCGAGCGAGCGCGTGTCGATGCGCACGGCCTTGCCGGGAAAGGTATGGGCGAACTCGTTGTGCGGGTCGAGGATCAGGATCCTGAGGTCGGGGCGCGCCGCGATCGCCTTGCGCACCAGCAGCGAGACCGCGGTGGACTTGCCGACGCCCGTCGTGCCTACGACTGCGAAGTGGCGGGCCAGCATGTCGTCCACGGACACGCAGGCCTCGATGGCCTCGTCCTGGCTGAGGGTGCCGATCGCGACGGGGCTGCGGCCCGAAAGCTCGTAGATCGCCTGCAGGTCCCGCGACCGGATGCGATGCGCCAGCGCCCCGATATGCGGATAGGAAGTGATGCCGCGATCGAACACCGGCTTGCCGGCGCGCTGATCGTCGCGCACCTCGCCATGCAGTTCGACATGCACCTCGATCGGGTTCTGGCCCTGCTCGTCCCACGACTGGCTCGAATTGACGATCTGGTAGACCAGGCCTACGACACGGGTGGTCGCCAGGCTGATCGTGATCAGCTTGCCCACGGTCCAGACACGGTTGACCGACGCGTCGCCCGGCTCGGCAAGCGCCGAGATGACGGCGCGCGCGCCGTCGCAGCGGACCACATGGCCCAGCACGCGCTCATGCGGCTGGGTCGTGTCCCGGCGCTCCTGCGAAGTGGCTTCCCCGCTGGATTTATCGCGGTCCATAAACATCATCGATCGCGCCCCCCGGCAGAACTTGAGGCTGGATACTACCGGAGCCGGGTTAAGGCGCGATGAGGTGGGAGGGTTAAGTTTTGGTGGAAGCCCAAGTAGAACTTGCTTCTATTCTCGTACGAACTGCATGAATTCGATCGCCATGCCGTCCGGGTCGGCGACGCAGAATATATATTGCCGCGTTCCGCCCATATCGATGAGACCCGGAGGCGTGAACGCCTCGTGGCCGGCCGCGGTCAGGCGATCATGCATCTCGAACGCGTCGCGAACCCTCAGGCAGATCCGGTTGACCCCCATATGCGTCAGGTCTCGCGGCATCGTCCCGCGCGTCCTGGGCTCTGTCCATTCGATCAGATCGAGCCGCGTCGCCCTTTCGTTGTCGCCGAGCATCATCAGCCGCGCGCGCGCGGAGCACCCCTCAGGCACGCGAAGGAGAGGGGACAGCCCGATCTCCGCGAAGCTACGCGTGTCGGCCAGCGCATTGACTTCCCGGAAGCCGATCAGCTCGTAGAAGGCGGTGGTGCGGTCGAGGTCCGCGCAGTTGAGATTGACGTGGAAGATGGAGACCGCGTTGGGTCGTCCATGCTGTTCAGTGCTCATGATGCGCTCCCCGCAGCCGGGCGAGCAATGGCAGCCGCTAGGACCGTTGTCTACGGGATGTCACGAAAAAGCCCGCCCGGAGCGGGGCAACGCTCCGGGCGGGGGGGAACTATCTATTTGCTGGCGCACTTCGCATATACGATGCGACAATTGTTGCCGCCGTAGCCGGACCGGCAACGATTCATGACTTCGCTCCGGTCGCTGCCTATCGCCCATGTCGTGCCACGCGAGGAACGGCCGGTCGCGAGCACTCCACAACCGCCGTTCGCGAATCCCCCGACCAGTTTACAGGAGGATGTACGCTTCCTGCACGCTGCAAGCGCGGCATCGGCCGCTTCCTTGCTGCTCCGGTAGTTGTTCGCGGCGCCCCAGGAAAGATCGTTTTCGACCGTTGATACAGCGATCTCGCCATAGTATCCGCCATCACGCTGGCCTGAGGGCGGCTTTGCCCGACTGCTTCGAGGGCATGGAATAATGTCGGTGGGAATGGCTCCCTGTTGCAATTGGCGTTGGCTCAAGACCTGAGAGCCGCAATCGTTTGTGAACGTCGCGATCTTCTTGTTGTGGTCGACAATCGTGAACACGCGCGTGCCCTGGATTGTCTGATAGCCAGTGTCCTGCCGAGCGTCGACATCGCCAGAATACAGCACAGCAACGAGGATGGCCAAGAACACAATGCGCTGAAGCAAAATTGAGAATGGACTGAACTTCATGTCGTCGATCTCTCTCTCACAAAGGCAGATATCGAACTCTGGCTGAGCGTTGAAGCGGAGTTCCATTCCGCCGGTTTTCGACTCTTCGCTGCTAGTTCAGTGAGCCCAGGTTCGACGCCCGCCGCGCACACTCCCGCGCAAGGTGGGGGGCGCCGGCCGCCATATACATTCGCTGGCATTCTTCAAAGGCACCGCGCTGGCTGTATCCGCCGGCGGATGACGGGGACGCTGTGTAAGCCGGCGACCTGTACGAAGACGCTGGGCTGTACGAGCCCCCTGCAGCGATAGCAGCCACGCCAATTCCCGTCGCGACGAGGCTCACGGCATCATTTGCGGACAGACTTCCATGGCCGCATCCCGCAAGACCGATGCACAATCCCGTTGCGATGAAAAGTTTCCGCATTATCGTTCCTCCCCTGAGCTGCATTGCTGGCGCCCGGTCCCGGTTACGCTGTTCGAGCCCTTGCTCCCCCTGAGTTGACGTGACTATTGATCCGGACTTCCGGCCGAAACTCCCAAATGGGAGGCGAAGACCGATACCGACCCACAGGTCCGCCCCGCAGCGCCTGGCAGCCGCGCTCTCGGTTCGAAGGCCTGGAATTGCCCGTTGACTCGGCGAGTCCAGCCTGCGTAATGTCCGCGGGATGAAAAATGCGACGATTATCGTAGGCTGGCGCATGGGCAAGGCGGTGTAACCGCCGGGCAAGTCCTCCCATGCGCGACACGCAGGCTCCCGACGGGGGCCTTTTTTGTTGCCCGCGAGAAACCAGACAGAGCCGACAGGACGGACCGAAGATGAGCAAGGCGAGGGAAGAGACGGGGCGGCGCGAGATGACCGGCGCCGAGATGGTGGTCCAGGCGCTGAAGGACAACGGCGTTCTGCACATCTTCGGATATCCGGGCGGGGCGGTGCTGCCCATCTATGACGAACTGTTCCAGCAGGAAGACGTCCAGCACATCCTCGTCCGTCACGAGCAGGGTGCGGGTCACGCGGCCGAGGGTTACGCGCGGTCTACGGGGAAATGCGGCGTCATGCTGGTGACGTCCGGCCCAGGCGCGACCAACGCCGTGACGCCCCTGCAGGATGCGCTGATGGATTCGGTTCCGCTCGTCTGCATCACGGGGCAGGTCCCGACCACGCTTATCGGCTCGGACGCGTTCCAGGAATGCGACACGGTGGGGATCACGCGCCCCTGCACGAAGCACAACTGGCTCGTCAAGGACGTGAACGAGTTGTCGACCATCCTCCACGAGGCCTTCCACATCGCCACCACCGGGCGGCCCGGGCCGGTGGTGGTGGACATCCCGAAGGACATCCAGTTCGCGCGCGGCACCTACACGCCGCCGCAGACGGCACCCCGGACGTCGTACCAGCCCAAGGTCCAGGGCGACCTCAACGCCATCAAGCAGGCGGTCGCCCTGATGGCATCGGCCAGGCGGCCGGTCATCTATTCCGGCGGCGGCGTCATCAACTCCGGAACCGAGGCGAGCCACCTCCTTCGCGAACTCGTCGATCTCACGGGCTTTCCGATCACGTCCACGCTGATGGGTCTCGGCGCCTATCCTGCGTCGGGAAAGAACTGGCTCGGCATGCTCGGCATGCACGGCACCTACGAAGCCAACATGGCCATGCACGATTGCGACGTGATGGTGTGCATCGGCGCGCGATTCGACGACCGGATCACCGGCCGCCTCAACGCCTTCTCGCCCAACTCCAAGAAGATCCACATCGACATCGACCCGTCCTCGCTGAACAAGAACGTGCGCGCCGACGTGCCGATCCTCGGCGATGTCGGCCGGGTACTGGAGGATCTCGTCAGGCTCTGGCGCGCGACGGCGAAGGCCGACCGTCAGGCACTCGATCCCTGGTGGCAGCAGATCGACCGCTGGCGCGCCCGCGACTCCCTCGCCTACAAGCCCAGCGACGACGTCATCATGCCGCAATTCGCGGTGCAGCGCCTCTACGAGGCCACGAAGCACCGCGACACCTACATCACCACCGAGGTCGGCCAGCACCAGATGTGGGCCGCCCAGCACTACGGCTTCGAAAAGCCCAATCGGTGGATGACGTCGGGCGGCCTGGGAACGATGGGATACGGCCTGCCCGCCGCGCTCGGCGTGCAGATCGCGCATCCGGACGCACTCGTCATCGACATCGCCGGCGACGCCTCCGTGCAGATGACGATCCAGGAGATGAGCTGCGCGGTGCAGTACGACGCGCCGATCAAGATCTTCATCCTGAACAACCAGTACATGGGCATGGTGCGCCAGTGGCAGCAGCTCCTGCACGGCAATCGCCTGTCGCATTCCTACACCGAGGCGATGCCCGACTTCGTCAAGCTGGCCGAGGCCTACGGCGCCCACGGCATCCGCTGCGAGAAGCCGGGCGATCTCGACGATGCGATCGACGAGATGATCGCGGTGAGGAAGCCGGTCATCTTCGACTGCCGCGTGGCGAACCTCGCCAACTGCTTCCCGATGATCCCTTCGGGCAAGGCGCACAACGAGATGTTGCTGCCGGACGAGGCGACCGACGAGGTCGTGGCCAATGCGATCGACGCCAAGGGGCGGGAACTGGTGTGAGTTGAAGTGAGGTGCGGTAGGGCGTACTTGCCTTACCGTGTCTTGCCACGGAGACTTCGATGAACGCGCGGGCGAGGATTTCGAGCAAGGGACAGATCGTCGTGCCAAAATCCGTGCGCGATGCGCAAGGCTGGGCAGAAGGAACGGAGCTCGAATTCATAAGGAGGGGCCGAGAGGTGGTCGTGCAGTCCATCGACAAATCCGATCCCCGGTTCCCGCCGATCACGGTCGAGGAGTTCCTCGCGAGCCGGATCAAGATAGATCGGCCGTTTCCGAGCGAAGCGGAGATCGAGGAGACTTTGCTCGCAGAGGCGGGTAGGCGATATGACTCGTCTCGCCGTTGACAAGAACGTGCTCGCGCGAGCGATCGTCGATGACGGCTCCGAGCGGGCTCGCCGGTCGCGCCAATGCTTCATTGACCACGAGGTGTTCGTTCCCGATACGGTACTGCTCGAAACGGAATGGGTGTTGCGCAGCAGGTTGGGGATTGAACGGAATGACATCAATCGCCTCTTTTCGAGACTGATCGCGACACCATCGGTACGCTTCGACGACGTCGAGCGGGTTGGCACGGTAATTGTCGCCCACGCGAAAGGTATCGATTTCGCTGATGCCGTGCATCTTCTGGCCTCCGCGCAGTGCGATGCCTTGGCGACATTCGATGAACAACTGATCAAGCGGCAAGGTCTCGTCGACGGCGCGATACCCGCTCGCGAACCCTAGAATCCAGCCTGACAGAGAACCCAGCATGAACGCCCAGCTACAACCGACCGGCTCCGCCTATTTCATCGCCCGCGAGACGGAGAAGCCAGAGAGCCACACGCTCTCGATCCTCGTCGACAACGAGCCGGGCGTTCTCGCCCGCGTCATCGGGCTGTTCTCGGGACGCGGTTACAACATCGACAGCCTGACCGTGTCGGAGACCGAGCATGAGAAGCATCTCTCGCGCATCACGATCGCCACGCGCGGCACGCCACACGTCCTCGAACAGATCAAGAGCCAGCTTGAACGCATCGTGCCGGTCCATCGGGTCGTCGACCTGACGGTCGTGGCGCATGAGCGCGGGCAGGAACGTCCGCTCGAGCGAGAACTCGCGCTGGTGAAGGTAACGGGGGAGGGCGATGCCAGGGTGGAGGCGCTGCGCCTGGCGGAAGCCTTCCACGCAAAGGTGTCTGACGCGACTACGGAACACTTCATCTTCGAGATCACCGGCAAGAGTTCCAAGATCGACCAGTTCATAGCGATCATGAAACCGCTCGGGCTGATCGAGATCTGCCGCACCGGTGTCGCGGCGATGAATCGTGGGCCCGAAGGGATGTAGGGCGCGCCGGCCGCGTCTCTTCCATCATGTCACTCGAACTCTTCGTCGCGCTCGTCGTCTTCGCCTTCGTGTCCTCGATCACGCCGGGGCCGAACAACCTGATGCTTCTTGCTTCCGGGGTGAATTTCGGATTCCGCCGCACCGTTCCGCACATGCTCGGCATAGCCGCCGGCTTCGCCTCGCTGCTGCTCGGTGTGGGCCTCGGCCTAGGGGCGCTCCTCCAGGCGATTCCAGCGCTGCATACGGCCCTGAAGATCGCCGGCGCCGCCTATCTGCTCTATCTCGCCTGGCGCATTGCGATGGCACGCGGGATCTCCGCCCCGGGACAGGCTTCCGCCCGTCCGAAGCGTTTCCACGAGGCCGCCGCCTTCCAGTGGGTCAATCCAAAGGCCTGGGTCATGGCGGTGACGGCGATGGCGCTCTATGCCAGCCCCGCCGCGCCCTATCTTTCCGTGCTCGTCGTGACCGCCGCCTTCACCCTGGTCAACCTGCCGAGCGTTTCGGTATGGGCCGGCTTCGGAATGGTGCTGCGCGGGTTCCTGGCCGATCCCGTCCGCCTGAAATGGTTCAATATCGCGATGGGCCTCGCGCTCGCCGCCTCCCTCTGGCCGATGCTTGCCTAACCGAGGGCGAGCGCACGTCGACTGGCCGGTGGCGGCCGGCTATGGTCGCGCCATGGTGGAACGCCTCACCCTGCCAAGGCTCGTCGGCGCGGCCCTTGCCGTGCTGCTGGTGCTTTTCGCGATCGGCTGGGCGACCCGCGAGGACCCCGCGACCAAGCCCTACCTCAAGGTGCTGGGCGGCGGCTTCATGTTCAACTACCGCATCGCCGAGGTCTATTACGGGTTCACGGCCGTCGTGCAGCGGCCGCTGGAGACCGGCTCGATCATCGAGGCGTCGTTCGAGGACCCGGCTGGCGGCGCCGATCATGTCGTGCGCCAGAGGGTCGGCACCGACAGCGTCCGCTACACGCTTCGCTCTCCCCCGCTGAAGGGCGTCGAGGCCGGAAGGCCCTACCAGGTGGCAATCCGCGTGCTGGACCGTGAGGAAAAGGTCACGATCTGGTCCGACAACCTGCGCTTCTCCAGCCAGATCAGCGACGCCGTCGTGCCCGACGAGCCGTTGACGGTCGGTCCGGGCTACGCGCGCAACCCGGGCTGACATCGGTCTAAAGTCCACCATGCCGCACGTTGCCGCGCGTGGATGACGCCAATAGGCTTCCGTTGCGTCAGGGGATCGCGTTCCGGGAGGAGCGGTCGTCGGCATCACTCGCTCCGAACGTGCCTTTCGTGCCCCGGACATGTCCGTCCTCGGCCCTGGCGGCAATTTGGAGCGCAACGATCATCACGATCAGGAGGAGACATCCATGAGCAATCTGAAATCAGCGCTGGACGGCGTGCTTGACGGCGTCGTTTCTTCGAGCCCGCGCGTACCCGGTGTCGTCGCCATGGTCACCGACCGCAAAGCCAACATCTACGAGGGGGCGGCAGGCGAGCGCCAGCTCGGCACGTCGGACAGGATGACGACCGACAGCGTCTTCGCCATCTTCTCCACCACCAAGGCAATCACCGGAACCGCGGTGATGCAATGCGTAGAGGAAGGCCTGCTGGATCTGGACGCCCCGGCGAGCCGGTACGCGCCCGACATCGGCAAGCTGCAGGTGATCGACGGCTTCGACGCGGACGGCAATCCCAAGCTGAGAGCTCCGAAGCGTGAAATCACCACGCGCATGCTGATGCTGCATACGGGCGGCTTCGGCTACGACTTCTTCAACGAGACCTACAACCGGCTCGCCCAGGAAAAGGGTCAGCCGAGTGTGATAACGGCCTCCAAGCCGGCCATCATGACGCCGCTGCTGTTCGATCCGGGCGACAAATGGGAGTACGGCTCCAATATCGACTGGTGCGGCCAGGTGGTCGAGGGCATCCGCGGCAAGCGGCTCGGCGAAGTGTTCGGCGAGCGGATCTTCGCTCCACTGGGAATATCGGACATGTCCTTCGTGCTCAACGACGGCATGCGGAAGCGGCTGGCGAAAATGCATGCGCGCAACGCCGACGGGTCGCTCGCCCCGATGGCCGATTTCGAGCTGCCGAAGCCCGACATCGACATGGGAGGACACGGGCTCTATGCCTCGATCGGCGAGTACATGAAGTTCATCCGCATGTGGCTCAACGACGGTGCGGGCCCGAATGGCCGGGTTCTCAAGCCGGAGACGGTGAAGCAGGCGGTTGCGAACGGCCTCCAGTCGCATCAGAAGGTCGTCATGCTGCCGGGTGTCATACCCTCGCTCTCCAACGACGCCGAGTTCTTCCCGGGCCTCAAGAAGAGCTGGTCCTATACCTTCATGGTCAATGACGAGGTCGCGCCGACCGGCCGCCCCGCCGGTGCGATCGGCTGGGCCGGGCTTGCCAACCTGTTCTACTGGATCGACCGGCAGAACGGGTTCGGCGGCTTCTGGGCGACGCAGATACTGCCCTTCGCCGACGCGGCATCCTTCACGGGCTACATGGGGTTCGAGACGGCAGCCTACGACGCCATTGTCAAGCGTCAGGCGGCCTGACGGATTTCCTGTGGAAACCGGTAATTGCGGGGAGATCGGGTCGGCAGCGGTCGACACGCCCGCGGGTCGGTGCGACATTGTGTCCATCGAGGCACCTCAAGCGGCTGATGGCCAGTCAGGAAACGCGGAGGTTGCCGGAGCCCGTACCCGGGGTCGGGTCGCCAGGTCTTCGGATCGGGAGGCACGCGCCGGGAGGCGACGGGAGGCGCTTGAGGCGGTTACGTGACGCCAATGGCGTACCGGTGATGCGATGGACGGCGGGTTGTACCGTTCGATCGACGCAGTCTACGGAGCCTTCGGCTCCAGTGGCGGCGGACCGAGGTCCGGTTAAACGGACCGGGGTCGGCACCGGCGATGCGGGAGGCAGGTTCTTCGGAACGGGCTTCCGGTCGGCGAGTGCGAACAGGGAGGCGTTGGGAGAAATCCCGACGCCTTCTCGTTTTCGGGCAGCACGTCAACTGCTTGCCCCGGACGGCCGCCGTGCCTAGTCTTGGCGCATGAGCCACGACCACGACCACGATCACGATCACGACCACGATCATCACCACGACAACCATCTCGATCCGATGGACGCCCGGGTGCGCGCGCTGGAGACCATCCTCGTCGACAAGGGGCTCATAGACCCGGCAGCCGTCGATGCCATCATCGACACGTATGAGCACCGGGTCGGGCCGCGCAATGGCGCAAGGGTGGTCGCCAAGGCGTGGTCGGACCCGGATTTCTCCGAATGGCTGCAACGCGACGCCACCGCAGCCATCGCCTCGCTCGGGTTCACCGGCCGCCAGGGCGAGCACATGCAGGCGGTGTTCAACACGCCCCAACTCCACAACCTCGTCGTCTGCACCCTGTGCTCCTGCTATCCGTGGCCGGTGCTTGGCCTGCCGCCCGTCTGGTACAAGTCTCCGCCCTACCGCAGCCGGGCAGTGATGGATCCGCGCGGCGTGCTGGCCGAGTTCGGCGTGACGCTTCCCGAAACGACGTCGATCCGCGTCTGGGATTCAACCGCCGAATTGCGCTACCTCGTCGTGCCGATGCGCCCCGAAGGCACGGACGGTCTCGACGAGGAGGCGCTGGCCGGGCTCGTGACGCGCGATTCCATGATCGGCGCAGGGTTGCCGCCAGGCCCATGAACGGACCGCAGGATCTCGGTGGGCAGATGGGCTTCGGGCCGGTGGCGCCAGAGCGCGGCGAGCCGATATTCCATGCCGACTGGGAGCGTCGCGCGCTTGGCGTGGTGCTCGCCGCCGGCGCGATGGGCCATTGGAGCATCGACGAAAGCCGCCATGCGCGCGAAAGCCGGCATCCGGCCGACTACTATGCCTCGACCTACTACGAGATCTGGGTAAAGGCGCTCGAGGCACTGCTCGAGCGCCACGGCTTCGTCACGTCGGATGAACTGCGGGAGGGCAGGGCGCTGGGCGATACAGCGCGGCCACGCAGGGTACTGCGCGCCGGGAACGTCGCGGCGGCCCTTTCTGCCGGCAGCCCCTATGACAGGCCGCTTGCAGCGCCGCCACGCTTCGCGGCGGGCGACCGCGTCCGCGCGAAGATGATGCACCCCATCGGCCACACGCGCCTGCCCCGCTATGTGCGCGGGCGCGCCGGCCGGATCGAAGCCGTGCGCGGCGGTTACGAATTCGCGGATGCGAGCGCGGAGGGCCGTGCGGAGGCCCAGCATCTTTACACGGTCGTCTTCGACGCCCGCGAATTGTGGGGCGAAAGCGCGGATCCGACGCTGACGGTCTCGGTAGACGCCTGGGAGAGCTATCTTGAACCTGCGTGAAACCTCCCCCGACGCGCCTTTCGAGGAACCCTGGCAGGCTGCGGCGTTCGCGCTGGCGGTGTCGCTGAACGAACAGGGCGTGTTCACCTGGAGCGAATGGGCCGAGGCTCTTGCGTTGGAACTCCACGGGGCCGATGCCCGGTCGGACGGTTCCGACTACTACGATCATTGGGTGGCCGCTCTGGAGAAGCTGCTGGTTGCCAGGAATGTGACGACGAGGGACGAGGTCGCGCAACTGAGCGCTGCATGGGAGCGCGCCGCGCACGCCACGCCGCACGGCCAGCCCATTCTCCTGGGCAACGATCCCTCGCATTCGTCGTGAGGCCGGCGCCCGCCTTGCCTCTTTCCGGCGAATCCTGTCTCTGCCCCTGATGGAGTTCTCCCCCCAGCAGGACGCGGCGCTGAAGGCGGTCGCGCAATGGCTCAGGAGTGGCAGGCCGCAGGTCTTTCGCCTGTTCGGATATGCCGGTACCGGAAAGACGACGCTCGCCCGCCATTTCGCGGAGCATGTCGATGGCCAGGTCCAGTTCGCGGCCTTCACGGGCAAGGCCGCGCAGGTGCTCAGGTCGAAGGGAGCGTCCAACGCCCGCACGATTCACTCCCTGATCTACCGCCCGCGTGGTGAGGAAGCCGTCGCGGACGAGACGACGGGTCGGACTTCGATCAGCCCGACATTTTCGCTCAACAGGCAGAGCCCCATCGCAAAGGCGAAGCTGGTGGTCATCGACGAATGCTCGATGGTCGACGAGGAACTCGGCCGCGACCTGATGAGCTTCGGCACGCCGATCCTCGTGCTCGGCGATCCGGCGCAGCTTCCGCCGATATCCGGCGGCGGGTACTTCACCGAGCACGAACCCGACTATCTGCTGACGGAGATACACCGCCAGGCGCGCGACAACCCGATCATCCGGCTGGCCCTAGACGTTCGGGAAGGACGCGAGTTCATGCCCGGCGACTACGGCGCGGCTCAGGTGATCGCACGGGGCGACGTCGACCAGGACCTCGTGCTGGCTGCCGACCAGGTGCTCGTCGGCACCAACCGGACGCGACGTCGCTACAATCAGCGCCTGCGCGAGCTCAAGGGGTTCTCGGCGAACTATCCGCAGGCGGGCGACAAGCTCGTCTGTCTCAGGAACGATCCTGCCAAGGGGCTGCTCAACGGTTCGCTCTGGAAGGTGATGACCTCGTCGCGCGAGACTGTAAAGCCCGGCATCAACCTGCTGGTCTCGCCGGAAGAAGAAGATCCCGACCGCGGCGTTGCCAAGATCAAGCTTCTCAAGGCGGCGTTCGAGGATCCGGACGCCGAGATCCCCTGGCAACAGAAGAAGCGCTTCGACGATTTCGACTACGGCTACGCACTGACCGTGCACAAGGCGCAGGGCTCGCAATGGGACGACGTCGTCCTTTTCGACGAGAGCTTTGCCTTCAAGGAGACGCGCCAGCGCTGGCTCTATACGGCCATCACGCGCGCGGCGAAGCGGCTGACCGTTGTTCGCTGACGAAGCCGCGAGATCGCCGCGCGTCCCAACGGACGCACCAAGGACGATCTAAGCTATTGATTGGCGTCGGATAATCCGAAAACCGGATTCCTTTCGGTCCGATGCCCAACAGGCTCTAGCCGCCAATCCAGGTCCAGGCCTCTTCGGTCTCGTCGATGGAGAAGCGCCGGAATTCCGTGCGAGACGTGTCACCCGCCGAATGCAGCAGCCTCGACACGTCGCCAGATCCCCCGACGGCCGCGCAGCGGCGTACATGGGCGCGGGCGCCATCCCGCAGTTCGCCCAGGGTCTCTTCCGACACTTCCGCCCAGTCGACCGGTTCGTCGGACGACCAGACGACGAAAAGGTCGATCTGCGGATGCATCGCATAGGCTGCATCAAGCAGGCCGCAGAGGTTCTCCACGTCGGCGCCGTTCACTTCGCCTGCGATCTCGATCGCGAGCAGGTCGCTCCGGTCGCTGTCGAGCTTCCTGATCGCTGGCATGCGGTCGAGCAGGGCCATTTTTGCTCCATTTGCGGTTGCCGTCATGGACTGGAACACACGAAAAGCCTGTCTGTTCCCCGCAAATCCGCTAATGCTCGTCCAAACGCAGGGAATTCCCATGCCAGCCAAGCTCTCCGTGAACCTCAACGCGATCGCGATGCTCAGGAACCGGCGCGACCTTCCATGGCCGAGCGTCACGGGCATGGGTCGCATTGCGCTCAAGTCCGGCGCGCACGGGCTGACCGTGCATCCGCGTCCCGATCAGCGCCACATCCGATTCGCCGATGTTCCGGCCGTCCGCGCGCTTATCGACGACGAGTTTCCGGAAGCCGAGTTCAATATCGAGGGCTATCCCACCGAGGATTTTCTTAGACTTGTGGAGGAGACGCAGCCCGAGCAGGTGACGCTCGTTCCTGACGATCCGGCGCAGCCTACATCGGACCACGGATGGGATTTCGATGCCCAGGCCGGCTGGCTGCGGCCCATCGTTTCCCGGCTGAACAGGGGCGGCATGCGCGTGTCTCTCTTCGCCAATGCCGACGCTGCCGGCATGGCGGCGGCCAGGTCGACCGGCGCACAGCGAATCGAACTCTATACAGGCCCTTACGGCGGCTGCTTCGATGATGCAGCAAAGGCCGCCAAGGAATTGAAACTGCTTCGTGACGCCGCCGACGCAGCGCTGTCGGAAGGGCTCGAAGTCAATGCCGGCCACGACCTGACGGTGGCCAATCTGCCAGCGCTGGCGGGTGCGATTCCCCGGCTCGCCGAAGTCTCGATCGGACACGGCCTGACGGCCGACGCGCTCGAGCACGGGATGGCCGCCACGATTGGTCGGTTCCTCGCCGCGCTGGGCCGATAGCAAGCCGTCAGAGCGACAGCGAGCCGCGCGTTGCGCGCATGGCTCGGACATCGAGATTGTGCAAAGCAGCATTTGTTGTTGCGTTGCGACGGGAGTAGAAGCGCCGCCGCTCCACCAAGGAGGGGCAGGTCATGTCAGTGACGAACGACGCCCACGGCGCCCATCCCGGCAACGGGACCGCGATATCCTCTCACGTTGCACCTCACGAACGATCCGGGACGGCGGCGCTGGCCGTCGGGGCTGTCGGCGTCGTTTACGGCGACATCGGCACCAGCCCCATCTACGCCCTGCGCGAGGCGATCAGGGCCGTGGCGGGAGACGCGCCGCCCGCCGAAACCGAGGTTCTCGGCGTCCTCTCGATCATCGTCTGGTCGCTCACCCTCGTCGTGTCGGTCAAATACGCGCTCTTCGTGCTGCGTGCCGACAACAACGGCGAGGGCGGCACACTGTCGATCATGGCGCTGGCCCGCCAGAACGCCGGCCGCTTCGCGCCCTTCGTGATCGCACTCGGCATGGTCGGAGCCGCGCTCTTCTACGGCGACGCGCTCATCACGCCCGCGATCTCGGTCCTGTCGGCGGTAGAGGGCCTGGAAGTCGTGACGCCGACGCTGTCGAACCTCGTCGTCCCGCTGACCATCGTCATCCTCGCCTTGCTGTTTTCGGTGCAGCGTTTCGGCACCGCGAAGGTCGCAGGCGTCTTCGGGCCGGTCACTGCCGTCTGGTTTCTCGCGCTGGCCATTGCGGGAATTTCCCACATCCAGTCCTACCCCTCGGTGCTGTGGGCGCTCAATCCGCTCGTCGCCGTCGAGTTTCTGCTCGCCCACGGCGGCGTCGCCCTGCTTGTCGTCGGCGCGGCCTTCCTGGCCGTAACGGGTGCGGAGGCGCTATATGCCGATCTGGGTCACTTCGGCCGCCGGCCGATGGTGCTCGCCTGGTTCGGGCTGGTGTTCCCGGCGCTGCTGATCAACTATTTCGGCCAGGGCGCCTACATCCTGTCCCAGGGTGGCGCCGTCGGGCAGCCTTTGTTCCAGATGGTGCCCGGCTGGGCAACGCTGCCGATGGTGGTGCTCGCCACGGCCGCCACCGTGATCGCCAGCCAGGCGACCATCACGGGTGCCTTCTCGATGACCAGGCAGGCGGTCCAGCTGCAGCTCCTGCCGCGCTTCGACATCCTCCACACCTCCGCCTCCCAGTCGGGGCAGATATACCTGCCGCGCGTGAACTGGCTCCTGCTCGTCGGCGTGGTCTGGCTGGTGATCGAGTTCCGCTCCTCTGCCGGCCTTGCCGCCGCCTACGGCATCGCCGTCACGGGCGTGATGATCGTCACCGCGATTCTCCTGTTCGTGGTGATGTGGCGCAACTGGCGCTGGCCGATCTGGCTGGCCGGTCTCGTCGTGATGCCCTTCCTGGCGATCGATCTCGCATTCCTGTGGGCGAACGCACTGAAGATTCCCGAGGGAGGCTACGTGTCGATCGTGGTCGCCAGCCTTCTGGTGCTGACGATGGCGACGTGGCGCAAGGGCACAAAGCTGCTCTTCGACAAGACGCGCAAGAACGAGATTCCGCTCGATTTCCTGACCCGGCAGCTCGCCGACAGGCCGCCGACGCTCGTGCCCGGCACGGCGGTGTTCCTGACCAGCGACCCGCAGAGCGTGCCGACCGCGATGATGCACAGCCTCAAGCACTACCATGTCCTGCACGAGAGCAACGTCATCCTGACGATCGTGGCCGAGGACCGGCCCCGCGTGCCCGAAGCCGAACGTGTCGAGATGGAGCAGCTCAATCCGCTCTTCATGCGCGTGCGGCTCAATTTCGGCTACATGGAACAGCCCAACATCCCGAAAGCGCTCGCCATCTGCCGCAGGCAGGGCTGGAAGTTCGACATCATGACGACGTCGTTCTTCCTGTCGCGACGCTCGCTGAGGCCCACCTCCCACTCCGGCATGCCGCTGTGGCAGGACAAGCTCTTCATCGGGCTGGCGCGAACCGCCGCCGACGCGACCGAGTATTTCCAGATTCCGACCGGCCGCGTGGTGGAGATCGGTACCCAGGTCGCGATCTGAACGCGACCATCGACATCACCGGCGGACTGGTCGGTTGGGCGCGTCGCCGCACTTGCCTTCGTACGACCTTTCCGCCATAACGCCGAACCGTAACGTACGGTACGGTAGCGGGGCGCCGGAGGCATGAATCAGGTACTGGGCCAGCGTCAGGAGGACGAGCCCACCGCCCGCCAGGGCGAGGTGCTCGACGCCGTGCTGGCGCTGCTGCTCGAAGGCGCCGACACGTTGACGATGACCGCGGTCGCGCGTCGTGCGAGCTGTTCCAAGGAAACGCTCTACAAATGGTTCGGCGACCGCGACGGGCTGCTGACCGCCACGGTGCGCTGGCAGGCCTCCAAGGTGCGGGAGGGCAACTGGGACCGCCAGCACCTGGATGCCGCGGCACTTTCGGAAAGCCTCGAGGCCTTCGCGGCGAACTGGCTGGTCGTGATCTCGTCGCGGACGTCCATCGCGCTGAACCGCGTGGCGGTGTCCCATGCGGGGTCCGGACGCAGCGACCTCGGCCGCATCGTTCTGGAAAACGGCCGGTTCGCGATCGGCGAGCGACTGAAGCCCCTGCTGGAGGCGGCCCGCGATGCCGGCCTTCTCGCCTTCGACGACACCGAGACGGCCTTCCGCACCTTTTTCGGACTTGTGGGGCGGGACGTGCAGATCAGGCTGTTGCTGGGCGACCGGCTTGCGCCGAGCAGGGCCGAGATCAGCGCCGACGCACGGCGCGCAGTCGGTCAGTTCATGACCCTGTTCAAAAGGCAAGGTGCGTCCTTCGAGGCTCGCCCTTCGGGCTCGGCACCTCAGGATGAGGACGGTTTGCGCCATCCTCCCTCGTCCGGAGGCGCGAGCGCGGGGGGGCTCGGTTCGGGCTCGGCACCTCAGGATGAGGACGGTTTGCGCCATCCTCCCTCATCCTGAGGTGCGAGCGCAGTGAGCCTCGAAGGACGCACCAACTCTTCAACCCAAGTCGCATAACCCAAAGGAAGGAAACCTCAACATGCGTGTCTACTACGATCGCGATGCCGATCTGAACCTCATCAAGGGCAAGAAGG
>VFQR01000249.1_pt1 | contig 99703 bp, 96 predicted proteins | sample 3512321 | NCBI WGS metagenome assembly VFQR01 (sample SAMN10412374, study PRJNA504923) | tailings metagenome | isolation source: Relicate 3 Philex TSF1 revegetated site | place: Philippines: Tuba, Benguet | collected 2017-08-29 | reverse complement strand
GGGTGACCGCGCCCGTGCCGCCGTCCAGAATACGGACCTTGAAGTCGACCAGTTCCAGATCGGCGATGCGTTCGGAGAAGCTGCCGAGGTCCTTGCGCATGGCGAGATCGAGCGCGTTGACCGGGCCATTGCCCTCGGCGACCGACATTACAAGTTCTTCGCCGATCCTGAGCTTCACCACCGCCTCGGTGACGGTGGTCAGCTGGCCGCGCGCATTGTGCCGCCGCTCGACGCTGGTGCGGTAGCTCTCGACGTCGAAGAAGGTCGGCAGCGTGCCCAGCACCCCCCGCGCCAGCAGCACGAAGGAGGCATCCGCCCCGTCATAGGAGTAGCCGCGCGCCTCTCGCTCCTTGACCATGCGCAGCAGCTTTTCGATCCGCGCATCGTCCTTGGCCAGCTGGATGCCGTGGCGGGCCAGCGCGGCGAGCAGGTTCGATTTGCCGGCCTGCTGGCTAACCATGATGTTGCGCTCATTGCCGACGCTTTCGGGCGGCACATGCTCATAGCTCGATACGTCCTTGGCGAGCGCCGAGGCGTGGATGCCGGCCTTGGTCGCAAAGGCCGAGGTGCCGACATAGGGCGATTGCCGGGCCGGCGCGCGGTTGAGGATTTCATCGAAGGCGCGGGCGATGGAGGTCAGCCGCGCCAGCTGTTCGGGGGTGATACCGAGCTCGAAGCGATCGGAGAACAGCGGCTTCAGCAGCAGCGTCGGGATCAGCGTCACCAGATTGGCGTTGCCGCAGCGCTCGCCGATGCCGTTGAGCGTCCCCTGGATCTGCCGCACGCCCGCGAGGACCGCCGCCAGCGAATTGGCCACGGCCTGCCCGGTATCGTCATGGGCGTGGATGCCCAGCCGGTCGCCAGGTGCCACGGTCAGCACATCGGCGACGATTTCCGTCACCTCCTGCGGCAGCGTCCCGCCATTGGTGTCGCACAGCACCACCCAGCGCGCCCCGGCCTCGAGCGCGGCTTTGACGAACGCCAGCGCATAGGCGCGGTTGGACTTGTAGCCGTCGAAAAAGTGCTCGCAATCGACCAGCACCTCCTTGCCGGCCGCCACCCCCGCCTCCACCGTCTCGCGCAGATTGGCGAGGTTCTGCTCCGGGCTGATGTCGAGCGCGACCCGCACCTGCCGGTCCCAGGACTTGGCGACGAAGCACACGGCATCGGCCGCCGAGGCGAGCAGCGCCTGCACCCCCGGATCGTTGCCGACCGAGCGACCGGGGCGCTTGGCCATGCCAAAGGCGGTGAAGGTCGCATCCCGCGTCCGGCTTTCGGCGAAGAACTGGTCGTCCACCACATTCGCACCGGGATAGCCGCCCTCGACATAGTCCACCCCGATCGCCTCGAGCAGGCCGGTAATGGAAATCTTGTCCTCGAGCGAGAACTCGATGCCGGCCGTCTGCGCGCCGTCGCGCAGCGTGGTGTCGAAGAGATAGAGGCGTTCCTTGGGCATGAGGCTACTCAGTTGCGCGGCGGCCATTCGGCCGTGTCGTGATCGGGATGCTGGTGGTTGGAGGCCTTGATGGCCGCGGCCCAGGGCGCGCTGTCGCCATCCTCGGTCCGGCCGCGATCCGGCACGGCGAGCAGCTCGGCGAACCACGGCATGCGGCCCTCGATGCCATCGTGACTGCGCGGCGGCACCTGCTCGGGATGGTCGAGCGAACCGATGGTCAGGCTCGTATGCTGGGCATTGACGTCGCGGTAGTAGAGCGGCGTGCCGCAGCGCTGGCAGAAGCCGCGCTCGACGAACTCCGAGCTCATGAAGCCGGCCGGCGTGCCGCGCGTCCAGGTGAGGGTGGCGTTGGCCGCGCCGACCAGCGCCTCGAAATAGTTGCCGACCGCCTTCTGGCACATCCGGCAATGGCAGAGATGGGCGGTCTCCGGCGCGAGCACGGCGCGATAGCGCACGGCGCCGCACTGGCAGCCGCCGGTCATCGTCGGGGGATGGTTCGCCGTTTCCGTCATCATGGCGTCTCCCGCTGCGGCCATTCGGCCGTGTCGTGGTCCGGATGCTGGTGGTTGACCAAGGTCTTGAGGAACTCCACCCAGTCCGCGTCATACTCCGTCAGCGCCGGCAGCTCGGCGAGATGGTCGAAATAGGACAGCTTGTCGGTGAGGTTGACCTGCAGCACCGGCGCGACGCGCTCGGGCGCGTCGAACGCGCCGATCGCGAGCTCCACCGCGTTCCCGCCATCGACCTCATAGGTCAGCGGCGTGCCGCACTCGGCGCAGAAGCCGCGCTGCACCTTGTCGGAGCTGCGGAAGCGCTTGGGGGCGCCGCGCGTCCATTCCATCTCGTGCGCCGTCACGAAGGGGCCGAAAAAGCTGCCGAACGCCTTCTGGCACATGCGGCAATGGCAGATGGTGGCGCGGCCAACGCGGGTGACGCGAAAGCGCACCGCGCCGCACTGGCAGCCGCCGCTGAGGGGCGCGTCGTCGTGGCTGGTCTCAGACTGGCTCATGACACACCGCTTCGATGTTGTGGCCGTCCGGATCGAGGACGAAGGCCGCGAAATAGTTGGGGTGGTACTGGGCGCGCAGGCCCGGCGCGCCATTGTCACGCCCGCCCATCGACAGGGCGACCGAATAGAAGGCGGTGATCTCGGCGCGGCTGTTGGCGACGAACGCCAGGTGCACGTCGCCGCGCCGCGTCGCGCCGCTCGACAGCCAGAAGCGCGGCCGGCCCTCGCGACCATAACCGGCAAACCGCCGCTGCCCCACGGTGAATTCCGCTAGCCGATCGATCCCGAGCGTCGCCAGCGCCGCATCATAGAAGGCCAGCGCGCGCGGAAAATCGGTCACGGCCAGGTTCACATGGTCGATCACGTCATTCATGCCACGCCCTCCCCCAGCAGTTGAAAGATGGCATCCGCCACTGCTTCGCCTTCGCCGGTCAGCTGGTTGTTCCAGACCCGAAACACCCGATAGCCGTTCTCCGCCAGCCACCGGTCCCTGAGCACGTCCCCGGCATTGTCGGCATGCTGCGAACCGTCGAGCTCGATGACGAGGCGGGCCTTGGGACAGTAGAAGTCGACAATGTAGCGCCCCATCGGCACCTGCCGGCGGAACTTGAACCCGGCAAAGCGCCGTCCGCGCAAAATTGTCCACAGCAGCCGCTCGGCCTCGGTCGGCTCCGCGCGCATGGCGCGTGCGCGTTGCCGCAGCACCGGCGTCAGCGCAGACCGCCACTCCTTGTGGCGACGATTGATGGGCGCCGCCCCGCCGCCCGAAGAGCCACCAGCCCCTTCCCTCTCCCCTTGGGGGAGAGGGTGCCCGAAGGGCGGGTGAGGGGAAGAGGAACTCACGGCATGGGTCGCCGTCAGCCTCGCAGTCTCGGTCGGCCCCTCACCCGGCGCTGACGCGCCACCCTCTCCCCCAAGGGGAGAGGGGAGGATGGAGCCGCGCGCATCGCTCATGCCTTCGTCTTCCCTCTCCCCTTGGGGGAGAGGGTGCCCGAAGGGCGGGTGAGGGGCAGAGGAACCCGGGGCATGGGTCGCCGCCGGCCTCGCAGTCTCGGTCGGCCCCTCACCCGGCGCTGACGCGCCACCCTCTCCCCCAAGGGGAGAGGGAAGAGGCTCTGTGTGGTGGCTCACCGCTTCACCTCCCACTTGGTCTGCCGGTTGCCGGCTTCGTCCTTGTAGTCGAGCAGCTGGATGCCGTCGGCGAGCAGCTCGGCGCGGATCTTGTCCGCGGTGGCGAAGTCCCTGGCGTTCAGCGCCGCGAGGCGGGCGGCGATGGCGGCGCGTTGAGACACCGATAGCTCTTGTGCGGACCGGCGCTTCCTCACCAGTTGGGGACTGATCAGCCCCAGCAGGTCCATCGCAAAGAGCATCTGCCAGTAGCGCTCTTCGCTAAGCAACCCACCTTCTCGGACGTTCAGCGCATGATCGGTCGCCGTACCGTGCAGTCCCGCAAGCATGACAGGAACATTGAGGTCGTCTGATAGCACCTCGACAAAGACGTCATCGTCATCAGCCTTCAGCGCCTGGAAGACCTGCTCGATGCTGTCATGTATGCGCCACTGCGCCAACAGCCACGCCTCTAGAACGCGCAGCCATTTCTCTAGGTTTGCCTCCGCCTCCTCCAGCCGCTTCATCGTGAAGTCGATCGGCTCGCGGTAATGCGTCATCAGCAGCGCCAGCCGCAGCACTTCGCCCGGCCAGCGGCGCCCGCCGAAATCCTCGGTCTCGAGCAGTTGGTGGATCGAGTAGAAATTGCCGAGGCTCTTCGACATCTTCTGGCCCTCCACCTGGAGGAAGCCATTGTGCAGCCAGTAGCGCGCCATGGTGTCGGTGCCGTGCGCGCAGCGCGACTGGGCGATCTCGTTCTCGTGGTGCGGGAAGATCAGGTCGAGCCCGCCGCCATGGATGTCGAACACCTCGCCCAGATAGCGCTTGCTCATCGCCGAGCACTCAAGGTGCCAGCCCGGCCGGCCGCGGCCCCAGGGGCTGTCCCAGCCCGGCTCCTCCGGGCTCGACTGCTTCCAGAGCACGAAATCGGCGGGGTTCTCCTTGTGGGCGTCCACCGCGATGCGCGCGCCGGCGAGATTGTGCTCGAGGTCGCGGCCGGAGAGCCGGCCATAGTCGGGCATGGAGGCGGTGCGGAACAGCACCTCGCCATTGGCCTCGTAGGCGTTCTGTCGGGCGATGAGCGCGCCGACCATCGCCTGCATTTCGGCGATGTTGTCGGTGGCGCGCGGCTGCACGGTCGGCTCGAGGCAGCCGAGCGCGGTCACGTCCTTCTGGTACTGCGCGGCGGTGGTTTCGGTGACGCGGCGGATCGCCTCGTTCAGCGGCAACTCGGGAAAATCGCGCAGCGCCCGGGCGTTGATCTTGTCGTCGACGTCGGTGATGTTGCGCACATAGGTGACGTGCTCGGCCCCATAGAGATGGCGCAGCAGCCGGAACAGCACGTCGAACACCACGGCGGGCCGGGCGTTGCCGATATGGGCGAAGTCGTAGACGGTCGGGCCGCAGACATACATGCGCACATTGGCCGGATCGAGAGGCGCGAAATCCTCCTTCGTCCGCGTCAGCGTGTTGTAGAGCCGCAGTTTGACGTCGCCCACAGTGAAGTCCTCTCGCGCGGGATGGTACGCTCGCGGAGCGGTTCTTCGATGGCCGAACTATGAGGTGAAGAAAACCGCGCCGCCAGCAATGCCTAGCGGATAATAATGATGCCCGAAATGCAGCAGATCGTGCCGGCGGTTTTCATGGCGCGCAATCTGACGAGAAACGCCGCTGAAGGCAAGCGGATTCATCGGGCGGCCACTGCAGCCGCACCCGCACAAAAAAAGGCGGCGCCGAAGCGCCGCCATCCGTCCCTGCATGGGGGAGGAAACTCTAGCTGCGGAACTGCTGGTGGCACTGGCCGCAGGTGGCGCCGATCGCCCGGTTCGCGGCCTCGTAGGCGGCGGCGTCGCCCGCCTCCGCGGCGGCCTTCAGCGCGGTGGCGTGCTCGACACCCTGCAGAAAGATGGCGTTGAACGCCTCCTTGTTCTGCCACACGGCGGGTAGCGCCTTGGAGCCCGCCTCGGTGCCCTCGGGGAACAGCACGGTGAAATTGGAGTAGTTGGCGATCAGCGTCTCGGCCGCCGCGACGGCATCGGCGCCGGTCAGGCCGCCGACGCTGCGCAGCAGGGCGCCGTTGGCGCGCATCAGTTCCTGGCGCTTCTCGATCATGGCGGCGGGCGCCAGTTCGGCCAGCGCCGGATCGGTGGTGATGGTGATGTCCTGGGCGAAAGCGGTGGCCGCGACGGCGGCGACGGCGAGGGCAGCGAGCGGCAGCAGGCGGAATTTCGGCATGAGGGCCCCGAGGGGTTGGTTGACGCAAGGTGCCGGCGCTGCGCGAGGTGCGGCGACGAGCCGCATGACCGTAGCGGCGATTTGCGACAAAGCCAGCCTCAAAGCTCCGCTATCCGCTCCCGGCGCGATCACAGCTGCGTTATGATGCGGAGCCCGAACAAAAACCACTTGTGCTGGGGAACCGCACGGCTTCAGTCTCCGTTTAGGCGCATTGGCGCAATAGTGGGGGGCGTCCCACATTTTCAGCTTCGACATGGCCCGAGCCCACACCCATTTCCTCCGCCTGCTGCTGCTCGTTTTTGCAACCCTTGCGGTGACGCTCGGTGATGTCTCGGTGGCGCATGCCCAGGCCTCGGCCTGCCGCAGCCTGCAGCAGCAGCTGAACGCGCTCGAGCGCAATGCCGATTTCCGCGGCTCGCGCGGCAATGCCAATGATCTGCGTGCGCTGCAGCGCGACGTGCAGCGGGCCGAAAGCACCTATGTGCGCAATGGCTGCAATGCCGACGCCAAGGCCGGCCGCACCCTCTCCAACCAATGCCGCACCATCGCCCGGCAGATCCTGCGCGGGCGCGAACAGGTGGAGCAGCTGTCGCGCAGCGTGCAGACCGCCGGTTCCGTGTCGCAGCAGCGCGAAGCCGTGCTGCAGGAGATGGCCCGCTTCGACTGCAATGCCCGCTCCAGCGCCCGCACCGAGCGCAACCGCGGCAACCTCTTCGAGCAGCTGTTCGACATGTTCGAGTCCGACGGCTTCGACGGCGAAGGCGGCGTGCGCGGCGAAGAGTTCAACCCCTATGGCAGCTACCACACCGTGCGGACACTTTGCGTGCGCAAGACCGACGGCTTCTATTGGCCCATCAGCTTTTCGACGCTGGTCGACTATGTGCCCAACGATGCCGAGGCCTGCCGCGCGCAATGTCCGGGGCTGGATGTCGATCTCTACTATCACGACAATCCCGGCCAGGAGCCGGAGCAGATGATCAACCAGTATGGCGAGCGATACGCCGCGCTGCCGACGGCGTTCCGCTTCCGCACCGATTTCGACACCGAGAGCAAGTGCAACGTGCAGCAGGATGCGGGCACGGTGACCATGGCCGATCTCGGCACCGGCACCAGCCGGCCGGTGATCAGCATTCGCGGCGAGACCATTCCGCTGCCGCAGCGCGATCCGCGGCGCATCCCCAATGTCGTGCAGGCGACCATCGTGGCCGCGGCGGATTATGTCTCCGTGCCGCTGCCGCGCCGCCGTCCGGCTGGTCCCGGCCAGGCGGCCGTGGTGCCGGTGACGGCCCAGGCCCAGCCCGAGGATCCTGCGGCGCGCGTCGTCAATTTCGGCGGCAAGCGCGTCAGGATAGTCGGGCCAGACACGCCTTACGCCCAATTAGCGGCAGCAGGGACCTGAGTTCCGGCCCCTGTTCGCGGCCGGTGAGCGCCAGCCGCAACGGGTGAAACAGCCCCCTGCCCTTGCGCCCGGTCGCGGCCTTCACCGCATTGGTCCAGTTCGACCAGGTCGTCTCGTCCCACGGCTCGTCCGGCAGCAGCCCGGCGGCGGTCGTCACGAACGCCCGATCCTCCGCTGCAATCACCGGCGTTACCGGCCCCGCGACCAGGGTCGCGAGGTCGGCGATGTCGGCGAACACGCCCAGATTGCTGCGCAGCGCCAGCCAGAGTGGCTCCGACGCAAGCCCCATCGCCTCCAGCCGCTCCCGCACCGCCGCAAAGGGCAGCTGATGCAGGAGGCGCGCATTTAGGCTCGCCAGCTCGGCCGGATCGAAACGGGCCGGACCATGCGAGATGGTGGAAAATTCGAGCAGCGCCGCGAGACCGTCGAGGTCCGCATGCGGCTCCAGCGGCAGGCTGGTACCGGTCAGCGTCGCCATCACCGCCACGGCCATCGGCTCGTAGCCCGCCCCGCGCAGCTCTTCCAGCGACAGCGAGCCGAGGCGCTTCGACAGCCCCTCCCCGTCTGCTCCAGTCAGGAGATTGTGGTGCGCGAACTGCGGTACCGCCCCGCCCAGCGCCTTGATGATCTCGATCTGCGTCCCCGTATTGGAGACATGGTCCTCGCCGCGGATCACATGGGTGATGCCCATGTCGATATCGTCCACCACAGAAGGCAGCGTGTAGAGATAGCTGCCATCGGCGCGCACCAGCACCGGATCGGACATCGAGCCGGTGTTGACGGTCTGCGGGCCCTTGATCAGATCGTCGAACTGCACCGGCCGCCCGTCCAGCTTGAAGCGCCAGTGGGGCTTCCGCCCCTCGGCTGCAAAGGCGGCCTTCTGCTCCTCCGTCAGCGCCAGCCCCGCCCGATCATAGATCGGGGGCCGCCCGAGCAGCCGGGCGCGGGCGCGCTTGCGCTCGAGTTCCTCCTCGGTCTCGTAGCAGGCATAGAGCCGGCCCGCCGCGATCAGCCGGTCGCGGGCGGCATCGTAGAGTGCGGTGCGGTCGGACTGGCGGAAGCGCTGATCGGGCGTGATCCCCAGCCAGGCCAGATCCTCCTCGATGCCGCGGGCAAAGGTCTCGGTCGAGCGGGCGGTGTCGGTGTCGTCGAGCCGCAGGATGTAGCGGCCGCCGGTGCGCCGGGCGAACAGCCAGTTCAGCAGCGCCGGCCTGGCATTGCCGAGGTGCAGTCGCCCGGTGGGCGACGGAGCGTAGCGGACGATGGTCATGGGGCGAACTCGAGCCGGGACGGTCCCACGCGCCCCCTCCTCTCCCGCCTGCTGGCAGGGCTATCACATATGGGATTGTGCACCGTTCTCTCGGCAGTTCCCTTCTCCCCTTGAGGGAGAAGGCGATCACCGCTGGCGCGGGTGCCATATGCGATAGCCCTGCCTTCGATGAGGAGGGGGATCAAGCGAAGCTTGGTGGAGGGGGGCGCCACGAGCATGATCCCCGTCATTCCAGCCCCTTGCCCGCCGTCTCGGCCACCGGCTGCACGGTCTCGTGCACGTCCCGATAGCCATTGGTGATCGGATAGCGCCGCCCGAGGCCGAACGCCTTGCGGGAGATCTTCACCCCCGGCGCCGACTGGCGGCGCTTGTATTCGGCGATGTTCACCAGCCGCTCGATGCGGCGGACCAGCGCGAGGTCGAAGCGCCCTTCCCCGCGCGCAACGATCTCCGCCAGAGGCCGCTCCTCCTCCACCAGCCCGACCAGGATTTCGTCGAGGATCGGGTAAGGCGGCAGCGAGTCCTGGTCAGTCTGGTTGGGGCGCAGTTCGGCCGAGGGCGCCTTGTCGATGATGTTCTGGGTGATCACCTCGCCCTCGGGGCCGAGGCAATCGGCCGGGCGGTTGTGGTTGCGCCAGTCCGCGAGCTCGTAGACCCGCATCTTCAGCATGTCCTTGATCGGGTTGAAGCCGCCATTCATGTCGCCATAGATGGTGGCGTAGCCGACCGCCATTTCCGACTTGTTGCCGGTGGTGAGCAGCAGGCCGCCGAGCTTGTTGGAGACCGCCATCAGGTACACGCCGCGCATGCGCGACTGGATGTTCTCCTCGGTCAGGTCCTCGCCGCGATTGCCGAACACCGGCGCCAGTTCGGCGAGCGCCGCCTCCACCGGATCGCCGATCGAGACCACGTCGTAGCGCACGCCCAGCCGCCGCGCGCAATCTTCGGCGTCGGCGAGGCTTTCCTTGCTGGTGTAGCGATAGGGCAGCATCAGGCAGTGGACGTTCTCGGCGCCCAGCGCATCGACCGCGAGTGCGGCGACCACGGCGCTGTCGATGCCGCCCGAGAGGCCAAGCAGCACATGCTTGAAGCCGTTCTTCTTCACATAATCGCGCAGGCCGAGCACGCAGGCGCGCCACGGCGCCTCGTCGACCGAGGACAGCGGGATGACGTGCGGATCGGTGCAGCGCCAGCCATCCGCCGTGCGCGCCCAGTTCGAGTACAGCATTTCCGGCTCGAAGCTCTTGGCCTGCACCACCAGCCGCCCGCCCGGCTCGATGGCAAAGCTCGCCCCGTCATAGACCAGCTCGTCCTGCCCGCCGACCTGGTTGAGATAGAGCAGCGGCACATTGTCCTCGGCGACGCGGTCGCGCACCAGCCGGTAGCGCACGCCCTGCTTGTTGCGCCAGTAGGGCGAGCCGTTCGGGCAGAGCAGCAGCCGCGCGCCCTGGTCGACCAGATGCGCCGCGACATGCGGGTGCCAGATGTCCTCGCAGATCGGGATGCCGATCGAGACGCCCTTGATGGTCACCGGCTCCTGCAGCGGCGCGCGCTCGAAATAGCGCTTCTCGTAGAACACGTCGTCATTGGGCAGTTCGCGCTTGTAGCGCCGGGCGACGATCTCCCCCTGCTCGCAGACCAGCGCGGCATTGTAGAGCAGCGCGCCCTCCTGCCACACGCAGGGCATGATGGCGGTGACATGGAGCCCGGCCGTCGCCGCGGCGAACTCGCGGGCGGCCGACATGGCGTCGGCGACGAAGCGCGGCTTGAACAGCAAGTCGTCCGGGAAATAGCCGGTGATGAACAGCTCGGGGAACAGCACGATGTCGGCCCCCGCCGCCTCGGCCTGTTGCAGCGCATCGAGCGCCAGACCGAGATTGGCGGCAATCGCGCCGACCGTGGGGTTGAGCTGCGCGAGGGCGATGCGAAGTCGTTCGGTCACGGGTCGGGTCCGCCGGGAAGGATGGGCGGCCAGACTTAGCCGCTCACCCCAGCCGGGGCAAGCGGCGCTTCCGCGCGGGGCCCGCCTCAGAACCGGTAGGTCAGCTCGGCGAGGATGCCGTAGCGCAGCACGGAGAACGGGTTCTCGGTGTGGATCACCGACTGCATGTCGACCAGCGGCGCGTTGTAGAGCGGATCGGGCGGCAGGGTGTCGGCCGGATCGTCGGAATCCGGATCGTCGACATCCGCACCGCGCTGCGGCGCCGTGACGAGGGCGCGGTCATAGGTCGCGTCGAACGTGCCGTTGACGTACCAGGCCCGGCCGCCGAGCCGGAAGGTGATGTTCTCGGTGGGGTGGAAGCCCGCCATGAGTTCGCCCATGGCGCCATAGCCCCAGCCGCTGACGCTCACCGGCGAGGCCTGGAAGCCCAGCTGCGCGCAGCCATCGGGCGCGGGGAAGGGGCAGCCCGGATAGGGGCCGAGATAGTCGTCGTCGCCGACGCCGCCGCCCATCACGCCGGAGAGGCTCGCGAACGGCACCGCCGCGACCTCCGCGCTGATGTCGAAATGCTCGCCGAACACCGCCTTGCCGCTGACGCCGAGCCGCAGCATGTGCAGGTCGAAATTGTTGTCCACGCTGTCGCCGGGCAGCGACCACACACCGGTGTCCTCGTTGTAGGAGACGTCTCCGGCGCCGGTCGCGGTGGTGAAGTTCACCCGCGAGGTGCGCGGCGAGTCGTTCCAGTACTGGTAGCCCACCAGCGCGCCGAGCCCGCTGCCCTTGCCGTCGCCTACGGCGTACCAGCCGAAATCGGCGCCGGCATAGGCAATGCCGCCATCCACCACGTCGCCGCTCGACAGCGGATCGTCGTAGCTGCCCTTGAGCGCGGCAGAAAAGCCGACACTGGCCTTCACATAGCTGCGGCTCAGGTGATCGTCGATGCGCAGATGCCCCTCCACGGTATGGGCATTGTCGCTCTCGGTGAACTCCCCGTCCCCGACCGCAAAGCTCTGCGCGCCCCAGGAGTACCAGTAGCGCAGCCCCGTCTCGATCGAGACGCTGTCATCGGGATCGCCGAGATCGGTCCACTGTGCCGGTTCGTTCGAGAACGTGCCGCGCATCGGCTCGCCGGACCAGTCGGAGCCCCAGTCGGCGGCGATCGCCGGTCCGCCCGTTGCCGCAAGAAGAACGGCAAGACTCGTCGCCATACGCCACATGACAAGCTCCGCAACATTGATACTCGACTGCCTCTAGTCATCCCCCGTTAGGGTTAATGTTCCGCTAAGCGCGCCGCCGATTGCGTGAGATCGCACCGAGATCGTCGCAAATCGCATAAAAATGCATCTTTTGGTAAGCATGTCGGGCGGAACCTTCCGCACATGGCTGCTTCCCGGATCGGGGCTGCAACTTTGGACCGCCTCCGGCTGTTCACCCTGCAAGACAAGCGAATGAGGCGGAAAATGCGGTGCAATGTGCTGATAGTCGAGGACGATGTCCTCACCGCGATGGACGTGGAAGGTGTGGTCGACGCCCAGGGTCACACCGTGGTCGGCATCGCCCCGGACAGCCGGCGGGCGATCGAGATGTCGCACGGCGCCGAGCTGGCGCTGGTCGATCTCGACTTGCGCGATGGCGCGACCGGCAAGGATGTCGGGCGGCGCCTCGCCGATGCCGGTATCGTGGTGGTCTACATGACCGCCGATCCCGGGCAGCTCGACGGCGGCGTGCCGGGCACGCTCGGCGTCCTCCCCAAGCCGGTCAACCACAATGAGTTGCGGCAGGTGCTGAGCTATGCCGTAGCGCAGCACGCGCATGACGACGGCGTCGCGCCACCGCTCCGCATGCAGCTGTTCGGCGGCCTCGGTGCCGTCGGCGAGAGCCCGCGGGCGCACTGAGCGCCCGCAGCCTTTCCCCTACCCCGCGATGCGGGCGGCGATGGCCGGGCGCTGCGCCTGCAGTTCCTCGGCGACGAGGAAGGCCAGCTCCAGCGACTGGCTGGCATTGAGTCGCGGGTCGCAATAGGTGTGGTAGCGATCCTTGAGCCCCGCCTCGGTGATCGCCGCGACACCGCCACCGGTGCATTCGGTCACGTCGTCGCCGGTCATCTCGATATGGATGCCGCCGGCATAGGTGCCCATGCTGCGGTGCACCTCGAAGAAACCCTTCACTTCCCCGAGAATGCGGTCGAACGGACGGGTCTTGAAACCCGACGAGGCCTTGATGGTGTTGCCGTGCATCGGGTCGCAGCACCACACCACGGTGCGGCCGGCCTTCTCGACCGCCTCGATCAGCCGCGGCAGATGCTCGGTGACCTTCTCGACGCCGAAGCGGCCGATCAGCGTCGTCCGGCCCGGCTCGTTGTTGGGGTCGACGCGATCGAGCAGCCGCAGCAGGTCGTCGGCGGCGAGGCTCGGTCCGCATTTGATGCCGATCGGGTTGCGGATGCCGGAGAAATACTCGGCATGCGCCGCCTCGGGCTGGCGGGTGCGGTCGCCGATCCACAGCATGTGCCCGGAGGTGGCGTAATACTCGCCGGTGATCGAGTCGCGGCGGGTCAGCGCCTCCTCATAGCCGAGCAGCAGCGCCTCGTGGCTGGTGTAGAACTTGGTCTCGCGCAGCGCCGGCGTGTTCTCGGGCGTCAGCCCCAGCGCCCGCATGAAGTCGATGGCGTCGTCGATCTTGCCCGCCAGCTCCTCGAAGCGCGGATAGGCGTTCGACCCCTTCATGAAGCCCATCGTCCACTCATGCACGCGCGTCAGGTCGGCATAGCCGCCCGAAGCGAAGGCGCGCAGCAGGTTGAGCGTCGCGGCCGACTGCCGGTAGGCGAGCAGCAGCCGCTCCGGGTCGGGCGTGCGGGCGTCGGACGAAAAGCCGATATCGTTGATGATGTCGCCGCGATAGCTCGGCAGCGTCACGCCGTCGATGGTCTCGGTATCCGCCGAGCGGGGCTTGGCGAACTGGCCGGCGATGCGCCCGACCTTGACCACGGGCTTGGACGCGCCATGGGTCAGCACCACCGCCATCTGCAGGAACACGCGGAAGAAGTCGCGGATGTGGTCGGCGCCGTGCTCGGCAAAGCTCTCGGCGCAGTCGCCGCCCTGCAGCAGGAAGGCACGGCCCGCCGCGACTTCGGCAAGGCTCGCCTTCAGATCGCGCGCTTCACCGGCAAACACCAGCGGCGGAAAACTCGCCAGCTGCGCTTCCACGGCCTCGACCCGCGCGGTGTCCGGATAGACCGGGACCTGCGAGATCGGCTTGTTGCGCCAGCTTTGCGGCGTCCAGTTCGTGGGCATCGGTTCGCTCCTCCAGCCTTGCGGGGCGATCTAGCAGGCGATTGCGGCGCTGCCAAGCCGCGAGCGGCGCCGCGCGCTCAGACGCGGATGCAATCGCGATAGCGATGGGTGGGAGCCTTGAAGGTCACCAGCTCTTCCGCCGCCGTCGGGTGCATCGCCATGGCCCGGTCGAAATCGGCCTTGGTCGCCCCCATCGCCATGGGGATCGTCGCCATCTGCACGATCTCGGCCGCGCCGGGACCGAGCACATGCACGCCCAGCACTTTGCCGCCATCCTTGAGCGTGATCAGCTTCATCAGCATGCGCTCGCTGCTGAGCGACAGCGTGTTCTGCATCGGGCGGAAGCGGGCGATATACACATCGACATCGCCATGCGTCGCTGCATCCGCTTCGTTGAGCCCCACGCTCGCCAGCTCCGGCTCGGCGAACACCGCCGTGCCGATCAGCGAATGGTCGACCGCCACGGGTTTGTTGCCGAACACGGTGTCGGCGAAGGCATGGCCTTCGCGAATGGCGACCGGCGTCAGCTGCGCCCGGTTGGTCACGTCGCCCACCGCATAAATCGAGGGCACGTTCGTTGCCGAATAGGCATCCACCGCGATGGCGCCACCCTCGTCGAGCGCAACCCCCGCCGCCTCGAGCCCGAGACCCTTGACGTTCGGCACGCGGCCCGTCGCGAACATCACTGCGCCGAAGGGCGCATCCACCCCGTCCGAGAAGCTGGCGACGACGCCGTCATCCACCTCGCGCAAGGCCCGGATGCTGGTCTGGTAGATGATGCGGATGCCGCGCGACTGCAGCCCCGCCTCCAGCCCCTCGCGCAGATCCTCGTCGAAGCCGCGCAGCACCCGCTCGCCGCGATAGACCAGCGTCGTATCCACGCCCAGCCCGTTGAAGATGGTCGCGAACTCCACCGCCACATAGCCGCCGCCCTCGATCAGGATGGAGCGCGGCAGGGTCGGCAGGTGGAAGGCCTCGTTGGAGGTGATGCCGAGTTCGCGGCCGGGAATGTCGGGGACGAACGGCCGGCCGCCGGTGGCGATCAGGATGTGGCGCGCCTCTAGCGTGCGGCCGGCCTGCTCGAGCCGTACCGCGTTGGGTCCCGTGAGCGTCGCCCGGTCGCGGATCACCTCGACCTTGGCGCCTTCGAGGCCGGAGAGATAGGCGCGCTCGAGCCGCTCGATCTCCTTGTCCTTGTTGGCGAGCAATGTCGGCCAGTCGAACCGGCTGTCGACGGTCCAGCCGAAGCTCGGGGCGATCTCGAACAGGTCGCGGAAGCGCGATGCGTAGACGAACAGCTTCTTGGGCACGCAGCCGCGGATCACGCAGGTGCCGCCGACCCGGTATTCCTCGACGATCGCGACCCGCGCGCCATGGCCGGACGCGATGCGGGCGGCCCGCACGCCCCCGGAGCCGGCGCCGATTACCACGAGGTCATAGCTGTCGCTCATTCAGGCCCCCAAAGAAAAAGGGCCCCGCGCCGGTGCGCGAGGCCCCCGTCAGATAGGCGTCGGCAGATCAGCTGTCGATACCCTTGGCCTTCAGCTCCGCACGCACGGCGGCGAAGAACTCGGTGTTGAGGTTGATCTGGAACACCGCCATCACGCGCTGGATGGTCTGGTTGAGCTGCGCATTGGCCTTGGAGAGCTTCTGCCCGGTGGGGGACTCGTAGAAGGTCACGATTTCGTTGAGCTCGTCCTCGGAGAAGGTCAGTGCGTAAACGCGCGCGATCTGGTTGAACAGGTCGCCCTTCTTGCCGCGGTAGCTGGTCAGAACCGTCTCGATGGCGCCATTGAGCTGGGGCGCAATCTCGGGATTCTGCGGCAGCAACTGGCGGTAGCTGTCGATACCGGCCTGCACGATTGCGGCTTCATAGACGCCGGAATGATCGGTGAGGTCGATATATTTGCGCGCCAGCCCGAGATGCTCGGGCGACAGTTCCTGGCTCTGGGCCGGGATGGCGGCGAATGCGGAAAGGAACAGGGAGAGCACGGCAGCGATCAGCATCGGCGCGCGCAAGGTCGGATTGGTCATCGGCTGTGTGCCCGTCATCTGTTGGTTCACCCCTCAACGCCCTTAGCCGAGAGTGGCTGGCGCGTCCATCGTCTCGACGCCGCCGGGACCGGCCACGTAGGCACGGTGGCAGAGACCGAGAAACAGGCCATGCTGCACCACGCCCGGTATCTCGAGCAGGGCCTGCGACACGGCTTGTGGCGCAACAATACGGCCAAATAAAGCATCCAGAATGACATGGCCGCCATCGGTGCGGAGCGGGCTGCCATCGCCCGCAAGCCTCAGGCGCACCTCCCCTTCCCCGCCCTGTTCGGCGAGCACCCGGCGCACCGCGCGCTCGGTCGCGCCGAGGCCGAACAGATTGACCTCGACCGGCAGGGGGAAGCGCCCGAGCGTTGCGACCTGCTTGCCGGCATCGGCGATCACCACCATACGTCGCGAGGCGGCCGCGACGATCTTCTCACGCAGCAGCGCGGCGCCACCTCCCTTGATCAGCGCGAGGCCCGGGCCGATCTCGTCGGCACCGTCCACCGTCAGGTCGAGTTCGGGCGTCGCGTCGAGATCGGTGAGCGGAATGTTCAGCGCGCGGGCCTGCGCGGCGGTTGCTTCCGAGGTCGGCACGCAGAGCACGTCCAGCCCCTCGGCCACGGCGTGCCCGACGAGGTCCACGAAATGCCGTGCCGTCGATCCGGTCCCGAGACCGAGCCGCATGCCCGGCCGCACCTCCGCGAGTGCCGCCTCGGCGGCCTGCCGCTTGAGTTCATCCGACATCGCCGACCCTCCCCTGTCACGCGGTGCTAGGAGGCCCCGCGCGCGGCTGTCAATACCCAACCTCACGGATTGGTGACTCGCCATTGTCGCAGGCGGGCAACACAATGCGGCAGTCATGTTCGGATGATGACCGAATCATGGCTTTTGGCCTTTCCGGCCTGCAGCGGAACCGTTTATCAACCCCGATGAAGTATTCGGTGCCGAATCCCGGCCCTGTCACGTCAAAGAGGCGCAGTTTGACCAAGATGAACAAGACCAGATTGGCGATTTTCGCCTTGCTGTCGGCGATCCTGAGCATGACGCTCATCGCGCCGGCATCGGCGGCACGCGTATACAACGCAGATACCAACACCTGGGAAGAACGCTCAGTCGTGCAGTCGCGCGCCAAGCGCGGCAGCTCGATCCCCAAGGAGATCGTCGCCTACGACACCAAGCTCAAGGCCGGCACCATTGTGGTCGAGACCGGCGAGCGCCGGCTCTATCTCGTCCTCGGTGACGGCAAGGCCATGCGCTACGGCATCGGTGTCGGCCGCGAGGGCTTCACCTGGTCGGGCCAGAACAAGATCAGCCGCAAGGCCGAGTGGCCCGGCTGGACGCCCCCGCCGGCCATGCGCAAGCGCGTGCCCGACCTGCCGGCCTACATGCCCGGCGGCCCGGACAACCCGCTCGGCGCGCGGGCTCTGTATATCGGCTCGACGCTCTATCGCATCCACGGCACGTCGGAGCCCTGGACGATCGGCCAGGCGGTGTCCTCTGGCTGCATCCGCATGACCAATGACGATGTCACCGATCTCTACGAGCGCGTCTCGGTCGGCGCCACGGTGATCGTGCGCTGAACCGATCCGCCCGGGTCGCATGAACGGGGCCGGCTCTGTCGAGCCGGCCCTTTCTGTTTCTCTTGCTACCGCCCTGCCCGCCTTTGCGCCACTGCGCCAATCGCGTTATCAAGGCGCATGGCTACCACCCTCATCGCCCAGCCCGACATCGCCCCTCGGGGTGACCTGCTGATCGACCGCTACGGCCGCCGCATCAGCTATCTGCGGATTTCCGTGACCGATCGCTGCGACTTCCGCTGCGTCTACTGCATGTCCGAGCACATGCAGTTCCTGCCGCGCAAGGAGGTGCTGAGCTTTGAGGAGATCGACACGATCGCCACCGCCTTCGTCGCGCGCGGCGTGCGCAAGCTCCGGCTCACCGGCGGCGAGCCGCTGGTCCGGCGCGACATCATGCAGTTGGTCGAGCGGCTGGGGCAGCATCTGGGTCAGGGGCTCGAGGAACTGACGCTGACCACCAATGGCAGCCAGCTCGCGCGCTACGCCGAAGGACTGGCACGGGCCGGCGTCCGGCGGATCAACGTCTCGCTCGATACGCTCGACGAGAAGCGCTTCGCCGACATCACCCGGCGCGGCCGGCTCGCCGACGTGCTGCACGGCATCGACGTCGCGGCGGCGGCAGGGCTTTCGATCAAGCTCAACATGGTCGCGATGCGCGGCGTCAACGAGGACGAGATCGAGCCCATGCTGCACTACGCGCATGGGCGCGGCTTCGGCCTGACGCTGATCGAGGGCATGCCATTGGGCGAAGTCGGCATCGACCGCGTCGATACCTATCTGCCCCTCCGCGAAATGCGCGAGCGGCTGGCCGAGCGCTACACGCTGGAGCCGAGCGGCCACCGCACCGGCGGGCCGGCGCGCTACGACCGGGTGCGCGAGACCGGCGGGCTGATCGGCTTCATCACCCCGATGAGCCACAATTTCTGCGAGAGCTGCAACCGCGTCCGCCTCACCGCCACCGGGCAGCTCTATATGTGCCTCGGGCAGGACGCGATGGTCGATCTCCGCGCCGCGCTGCGCGAGGGCGGCCCCAACGCCCTCGATGCCGCGCTCGATCGCGCCATGCAGCTCAAGCCCAAGGGCCACGACTTCGTGCTCGACCGCGACCACACCGCCCCCGCCCTCGCCCGCCACATGAGCGTGACGGGCGGCTGAGGGCCGGACCGGGCAACCGCGGTGGACTACTTGTCGTCGTCGTTCACCAGCGCGAACTCGAGCGGCAGCGCGGTGGTGTACTTGATCTGGCCCATCGCGAAGGAAGAGCTCACATCGCTCAGATTGATGCGGCTGATCAGCTTCTTGTAGAACGCGTCATAGGCGGCAATGTCCGGCACCACCACGCGCAGCAGATAGTCGGTCTCCCCGCTCATGCGGTAGAACTCGACCACCTCGGTGAAGTCCTCGACGACCGTCGCGAACTTCCGCATCCAGGCGTCATTGTGTTCATTGGTGCGGATCGAGACGAAAACCGTGACGCCGGCATTCACCTTGACCGGGTCGAGCACCGCGACCCGGCCCTTGATCACCCCGTCTTCTTCCATCTTCTGGATGCGGCGCCAGCAGGGCGTCGTCGAGAGCCCGACCTTGCGGCCGATCTCGGCCACCGGCATGGTCGCATCCTTCTGGAGAATAGCCAGAATCTTGCGGTCGATCTTGTCCATGGCTGTCCGCGCCCCCGAAATCCGTTTCTTGCAATGGCGGAAAAACCGGCATCTGGCGCAAAGCTGGCCGGCATCTGCCGCCATATGACGAAACGATGTTCCGTCTGTCAATGCGACTGACACGTCACGGCCGCATTGTCGCCGACAGTGTGGCTTCACCCCGCCTTAACCATGCCCCGGCTAGCCTGCTGGCTCATGCGTAGCGAACGCGTTTTCTGTTCGCATTGTGATCAGTTGAGTACGCGTAATGTCGGTCAAGGCCGCCGAGCACGACAGGAACGTGCGCGCCCGCATGGGGCGCGAGCAGCGGCGGAGCACACAGCGCACCGTGCTCGATGCGCGCCAGAAGCTGACCTCGACCACCGGCACCCGCGCCGATTTCGATTTCGAGCTGCTCGACGAATATGCCCGCTCCCGTTACGGCAGCGCCCTCGCCATCCCGGCCCTCGCCATCATTCTCGCGCTGTTCGCGAGCCTCTGGGTGCCGCTGCTGGCATCGCTCCTCTGGGCGACCCTCGTCATTTCGGCGAACACGGCGGTGGTGCTGCTCTGCCGGCGCTTCCGCACCACCGATCCCGGCCGCTTCAACGCCGATCGCTGGACCCGCCGCTTCATCGCGGCCGAAACCGCCTACGGCATCTCGTGGAGCCTGCTGTCTCTCCTCAGCCTCACCGTCCCCGACAGCGTCGCGCTGCAGGTGACGCTGTTCGCGATGGCGCTGATCGGGATCGCGACCAACGCGATCTCCACCCGCACCCTGTCCGGCGCGACGCTGATGAGCACGCTGCCCGCCGCACTCACCGTCGCCATCAACCTAGCGGCCTCGGGCGGCACGCTCAACTGGGCCATGGCGGCGGTCATCATCGGTGGCGAGATCTTCTTTCTCTATCTCGCCGGCCAGCTGTACCGCTCCGAACTCGAAAAGGTCGCGCACCAGGCCGAAAAGGACACGCTGATCGCCGAGCTCGAGGAAGCGCGCGAAATGAGCGACGAGGCCCGCCGGCATGCCGAGCAGGCCAACATCGCCAAGTCGCAGTTCCTCGCCACCATGAGCCATGAGCTGCGCACCCCGCTCAACGCCATCATCGGCTTTTCGGAAGTGCTGAAATCCGAGCTGCTCGGCGCCCACGCCATCCCGCAATATCGCGAATATGCCGGCGACATCCACAGCTCGGGCCTGCACCTGCTCAACCTCATCAACGAGCTGCTCGACCTCAGCCGCATCGAGGCGGGGAAGTACGAGCTGAACGAGGAGGCGGTGTCGCTGGTCGACATCGCCGAGGATTGCCGCCGCATGATCGAGATGCGGGCGAAATCGCGCGGCATCGACCTGACGGTCAACTATGACGACGCCCTGCCCAAGCTCTGGGGCGACGAGCGCGCCATCCGGCAGGTGGTGCTGAACCTGCTCTCCAACGCGGTCAAGTTCACCCCGCAATCGGGCAAGGTGCAGCTGAGCATCGCGCGCTCCGCCGATGGCGGCCAGCTGATCAGCGTGCGCGACAATGGGCCGGGCATCCCGGAGGACGAGATGCAGACCGTGCTCTCCTCCTTCGGCCAGGGCTCGCTCGCCCAGAAGACCGCCGAACAGGGTGCCGGCCTCGGCCTCCCCATCGTCAAGAAGATCATGGAGCTGCACCAGGGCCGCTTCGACCTGTTCTCCAAGCTCCGCTTCGGCACCGAGGCCATCGCCACCTTCCCGCGCGCCCGCACCATGGATGCGCTGGCGCCGGTGGTCGAAGATCGCAACCGCCTCGAAATCTATTCCGAGGCGGGCTGAGCGCCCTACTCCCGGTTGCTGACTCCGGCGCCGTCGAAGGTCGCCATGCCGCGATGCAGCTGCAGCGCGGTCTTTGCCAGGACGATTGCCAGCGCCGCGCCGGTCCCCTCCCCCAGCCGCATGCCGAGATCGAGCAACGGGCGGACACCCATCGCCGCGAGCGCCCGCTGATGCCCGTGCTCGGCCGATACATGGCCGAACACGCAATGGGCGATCGCATCGGGGTTCACCGCCTGCGCCACCGCCGCCGCGGCCGTCGCCACGAAACCGTCGACGAACACCGGAATCTTCTGCTGCCGCGTCGAAATGATCGCGCCGACCATCGCGGCGATCTCGCGGCCGCCGAGTCGTGCCAGCACGGCCAGCGGATCGCCCAGCGCGTCCTTGTGCAGCGCCAGGGCGCGATCGACCGCATCGGCCTTGCGCGCCAGCCCCGCATCGTCGACGCCGGTGCCGCGGCCGACCCAGTCTGCGCCCGTGCCGCCGAACAGGCCGGCATAGATCGCAGCAGCCACCGTGGTGTTGCCGATGCCCATTTCGCCGAGCCCAAGCACGTCCGGGCGGCCGGCGACCGCCTCCATGCCATAGGCGATGGTCGCCGCGCACATGCGGTCATCCATCGCCGGCTCGCGGGTGATGTCGCCGGTCGGCAGTTCCAGCGCCAGCTCGAACACCCGCAAATTCAGCTCGTGCTGCACGCAGATCTGGCTGATCGCCGCGCCGCCATTGGTGAAATTGGCGACCATCTGCGCGGTGACTTCCTGCGGATAGGCCGAAACCCCCTGCGCCGTGACGCCATGATTGGCGGCAAAGATCGCGACCATCGGGTTGTCGAGGCTGGGGACGGGCTTGCCCTGCCATCGCGCGAGGAACTCGACCAGTTCCTCGAGCCGGCCGAGCGAGCCGGGCGGCTTGGTGAGGGTGAGGTCGCGCTGGCGCACCGCGGCCACGGCGGCCTCGTCGCCGGAGGGTCCGATATGCAGCAGGTCGATGATGTCGGCGAAGGGTGACGCCATGGGTGGCGGCTCCGAAGGGGCATGCTAAGGGAGGCACGCTTCTGGACCAATTGGCGGGCATTTGCAAATGACCGACGACTTCCGGCCCGACCGGCCGCGACAGGACAATGCCCCGCCCCATGCGCCCGCGCCGGGCGACTGGCACCTCAAGGACGATCTGGTGCTGGGGCTGCGCTTCTTTTCGCGGCTGCCGAGCGGCGACAGCCCGCATGTCGCGCCGAATCTTGATCGCATCGCCTATGGGCTCGGCTTCACCAGCGTGGTGATCGGCTTCCTGCCGGCGCTGCTGCTCATGCTGTGCTGCTGGGCCGGCATGCCGGGCTTCGTCGCTGCCGTACTCGCCGTCACCGCCTTGGCGCTCGTCACCGGCGCCATGGCCGAGGACGCGATCGCCGACAGCGCCGATGGCCTCGTGGGCGGCAGCACCATCGAGCGGCGGCTCGAGATCATGAAGGACAGCCGGCACGGCACCTATGGCGTCGTTGCCATCATCGCCTATTTCGGCCTTCGCGTCGCCGCGCTCGGCAGCATCGCCGCGGTCAACCCGCTGGCGGCCGGGGCGATCTGGCTCGGCGCCGGGGTCATCGCCCGCTCGGGCTCGCTCTGGCTCAGCCTCGATCTCTCCAATGCCCGCGAGGGGGGCGCCTCGGCGGCCGCCGGCCGGGTCTCGGCGCGCGGCTTCTGGATCGGGCTCGGCTTCGCGCTGCTCATCGGCTTCATGCTCACCGCCCCCTTCACTTCGGTAGTCGTGGTGATTCTGGCGCTGCTCGTCGCGCTGCTCGTCGCCATCGGCTGGAGCCGCATCTGCCTCCGCCTCGTCGGCGGCCAGACGGGGGATCTGATCGGGGCGCTGCAGGCACTGCTCGAGATGGCGCTGATCGCCGTGCTCGTGACCTTCGCGTGAGGGCAGCTTGAACTTCGGCGCCCCATACCCATTATCCGTAGCTCTACCGGTTCCGGGGTCCTGATGCTGTTCATCGGCTTTGCCATCGTCATCGCCATCGGGCTTGCCCTCCTCATCAGCGCCGATGCGGGCAGCCTGATCGGGTTGAGCCAGGATCAGACCGGGCACATGATCCCGCTGGTGATCATCCTCACCCTCGTCGCCTCCAGCCTCTTCGCCCGCCGGCAGCGCGCCTCCGACATGATCGGCAACGTCGTACTCTGGATCGGCATCTTCGGGGTGGCGCTGGTCGGCTACACCTATCGCGACGACCTGACGCAAGTGGCCTACCGGGTCATGGGCGAGCTGGTGCCGGGCGTCCCACAGGTGGATGGCGAGCGCGGCACCGCCCTGTTCCGCGCCGGGCGCGACGGGCACTTCACCGTCAACGCCACGATCGACGGCACCGAAATCCGCACCATCTTCGATACCGGGGCGAGCGCCGTGGTCCTGACCGATGCCGATGCCCGCGCGGTGGGCATCGATCCGGACACGCTCAGCTACAATGTGCGGGTCTCGACCGCCAACGGCACCGGCCGCGCGGCAAGCGTGACGCTGGCCCGGCTCGAAGTCGGCGGCATCGTGCGCAACCGTGTGCGGGCCTTCGTCGCCGAGCCCGAGGCGCTGGAAACCAGCCTCTTGGGCATGACCTTCCTCTCCACCCTCAGCCGCTATGCGGTCAGCGGCAACTCACTCGAACTCGTCGACTGAACCGGGCATAGTGGCGGCCTCACCCCGCCCGGAGCCCGCCATGCCGCCTGCCGACCATCCCCGCCCAGAGGACGAGGCGCTGCTGCGCCAGTGTTTCGCCGTCGCCCGCCGCGCCCGCGAGGGTGGCGACCATCCGTTCGGCGCGCTGCTGGTCGATGCCGCCGGCACGGTGATCCGCGAGCAGGGCAATGGGTATTCGGCCGAGGGCGGCGATCGCACCGCCCATGCCGAACGGCTCCTCGCCTCCTGGGCCGCGCGCCACATGAGCCTCGAAGAGCTGGCGGGTGCCACGCTCTACAGCTCCGCCGAACCCTGCGCCATGTGCGCCGGCGCCATCTACTGGGCCGGTATCGGCCGCGTCGTCTACGGCCAGTCGGAGCGCGACCTCAAGGCCCAGACCGGCGCCCACGAGGAGAACCCGACGCTCGACCTCCCCTGCCGCGAAGTCTTCGCCGCCGGCCAACGCCCCACCACCGTCATCGGCCCGCTTCTCGAAGAGGAAGCCGCACAACTCCAGGCCGATTTCTGGGACGCAAAGGGTTAGTCCGGCGGCTAGAGGCCGACGCACGGAACGGCACCTCCCCCTTTGTGGGGGATTTCAGCGAGACAAGAGAGTCCGTTGTTCGTGCAATAGGGGTAGGTCGGTTGACAGAACACCTTCAGGCACCAAATCGGCAATGTCTCCGGTAGCCATTCCGGAAAGCTAGATCGTCAGGGCCCTGCGGCGCACACCGCGGGGCCCAAGCTATTTGGGCCCCTCTCTCCCCGTTACCCTCGCCCCTTGCGACAGGGCACTTGCCTTTGGCACCGGCGTCGCTGCGATCGCCTTCTCCCCTTGAGGGAGAAGGTGCCCGAAGGGCGGATGAGGGGTGGGCCCCAAACACTGCCCCCCCTCCGCTCCGCTTCGGTCGGCACAATCCTTGCGGATTGTGCGCCCCCTCATCCGGCGCTGCGCGCCACCTTCTCCCTCAAGGGGAGAAGGGAACTGCCGAGAGGCCGGCGCACAACCCCACATGCCGTAGCCCTCCCTTGCGGGAGCATGGCGCCGCTTGCGCCCGCCCCTCACACCGCGAGTTGCAGCTCCGGCTCCAGCGCGGCGAGGGCGGCGAACAGTACCTCCGGGCCTGCGCCGCGGCGGGCGGCGTCGACGCTGAGGATCTGGCGGAAGCTGCGCGCGCCGGGGCGGCCATTGGCGAGGCCCAGCATGTGCCGCGAGATATTGTTGAGCCGCGCCCCCCGCGCCAGCTCGCCCTCGGCATAGTCGGCCATGCGGGCGATGATCTCGGGCAGCGTCGGCGGCGGCGCCCTGTCGCCGAACAGCTCCGCATCGACCAGCGTCAGCAGCATCGGGTCATGATAGGCGGCGCGACCGAGCATGACGCCGCTCACCGCCGCGAGTTCGCGCTGCATGTCGGCCATGGTCTTCAGCCCGCCATTGAGCAGCACCGGCAAAGGCGCGAGGCGGGCCGCGAGGCGATGCACCCGAGGGTAGTCGAGCGGCGGGATTTCCCGATTTTCCTTGGGGCTCAGGCCCTTCAGCCACGCCTTGCGGGCATGGACATAGAGCGCGTCCACCCCGGCCCCGACCATGGCGTCGGCGAAGCGGTCGAGGCTCTCCTCGGTATCCTGGTCGTCTATGCCGATGCGACACTTCACCGTCACCGGCACGTTCGTCGCCTCCCGCATCGCGACGACGCAGCGGGCAACAAGCTCGGGCTCGGCCATCAGGCAGGCGCCGAAGCGGCCGGACTGCACGCGGTCCGACGGGCAGCCGACATTGAGATTGATCTCGGCATAGCCGAAAGCCGTCGCAATGCGGGTCGCCTTAGCCAGTTCCGCCGGGTCCGACCCGCCCAGCTGCAGCGCAACCGGCTGTTCGGCCGCGCTGAAGCCGAGCAGCCTCTCGCGCGGGCCATGCACGATCGCCGCACTCGTCACCATCTCGGTGAACAGCAGCCCGTGCCGCGTCAGCAGCCGGTGGAAATAGCGGCAGTGGCGATCCGTCCAGTCCATCATCGGCGCAACGGAAAACCGCCGCGCGGCAGCGAGGGTGCCGTCCTTCGGCTGGTGCGGCTCAACGGGGGTCTGGCCGGACATCATGCGGCTCTGGTCTCTCCGAAACATCACGCGAATATGGGGCGAGAGCCGGGCGATTCCACCCGGGCGCTCTGCCGCAGACCGGTCCCGGCGCCTGCCGCACGGCAACAGCGAGACGCTCTAGCCGCGCCGGCCCACCAAGTCAAAGGCCCGGGCGGTCACTCCGCCGTCAGCGCCCGCAATTCGCGGCTGTGCCGCTGCAGCGCCAGCATGGCGCGGTAGTCGCGCTCATGGGCGCGGGTGCGGGCGGGGTCCGGCATATAGGCCTCGCCGGCGTGGCACATGGCACGCGCCGCCGCCGCGGGGTCGGGATAGAGCCCGGCGCCCGCCGCCGCCGCGATCGCCGTCCCCAGCAGCACCGGGTCGTCGCAGCGCGAAATGGCGATCGGCCGCCCGGTGACGTCGGCGTAGAGCTGCATCAGCATCGCGTTCTTCGAGTGCCCGCCGCCGGCATGCACGGTGCCCGCGCCGAGCCCGACCGTCCCCAGCGCCTCCAGAATCTGCCGCAGCCCCAGCGCGAGACCGACGGCGCTGCGCCAGTAGAGCTTGCACAGCGCATCGAAGCCGGACTCGAGCGTCAGCCCCGCAACGATCCCGAAGGCCTCGGGATCGGCCAGCGGCGAGCGGTTGCCGTGGAAATCGGGCAGGACGTGGAGGCCCGAAGCGAGGTCCGGATCGAGCGCCCGCAGTTCGGCGATCCGGGCGACGATCCGCGCATGCGCGGCGGGCGTCGCGGTTTCGCCGCCGAGCCGGATGATGTGGTCGAGCAGCGCGCCGGCCGCGGACTGCCCGGCCTCCTGCAGCCATTGCCCCGGCAGCACGGCACCGAGGAACGGGCCCCAGACCCCGTGCAGGAACCGCTCCTCGGTGGACATGGTGAGGATGCTGTTCGAGGTCCCCCCGATCAGCGCCACCGCGGTCCCCTCCCCCGAGCCGGCATCGCCGATCAGCCCCAGCGCGCCGGCATGGGCATCGACCAGCCCCGCCGCGACGACGCAGTTCGTCGTCAGCCCCAGCGCCGACGCGGCCTCCGGCGTCAGCGGGCCGATCCTGCCGCCGATCGGCAGCGGCCGCTCCGGCAGGCCGCAGCGCGCGACCAGATCGTCGAGCCCGATCGCGGCGTGGAAATCGGCCGGCCAGCCCTGTTCGCGATGGGCGAGGAAGTTCCACTTGCTGGTCAGCGTCGATTGCGAGCGCTGGGTGGAGCCGGTCGCCTGCCAGCTGAGGAAATCGGCGAGATCGAAGGCGAGACCGAGCTTCGCCCAGCCCTCGGGCCGGTGGCGCTTGAACCACATCAGCTTGGGCAGCTCCATTTCCGGCGACACCACGCCGCCGACATGGGCGAGCGCGGGGTGCCCCGTCGCAGTCGCGGCCTCCGCCTCCGCCATGGCGCGATGGTCGAGCCAGACGAAGGTGTCGAAGCCCACAGCGTCCGACACCGGCAGGGGCGCGCCGTCCCGGTCGCGCAACACCAGCGAGCAGGTGGCGTCGAAGGCGATCCCCACCACATCCTCCGGCCGGGCCGCGGCCAGTTCCAACGCGCGGCGCACGGCGGTGCACACCGCCTGCCAGATCTGGCGCGAATCGTGCTCGGCACCCGCTGCCCCGATCCGCCGCATCTCGACCGGCGCCTCGGCGCGCGACAGCAGCCGGCCCTCGGCCGTCACCACCCCGGCCCGGGCGCTGGCGGTGCCGACATCGACGCCCACCAGCAGCGGCGCGGCAGGGGGCGGCGGCGGCGCGAGCGCCGCGAGCCGCTGCGGCAGCTCCGCCATCGCGGCGAACGCCGCATCCGGCCCCAGCGCCGCAATGGTCGCCTCGAGCCCGCTCGGGGCAACATGCCCGCCGCCGAGGAACGCGAACACTGCCATCTTCGCCGCCCGCGCCGCAGCGATCCCGGCCGGACTGTCCTCGATCACGAGGCAGCGCTCGGGCGCCACCCCCATCTCGCGCGCGGCGTGGAGGAACAGGTCCGGCGCCGGCTTGCCGTGCCTGACCATCGATGCGGAGAAGATCCGCCCCTCGAACAGCGGCAGCAGCCCCGTCACTTCGAGGCTGAGCCGGATGCGCTCCAGATGGCTCGACGAGGCGACGCAGAACGGCACGTCCAGCGCCGCGATCGCCTCGGCGACACCGGCGATCGGCTGCAGTTCGGCGCGAAACAGCCGGTAGAGATCGGCCCGCATCCGCTCCAGCGCCTCCCGCCCCAGCACCAGCCCGTAATCGGCGGCGAGCGTCTCGGTCATCGCGGCGAGGCTGCGCCCGAGGAAGTCGCGGAACGCCTGCTGACGGTCGAGCGTCAGCCCCTCGGCGGCGAGCGTGCGCAGCAGCACCTGCATCGCCAGCGGCTCGCTGTCGACGAGCACGCCGTCGCAGTCGAATATGATCAGATCGATCCCCCTCATGGGGTCATGGTGCCGGGTTTACAGCCCGCCGTCGAGATAGCGCGTGAGGGTTTGCCGCGTCCCGTCGCGCCAGAGCGCCGTCAGCGCGGTGGCGAACGCCGCCCGATAGTTCGGATCGTCGGTGAGCGCACCGAAGATGTCGCGCATCTCGAGCCAGGCCAGCGGGTTCTCCCGCGCCTCTCGCGCCGCGGCCTGCAGCCGGTCCCAGCTCGGATCGTTCGGCGCAATCGGCCGCCCGCTGTCGGTCTCGCCATGGCAGTAGCGGGCCCAGAGCGCGCTGACGAGCGCCAGCCCCGCCACGCCGGCGCCCGCCGCCAGCCGGTCGGCCGCCGAGGGCAGGATGAATTTCGGCTGCCGGTTCGAGCCGTCGAGGCAGAGCCGCTGGATGGTATCGCCGATCTTGGGGTTGGCGAAGCGCTCCTCGATCAGCCGGTAATAGCCGCGGAGGTCGGTGTCCGGCACCGGCGGCACGATGGGGATGATCTCCTCATGCTCCACCTTGCGCAGGAAGCGCAGCACCAGATCGTCCGCCATCGCCTCGTGCACATATTCGATGTCGAGCAGCGCGGCCGGATAGGCGATGGTCGCGTGTCCGCCATTGAGAATGCGGATCTTCATGTGCTCATAGGGCGCCACGTCGGCGACGAACTGCACGCCCGCCTGCTCCAGCGCCGGCCGGCCGGCGGGGAAATGGTCCTCCAGCACCCATTGCCGGAACTCCTCGCAGAACACCGGCCAGCCATCCGCGATGCCGAACTGATCGGCGAGCAATTGCCGCTCCCGCGCCCCGGTCGCCGGCGTGATGCGGTCGACCATGCCGTTGGGAAAGGCCACCTGCCCCGCCACCCAGTCGGCCAGCTCCGGATCGAACAGCCGCGCCAGCCCGGTGACGGCGTTGCGGGTCACCTCGCCATTGCCGGGGATGTTGTCGCAGCTCATCACCGTGAACGGCACGATTCCGGCCGCCCGGCGCCGGGCGAGGCCGGCGAGGATCAGCCCGAACACCGTCGCCGGCGCCTCCGGCCGCGCGGCATCGCTGGCGATATCGGGGTGGGTGGGGTCGAAGCGCTGGCTCGCCGGATCGATATAGTAGCCGCCCTCGGTCACCGTCAGCGAGACGATACGGATCGCCGGGTCCGCCAGCTGCGCGATGATCGCGGCCGCATCACCTACCGGCAGGAAGTCGATCATCGCGGCGGTGACGCGTGCGGTGCTGCTCTCCGCTTCCTGCGCCACCACCGTCGTCAGCCAGTCCTGCCGCGCCAGCGTCTCGCGCATCATGGCGTCGGTCGGGCGCACGCCGGCGCCGATGATCGCCCAGTCGAGGTCGGTGCCGCGATTGAACAGCTCGTCGAGATACACCGCCTGGTGCGCGCGGTGGAAATTGCCGACGCCGAAATGCACGATCCCGGCGCTCAGCCGGGCCGGGTCATAGGCCGGCAGCGCGGCGGTGCCGCCGAGGGTGGAAAGGGTGCTGCGGGAAAGGGTCGTGGTCATCTGGTCTCGCTCAGGCGCCGGCAAGCGCCTGGCCCCCGGAGTTGAAGCGGTAGATACGCGCCGGGTCCGGCGTCAGCCAGATCTCGTCGCCATGGGTTATCTCGTGTTCGCCGCCCGCCCGCACGGTCAACGGGCCGACCCCGTCCACCGTCACATAGAGGAAGGTGTCGGAGCCGAGGTGCTCGGCGACGCCGACCCGCCCCTTGAAGCTGCCGGCGCTGCGCGAGATCTGCACATGCTCGGGGCGGAAGCCAATCGAATCGGCGCCGAATGGAGCCGCGGCGGCGCCGTCGACGAAGTTCATCTTGGGCGAGCCGATGAAGCCGGCGACGAACCGGTTGGCGGGCTTGCGGTAGAGCTCCATGGGCGAGCCCACCTGCTCGATCCGGCCGGCATTGAGCACCACGATCTTGTCGGCCATGGTCATGGCCTCGACCTGGTCATGCGTGACATAGACCATGGTGGTCTTGAGCTGCTGATGCAGTTCGGTGATCTCGAGCCGCATGTTGACGCGCAGCGCCGCGTCCAGATTGGACAGCGGCTCGTCGAACAGGAAGGCCTTGGGCTCGCGCACGATGGCCCGTCCGATAGCGACGCGCTGGCGCTGACCGCCCGAGAGCTGGCGCGGCTTGCGGTCGAGATAGTCGATGAGGTTGAGGATGCGGGCCGCGTCCGCCACCTTGCGTTCGGCCAGCTCCTTGTCGATCCCGGCCATCTTCAGTGGGAAGTTGATGTTCTGGCGCACCGTCATGTGCGGGTAGAGCGCATAGGACTGGAACACCATGGCGAGCCCGCGCTGGGCCGGCCCCTTGGCGGTGACGTCCTCGCCATCGAGCCGGATGATGCCCGAGGTCGTGTCCTCGAGGCCGGCGATCAGCCGCAGCAGCGTGGACTTGCCGCAGCCCGAGGGGCCGACGAACACCACGAACTCGCCATCGGCGATCTCGAGGCTGGCATCGGGAATGACGGCGTGGGCGCCGAAGGACTTGTTGACGTGTTCGAGCGTGATGGAGCCCATGGCAATCCCCTATTTCACGGCGCCGAAGGTGAGACCGCGCACCAGCTGCTTCTGGCTGAACCAGCCCAGCAGCAGGATCGGAGCGATGGCGAGAGTGGACGCGGCGCTGAGCTTGGCCAGGAACTGGCCCTGCGGCGACGAGAACGAAGCGATGAAGGCGGTCAGCGGCCCGGCATTGGCTGCCGACAGGCGGATGGTCCAGAAGGCCTCGTTCCAGGCGAGGATGATGTTGAGCAGCAGCGTCGAGGCGATGCCCGGAATGGCCATGGGAATGAGGATGTAGAGGATTTCGCGCGGCAGCGTCGCGCCGTCCATGCGGGCGGCTTCGAGGATGTCGACGGGGATTTCCTTGAAGTAGGTGTAGAGCATCCAGATGACGATCGGCAGGTTGATCAGCGTCAGGATGATGGTCAGCCCAAGGAGCGTGTCGAGCAGGCCGAGCCTGAGGAAGATCAGGTACATCGGCACCAGCACGCCCGCCGCCGGCATCATCTTGGTGGAGAGCATCCACATCAGCACGTCGCGGGTGCGCGGCGTCGGCGTGAACGCCATCGCCCAGGCCGCCGGAATGCCGATGGCCAGCGCCGCCAGCGTGGAGCCCAAGGCAATGATCACCGAGTTGAAGAACGGCTTCAGATAGTCGCGCTGGTCCTGCACGTCGAAATAGCTCTGCAACGTGCCGGACGGGATCAGGCTGAACCCCGCCGCCGCCTCGCCCTCGGTCTTGAGGCTGGTGATCAGCGTGTAGAAAATGGGAAAGAACAGCAGCAGCGCGACGGCCCAGGCGAGCAGCGTCATCACCGATTTGCGCCGTAGCGAAGCCTCACGCGCCATCTGGACTCTCCCTGGACAATGTTGCCGCGCGCCGCGCGCACCCGACCGCGGTTCCAGCCTCGCGGGGAGGGCTACCGCATATCGCACCGAGGCCAGCTGTGATCGCCTTCTCCCCTTGAGGGACTTCGAGCCGGTCGCGCAGCGATTGCTCGCTCCAGTGGAGCGAGTGAAGGTGAAGAAGGTGCCCGAAGGGCGGATGAGGGGTGGTTCGGCTAGCGCACTGACCCCGCGCGTCGCTCCGCTCCGAGCAGCATAATCCATGCGGATTGTGCACCCCCTCATCCGGCGCTGCGCGCCACCTTCTCCCGCAAGGGGAGAAGGGGACCGCGGAGAGGCTGGTGCGCAACTTCATATGCGTTATCCCAGCCATCTGGCGGAGCACGCGACGGGCAGAACCCCAACTCTCGACTGTGCTAGGCATCGAGATTCCTCCCCACCGCGCGCATCAGGAAGATCGCGACGATGTTGGCGAGGATCACCGCGATGACACCGCCGGCCGCGCCGCCGCCGACATCGGAATTCAGCACGCCGATCCGGTAGATGAGGAACGGCAGGTTGGTCGAGGCGTAGCCCGGCCCGCCGCCCGTGGTGACGAGAATTTCCGCGTAGACGCCGAGCAGGTAGATAGTCTGGATCAGGATCACCACGGTGATCGCCCGGGCCATGTGCGGCAGGATGATGTAGATGAAGCGGTTGACGAAATTCGCCCCGTCCATCTCGGCCGCTTCCTTCTGCTCCTCGCTCAGCGATTGCAGCGCGGTCAGCAGGATCAGCGTCGCAAAGGGCAGCCACTGCCAGGCGACGATCAGGATGATGGAGAACAGGGGAAACTGTGCGAACCAGTCGATCGGCTGTTGCCCGAGCGCCCGCGCCAGTTCCGCGAACACCCCCCAGGTGGGGTTCATGATCATGTGCTTCCACACCACCGCCGCGACCGGCGGCATGACGAAGAAGGGCGAAATCACCAGAATGCGGACGATCCCCTGCCCCCAGATCGGCTGGTCGAGCAGCAGCGCCAGGAGGGTTCCCAACACCACGGTGATGGCGAGCACGCCGAGAACGATCAGCAGCGTGTTGGTGATCGACTGCCAGAAGGCGGGATCGGTGTAGACGTAGTAGAAATTGTCGAAGCCGGCGAAGCTCTGCCGCTCGGGCCTCAGGATGTTGTAGTTCTGGAACGAGAACCACAGCGTCAGCGCCAGCGGCACGACCATCCAGACCAGCAGCACCACCACCGAGGGTGCGATCATGATGCGGGCAAGGCTGCGTGTCTGCCGGGTCGCCATGGCGTCATCCTTTGCGTGCGCCGACTATCCTGCCCTGCTGCAACCGGCCCGCGCGGCCAGGCAGGCGCGCCGCGGGGTCGTCAGTGGGTTCGGCGGCGCCGTCGTCCGGCGCGCCGGGTCCTGAACGCGGCACGGGGTCGGGCCGCACCGCGTTCAGGCCGGAGTGGGTCATCCGCCGGAGGAGAGGGGCGGATGACCGAGGTGATGCGGCTGGGGCCTTCCGCCGCGGGTCGGGATGCGCAGGCATCCCGCCACTGCTGCTTAGAGGTAGCCGCCGCGACGCATCTCGCGGGTTGCCGCATCCTGGGCCTGGGCCAGCGCGTCGTCGACGCTCATCTGGCCCGCCAACGCCGCCGAGAAGAGCTGGCCGACAGTGGTGCCGAGGCCGGCGAACTCGGGGATGGCGACGAACTGCACGCCGACATAAGGCACCGGGTCCACACTCGGGTTGACCGGGTCGGCGGCGTTGATCGAGTCGAGCGTCATCTGGGCGAAGGGCGCGGCAGCCTGGTAGTCCGGGTTCTCGTAGAGCGAGGTGCGGGTGCCCGGCGGCACATTGGCCCAGCCTTCATTGGCGGCGACGAGCTCCAGATAGTCCTTGCTGGTTGCCCAGGCGATGAACTTCTGGGCGGCTTCCGCCTTCTGCGAACCGGCCGGAATGGCCAGCGACCACGCCCACAGCCAGTTGCCGCGCTTGCCGAGGCCGGTATCCGGCGCGAGGGCGAAGCCGACCTGGTCGGCGACCTGCGATTCGGCGGCATTGGTCACGAAGGAGGCGGCGACGGTGGCGTCGATCCACATGCCGCATTTGCCCTGCTGGAACAGGGTCAGGTTCTCGTTGAAGCCGTTGGACGAGGCACCGGCCGGGCCGGCATCGTTCATCAGGTCGACGTAGAACTGCAGCGTATTTTTCCAGGCGTCCTGGTTGAACTGCGGCTGCCAGCTCTCGTCGAACCAGCGGGCGCCGAACGAGTTCGACATGGCGGTGAGGAACGCCATGTTCTCACCCCAACCGGCCTTGCCGCGCAGGCAGATGCCGTTGATGTCGGCGGAGCGGTCGGTCATGGCGCGCGCCGCTTCGGCGATGAACTCCCAGGTCGGTGCATCGGGCATTTCCAGCCCGGCCTGCTCCATCAGATCCTTGCGGTACATGATGAAGGAGCTCTCACCGTAGAACGGCGCTGCATAGAGCGTGCCGTCGACCGAGAGGCCGCCGCGGATCGCCGGCAGCAGGTCGTCGACATCGTAGTCTTCACCGAGATTGTCGAGCGGCAGCAGCCAGCCCTGGTTGGCCCAGATCGGCACTTCATAGGTGCCGATGGTCATCACGTCGAACTGGCCGCCGCTGGTGGCGATGTCGGTCGTGACGCGCTCGCGCAGGATGTTCTCCTCGAGCGTCACCCACTGCAGCTGGATGTCGGGATTGGCGGCCGTGAAGTCGGCGGTCAGCCCCTGCATGCGGATCATGTCGCCATTGTTCACGGTGGCGATCGTCAGCGTGGTCTGCGCGACGGCGCCCGAGACGAAGGCGAGCGACAGCGCCCCCGCGAGAACGGGTGTGAAGTTCATTGGTGTCCTCCCATGACAGGACGGGCATTTGTCCTGCTGATGGGCAATTACCCATATACTGAGCATATGTGTCAAGCCTCAAGCATATGCTCATCACTTGCGGAGACCTGCGGAGGCGCGGCGGACGCGTTCATCCGCCGTCGCGGGATGGTTGGAAGCCGTTCAGGGATATGGTGATTTTCTGGCGCGAGCACGGCGCCGCCGTGGCGGCGACGATGTGGAGAACGGGGCCGATGCAGCGCCGTGGCGCGGGGCTCAGGCGGGTGCGAGCAGCCGCTCGGCGGTGTACTCGTCGGTCATCAGCCCGTTGACCAGGCGCCGGTTCAGCGCGGCGCGCAGGGCCGGCAGCTTCTTCTCGCCCTTGGCGAGGGCGACCACCAGCGATCTCTCGCGGGAGGGCATCGGAGCGCTCGCCACCCGGTCATTGGTCAGGCCGTCGATCAGCCGGCCTTCGGCATCGAAGGTCCAGCCGACAATTTCGCCAATGGCGCCAGCCTTTTGCAGCGCTTTCAGCTCGGCCTGGGTGATGAAGCCGTCGAGATAGAGCGGGGCCTCGGGCCCGAGGTCGCCCACGCCGACAAAGGTGATGTCGGCCTTGGCCGCAAGGCTCAGCGTCTCGCGAATCATCGGCTGACCGAGCAGCGCTTCCCGCTCCTCCGCCGAGGAGGCGATCACCGGCAAGGGCATGGGAAACATGCGGGCTTTGATCGCATCCGCCATGTTGAAGATCACGTTGTAATATGAGGCCGAGCCGTCCGGCGCGATATTGCCGGTCAGCGACACCACCCGGTGCTGCCGGCACTCCATCGGCGTCAGCTGCTCGATGGCGGCCTTCAGCGTCCGTCCGGTGCCGATCGCCATGACGATCGGCGCCTCGCCGCGCAGCCGCCGCTCGATCTCGGCGGCCGCCGCCTGCGCCACGGCGAGCAGGGAGGGGCTGTCGGGCGCCTCGCTCGGCACGACCTCGCACAGATCGAGGGCGAAGCGGGCGCGGAGCTTTTCGGCCAGCTCCATGCACCGCCCGATCGGATGGTCGAGGCGGACCTTGATCAGCCCCTCGGAGATCGACAACGACACCAGCCGCTGCGCCGTCTGCCGGGACACGCCCAACTGCCGGGCGATCTGCTCCTGGTTCTGACCGGCGACATAATAGAGCCAACCGGCCCGCGCCGCATCGTCCAGCCGGCTCCCCTGAATCTCCTGGCGCGCCATCTGCTCCCCCGTTCAGGGCAAATATTCAACAGATGGGCATTTGCCCGCAAGCACTTTCGCGCTGCGGGCGATGCAAGAGAACGGGATCAGCGGGCGAAGGGCACCGAGGCCGTCAACACCTGACCGGAATTGTTGAATTCGACCTCGAAGTCCACCTTGATCGCGTCCGCGACGAGATGGATGATCGAGCCGATCCGGATGTTGTTGCCGCCGCGGTCGACCTGCTGCTCCTGCAGGTTGAACACGATCTGCTCGCCATTGCGGCGGCCCACCGCCTGGCCGGCGAAGCCCGCATTGGAACTCATCGCGGCCTGGTAGCGCTGGCTGCGGTCGTCGAACATGATGGTCCCGGCGATCGACAGGTTCATGTTCACCAGCGTGCAGCGCCCGGAATAGTTGATCTTGGCCTGATTGCCCTTCGACACCTTGAGCCGGCAGCGGAACGGCTCAGGCGCCTGTCCTCCGACCAGCATGCTGGCGCCAGACCAGTCCCCGACGTAGGAGGACAGCAGGTCCATCTCCGCGGGCCCCGCCGCAACCGGGGCCGCGACAGCGGCAGCCACGCCGATCGCGGCGAGCATGGTCGTGATTTTCCGGCGAATTCTCTTCATTCAGTGGCCCCTCAGCTTCCTTTCGGCTTCCACAAGCCGGGAATAATCTTCACAGTCGATCCCATGAGCTCACGCGCCAGAGATTCCCTACGCAGACCGCACCCGTGCCCCTGCAATGTCCGTGTTCCAATCTGTACCAGAGGTGAACGTGAACCAGAACTGTGTTCGTTCAAGGTCCACCTTAACGCCAATGGCTGATTCAATCCGTTGGACACGTTAAAGTCATCATGGCGACTCGCAAGTCAAATTCTGGAGTGCAGGCAGTGAACGGTACACCGCTCATCGCAGTTCGTGGCGTAAACTACACACTCGATGTGGCCGGCAAGCCGCTGCACATCCTCAAGGACATCAATCTCGAGGTGCAACCGGCCCAGGTTGTGGCGATCGTTGGCCCCTCCGGCAGCGGCAAGACCTCGATGCTGATGCTGCTCGCCGGCCTCGAACGGCCGACGGCAGGGGACGTCGTCGTCGCCGGCCAGTCGCTGGTGGGCCTCAGCGAGGACGAACTCTCCATCTTCCGGCGCAAGACGCTGGGCATCGTGTTCCAGAGCTTTCATCTCATCCCGTCCCTGACGGCGCTCGACAATGTCGGGCTGCCGCTCGAGATCGCCGCGCCCGAACTCAGCCTGGCCGAGATCCGCAAGCGGGCCGCGGCGACGCTCACCTCCGTCGGCCTCGGCGACCGCCTGCATCATCGCCCTTCCGCGCTGTCGGGCGGCGAACAGCAGCGCGTGGGGCTCGCCCGCGCCATGGTCACGCGACCCAAGCTGCTCCTCGCGGACGAGCCGACCGGCAATCTCGACCAGAACACGGGCGCGGTCGTCATCGACCTGATGTTCGATCTGGCGCGGCAGCAGCAGACCGCCGTGGTCCTCATCACTCACGATCCCGGCCTCGCGGCCCGTGCCGACAGGGTGATGACGATGACGCAGGGTCACCTCACCGAAACCGGGCCGGGGCAGCACTGATGGGCGCCTTTCTGCGGGCAGTCCGCGTCGGACTTCTCGACATGCGCGGCGATCTCAGGCGCTTCGGCCTGCTCGTCGCCTGCCTCGTCGTCGGCACTGCGCTGATCGCCGGCGTCAGTTCCGTCGGCGCCAGCATCCGCATGGCCGTCGAGCAGGATGCCGCGCAGATCATGGGCGCCGACCTCGAGCTGTCGCGCGCGGATCGCGCAGCAACCGCCGAGGAACTGGCGGTCATCGGCGGCTTCGGAGCCATTGCGGACGTCATCGACACCAATGTGCGGGCAGAGTCCGCCGGCCGGGAAGGGTTCGTCGACCTCATCTCTATCGGGCCGAGCTATCCTCTGCTCGGCGCGATCCCGAGCCCGCAACTGACGGGAATCGCCGCCGCCTACGACTTCCTCGGTCAGGAGGCTGGTTTCTTCGGCGCCCTTGTCGACCCGCTGATGCTCGACCAACTCGAAGCGGATATCGGCGACACCATCGTCATCGGCGGCGCACCCTTCACCGTCCGCGGGCACCTGATGGGCGTTCCCGACGCGGCGGTGCGCGGCTTCCGGCTCGGGCTGCCGGTCATCATCTCCACCCAGGCCCTGGCTGTTCTCGGCGACCGGACGTCTCCCCTCCCCGGCCTCGGCACCTTCTTCCGCTACAAGCTGCTGCTCGAGAGCGGCGACGCCGAAGTGATGAAGGAGACGGTGGCGGCCGCCCTCGATGATCCCGCCTGGACGGTGCTTTCGGCGCGCGACGGTCTCGGCCCGATGGTGCGCTACTACGACCTCTTCATGCGCTTCCTCGTCATCGTCGGCCTCGCCTCGCTGCTCATCGGCGGCGTCAGCGTATGGACCAGCATCTCCGCCTACATCGCCGAGCGGGCCAGCGTCATCGCGGTGCTGCGCAGCCTCGGCGGCACCGGCTCCCGCATCCTTGTTCACTTTTTCACCCAGATTGCGGCCCTGGCCGTCGTCGGCGTCGGTATCGGCGTGTTGATCGGCGCGGCCAGCGCGCTGGTCGCCTTGCCGGCGGTCGGTCAGGCTGTGGGCGTCAACCTGCCGCCCACGCTCCATGTGGTGCCGCTGCTGGTCGCGGCGGGCGTCGGTTTCGTGATCGCCTTCGCTTTCTCCTACCTGCCTTTGCAGCAGGCGCAGGCGATTACGCCCGTCACGCTGTTCCGGTCCAAGGGCCTGGCGGCGCCCCCGATCGACTGGCGCCGCTTCATTGGTTCCCCCCGAATCGTGCCGCTGGTGGTCGCGGGCGTGCTGTTCTTCTGGCTGGCGGTGGTGATGACGGGCGACATCCTGCTGGTTGCCGGCTTCCTCGGCGCCAGCCTGCTCGCCGTGCTGGTCTTCCGCCTCGCCCAGTTTCTGGTGCGCTGGCTGATCCTGCATCTGCCCGAACCCCGCAACCGCACCCTGCGCCATGCGCTGCGGGGGCTCGCCAGCCACGGCTCGAACGCCGCCTCGGTGGTGGTGTCCGTGGGGCTCGCCCTCGCCATGCTGGTGGTGGTGCTGGTGCTGCAGGTGAACCTGCGCAACGAGTATCTAGGCGCCTCCGTCTTTGACGCACCGACGCTGGTGGCCTCCGACCTGTTCGACGATGAGGTGACCACGCTCGAGGAAATGCGCGGGGACGGCCAGTCAGGCATTTCGGTGTTCACGGCGACGCCGATGCTGCGCGGCGCCCTCGTCAGCGTGAACGACAATGCGGTTGGCCAGTTGCGGCCACGTGGGCCGGAAGCGGCGTTCCTGCTTTCGGGCGAGATTCCGCTCACCTTCCGCGGCGTGCTGCCGGCCACCTCAAGGGTGGTCACGGGCCGCTGGTGGGGCGCCGATTATGATGGCCCGCCGCTCGTCTCGCTACATGAGAGCCTGCGCTCGGGCCTCGGCCTCAACATCGGCGACCGGCTCACCTTCGCGATCTTTGGCGAAGAAATCACCGCCGAGATCGGCAACTTCCGCGATTACTCCTGGCAGGGCGGCATCGACTTCCTCGCGACCTTCTCGCCCGGAGTGCTCGACGAGTACCCCACCACCCTGCTCGGCGCGGTCACTGCCGAACGCGGGCGGGAAGACGCGGTCGAGCGTGCCGTGGCCCAAGCGCTCCCGGATGTGCGCTTCATTGCCATCGGGCAGACGCTGGAGTTGATCGCGGAGGCGCTGTCGCAGCTGTCGCTGGCGGCGTCGCTGGTGGGCGGGCTCGCGGTCGGCAACGGCCTCCTCGTGCTGCTCGGCGCGCTAGCCACGGGACGGCGGCAGCGCCAGGCCGATGCGGTCATCACGCGGGTGCTCGGCGGCCGACGCATCGGCGTGCTGCTGGTCGCCATCCTGCAATATGGCCTGCTCGCACTGATTGCGGCGATCGTCGCGACCCCGCTGGGCGTTCTTATCGCCTGGGGGCTGACGGAACTGCTGATGGACGTCGCCTTCACGATGGACGCAGGGATCGTTGCCATCGTGGAAGCCGGAGCGATCGGCATTACGGCCCTGCTCGGTGCGACCACCATCATCCCCGCGCTCAAGGGGCGAACGGCCCTGTTCCTGCGCCAGCTCGCGACGGAGTAGCGCAGGGCCCCATCGCCGGCGGAGCCATACGCCGCACGCATGGCTCCTGGCGCGCGGCATCCAAAACCGCTCGTCCGTCGTTCCGTTTGCTAAGGGTTTCCGGGCAGCGGAGGACGATGCATGGCCGACGGCAGGCACAGGGTGGTGATCATTGGCGGCGGCTTCGGGGGCATGGCCGCCGTCGATCGTCTACGCGGCGGCGGCTTCGAGATCACGCTGATCGACCGGCGGAACCATCACCTGTTCCAGCCGCTGCTCTATCAGGTCGCGACCTCGACGCTCAGCCCTTCCGAAATCGCCTGGCCCATCCGCAACCTGCAGCGGCACCGGCCGGAGGTCATGACGCTCCTCGGCACCGTCAACGCCATCAATCGCGAGCAGCGACTGGTGCATCTCGAGGACGGAACCACCTTGCCCTATGACAGCCTCATCATCGCGACCGGGGCCACCCATGCCTATTTCGGTAATGACGAGTGGGAGCCGCATGCGCCCGGCCTGAAGACCCTCGAGGACGCGACAGCCATCCGGCAGAAGCTGCTGCTGGCCTTCGAGGCGGCCGAGCGTGAGCCCGATCCCGAGGCGAGAAGGGCGCTGCTGACCTTTGCCATCATCGGTGGCGGCCCAACCGGCGTCGAACTCGCCGGCGCGGTGATCGACCTCGCTCGTATCACTTTGCGCAACGAGTTCCGGCGCATCCGCCCCGAGGAGGCGCGCGTGCTGCTGATCGAGGCTGCCCCGCGCCTGTTGCTCAACTTCCGGGAGAGCCTTTCCAATTACACCCGCCGGGCGCTCGAGCGGCTCGGGGTCGAGGTGGTGCTGGATGCGCCCGTCAGCCTGATCGAGGCGGGTCGCGTCACCTATGGCGACCGGCAGCTGGATGCCGGCACCATCATCTGGGCTGCCGGCGTGGAGGCCTCTCCCGCAGCCAAATGGCTCGATGCCGAAGCCGACAAGGCGGGTCGCGTGAAGGTCGCGCCCGACCTCACCGTGCCCGGCAGCCCGGAAATCTTCGTCGTGGGCGACACGGCCGCCGCCCGCAGCGGCCCCGAGGACAAGCCGGTTCCCGGGATCGGCGACGCCGCCAAGCAGGCTGGCCGCTATGCCGCCGACACCATCCGCGCGCGACAGGAAGGCCGCACGCTGCCTCCGTTCCGTTACCGCCACCTCGGCGATATCGCCACCATCGGACGCAAGGCCGCGGTGATCGATTTCGGCTGGCTGCAGCTCACCGGCTGGGTCGGCTGGTGGGCCTGGGGTCTCGCCCACATCTACTTCCTCATCGGCATTCGCAACCGAATCGGCGTGGCGGTCAGCTGGCTCTGGATCTATCTCACCGGCCAGCGGAGCTCCCGCCTGATCACCGCGGGAGAGGCCGGAGACACACCGCCCAAGCCCGCCGAGATGCCGCGGCCGGAGTGAGGCGCTCAGCTCAGCGCGAGAATCCGGTCCGGACTGAGCCAGAAGGGCGGCATGGCTCCCGCGAGGTTGGAGAGTGGCAGCACTTCGGGTTTCAGCCGGATGCCCAATACGTCGGTCATAAAGGCCCGTCGTGCCGCGATCCGCCCCCAGACGTCCGGATGCTCGGCGCGCAAGCGGTCCCGCCCCCATTCGTCGAGCAGGGCGATGCCATCCTCGATATTGGCCCCATGATAGGGCGGCCCGGCAGCCGGGATGATGTCGCACTGCACGGCGTGGCCCGAGAGGAACGGCTCAGTCGACCCCGGGTACACGGGTGTGTGCATCCACTCGTCCAGATGGATCAGATGGCCGGGATTGAGCACGAGATTGAAGAAGCGGTCGCCGAGATGCCGGCGCACCAGCGCATCCATCTCACCGCCGGTTACGCCGATGCCGATGGTCTGGTACCACTCGGCGGCACATACGAAGTACGGCCCCGCCAGCCGCTCAACATAGTCGCGCACCTCATCCGGCAGGCCGCTCGCATCTTCGGCGAGCCAGCCCATGCGGCTCGACAGCCCACCCCAATAGCCCACCGCGCTCGTCATCGGGTCGCCCGGCTCGAGCTGCCGTCCGTAAGGGCTGTCGAGGCCGACAAGCCGCTCGCCTGAGGAGAACATGGTGTGGCAGGCATGCGGCAGGACACCGAGCCCCATGGCGCGGATGACATCGAACTCCCCGACACCCGGCCTTACCGCCCGGATCGCTGCCTTCACCGCTTCGGATGCCGCCACGGCGCCGAACTCGAACTGCACGATCTGCTCGACCTCGTTGATGGCGCGCAGGCCGGTCACCGGGTGCATCAACAGGCTATTGGCGTTCTGCACCCGGCCATCGGGCCCCACGATGCGGCGCAGGGCATCGGCGATGTAGGACGGAATTTCGAGCCACGTCTCGGGCTTGGCTGCCTCGTGGGCACCGAAGTACTTCCAGCCCAGCACGCCGACCCGGTCCTGCTCCGCGATGCCGGCGTTGCGCAGCACCTCTTCCAGCGCGGGGGTGTGCGAACGCTCCTGTCCCATCAGTCCGAAAGGCGGATAGAGTCGCGCTTCGACCTCAATGGCGCAACCGGCCGCCCGGGCCAGATTCTCCGGTCCGGCGAGCAGGGTGGGCGTCGCGTCCGGGACCAGCACCAGCAGGGCCTCCTCGAAGCGCGGATCGAAGCCCGTGAGGTAAGCGAGGTTGGCCATGTGCTCGCGGTCGGCATAGACCACCAGTGCATCGAAGCCAGCGGCGCGGCGGGCCTTGCCGAGCGCCACCGTGCGCCTGACATAAACCGCCGGATCCAGTTCCGGCCTGAGGGTCGGGACACCGAAATCCGGCAGCGATGCGTCGATCAGGCGGAAGGCGGGCATGGAGGGTCCTCGGCAAACGGGCCGGATGGTGAAAGAACCGCCCACCGAATGCAATCGCCCTCTGGAACCTGTTGACAGCTGCGCAATTCTGAATGCTAATAAGAACCATTCGCAACTGGAGGGAGTGTGTTATGTTCGACCGTCGCCACTTCGTTCGCCTGCTCTCCGCCGGAGCGCTGGCCACGATGGCAGCGTCTACGAGCCTTTCCGCCGGGGCAACGGAGCGCCTGAAGGTAGTGACCACCTTCACCGTCATCGCCGACATCGCTTCCAACGTCGCCGGCGATGCCGCGGACGTCGAAGCGATCACCCGTCCCGGCGCCGAGATCCACAATTTCCAGCCGGGACCGCGTGACGTGGCGCGTGCGCGCGGCGCCGGGCTGGTGCTCTGGAACGGCCTCGGGCTCGAGGCCTGGTTCGAGCAGTTCTTCCAGAATCTCGACGGCGTGCCGCAGGCCGTGCTGACCGAAGGCATCGAGCCGATCGGCATCGGGGAAGGCCCCTACTCCGGCCGTCCCAACCCCCATGCCTGGATGTCGCCGGCCAATGGGCTCATCTATATCGAGAACGTGCGCAGCGCCCTCTCCGAAGCCGATCCCGCCAATGCCGAAATCTATGCCGCCAACGCCGCCGCCTATGCGGAAAGGCTCCGGGCGCTGGATGCGCCGCTGCGCGCCCGGCTCGCGGCAATCCCAGAGGCGCAGCGTTGGCTGGTCACCAGCGAAGGAGCCTTCAGCTATCTCGCCCGCGACTATGGCCTCCGCGAACTTTATCTGTGGCCGATCAACGCCGACCAGCAGGGTACCCCGCAACAGGTGCGGCGCCTGATCGACCTCGTCCGGGAGAACGCCATTCCCGTCGTCTTCTCCGAGAGCACGATCTCGGATCGGCCGGCGCGACAGGTGGCCCAAGAGACAGGTGCGGCCTATGGCGGCGCGCTCTATGTGGACTCACTCAGCGCCGCAGACGGCCCGGTCCCGACCTATCTCGACCTGTTGCAAGTCACTGTCGACACCATTGCGCGAGGCTTCGGCCAGTGAGCCTTTCTCCCAACGTGCCGCATGAGGCGTGGAACCCGGTGCCGCGGCCCGGGCTCCGCGTCGACAACCTGATCGTCGCCTATGCCAATGGCAATGTGGCGCTCAGGGACGCCAGCTTCTCGCTCGGCGCCGGCACCATAGCCGGGCTGGTGGGCGTCAACGGCAGCGGCAAGTCGACCCTGTTCAAGGCGATCATGGGGTTCGTCACGCCGCTCTCCGGTACGGTCGAGATCGCCGGGCTGCCGGTCCGCGAGGCACTGAGGCGCAACCTCGTCGCCTATGTGCCGCAGTCGGAAGAGGTGGACTGGAACTTCCCGGTTCTCGTCGAGGATGTGGTGATGATGGGGCGGCAGGGCCGTATGGGCTTCTTCCGCATCCCCGGGGCGCGCGACCGGCAACTGGTCACCGAGTCGCTCGAGCGGGTCGGGATGGCGGAGTTCCGCAAGCGCCAGATCGGGGAGTTGTCTGGCGGCCAGAAGAAGCGCGTCTTCCTCGCGCGCGCCCTCGCTCAGGAGGGTCGGGTGATCCTCCTCGACGAGCCTTTCACTGGCGTCGACGTGCAGACGGAAGATGCCATCATCGCGCTGATGCGCCAGTTGCGCGAAGAGGGGCATCTCATGCTCGTCTCTACCCATAATCTCGGCAGCGTGCCCGACTTCTGCGATCAGGTGGTCCTCGTCAAGCGCACGGTGCTGGCGGCCGGCCCCACCGCCGAGACCTTTACCCAGGCCAATCTCGAACGCGCCTTCGGCGGCGTGCTGCGCCACTTCCAGCTCGGTGGCAGCGACCTGCATGACGATCCCGACGCCCGCCGCCTGACCGTCCTCACCGATGACGAGCGGCCAGTCGTCTTCTATGGCGAAAAGGGCGAGCACGCCCCCGGCCGCGGACGACCCTGATGGCTGACCTGCTGCTGCCCTTCGGCTACGACTACATGGTCCGCGCCATCTGGGTGTCGGCCCTGGTCGGTGCGGTCTGCGCATTTCTCTCCGCCTACCTCATGCTCAAGGGCTGGTCGCTGATCGGCGATGCGCTCGGGCATGCCGTGGTGCCGGGCGTGGCTGGCGCCTATCTGCTGGGCCTCCCCTATTCGCTGGGGGCGTTCCTCGCCGGCGGCCTCGCCGCGGCAGCAATGGTGCTGGTCCGCCAGCGCACGAGGCTGCGCGAAGATGCCATCATCGGCATCGTCTTCACCTCCTTCTTTGCGCTCGGTCTGCTGATGGTGTCGCTCAACCCTGCCGCCGTCGACGTGCAGTCCATCGTCCTGGGCAACATCCTCGGCATTTCGGACGCCGACGTCGTGCAGGTGGTGATCATCTCGGTCGTCGCGCTCACAGTACTGACGCTGCGCTGGAAGGATTTGTTGCTGGTGTTCTTCGACGAGGCGCATGCCCGCACGGTCGGCATCAACCCGCGCCGGATGCAGGTCCTGTTCTTCGCGCTGCTGGCCGCTTCCACGGTCGCCGCGCTGCAGACGGTGGGGGCCATCCTCGTCATCGCCATGGTGGTGACCCCCGGCGCCACCGCCTATCTGCTCACCGACCGCTTCCGGACGCTCATCCTCATCGCCATCGGGGTCGGGGCAGGCAGTTCGGCGGTGGGCGCCTATCTGAGCTTCTTCATCGATGGCGCCACCGGCGGCGTCATCGTGGCGCTGCAGTCGCTGCTGTTCCTCCTCGCCTTCCTGTTCGCCCCCAAACACGGCCGGCTGGCGGCGCGGCGGCGGCGACTGCGCGAGGCCGGGCTCTCATGACCGCGGCGATCTGGACCTTCTTTGCCGAACCGCTCGGCTACGACTTCATGCAGCGGGCCCTGCTCGTCGCGATCGTGGTAGGGGCCGTGTCGGCGGTGCTCTCCTGCTTCCTCGTGCTCAAGGGCTGGTCGCTCATGGGCGACGCCATCGCGCATGCGGTGCTGCCCGGCATCGTGATCGCCTTCGTCATCGGCCTGCCCATCGCCATCGGCGCCTTCGCCGCCGGGCTGTTTGCGGCGATCAGTACCGGCTACCTCAAGGACAACAGCCGCATCAAGGAAGACACCGCCATGGGCATCGTCTTCACCGGCATGTTCGCGGTGGGGCTGGTGCTGTTCTCCCGCATCGAGACCGACCAGCACCTCAACCACATCCTGTTCGGCGACATGCTGGGCGTCAGCTGGGCCGACCTCGCTGAAACCACAGTGATCGCCGGCGTGACTCTCGCCATCCTCCTGGCCAAGCGGCGCGACTTCCTGCTGCACGCGTTCGACCCGCAGCATGCCCGCGCCATCGGGCTGCCAGTGCAACTGCTGCACTACGGGCTCCTCGCCATGCTGTCCGTCACCATCGTCGCGGCGCTGCAGGCGGTCGGGATCATCCTCGTCGTCGCAATGCTGATCGCGCCGGGCGCCACCGGTTTCCTGCTCGCCCGCCGTTTCGGCACCATGCTGGCCATCGCGCTCGGCACGGCGCTGGTGTCGGGTGTTCTGGGCGTCTTCATCAGCTATGCCATCAATGCTGCGAGCGGGCCATCGGTGGTACTCATCCAGTCGCTGTTCTTTCTGCTGGCCCTGCTCTTTGCACCGGGTCACGGCCTGCTGCGGCGCAAGCGGACGACCGCCCCCGTCAGTCCCGCACCGTGACCTCGGTGACCACCGAGCGCGACAGCTGGCGCTCGCGCAGCCAGATATAGAGCCCGGACGCAATCACCACCGGCGCACCGAGAAAGATCCAGGCGTCCGGCGGCTGGTTGAAGATCAGCCAGCTCGACGCCGTCATGTAGAATATCTGCACATAGCCGAACGGCGCCAGCACCGAGGCCGGCGCGAAGTGGTGCGCGAAGGACAGGATCTGGTGCCCGGCCAACGCCACTGCTCCGATGAGGCAGAACGCCAGCCAGTCGATGGGCGTCGCCGGCCACATCCAGTCAAAGAGCGCGAAGGGCAGCAGGCAGAGCGTGGCGATGGCGCCGGCGTAGAATTGCTGCGTCTCGGGCGGATCGATCCCCGCAAGCTTGCGCGTCAGCAGCATGTAGACCGAAACGCACCCTGCCGCCGCCAGCGAGAACAGCGTCACCGGCTGGAAGGCCTCGGTGCCCGGCCGGATGATGATCAGCACGCCGCAGAAGCCGACGAGAATGGCCAGCCAGCGCCGCCAGCCGACCTTCTCGCCGAGGAACGGCACCGACAGCGCGCTGAGGATCAGCGGCACGGCAAAGGCGATGGAGGCCGTCACCGTGAGCGGCAGGGTCGACAAGGCGACGAAATTGAAGGCTGTCGAGCCCATCAGCGCCAGCCCGCGTATCGTCTCCAGCCCCGGCCGCTGCGTGCGCAGCATGCTGAGCCCATAGCGGGGCGTGAACAGCGCCAGCACCAGGATGAACTGGCCGGCATAGCGGACGAACACCACCTGTCCCGTCGGCATGCCGCGCATGGTCAGCCATTTCGCGCAGGTGTCGATGATGGTGAACAGCAGGTAGCTGACAAGCGTCAGCGCAATGGCGAATTGTCGCCGGTCCTGCAGCACGGCAGCCATGCTCAGTCCTTCACCGGTTCGACGCTGATGGGGCGGCGGAGGCGCAGTTCCCGCAACCAGATATAGAGGCCGGAGCCAATGATGATCGGCGCGCCGATGTAGAACCAGACATCAGGCGGCTCCTGGAAGATCAGCCAGCTTGCGACCGCCAGCAGCAGCAGTTCGGTATAGCTGAAAGGCGCCAGCAGCGAGGGCGGGGCATAGCGCAGCGCGATGGTATTGAGCTGGTGGGCGATCATGCCCGCGACTCCCGCCGCACAGAAGGCGAACCATGTCAGCCCGTCCGATGGCCAGACCCAGCCCTGGAAGGCGAACGGGGTAATGCAGGTCAGCGCGATAACCCCCGAATAGACCTGCTGCGTCGCCGGCGCATCGACCCCGGCGAGCTTGCGGGTGAAGATCGAATACAGCGCTGCCGAAAAGGCGGCGGCCAGCGCGATCAGCGTCGCGGGATGGAACGCGGCCGTGCCCGGCCGGATGATGATCAGCACGCCGATGAACCCCAATCCAACGGCAGCGAGCCGGCGCCAGCCAATACGCTCCTTCAGCATCGGCACCGAGAGCAGCGTCACGATCAGCGGCATCGTGAAAATCACGGCACCCGTCACCGTCAGCGGCAGATAGCTCAGCGCGAGGAAGTTGCCGAAGGTGACGCCGAGCAGTGACAGCCCGCGCAGAAGCTCCAGCTTCCAGTTGTTGGTGCGGAACAGGCTCCAGCCATTTACCGGCAGAAACAGCGCAATGGCCAGCACGACGTGCACGAAATAGCGCACGAACACGATTTCGGTCGTCGGCAGCCCGGCGACGGCCAGCACCTTCGCCGAGGTATCGAGGGTGGTGAAGAAGATCTGCGCAAACAGCAGCAGCGCGATGCCGAGGCTCCGGCGATCCTCGATCGGCGCAATCAGTCTGGTCATTTTGGAGTCCGGGCGCGCGAAGAAGCGGGGCGACGCGTCCCTAGCAGACGGGCTGTGGCCACTCCTGTCAATCGCAGTGACCGCCTGATCCGTTCGGACAGACCAATGCGGAACCAACCGCAATCCCTGCAATGCGGAACAGATCCTGATCTGTGCCCCTAAGGCAACAACCTGAAGAAACTTCGCCGAGGGTGATGTTCCCTATCCGCACTTATGCCATCGTTGGAACACATTCGAGTCTTTGGGGGCCACGATGAACACGCTGCTGCGTGCACTGCTGACAACAACCGCCTGCGTCGCCGCCGGCAGCGCATTTGCCGCGGATCCGATCGGGATCGAGCCGCCGACCCATGCCACGTCGGCATGGAAGGGTGTCGTAGAGATCGGCGGCCTTGCCCGCTATTCTGCTGAATATGAGGACGGCGGCGACCTCGACGACGAAGATACCGTCGTTGGCGGCTACAGTTCATTCGCTGTTTGGGGCGGGTCGGACGCGGTTCTGTTCGGACTCGATGGCTATCTCGAGTTGGTTGCACTTGAAGGCGTCAGCGAAGACTCGTTGACGCCGAATTTCGTCGGCGTTCTCGGCGCACATGTCGGCACCAGTTTGGACATGGCCTACTTGGGCGTCTTCGGTGCGGTCGGTGTTTATCCGGACGAAGACATCGAGGTCGCTGTAAAGGGCTATGCGGTCGGCATCGAGGGCACCGTCAACGCCGGTATGGCAACGCTGTTCGGCAAGGTCGGTTATGCGGTGGCCGGCAGCGACGAGTACGACCCCGATGACGACGAATATGAGGGCATGGTCGGGCCGTTCGTGGAGGCCGGGGCGGTGTTCTCCATCAGCGACGACCTGGCCGTGATGGTGTCGGCAGGACTGGGCTATGCCGAGCATTTCGACAACACCAACGACCCGGGAGGGTATGCGACTGCGGGCGCCAAGCTCTCCTATGCGTTGCCGACCGATTTCGCGCTCAACCTGACGGCCTCATACGACTTCTACTACGCCTATACCGAAGAGGACGAGGACGAGGCGGTCGAGCACACCTTCAAGATCGGTCTGTCCAAGCCCTTCGGCGACGAGTCCGCCAAGGCGTCCCTGGATCCGCTGGCGAGCCCGGTTGCCCCCTTCCGCGCAGCTTTCTCGTCCGACTCGCTCTGAGCGCGACGACATCATCTCTGCCGTCGAGGGGCCCGTCGGGCCCCTCTTTCTTTCGGGGGGTGACCGTCGCCACGGGACGCCGGGCGGTCGCAGCGTCATTCGATGAACGGCTCAAACCCGCCGAAGATCATGCGCTTTCCGTCGACCGGCAGCCGACGCATCAGTTCGGCCATGCGCGGGTCGCTCATCATGCGCTGGCCCGCGGCGTCGCGCACCTCGCGCGAAGGGTAAATCATCCACGACACGACGACGACCTCATCGTCATGCGCCTGCACGGCGCGGGGAAACGAGGTCAGCTCCCCATAGGGTACGTCGTCCCCTATGGCCTCGACATAGCTGGTTGCCCCATATTCGCGCCACAGCGACGCACTTTCGCGCGTCAGCTGCTTGTACTCCTCCACACGGTCACGGGGCAGTGCGGCAACAACGACGTCGACATAGCTCATGGCGTCCTCCCGCTGCGCTTCCGGACGGTAAGCGGCGCAGGCTTGCCGCCCGAGCGCCGCTGCCCGAGTCCGCCGCTGCCCGGCTACTCCGCCGCCGCGTCGGCCTTGTCTCCGCTCGCTTCATCGAGCGTCTCGTCCAGCGTTTCCTGCAGGAAGCCTCCGGACTGGCGGTTCCACAGCCTCGCATAGTGTCCGCCGGACGCCAACAGCTCGTGGTGCGTGCCCTGTTCGACGATCCGTCCCTTGTCGAGCACCACCAGCCGGTCCATCGCCGCGATGGTCGAGAGCCGGTGCGCAATCGCGATCACCGTCTTGCCGGCCATCAGACGCGTCAGCTGGCTCTGGATCGCCGCCTCGACTTCGCTGTCGAGCGCCGACGTCGCCTCGTCGAGGACGAGGATCGGCGCGTTCTTCAGCAACACGCGCGCAATGGCGATACGCTGGCGCTGCCCACCCGAAAGCTTCACCCCGCGCTCGCCGACATGGGCGTCATAGCCTTTACGCCCCTTGAGATCGACGAGAGTGTCGATGAACGCGTCGGCCTCCGCCAGCCGCGCAGCGGCCAGCATCTCCTCTTCCGTCGCATCGGGCCGTCCATACATGATGTTCTCGCGCACCGAGCGATGCAGCAGCGAGGTATCCTGCGTGACGACGCCGATCTGCGCGCGCAGCGTATCCTGCTGCACCGTCGCGATATCGGTGCCGTCGACCGTGATCGTCCCGCTCTCGCGATCGTAGAAGCGCAGCAGCAGGTTGACGATGGTCGATTTGCCGGCACCGGACCGCCCGACGAGGCCGATCTTCTCGCCCGGCGCGATGTCGAGGTTCAGCCCCTCGATCACACCGGACTTCTTGCCGTAGTGGAAGCCGACATTCTTGAACGAGATGTCGCCCTTGACGCGCCCGAGCGGGACGGCTCCAGGCGGATCGGACACCACACGCGGCAGCGAGATGGAGTTGATGCCGTCGCGCACGATGCCGATATTCTCGAACAGCTGCGACATCTCCCACATCACCCACTGGCTCATGCCCTGGAAGCGGAGCACCAGCGCGGTGGCGACGGCAATCGCGCCGGGGGTCATCGATCCATTCAGCCACTGCGTGATGCCCACGGCCATCACGGCGAACAGCAGCACGTTGTTCATCACCGGGATGACGATCTGCAGCAGGGCGAATAGGCGCATCTGCCCGTGCACCGTGCCCATGAACTGGTCCATCGCCTCCTGGGCGTAGACCTCCTCACGGCGCGAGTGCGAGAACAGCTTCACCGTCGCGATATTGGTGTAGCTGTCGACGATGCGTCCGGTCATCAGCGAGCGGGCATCGGCCTGCGCCTCGGCGATCTTGCCCAGCCGCGGCACGAAGTACCATAGCAGTGAGACATAGATCGCCACCCAGACGAGGAAGGGCAGTGCCAGCCACCAGTCGCTCATCGCCGCCAGCACCACCGCACCGGCGAAGTAGACGACGACGAACACCGTGACGTCGAGCAGCTTCATCACCACTTCGCGCACGGCCAGCGCCGTCTGCATCAGCTTGGCGCCGATGCGCCCGGCGAACTCGTCCTGGAAGTAGCTCATCGACTGGCGCAGCAGATAGCGGTGCGCCATCCAGCGGATGCGCTGCGGCAGGTTGCCGATCAGCGTCTGGTGGATGATGAGCGTGTCGAACACCTGCATGGCGGGCAGGATCAGCAGCAGCACCACGGCCATCAGCGCGAGCTTCCAGCCTTCGGTCTCGAGGAAGGTCGCGCGGTCGGCCGTGCCCAGCCAGTCGATGATCGAGCCCATGAAGCTGAACAGCATGATCTCGCCCAGCGCGATGCCGGCACCGAGCAGCGACATGGCGATCAGCCAGCGCTTGGCGCCCTTGCAATAGTGCAGGCAGAAGGCGACGAGGCCCTTGGGGGGCTGCTCCGGCTCGGCCAGCGGATAGGGATTGAGCCTGTCCTCGAACCACTTGAACACCGGACCGATCATGATCCAAACTCCTAGCTGGTGCGTCGCCGCCAACGTCCTACGACCTCAACCGAGGTCGAGGTCAATGCCGTGCGGCGTACACCGTGAAACGATCTTCTGTCTGGACGCTGCGCATGACAGGCTGAAGGCACGGTCCGCGCCGGTCCAGAAATACGGGCTGGTGGCATAGCGTCATTCGGCGCCGGCAACCAGCCGGAATCTGCATGTTCCCGAGGCCACCAGGCTGGACTTTGCCCGCCAAGCGCCTGCGTCACCGCGCGGCACTGGTCAGGAGCGGCAGAATTCGGCTAACTGGACAACGAGTTGCGCGGTGTCACCCCGTGCCTTGCCACCCGAGATGGCCAGGCAACGCGGTGATGTATCGAATTGCCGAGGAGCGTTAAATGCAGGCAGAGGCCGACAGCCTGAAATACCTCAAGGACTATGCCCCCACGCCCTATGTGGTGGAAAAGGTGGAGCTTGATGTCGCGATCGTTCCGGACGTAGCGAGTGTTCGGGCGCTGCTCACCATCTCTCCGCGCGAGGGCACGCCCCCCGGCACGCCGCTGGTGCTCGACGGCGAGGCGTTGAAGCTGCAGTCGATTGCGATCGACGGTTTGCCGCTGGCGCTGACCGCCTACGAAGAAGGCGAGCACGGGCTGACCATCGTCGAGCCGCCCGTGAAGCGCTTCGTGCTTGAGACCGAGGTGACGGTCGAGCCGGAAAAGAACACTCGGCTGATGGGCCTCTATCGCTCGAATGGCACCTGGTGCACGCAATGCGAGCCGGAAGGCTTCCGCCGCATCACCTACTATCTCGACCGGCCGGATGTGCTGGCCCCGTTCCGCGTCACCATGACTGCCGATCCGGCGCTGGCCCCGGTGCTGCTGTCGAACGGCAACCTGGTCGAAAACGGCAGCCTGCCGGATGGGCGCCACTACGCGGTGTGGGACGACCCCTTCCCCAAGCCGAGCTATCTGTTTGCCATGGTCGCCGGCGACCTCGGCTCGATCCACGACAGCTTCACCACCATGTCCGGCCGGCGGGTCGAGCTCGGCATCTATTGCGAGCACGGCAAGGAGGGCGAGTGCGCCTACGCCATGGACTCGCTCAAGCGCTCCATGGCCTGGGACGAGCGCCGCTTCGGCCGAGAATATGACCTCGATATCTTCAACATCGTCGCCGTGTCGGACTTCAATTTTGGCGCGATGGAGAACAAGGGCCTCAACATCTTCAACGACAAGCTGGTGTTCGCCAAGCCCGATTCGGCCACGGACGCCGACTACACCTCGATCGAAAGCGTCATCGCGCACGAATACTTCCACAACTGGACCGGTAACCGCATCACCTGCCGCGACTGGTTCCAGCTCTGCTTGAAGGAAGGCCTGACCGTCTATCGCGACCAGGAATTCTCGATGGACGAGCGCTCGCGCGCCGTGAACCGCATCGAGGACGTGCGCCAGTTGCGCCAGACCCAGTTCCCCGAGGATGGTGGCCCGCTCGCGCATCCGCCGCGGCCGGATCGCTACAAGGAGATCAACAACTTCTACACGGCGACCGTCTACGAAAAAGGCGCCGAAGTCGTCCGCATGCTGGCGACGCTCCTCGGCGAAGCCGGATTCCGGCAGGGTATGGACCTCTATTTCGAGCGCCATGACGGCGATGCCACGACCATCGAGGCCTTCATCAAGTGCTTCGAGGACAGCAGCGGCCGCGACCTGCAGCAGTTCCAGCACTGGTACCTGCAGGCCGGCACGCCCACGCTCACCGTCACCGACCGGTTCGATGCGGCCAGCCAGACCTATACGCTGGAACTCGCCCAGCGCACCGATCCGACGCCGGGCGAAGCAGACAAGCGCCCCCTGGTCCTTCCCGTCCGCTTCGGCCTCGTCGGTCCGAACGGCAACGAGATGGAATGGCAATCCGTCTCCGGCGGCACCGTTGAGGGCGACCTGATCGTGCTCGACGGCGAGCGCGCCACGCTGACCTTCAGCGGCATCCCTAACCGTCCCGTACCCTCGCTGCTGCGCGGCTTCTCGGCGCCGGTGAAGCTCGAGAGCCCGCTTTCGGAAAACGACCGGCTGTTCCTCGCCCGACATGATGCCGACCCGTTCAATCGCTGGCAGGCCTCGCAGGATGTCGCGACCGGCCTCTTGGTCGCGGCCGCTTCGGGGCGTCCGTGGACGGCACAGCAGGTCGAAGGCCTCGCCACGGCCATCGCCGAAACCCTCGGCAATAGCGAGCTCGATCCGGCCTTCAAGGCGCATGTGATGTCGCTGCCCAACGAGATGGCCATCGCCCGCGCCATCGGCACCGATGTCGATCCGGACAGCGTCCATCGAGCGCGGCGCGACCTGATCGCGGCGATCGCCGGTCATCTCGCGCCGCAACTCGAGGCGATCTACCGCGGTAACGACAGCCAGCTTCCCTATGCGCCGGACTTCGCGCAGGCTGGTCGTCGCGCCATGCGCAACGTGGCGCTCGGCCTGCTGCTGCTCGGCGGGTTGCCGCAGGGAAGGCAACTGGCCCGCGAACAGTACGAGACCGCGCGCAACATGACCGACCGGCTGTCGGCGCTGGCGGGCGTCGTCGCCGCCTGGACACCGGACGCCGAAGCGCTGCTCGGCAATTTCCGCACCATGTACACCGCGGATCCTCTGGTGTTTGACAAGTGGCTCGCCCTCAATGGATCGGCCTCGGACCCGGCCGCGCTCGACCGGATGCGCGCGATCCTTTCCGACCCCGCCTTCCCCAGGAACAATCCGAATCGCCTCCGAGCGCTCGTCGGCACCTTCGGCATGGGCAATCCAACCCAGTTCGCCCGTGCCGACGGCGAGGGGTTCCGGTTCGTCGCCGAGTTTGTGGCCGATGTCGATGCGCGCAATCCGCAGGTCGCCGCGCGGGTTCTCACGGCGTTCCGCGTGTGGCGGAGCTATGAGGCCGGACGGCGAGCGGAAGCGGAGCGGGCGCTCCGCTGGCTCGGCGACACCGCCACCCTCAGCCGCAACACCGCCGACATCCTGGAGCGCACGCTGGCGGGCTGACCGGGAGACCGATCCGCCTCACTACGGTTAACACTTGGTTACAATTGGAAGATTTTTTCCTTCCCGCTAAGTGATTCAGCCGACTCACGAATTCGCGACGGGGCCGTTATCGGCCCGTCCACCCCACTGGACATTTGCGGCGAACCGGATTCAAAGTCTCCGCATGGGGGCAGCGTTCGCAGTTCACGCCCCAGTCAGCACAGTTGGAGAGGTTGATGCGGTCGACGGAGCAATCCGGCGCCGGCGCTGCGGGATTCCGTGCGCGCAAGGCGGAAGGCGGGCACCGTTCGGGGGTGGCATGGTTCGGAGACCTGGGAAGGCGGCTCAAAGCAGCGTTCCAGGCCTTCCGGGAACCCGCAGAGAACAACTCCACCGAGGAAGGCGAGCGTCTCGCCGCCCTCATCGGCACCCTGCCCTTCGGCGTCGCCTGCTGGACGGCTGACGCCCGGCTGATCGCCAGCAACCCCCGCTTCGCCGAGCGCCTGCGCGTGCTACCGGAGCCGCTTACCCCGGGGGCGAGCTACAAATCCATCATCGGCGCGCTATCGGGCGAGGGTCGCATGGAGGCCGTGCGCGAGAACTGGGAGAACCGCCTGCTCGAACTGCACCGGCATGACGGTTCGACCCTGCTCATCGAAGAGCGCCCGCTCGGCGCGGTCGGGTTCGTTACGCTGCTGATGGATGTCACCGAGAGCCGCCGCACCACCCAACTGCTCGGCTCGATCCGCGAGGAGCAGCGCCAGCTCATGCGGCGCTATCACGAGGAAAAGCTCCGCGCCGAAACAGCGAGCCGCGCCAAGACCAGCTTCCTCGCGCACCTCTCTCACGATATCCGCACGCCACTCAACCATATCATCGGCTTCGCGGACATGTTGCGCCAGCAGCCCTTCGGCCCGCTCGGCGACCGGCGCTATCTCGATTATGTGGAGGCGGTGAAGGGCTCCGGCGAGCGGCTGCTCGGCTTCTTCGCCTCGATCCTCGAACTGGCCGAACTCGATGGCGGTAACCGCGTGCTGCGCCCCGAGCGCTTCACCGTGGACGAGTTGCTGGTCGGCGTGCTCCGCCGCTTCTCGACCCAGGCACAGCGCGCCGGGGTGACCATGGGCCTCGGCGGCGCCTGCGACGCGATCCTCAGTGCCGACCGGTTCGCGCTCGAACGCATGGTGGCCAACCTCGTCGAAAACGCCATCCGCTTCACCCCGCGCGGCGGCAAGGTCACGCTCGTCGCCTATGCCGCGATGGACGGCGTGGTCATCGAAATCGCCGACACCGGCATCGGCATGAGCGAGGAGCGCATCGCCACGCTGTCGCAGCCCTTCGCCTATGGCGATGCCGCCCTGACGCGGGACCGCGAAGGCGCCGGCCTCGGCATCGCCATTTCCCGCGCCATCGCCGAACTCTGCGGCGGCCGCCTCGCCATCGACAGCCGGCAGGGCCTCGGCACCACTGTCGCCGTCAGCCTGCCGCTGCCTGTGGAAGAGAACGTCAAGGCCGCCTGAGGCTAGAACACCCGGATCGGCCCGCCATAGCGCGCCAGTTGCCGGTCCACCGTAAACAGCTCGATCTGCTCCACCATAGCCTGCGCCAGCAGCATCCGATCGAACGGGTCGCCATGGATGGCAGGCAAGCTCGCTACAGCCACCGCATGTTCCCCCAGCACCGGTAGCTCAATGAAGCCATCCTGCAACAAGCCCCCGCGCAACTCATATGGATCAGCGTCAACGTCGTTTCGCCCCAAAGCCTGCTTGATGGCTACTTCCCAAATACTCGCGGTACTGAACACGAATACATGGTCAGGATCGTCAAGTTTTGCGCGAAGTTCGTTCGTCAGTCGACGCGGCGCAATGGCCTTCCAGAGCAGGATGTGCGTATCGAGCAGGCAGCGCATCACCTGGCGCCGAACATCTCGGCAATCTCGTCCTCGAACATCCGATCGAAATCTTCGGGTACGCGACCATGCATGAAACCATAGCGCGGCACTATTCGCTGAGACACCTCTTCCATCGGCACCAGCTTCGCAATCGGCTTACCCGCCTTGGCGATGAGAATTGTCTCACCCCGCTCGACGCGCTCAACGAGTAGCGCCAGTTCTATGTCGGCCTGATGCACGTCTATGGTGGTCACGCTCGCCTCCTCGGCCAGATTAACTTAAAGTAGTCTTCCCGCACTTGTCCTTCAAGTCGTCCCTCCGTGCGCGGGCGTACCACCCCTCGGCGGCCGCCAGCACTTCGTCCTGCATGCCGCGCAATTCCTCGGCCAGCCGGGCGAATGTCGGCATGTTGAGCCGGCGGGCGAGCAGTTCCCGAAAGCCTTGCGTCCAGCCATCGTCCTTGAAGGGATCGGCGAGGGCAGCACTCATCACCTGCATCACCGTGCTATAGGCGGCGTGAATCTCCACCAGCCGCTCGCCTTCGGGCAGCAGTCCCGTCTCGGCCATGCGCCGCAGCACCTCCACCACCGGTGCCTGGGGCGCCGCCACGATGTCGCCGGCCACCAATTGCGCCGACTGCACGATGAACTCGAGTTCCACCACCCCGCCGGGCTGCAGCTTGAGGTCGAAGGCGTGGCGCGGGGGCCGGTCGCGCCGGAGGCGCCCGCGCATGTCGAGCACGTCGTCGATCACCTTGGCCGGATCGCGCGGCAGCGCCATCACCTCGGCGATCGCCGCTTCGACGCGCCCGCCCAGACTGGCGTCGGTCACGACGATACGGGCGCGGCTCAGCGCCAGGTGCTCCCAGGTCCAGGCGCTGTCCTGCTGGTAGGCGACGAAGGCCGGCAGGCTGGTGGCGAGCGGCCCGGCATTGCCCGACGGCCGCAGCCGCAGATCGGTTTCGTAGAGCACCCCCTCCGAGGTCGGCGCGCTCAGGGCCGAGATCAGCCGCTGCGTCAGCCGCGCGAAATATTGCGAGGCGTGCAGGGGCTTGTCCCCACGCGATTCGTCGGCCTCCGCCAGCGCGTAGAGCAGAATGAAGTCGAGATCGGAGCGCGCCGTCATTTCGCGGCTCGCGAACTTTCCGAAGGCGAGCAACGCCACCTCCGCCCCCGGCACCACGCCATGGCGGCGGGCGAATTCCTCCCGTACCGACGCGAACAACCGGCCGACCAGCGTTTCCGCCAACACGGTGAACTGCTCTCCGGCGCGCGCGGCGTCGATCACGCCGGCCAGCAACCCGGCCGAGATCAGGAAGATCTGTTCCTGCCCGATGATGCGGGCCCGATCGATGGTATCCTGATAGTCGCGCGCATCGTCGAGAAACGCGTCGATCTTGACCTTCAGCAGCTGACCCCGCCGCAACTCGTCGGCGAAGGCCGGATCGATGAGGCCGTCCATGACATGGGCGCGATGGATGACCGAGTCTGCCATCCGCGGCGCCGCCGCGAGCAGGCCCACCAGCAGTTCCAGCAGGCTCGCATTGTTGCGCAGCAGCGCAAAGAGCTGCACCCCGGCCGGGAGGCGCGACAGGAAGTTGTCGAAGCGGCGCATCGCCTCGTCGGCATTGCCGCCATCGGCCATGGCGCGCAGCAGCAGCGGCAACAGCTCGGTGAGGTGGGCGCGGGCAGCGGCCGTGCGGGTCGCGGCATAGCTGCCGTAATGCCACTTCCGCACCAGCGCGATCGCCTTGATGGGCTCCTCGAACCCCATGGTCGCCAGCGTCTCGATGGTGCCGGGATCGTCGTCGCTGCCGGTGAACACCAGATTACCTTCGCCCGAGGCGAGCGTCGCCCCACCGGCGAACAGCTCGGCGTAGTACCGCACCACCAGCTCCAGCGCGGCCCGGTAGGCCGCCTCGAACGCCGCCGCGTCCGGCTCGCCCATCAGGGTCGCGACCAGCGCAATCTCCTCCGCCGCCTCGGGCATCACATGGGTCTGCTCGTCCCGCCGCATCTGCAGCCGGTTCTCCACCGCCCGCAGGAACCAGTAGGTGCGCGTCAGATCGTCGGCGGCGTCGGGAGAGATCCAGTTCGCAGCCGCGAGCGCCGCCAGCGCCGCCGTCGTCGGCCGCACCCGCAGGTTCACGTCGCGCCCGCCCGCGATCAGCTGCTGGGTCTGGGTGAAGAACTCGATCTCGCGGATACCCCCTAGTCCGAGCTTCACATTGTGCCCCGCCACCCGGACGTCGCCGACATTCTTGGTGATGTTGATCTGGCGCTTCATCGCCTGGATGTCGGCGATGGTGGCGAAGTCGAGATGCCGGCGCCAGACGTAAGGGGCCAGTTCGCCAAGGAACGCTGCGCCTGTCTCGAGATCGCCAGCACAAGGCCGCGCCTTGATCCAGGCCGCGCGTTCCCAGTTCTGTCCCCGCGCCTCGTAATAGGTCAGTGCCGCATCGATCGGCAGCGCGACAGGAGTCGAGCCGGGGTCTGGCCGCAGCCGCAGGTCGGTGCGGAACACATAGCCGTGCTCCGTCCGGTCCTGCATCAGGCCCGCCAGCCGCTGCACGAGCCGCGAGAAATGCTTGGTCTCCTCCCCCGGCTCTGCCCATGGCGCACGGGTCGGATCGAAGAAGGCGACGATGTCGATATCGCTCGAATAGTTGAGCTCCCGGCCGCCATGCTTGCCCAGCGCGAACAACACGAGGCCGCTGCTGCGCGGCGTCACCTCGGCCGTGAACAGGCCACGCTCTGTCGCCTGTCGCAGCAAGAGCGCGAGCCCGGCATCGAGCGCAGCATCGGCGAGGTCGGAGAGGGCAGCCGTCGATTGCGCCGTCGTCCACCGCCCTTCAATCTCGGCAATGGCGGCAAGAAGCGCGATCCGCCCCTTGGCAAGGCGCAGCTCCCGCCCGATCTCCGCCTCGTCGGCGGCGCGTAACCCGGCCTCGGCCAGCGCGGAGAGTTCGGCGGCGAGCGCGGCATCCGGGTCGGTCAGCGCCGGCGCAAGCCAGTCGCGATGGCGCTGTTCCAGGTCCGCCAGATAGGGCGCGGCGCTGAGGATGGTCGGCAGATCGGGCGGGGTCGGTGCTTGCATGCAGAAGGGTTAGTCCGCCCGGCCCGCGGCGGCAAGCCTAGCCCGCCGCCCCGGTCGTGGCCGGCAGGTCGATCACGGCCCGTACGCCGGGCGCATTGTCTTCGAGGCGGAGGCTGCCATGGTGCAACCGCGCGACGGCCGCGACGAGAGAGAGGCCGAGCCCCGACCCCGGCTCGGTGCGGCTCTTTTCCAGCCGCACGAAACGCTCCAGCACGCGCTGGCGGTCCTCGGCGGGGATGCCGGGGCCATTGTCGGCCACCTCGATCAGCACCCGGTCCCCGGCGCGGCGCGCGCCGACCGTGATCCGCCCCGGCAGGCCGGGCTGCGGCTCGTAATATTTCAGCGCATTCTCGACGAGGTTCACCAGCGCCTGCCCGAGCAGTTCGCGGTTGCCGCTCAACCGCATGCCCTCGTCGATGGCGCTGACGAGTTCGAGGCCGGCATCCTCTGCGACCGGACCATAGAGTTCGGCCACGTCCGCCACGACGGCCGTCAGGTCGATGTCGGTGAAGGCACCTGACGGGGTTCCAGCCTCCGCACGGGCGATCATCAGCAGCGCGTTGAAGGTCTTGATCAGCCGGTCGCTCTCGGCCAGCGTCGTTTCCAGCGCCTCGCGCTGCGCCGCCTCGCCTTGCCCGTCGCGCAGCGCCGCCTCGGCGCGGTTGCGCAGCCGCGTCAGCGGAGTCTTGAGGTCGTGGGCGACATTGTCCGTCACCTCCTTCATCCCCTGCATCAATTGCTCGATCCGGTCGAGCATCGCATTGAGATTGGTGGCGAGGCCGTCGAACTCGTCGTTGCGTCGCGTTACCGGCACCCGCTCGGACAGATTGCCGGACATGATCTTGCGTGAGGTGGAGGCGATGGTGTCGATGCGCCGCAGCACCCGCACCGCCGTCAGCCCCCCGGCCAACAGCGAGAACAGCAGGATGCCGGCGACCCCGATCGCGAAATACTGCAGGATCAAGGCGTTGAAGCCGCGCCGTTCCACCACGTCCCGGCCCACCACAAGGATCAGGCCGCTCTGCAGTTGCACCGAGCGCACGATGGCGGTGCCCATTTGCGGGTCGCCCTCGCCGTCGAGGGGGCGCTGGCGCTCGTAGTTGAAGCTGAAGGTGCCCACTTCCGCCAACACGGCCGGCGGCAGGTCGGGCACATTGCCGACGATCATCTGCCCGGCCGGGTCGGCGAGATAGTAGATGCCGGGACCGGGCTGCCGGGACAGCCGGTCGACGGTCAGGATGATCGCGCGAAAGCCGGCCTCGGCATCGATCCGGTGCAGCTGCGCCGCCTCGCGGTCGATGGCGTCGGTCTGCTGTCGCTGCAGGTGCTGGCTGGTCTGCCACGAGATCAACGCCAGGAGCAGCACGGCGAAGACCACGAAGACCAGCATGAACAGCGCCGTCAGGCGGACGGTCGTCGTCCGCCACAGCGCCGCAAAGCCGACCAAGACGGTTACTCCCGAACCATGTAGCCGGCGCCGCGGATGGTATGCAGCAGCGGGCTTGCGTGGCCTTTGTCGATCTTGCCGCGCAGGCGCGACATGTGCACGTCGATGACGTTGGTCTGGGGGTCGAAGTGATAGTCCCAGACATTCTCGAGCAGCATAGTGCGCGTCACCACCTTGCCGGCATGCTTCATCAGATATTCGAGCAAGCGGAACTCGCGCGGCTGCAGGATGATCGCTTCGCCCGCCCGCTCGACCTTGCGGCTCAGCCGGTCGAGCGTCAGGTCGCCCACCTGCAGCGCCGTCGCGGCCTCGGCCGGGCTCTGGCGCCGCGCCAGCACCTCGATCCGCGCCAGCAATTCGGTGAAGGCGTAGGGCTTGACCAGATAGTCGTCGCCGCCGGCCCTGAGCCCGGTCACCCGGTCGTCGACCTCGCCCAGTGCCGACAGGATGAGCACCGGAGTGTGGTTTTCCTGGCCGCGCAACCCCTCGACGATCGAGATGCCGTCCCGGCGCGGCAGCATGCGGTCGACGATCAGCACGTCGTATTCCATGCTGGTGGCCATGGCGTAGCCGGTCTCGCCGTCGGCGGCGTGATGCGTCACATGGCCGGACTCGTCGAGCGCCTGCACCAGGTAGCTCGCCGCTTCGCGGTCGTCTTCGATCAAGAGGATCTTCATGTCACCAGCCCCATGGCGATCATAGTCTGCGCGGCGCATTGCACAACGCCTCGGCCGAGCCGGCCGGCAGAAAGGGTGAACTCCGGAGCCGGGGCTCCGGAGTTCGCTTGGTCTCACATCAGTTGGAGACGAGCGGCAGGCCGACGAAGCGGGTCGCGCCGTCACGCACCGCCTTGACCAGCGCCGTGGCGCGGCCCATGTCGCGCACGCCCTGGAGTGCGTCTTCGAAGTCCTGCACCGAGTTCACCGGCGTGTTGTTGACTTCGAGGATGGAGTCGCCCACCGCGAAGCCACGCTCGGCCGCCGGCGAGGACGGATCGATGTCCTGGATCAACAGGCCATCGCCACCGGCATTCGGCACGAGGGTCAGCCCGACACTGGTCGAGGCCGGCTGCTCCGGAATATCGGCCGGCGGCGTCTGCGGCACGGCTTCCTCGGCGGTCGCCTCTTCCAGCGTGCCGAGCGTCACCGACACGGTGACCTCTTCGCCATTGCGCCAGATGCTGAGCTCGACCGGCGTGCCCGGGTTCTTGCGGGCGATCGTGCGGCTCAGATCGATCGCGCTGTCGATCTGGTCGCCATCCACTTCGAGGATGATGTCACCGGACCGGACGCCCGCTGCCGCGGCCGGACCCTCGGGGGTCGGCTCGGTGACGAGTGCGCCGCGCGATCCGGTGAGGCCGACGCTCTCGGCGATGTCGCGCGTCACGTTCTGGATGCCGACGCCCAGGAAGCCGCGCGTCACGGCGCCCGAGCTGATCAGCTGGTCGGTGACCTGCTTGACGACGCTGGCCGGGATCGCGAAGGCGATGCCGACATTGCCGCCATTCGGCGAAAAGATCGCGGTGTTGACGCCGACCACTTCACCGTTGAGATCGAAGGCCGGGCCACCGGAGTTGCCGGTGTTCACCGCCGCGTCGATCTGCAGGAAGTCGCCATAGGCGGAGCCGGCGATGTCACGACCGCGGGCCGATACGATACCCGCCGTCACGGTGCCGCCGAGGCCGAACGGATTGCCGACTGCGACCACCCACTCGCCGACGCGCACTTCGTTCTCCGAAAGCCGGACATAGGGCAGATCGTCCACGCCCTCGACCTTCACCACGGCGAGGTCGGTCCGCTCGTCGGTCCCGACCACAGTGGCGGTCATCTCCTCACCGTCGTCGAACACCACCGTCACGCGGTCGGCATTGTCGACGACGTGATTATTGGTGACGATGTAGCCGTCGGCGGAAATGGCGAAGCCCGATCCGGCCGCCATGAAGCGGCGCGGCTGGCGCTCCTGGCGCTCCTGCTGGCGTTCATTCCCGAAGCGCTCACCGAACTGGTTGAAGAAGTCACGGAAGGGGTGATCTTCCGGCAGGTCCGGGAACTGGAAATTGAACTCGCGACCGCCGCGCTGGAACTGCTGGCCGCTGCGCTGGCCGCCCTCGACGACGATCGAGACCACCGCAGGCTTCACGGCCTCGACGAGGTCGGCGAAATTGGGCGCGTTGGTCACGGCCGGCGGATTGATCTGCGCGGCCGGCAGGTACTGGGCCTCGCTCTGCTGGGCAGTTGTCGGCGCGGTAGCTGCAACGAATGCGGAGCCGCCGCCGATGCCGGCGAGGATCGCGAGGGCGGAAGCCCCGAGCCACCGACGGGCGCGCGAAGCAAAAGTTGGGCGCATGTTGTTCTCCTTCGATCAAGGCTGTCTTGATAGGCTGGAGATATGCAGCACCTTGCCTTTCGTCAGCGTGTCGCTGCCGTTAAATCTTGGTAAGGTTGGCCGCCGGGCTCAGTGCCCGAGCAGCAGCAGCACAAGCGTGGGATCGAGGCCGGGCGGCAGAAGGGCGGGAAGTGACACAGGCAGGGTTCCGAACGGAAGCCCACCGTTAGCGCCGCGGCTCCTCGCCGTCACTCCCCTCGGCAGGGCGAGCGAGTTCTGCGAGCGCCTGCTGCTCGTCCGGCGTCAGCTCCGCCCCAGCCGTCACCGGCACGTCGCGGCGACGGCGGACGACGAACAGTATGGCGATCCCGCCCACCAGCAGCGCCGCGGGGCCCGCGATCCACAGCAGCAGAGTGTGGGGCGCGAACACCGGGTTCAGCAGCACGAACTCGCCATAGCGCGCGACGAGAAACTCCCGCACCTCGGCATCGCTGTCGCCGGCCACCAGCCGCTCGCGCACGATCAGGCGCAGGTCGCGCGCGAGTTCGGCGTCGGAATCGTCGATGGACTGGTTCTGGCACACGAGGCAGCGCAGCCCCGTGGAAATGTCCCGCGCCCGCGCCTCCAGTGCCGGGTCGGGCAGGATTTCGTCGGGACGCACGGCCAGCGCCGGCCCCGCGAGCAGCAGCGGCAAGGCGAGCAGCAGGGCCACGAGACCTGCCCTCAGCGCTCCCGCCCCCATACGGCCGCTCATTCTGCCGGCGCCTTTTGCTCGAGCCGCCCCGCCGAGGGCTGCGGCGCGCCGACGCGCAGGCGTCGATAGGTCAGCGACAGGAAGCCGGCGCCTGCCATCAGCACGCAACCGAGCCAGATCAGCGTCACATAGGGCTTGTACCAGATGCGCACCGCGGACTGCCCGTCCGCCGCCGGCTCACCGAGTTGCACATAAACCTGCGAGAAACCGTAGGTCACGATACCCGCCTCGGTGGTCGGCATACCCGTTGCCACATAGACGCGCCGCTCGCCGATCGTCTCGCGCACGCTGCCATTGTCGGCGCGAATGGTGAAGCGCCCGGCGTCCGACACGTAGTTCGCGCCTTCGGTATGGCTCATACCCTCGAAGGTCACGGCGTAGCTGCCGATCTCGATCACCTGCCCAGGCGTCATGGTGGTCACCACCTCGCTCTGCCAGGCACTGGCGGAAACGACACCGATCACCGTCACGCCGACGCCGAAATGCGAGATCGCCGTCGCCCAAACCGTCCGTGGCAGCCCGAACAGGCGGCGCATCGAGATGGTCAGGCTGGTGCGGAACAGCTTGGCGCGATCGAGCAGGTCGGCGATCGCCCCCAGCATCACCCAGAAGCCGAGCAGCAACCCCAGCGGCGCAAGTGACAGCGGCTCCCCGATCAACGCGAAACAGAGGATGGCGAGGAACAGCGCCAGCGCGGCCGCACCCGCCAGCCGCTGCGTCACCGCAACGAGGTCCGCCCGCTTCCAGCTGAGGAACGGCCCGAAGGGCAGGATGACCAGCAGCGGCGCCATGATGGCGCTGAAGGTGATGTTGAAGAAGGGCTCGCCCACCGAGATCGCCTGTCCGGTCAGCGCGTCGAGCAGCAGCGGGTAGAGCGTGCCCACCAGCACCGCCACCGTCGCGCTGGCGAGGAACAGATTGTTGAGGATCAACGCGCCTTCGCGGCTGATCGGCGCGAACAGGCCGCCGGCCCGCAGCGAGGCGGCGCGGATCGCGAACAGCGTGAAGGCCCCGCCGATGAAGGCGGCGAGCAGGCCGAGGATCACCAGCCCGCGCGTCGGGTCGCTGGCGAAGCTGTGCACGGAGGTCAGGATGCCCGAACGCACGAGGAAGGCGCCGAGCAGGCTGAGCGAGAAGGTGATGATGGCGAGGAACACCGTCCAGATCTTCAGCGCGTTGCGCTTTTCCATCACCAGCGCCGAATGCAGCAGCGCGGTGCCGGCGAGCCAGGGCATGAAGCTCGCATTCTCCACCGGGTCCCAGAACCACCAGCCGCCCCAGCCGAGTTCGTAGTACGCCCAGTAGGACCCCATCGCGATCCCGAGCGTGAGGAAGGCCCAGCTGAACAGGGTCCAGGGCCGCACCCAGCGCGCCCATGCCGCATCGATGCGGCCCGAGATCAGCGCCGCGACCGCGAAGCTGAAGCAGATCGAAAAGCCGACATAGCCGACATAGAGCAGCGGCGGGTGGATGGCGAGGCCGATGTCCTGCAGAACCGGGTTGAGGTCCTGCCCCTCGAAGGGCGCCGGAAACTGCCGGGCGAACGGATTGGAGGTGAAGATGGTGAAGCCGATGAACGCCGCTCCGATCAGCGATTGCATGGCCAGCACGAGGCTCAGCAGGTCGCGCGGCAGGTCGCGCGCAAAGGCGGCGACGGCGGCGCCCATCAGCGCCAGCGTCAGCACCCAGAGCAGCATCGAGCCCTCGTGGTTCCCCCACACACCGGTGATCTTGTAGAGCAGCGGCTTCAGCGAATGCGAGTGCTCCACCGCGAGCAGCACCGAAAAGTCCGACACCACGAAGGCCTGCACCAGCGCCGCGAAGGACGCGCCGACGAGCAGGAATTGCAGGATCGCCGATTGCTGCAGATAGCCGGCCAGCGCCTCGCGCCGCCAGAAGGTCAGCCCGACCACCGCCGACACCGCGGCCATGGCGAAGGCGAGGACAAGCGCGAAATGCCCCAGCTCGATGCTCATCTGCAGCCTCTCTTCCGGGTCAGCTCGTCGCCATGGCGGTGGTGGTGGCAAGGTTGCGCGGCGCGCAGACGTCGTCGGCCCGCGGCGTCGCAGGCATGCGCTGCCATTCGCCGCGATCCTTCAGCGCCTCGACGACCTCCTTGGGCATGTAGTTCTCGTCATGCTTGGCGAGGATGTTGCTGGCGACGAACCCGCCCCGCCCGTCGAGCGCTCCCTCGGCCACCACACCCTGCCCCGAGCGGAACAGGTCGGGCAGGATGCCGACATAGCGCACGCCGATCTCGGTCTCGCCGTCGGTGACGACGAAATCGGTCGCCTCGCCCGCGCGGCGGCACGAATCTTCCTTCACCAGCCCGCCAAGGCGCACCGCGACCCCGGCGGCGATCTGCTTCTCGCCGATCTCGGTCGGCGAGTAGAAGAAGACGATCTGGTCGCGCAGGGCCGTGAAGATCAGCCCGGCCGCCACGACGAGCACGGCTCCCAGTCCACCGATCACGGCGAGGCGCTTCTGTTTGCGGGTCATCTGGCCACCAGTCCATTGTCTGCTGCGAGCACGTCGAGTTCGGTGCGCACCGCCGGGTCCGGATAGGCGGCGCGCGCCTGTTCATAGGCGGTCTGGGCCAGTTCGGTTTGACCCAGGACAAGCCGGGAGCGCACGAGGCGCGTCCATTCTTCCACGGTCCCGCCGCTCGACGCCATCCTTTCGGCGAGGCCGTCGACCATCGCCTCGATCGAGAGCGGCTGGGTGCCGTCGGCCCCCGCCGTCGCGACGGCGAGGCCCTCCTCGGCGGCCGGCAGCCAGGTCTCGCCGCCCCGGCTGAGGCCGATCAGTTCTTCCCAGGCGGCCTTGGCGGCCTCGAAGTCGCCGATCCGGGTGAGTTCCCCGGCCACGTAGTAGCGCGAGCGGATATGGGCGGGGTCGCGGGCCGCGGCGCTTCTAAACAGCTCCATCGGCTCGCCGGCCGCCACTCCGGCGCCCGCCAGCATCAGCGCCTCGCCGAGATCTGTCTCGCGTTCGGCGGTCGGCCCGTCGATCCGAATCACCTGCCGCAGCGCTTCGGCGGCATCGGCGAAGCGGCCCAGCTGCATGTAGGCCGGCGCCACGACGATCCAGCCCTGCAATTCGTCCGGCGCCTCGCTCAGCCGCGCCTCGATGCGCGCCACCGCCTGTTCCAGCGTCAGACCCGGCGCCGGTGTGTCGGTGCGGGTGGCGAGCGGCTGCGACGGCAGTCCGGGGGTACCGAGCGCGGCATAGACCGTCAGCGACAGCCCCGCCGTCGCCACCACGGCCAGCCCCATGACGAGCTTCCGGCCGCGCCCGTCGAAATCCTGCCGGCTGCGGGCCGCCGCCTTGGCGCGCAGCACTTCGCGGGCCAGCTCGCCCCGGGCGGCCTCCGCTTCCGCGGCGCCCAGCCGACCCTGCGCCGCATCGGTATCGATCTCGCGCAGCTGCAGGCGAAAGTGGGCGAACTCCGGCCCTTCCTCGGCGATGGCGCCCGCGTTGACCCTGCGGCCCGCGCCCGCATAATAGAGCGCAGCGCAGGCAACCGCCGTAAGCAGCAGAACGAGCGACCAGAAGACCATGCGAACGAAACTATCTCGCGAGAACGGGCGGGTGAACGCTCGATCTATAGATAGTTTCGGGCAGAAGTTGCATTGTCTCAAATCAAAGTTTGGGGGGCGCATTGCCGCAGCCCGATCGGCGGCGGGGTGACGTGACCAGCAGCGAACGGACGGAATTCGACTTCGCCATCGTCGGCGACGGGACCCTGCCCGGCCTCGTGGCTGCCTGCCTCGCGGCGGATGCGGGCAAGCGCGTGTGCGTCGTCGCCCAGCCCTGGTCGCCCTTTGCGCTCGAGCGCCGCATCGATCTGTCGGTCGACCTCGTGACCCGTCCCGAGACGCTGATCCTGTTGCGCCGGCTCACGGCGGAGACGCTGCAGCGGGTGGCGGGCCTCGGCAAGGGGCTGGTCGAGCGCGTGGATCCGCTGCTTCATGCCGAAACCCCCGCCAGCATCGCCGCGCTCGGGCATTTCCGCCATCAGGCCGAGCTGCTCGGCCATGCCATCGAAGTGGTCAGCGATCGCAGTCTCGCCGAGGGCGCCGTCTGGCGCATCCGGGCGGCCAACCTGCTCTCCCCCAGCCGCTTTCCCGCCGCGCTCGAACAGCATCTCGACGGCCTCGGCGTCGTCCGCCTCGACAGCCGGCAGGTGACGGTCAGCGTCCGGCGCGACGGCGTGGCCGAGCTGGCGACCCCGACGGGCAATTACGAGGCCGGCCAGGCAGTGTTCGCCGAGGACTCCGCCATCGCGCAGCACCTCAGCGCCGCACAGCGCGATCGCAGCCTCCGCGAACTGCCCATGACCGCAATTCTCGCCGAGCCCAGCCGTCCGCTCGCTGCGGGCGTGCAGATCTTCTTCGACCGTGGCCTCGTGCTCCGCCAGGAGGCGCGCAGCCATATCGCGGCGCTGATCGCCGGCACGCCGCAGGATGCCGAGGCCCGACTGGCGGCGTCGGTCACACCCTCGCTGCCGCTGCGCCGCGCCGGCGCAATGCGTTTTGCGACCTTCGTCACCGCCGATGGCGGGCCGATGCTCGCCCCGACCCGCGCCGTCAAGGCGCTGCATCTCGCCGGTTTCGGGTTGGCCGGCACCTTCCTTGCCCCTGCGATCGCCCGTCAGCTGGCAGGCCGAGCCGAGGGCGAGGAGGCCGCGTGGTTCGCCGTCCGGGGCGCGACGCGCGGCAATCAGCGGCAACTGGTCGCCGAGTACCAGCCCGTCCCGGCCGAGGAGGTGGCATGAGCGCCCGCCTCCCCGCCGACGCGCCGCACGGCTTTGGCGGCAGCGTCATCGACCGCACCCGCAAGCTGCGCTTTCGCCTCAACGGCGTTCCGGTCGAGGGCTTTGCCGGCGACAGCATCCTGTCCGCCACCCTCGCCGCCGGGATCGATTGCGCCGGCCGGCATGGCGAGTTTCCGCTCGCCCTCGACGAGCGGTCCGCGCCGCTGATCGTGCCGCGGGACCGGCAGGATGCGGCCGACGCCGCCCTGCCGATGGACCGCACCCCCGCTCATGACGGCGCGGATTACCTCACGCTCGGCGCCCACCACACGCCGATCGCCGCCTCCGGTCTCCTCGGTGCGATGCGGCGGCGTCTGGTCGGCCCGATCCGTACGCTCGGCCACCGCTTCGGCGACACCACCATCCAGGCCATGCCCTGGCGCAGCCGCGCCGCCGAGCAGACGATGAGCGCCGACTTCGCCATTGTCGGCGGCGGACTGGCGGGACTCGCCGCAGCCGCGGCCGCCGCAGCCTCCGGCAGCACCGTCGTCCTCGTCGAGCGGGCGCCGCTGCTCGGCGGGTCGGCCACCTTCTTTGGCGCCGTCGAGGACGAAGCCGCGCCCGCCGACAACATCGCGGCGCTGGTCGCCGAAATCGGTGCCAGCCCGCGCGTCACCGTCCTGCGCGATAGCGACGTTTTCGCCCTCGCCGGCACCAGCCTGCGCGTCCACCAAGTGGAGCGCCGCGACGGTCGCCCGAAGGGCCGCGTCGTCGAGATCGTGGCGCAGCACGTGATCCTCGCCACCGGTGCGTTTGAGCGGCTGCCGCTGTTTGCGGGCAACCGCACCCCCGGGGTCGTCGGCGCACTGGCTGCCCATGAGCGGGCGACGCGCTTCGGCATCTGGCAGGGCCGTCACATGCTGCTCGCCACGCCCAGCAGCCCGGCCTATCGCCTTGCGCAGCAGGCCAACGATGCCGGCATCGCCGTCGAACGCATCGTCGACACCCGCATCGCGCCGCACTCGCGTTTCGTCGATTTCGCCAAGGCCGTCGGCATCACCCTCGGTTCCGGCCTGATCCCGAGCTATGTCGCGCCGCTGCGGCGTCAGCAGCACCGGCTCGAAATCGGCTTCGTTCTTGGCATCGAGCACGGCAAGCGGGACGAGCAGCGCTTTGAGACCGACCTGCTGGTGGCAGCCGGCGGCTGGCAGCCCGCCATCGGGCTGTGGCTCAGCGCCGGTGGCGGCATGCGCTGGGACGACGACCGGCATGCTCTGCTTCCCGAGGGGCCGCTCGGCGCCATCCGCATCGTCGGAGCCGCTGCGGGCCTCGTCTCACAGACCGGCGCCATGACGAGCGGCCGCGCCGCCGTCCTCGAGGCGCTCGGCAAACCCGCGCCCGCTGTCGTCGACCGGGTGATCGAAACCGTGTTCGAGACCCCCGATGCACCGACGCCGCTTGCCCCGGCGCGCGAGGGCGCTGCCGGCGCGGCCTATCTCGATCGCGGCATCACCCTCGTCACGCGGCGGGTCACCAGCCGGGGTCAGGACGGCATGTCCGACCTCGCACGGCGGCCGGTGGCGCTTGGCATCGGCGATGTGGCGGCGGCAGTGGCGCTGGGCGCGATCTCGCCCGGCGATGCCGGACGTGTCGCGGCCGAGCGCGGGCTAGCGGCGGGCGAGATCACCGGCTCGGACTGGCGCCTGCCGGCCGCCCCGCCCGACACGGCCGGAATCCCGCCGCTGCCGCCCTATCTGGTCGGCCGTTTCGGCGCGCGGCCGCAGCTCTGCGTGCTCGGGGTCGGCGGGGGCCGCTTCTTCGCGCCGGGCAGCCTCGTCTTTGCGTCCTCCGACACCGCCGATCCCATGCGGGCGCGCGGCGTGGTCTACGCACCGGCACCAGGCGGCAAGAGCGGCGGCCTCGCCGTACTGGGCGAGGTGCCGGCCGGGGCCGACGCCGTGCTCTATGTGCGCGACGGCGGCGTGTCGGTACAGGTTACGGTGCTGGAGCGGCTCAAGCCGCGCTGATCGGGCTCAGCCCACCCGCCGCTCGGCACTGTCGCGGGCCCGGCGCAGGATATCGGCATATTCGGCGTTGAAGCGCAGCTCCGCCATCTTGATCGCCGCATCCAGCCGCGCCGCGATGACGCGGTCGGACGGGTTCTGCCGGAAATTGTCGAGATTGCGCTGCACATGCACCTCGAGCGCCTGCCCCACCTGCTGCCAGGTCTGGTCGAACACCGCATTCACCGCCAGCGAATCGCGGCAGTCGCGCACGGTCGAGAGCACGTAGCAGCCGTTCAGCGCCGCCAGCACGAGGTCGCCGTCGATGCGGTCGATCCCCTGCGGCCGCCGCAGCGCCTGGTTGATGTCGGCCATCACATTGCGCAGCCGCGGCTCGATCTGCTCGGAAATGGTCTTGGTCAGCCCCGCGGCAATGGTGGCCCAGCGGCTGAAGCGCCCGAGTTCGACGAAGCTCATCACGCCGCGCATCAACCGGTGGAAGCGCTCGATGGCGCGGCAGATGCCGTCGACGTCGGAGAAGGCGCCCTGCTGGTAGAGCGCCGGAATCTGGGCCTGCGCGTGCGAGAAGATCGCCTCGATCAGCGGCGCGAAACCGTCGCGGGTCAGGGCCTGCTCGGTGGCATTGCCGCTGGTCCGGATCGCCGCCGACACCATGCGCGCGGGGTTCGAAACCTGCCCCATCGCGGCCTGGAACAGCAGCGCGCAGATGCTGCGATCGCTCAGCGGCATCGACTGCAGCGCGAGGGCGAGGCCGGCCTCGTCGTGAATGGCATTGGCGGCGCGGCCGAAACTTTCGGCCTTGTCGAGCAGGTGCCGGCACTTCAGCGCGTTGAGCACAAGCGGCAGCCGGGCATGCGCCTGTTCGCCGCCCAGTTGCACCGCCAGCCGCCGCGCGCTTTCGCGATCGTCATCGGCATTGCCGGCGGTGGTCCGCGCCCGCAGCAGGGCCTCGGACAGCACGGCGTCGAGCTGGGCCCGGGCGGCCGCGACATCCTCGGTCGGCGTGGCATCGATGAGATCGGGCGCGACGTCGCGCGCCATCCAGATCCAGATCGCCTCGGCATGCGGTTCGGCAATGGCGCCGTCGAATTCGAAGGCTGTCGGCCCCGGCACCATCACCGCGTCGATCAGGCCGTGGAACGGGCGCGCGAATTCCGGCACGCCACGCAAATGGCCGCTACGAGACCTGCTACGGTTCGAAATGTGCTCGGACATGTCCTGCCAGGGCGAAGAAAGCCACGCTTTCCCTGACCCTAGCGCCGGGTGGTAAAGAAGACGTTGTGCCGCACCCCCGGCGGCAGCAAATCAGCCGGAGACGCTCCAGTCGCCATTGACGTCCTTGCACGCGGTGCCCTTGCGGGCGAAGGGCGTGCCGCCCACCGTCACGGTGTGGGTGAAGTCGCGGCAGTCGATGTTGTTGACCCGCACATAGGGCCCGACGGTCACCTGTCCCGACGCGCCGCGGTCGCCGCTCCAGGAGCGTGGGGCGCCCGGCCGGCCGAAGGTCAGCGCGTTGAACTGGGCGCTGGCCGCTTCGGCGCGTTCCTTCTCGCTCAGCCGGCTGATGATGCTGGAATCGATATAGGCGGAGACGTCCGTCATCGCCGTCTCGGCGGTCTGCACGCGCTGCACCGGGGCAACGCTGACCGGCGTCAGCGTCGGTTGCGGCAGCGTCGTCGTCGGCGGCTGCATCACGCTGGCATTCTGCTGCAGGTTCTGAGACGGCCCGAAGCTGCAGCCAGCAAGAAAGAGCGTGGCGACGAGCGGAATAGCACGGACGGTCTGCAGCATCTGTTCCCCGAGATCTGGCGCGAACGCCGTTATTCCTTGCGCAATGAGGCGAAAGTACGGAGCCCGACCTTCGCCGCCGGCAGGCGCAGCTCGGCGAGCACCCCGCCCAGCACGGAGCGCTTCAATTGCAGCGAGCCGCCATAGACGTCAACCAGCTCCTTGACGATATCCAGTCCGAGCCCGGAGCCCGGCGTCTTCTCGTCGAGCCGCACGCCGCGCCGCAGCACCTTCTTGGCCTCCTCTTCGCTGAGGCCGGGACCGTCGTCCTCGATCTTGATCAGCAGGTTGGAGGCGGTGCCGGCCCGCTCGGCCAGGAGGGCCACACCGACCGAGGACTTCGCCCATTTGCAGGCATTGTCGAGCAGATTGCCCGCCATCTCCTCGAGGTCGCCCTCGTCGCCCCGGAACCAGGGCAGCGAGGCGTCCGGGCGCAGCATGGCGATCGTCACCCGCGGGTTGAGCTTCTGCATCACGCGGGTCAGCCGCAACATCACATGTGTGGCATCGGCCTTCTTGCCGACGGTCGAGGACCGCGCGGCGATCCGCGCCCGGTCGAGATAGGTGGTGACCAGTTGCGTCATCTTCTCGGTTTCCGAGGAGACGACCCGCGCCAGCGGCGCATTCGGGTCGGCGGCGGCTTCATTGCGCAGCACGGCGAGCGGGGTCTTCAGCCCATGCGCCAGATTGCCGACCTGGTTGCGGGCGCGCTCGATGATCTGGGTGTTGGAGCGCAGCAGCTCGTTGATTTCGTCCGAGAGCGGCGCGAGTTCCACCGGATAGGCGCCGGTGAGCGCCGTCGCCTCGCCTTCGCGCACCCGCTCCACTTCGCCGCGCAAGCGCTGCACCGGCCTGAGCGCAATGCGCGCGACGATGGTGGACATCACCGCCAGCATGATCGCCACCGCGCCCAGCACGATCAGCGTCTGGCCGCGAAACTCGTCGACCAGTTGCAGGATTTCGTCCAGCGAGCCGGTGACGATCACATGCAGCGGAATGTCGTTCACCGTCACCAGCCGCTCGATGGCACGGATCTTGGTATCGAACGGATCGGTGACCACCGCCGTCTTGGCATTGCTGGCATCGAACGCGCCCGGTAACGGCTCCAGCACCATGCCGACATAGGAATCCGAGAAGTTCATCAGCTGGCCATCGTCGTCGCGCAGCAGCCAGTACCAGCCGGAGCCCGTCCGGTCGAAGCGCGGATCGGCGGCGCGGATGCCCTCGCTCTTGATGTTGTCGCTCAGGAGCGCGAGATCGGTCAGCGTCTCGGCGTGAAAATTCAGCGTTTCCTGCAGGCTGGTGTCGAGCGCGCGCGAATAGAGCTCGGTCAACAGGAAGGCCGTCGCGACCAGCGCGACGATCAGCCAGCCCGCCGAGAGCAGGAACAGCGACACCGCGATCGAGCCGCGGCCGCGGGTCGCCTCACCGCCGAGAAAGCGCGGCAGGCGGCGGCGGAACTCGGCGATATGTTCCCTGAGGCGCGCCCACATCGCGGCGGCCTCAGTCGTCGGCGATCTGGTAGCCGAGGCCGCGCACGGTCTGGATGCAGTCCTCCGGCAGCTTCTTGCGCAGCCGGCCGACAAACACCTCGATGGTGTTGCTGTCGCGGTCGAAATCCTGGTCGTAGAGATGCTCGGTCAGCTCGGTGCGCGAAATCACCTTGCCCTTGTGGTGCATCAGATAGCTCAGCAGCCGCAATTCGTGGCTGGTGAGCTTCACGGCATGGCCGTCGACGGTGACCTTGCCCGCCTTGACGTCGAGCCGCACCGGGCCGGCGGTGATCTCGTTGCTGGCCTGTCCGGCGGCGCGGCGCACCAGCGCCCGCACCCGGGCCAGCACTTCCTCCATATGGAAGGGCTTGGCGACATAGTCGTCGGCGCCGGCGTCGATCCCCTGCACCTTGTCGCTCCAGCGGTCGCGCGCGGTCAGCAGCAGCACCGGCATCTTGCGTCCGGCGCGGCGCCACTCCTCGAGCACGGAGAGCCCGTCCATCTGCGGCAGGCCGATATCCAGCACCACGGCGTCATAGGGTTCGGTGTCGCCGAGGAAGTGACCTTCCTCGCCATCCATGGCCACGTCGACCACATAGCCCGCCTCCGTCAGCGCGTCGCGCAGCTGACGGTTCAGATTGCTGTCGTCCTCAACGACGAGAATGCGCATCGGAAATCCCTCATGGCGCCCGCCGACGCCCCCCAAGGCGCCCCTGCCGGCACGACGCCGGGCGGACTAATATTACGCCCGTGTCTAGTCGGCCGGCAAGGTCACCGCTCGGCTCTCGCCATAGGCGTCCATCACGTTGACCCGCCACTGCCACCGCCCGTCGATCAGGCAGACATCGGCGCCGGAGCTGATGATCTTGCCGTCGACACCGGCCGCCGCCATGGCAGCCGAAAGCTGCTGCAACTCGCCGGAGTCGATGCGCTGCTGGATGTCCCGGCGCCCCAGGCACTCCTGGGCCGCAGCCGGCGCAACCGCGCCGACTGCCAGAGACAGTGCCAGCACTGCCCCGGCCATCCATTTGGTGATCATCTTGTCCATGCTGGCCTGTATGATGCGTGTCGGCTGAATATCAGATGAACGGCCGACCGCCCGCAACCCTAGCCCTTCATCCCCTTGCGCAGGAACAGGATGGCGAGGCCTTCCAGCAACAGCTGGCCGGCACCATGGCCGTTGAAGCTCGGCAGGTCCACGCCCAGCAGTTGCGCCAGCGCCGCGAGCACCATCGCGGCCGCCACGATATAGGTCTTGAAGCCGTCGAGCAGGGCAAAACTCATGAGCAGTCTCCTCAGTTGCAGGGTGAACAGGGTGAGCCGCCAGTCCTGATGCCGGCGGCGGAAGCGCGCGGCGAAGGCCGCAAGCAGGGTGTCACGCATCGAAAGATCCTCCGGCCCCCACACCCGCGCCGTAGCGCGGGCCGAAGGCGGCGACGGTGAATGCGAAGGCCGGCGCGGGTCCGCCGAAGTCCGCCAGTTGCGCGGACAGCGGGTAGAGCGCCGTGCCCGTGACGCTCTCGATCGTGCGGATGGTTGCCCCGCCGACGACGATCGCGATCCGGTGCAGCGGCGGGCTCACATCCTCCGGCACCTCGTATTCCGCCCAGTTGCCGGCATCGGCACGGCTGCGACGGATAAAGGCGAAGGCGATATCGCCATCCGCCAGCCTCCGGGCGCTCAGATGCACCGGCCGCAGCGGCTGCAGTGGGGCGAGGTCGAGCGGCACCTCCAGCGCCGTCCCGGTCGCATCGGTCCGCCCGGCATAGGCGATCAGCCCCTGCGTCGCCCCCACCCAGCCCGGATCGACCGACAGCAGCACGGCCGCATCGTCGATCAGCATCACGTTCTGCCCCGCCGTTGTCGGCCCCATCGCGGGGTCGGTGCCCTCCAGACCGCGCAGCAGCGGCCCCAGCCGATAGCGCCGCGGGCTGATCAGCTGCGCGTCGAGAAACCCCAGCACCTCGCAGCCGCCCGCATCGGTGGTCACCGCCAGTCGGTTGCCACCGGCCAGCACCGCCTGCTCCGGCAGGCCGGCGAGATGGCCACCATGCAGTTCCACCTCCAGCTGCTGCCGGTCCCAGCGCCCCACCGGCCCCGGCGCGAGCGGCGTCAGCAGCGTCCCGATGGCCGCCGGGCTCTCGAGCCGGGCGAGCCGAGACCCAGTCGCGGCGTGCCGGATATCGACGGTCCCCGGCCAGGGGCGAGCGAAGGCGCCGAGCAGCAGGCGCGACCGCATCGGCTCCGCCACCGTCCCCGGCAGATGCGCCGAGAACAGCAGCGGCAGGGCCGGCGCGATGGGCGTGGCATGCCGGCGGCCGGTCCCCTCGGCATGGGGCTGCAGCTGTTGCGTAACCTTTGGCGGCAAGGCCCGCGCCGTCACCCGCCGGGCGAGTCCGTCACGGATTTCGACGATCTCGAAAGGTCCGTCCGGCTCCCCTTCGAGCTCGATGCAGTCGCCCGGCTCCAGCCGCGCCAGCGCCGGCGGCAGCACCAGCTCCAGCGTGTCGCGGCGCGCGGCCTCGCGCAGCAACGCGCCCTCGGCCATCTGCCGCGCGGCCGCCGCATCGAGCACGAGGCCGCTGTCGCGCCCGGCGAGCGCCGCCCCCTCCGGCCGCACCGCCAGCGCGCTCGCTGCCAGATAATCGCGGTCCCGGTCGAGATAGCCGAGCGCCAGCCGGGCCGGCAGTTCGCCAGGATCCGGGCGGCGGCGGGTGACGATCGCCCCATCCGCCGCCACCGGGTCGGCGACAGGCGTCACCGTCCGCCGCTGCGCCGCCACCAATTCCAGCCCGTCCGCGCTCGCCCGGAGCGTCAGCCCGGTGCCCTCCAGCACCCCCTCCAGCGCGGCACGGGCGCTGCCGACCCCCTCGAGCAGCAGACCGTGCAGCAGCGGCGGCGCAACGATCTCGCTCATGATGGACACGCCGTGATCCGCCGCCACCGCGCTCACCAGTTCGTCCGCCGCCAGCGCCCCCAGCCGGCCGGTCAGCCAGTGGCCCGCACCATGGTTCGGCGCATCGGCCCAGCTCGCCCGGTCGGCCGGAAAGGCCGGCCAGGGCCGCGCGTCCCACGCCCAGAGCGACACGCGCTCGACCATCGGGTCCGCTGCCCAGTGCCGCAGTTGCGCCCTCAGGAACTGCCGCTGCATCAGCCCGTCCGGTGCACCGGAGGAGAAATACGGCCGCCCGCTCTCGGCGCTCTTCGGATCCGGGAACAGATTGGGCTGGTTCGCGCCCTTGTCGACCGCCGCGCAACCCAATTCGGTGAACCAGACCGGCTTCATTCCCGGCACCCAGGCCGTCGGGCTCGCCTGCCGCACGCCGCCGATCCGCTCGTGATGGGCGTGGTTCCACCAGCCGGCGACGTCCTTGATCCGCCACACCCACGGCTCGCCATGAGCGAGGTCGGGGATCGGCGTCCTCAGCCCCGCCAGCCGGTCGGCCGCGCTTTGATAGTACCAGTCATACCCCTCCCCGCCGGCGACGTTGGCCGTGAGGTAGTCGAGCGCATGCGGCCCGTCCCAGGCGGCGAAGTCCGGGTGGTCCTCGCCCTCCCGCCAGTCGCTGCCGGGGAAATAGGCGTCGACCCCCACCGCCGCGATATCCGGGCTCGCCCAGAGCGGGTCGAGATGGAAGTACTTGTCGCCCGGCGCTTCGGCGGGCTGGTGCCCGTGATACTCGCTCCAGTCGGCCGCATAGGTCAGCGCGACGTCCGGAGCGAGAGCCTTGGCCTCCGCCGCCAGCGCGACCAGCGCCTCGACCATCGGGAAGCCGCTCGCGCCCCGCAGCGGCGTCAGCCCCACCAGTTCCGAGGCGATCACCAGCGATTCCGCCCCCGCCTCGGCAGCCAGCGCCGCATAGTGGCGCACCATGCGCCGCAGTCCCCAGCCCGCCGCACTGCCGATAAAGGCGGCGATCTGCGCATCGAGCGCCGCCGTGCCCTCGGGCGAGCCGGGCGCACCGGCCGGCGGATCGCAGCCGATCCGCCCGCGCCAGGGGTAAGCCGGCTGGCCGAGCACATTCTCCGCCGGAATATCCATCAGGATCATCGGGTAGAGCGTTACCGCCAGCCCGCGCGCCGTAAGATCGGCGATCGCCGCACGCACCGCCGCATCCGATGGTGTGCCGCCATAGGCGGGGCCGCCGGCATGCGTCGTCACCACCCCCGCCGTCGCCCGCGTCAGCCCAGCGACGCTCCAGCTCGTCCCGCGCACGCTGCGGCTCGCCGCCTCGACCTTGGGCCGCAGCTGGCACGCACCGCAGCGCAGATCGTCGCCGAACCAGGCCACCACCAGCGACACATGCTCGAGATTGGGGCAGAGCGCCTGCAGTTCGTCGAGCGACAGCGTCCAGTCCGACAGCTCGGCCGACTGGTGCAGATTCTCGCCCGCCGTCGCACCTGGCCCGAGCAGCCGCACCCGCGGCACCGGATCGTAGCCGAACTCGGTCGCGCCGGGGATGATTGCCACGGAGCGGATCAGCGGCTCGAGCTCGCCCACCACGCGGCAGAGCTCCACCGTGATGTTGGGGATGCGGTTGCCGAACGGGGACAGCGGCAGCCGCTCGAACACCAGATAGCTCAGCCCGCGATAGGCCGGCGCCGCGCCCGCCCCCTGCCGCGCCTCGATCAGCGGATCGACGGCCTGCGTCTCGCTGCCGGAGTAGAACCGCACGAGCAGCGATTCCGTCTCGAGCAATTGCCCGTCGGCCCAGATCCGGCCCAGCCGCTGCACCTCGCCGGCGCAGAGCCCGAGCGCGAAGCTCGCCAGCACCTCGCGCGGCGCCGCGCCCGCCCCGCCACCCAAGCCGCCGCCCTTGGCCCCGGCGCTTTCCGCCTCGACCTCTTCGAGTTCGGTCGCCCAGATGATGTTGCCCGCCACCCGGCCCCAGCCATAAAGGCGCGGGATCGCCGCGCCTTCGCTGGAGCCGGTGAGCCGGATGTCGCGGCCCGGCGTGATCTCCGGGCGTTCGCCGAACAACGCCCCGTCGATCGCGCTGCCGGCCAGGGCGCCCAGCGCCCGCCCGATGGTCGCGCCCACCGGCCCGGCCAGCGCCCCACCCACGAACTGCCCCGCCACCGAAAGCGCCAGCGTCGCCATGCCTGCTCCGAATAGGTAAATGATTGGAAACACTTGTGCGCTGCGGCACCGTTGCCTACGGCACCGGAAGGAGTCGGACCGCCTTCTCCCCTTGAAGGACTTCGAGCCGGTCGCGCAGCGATCATTCGCTCCGGTGGAGCGAGTGAAGGTGAAAAAGGTGCCCGAAGGGCGGATGAGGGGTGGTTCGGCAAGCGTACGAAGACCGGTCGAACCACGAGGGCCGTGCCCGCCACACCACCACGACACCCGCTACCCCACCGGGAACCGGAAGCTCGCCGTCACCCGCCGCTGCCAGCCCGCGGTGAGGTTGCCCTCGACCACGCCAAGCCCCTCCTGCGCATGCACGAACCGGTTCCCCGGCAGCGCGATGCCGCAATGGCGCGGCAGCGGGCCCGGTCCGATGCGGAACAGCAGCACCGCCCCGGGAGCAATGGGCGCGGGCTCCAGCATCCGGTCAGCCAGCGCCAGCAGCACCGCCGCCTCCGCCGCATCGCGACCATCGGCGCGATAGGGCGGCAGCGGGGCCGGCTCCGTCCCCGTCAACTCGCGCCACACGCCGCGCAGCAGCCCGATGCAATCGCAGCCCAGACCGCGTTCGGCGGCGCGATGCCGGTAGGGCGTCCCCACCCACTCCCGGGCGGCGGCGACCACCGCCTCCGGCGTCATTCGACCAGCGCCCGGCCATCGAGCCGTGCCCCCGGCGTCGGATAGCGCAGCACGAAATCGGTGCCCGGCACATGCGGGAAGCCGCGAAAGTTCGCTCCGTTCTCGAACCGCGCGCGGCAGGTCGCGAAGCGCCGGTCGCAGCCGGCGGTGATGATCAGCGCATCGCCCGCCGCCACCCAGTCGCCCACCGGGGCGGCAAAGCCCATGATGTCGGTCCCGCCCTCGCGCTCGCTCGTCAGCACCCGCTCGACCAGCCCGGTCCGCTTGCCGCTATGCCAGCGCGCAATCCCGGCCGCGAACCAGCCTGCGGCGAAGCTCCCCGTTCCGGTTACGGCAAGACGGAAGCGGTCGCGCGCCCCCAGCACCACCGCCTCGGCGCGATAGGTCGGCGCCGCAAGGTCGACACCACAGCGCGCATCCCCCAGTTCGGCATCGCACAGCGCCTGGTAGAGCCGGCCATGCGCGACGTTCAGCGCCGCCTGCGCCGAGCGCAGCTCGGCGCGGAACAGTCCGTCCTCGCGCAGCACTTCGCCGATCTGCGCCACGAGCACCGTGAAGCGCCGCGACGGCTCCCGCCAGTCGACGCGAAACACCGTCACCTCGGCGCCGTCGTAGCGCCCCAGCTGCAGATCGTCGGCAGCGATCGCCTCGGAACTGAGGATGCCCAGCACCTCCGCCGTGTCGATCGCCGCGCCCAGCCGCGCCGGGCGCTCGGTGCCGTCGAGCCCATGCGCCGGCACATAGTCCAGCCCGCCAAAGGCGAGCCGCTCGTCATGGTCGGTGAAGCCAAGCACCACCCCGTCCTTGCGCGCGATGCGCCAGCAGGTGGCAAAGCGCGTCGCGCCGCTCGCGAGCGCGGCCTCCACCTCGGGTGGCAGCGTCCTCATTCGCGCACCTCGATCAGCGGGATCGCCGGCACTTCGGCGGCATCGAAGCTGGTCAGTTCCACCTCCAGCCGGTCGGTATCGAACCGCACCGGCACATCGAACAGGAACCCGGCCGTCACGCTCGCGCCCGCGGCCGGCGGCGTCGCCAGCGTCACCTCCCCCGTCAGCGGGTCGAGCGTGAAGGCGATGATTTCCGCGCCAGCGACCGCCACCCGCACCGTGTCTGGTACGGGCTTGGTGATCGGCCTCAGATAGGGGTCAAAATCCGCCCCGTAACGCTTTGTTAAGGTGAATGAAACCTTAACGCCGTCCCCGATGCCGATCTCCTGGTCCAGCGGGCCCGGCGCCGCTCCGGCACTGGATGAGAAATCCAGCCCATCCCGCCACAGGAAGCTGTGAAAGCGGCCCCGTCTTTCCTCGAAGAAGGCAAGCACCTGCTGCATGTCCGCCCGCGACTTCACGCCATAGGCGGCATTGTAGCGCCGCCGCGCGTGCCGCCACCGGCTGTTGCGCTCCTCCCGCCCAGAGGCGAGCGTCACGATATCGGTCGCCCGCTCCGGCCCACCCCGCGCCCTCAGCGCAATATCGAGCGGAAACCGCACCGCATGAAACGCCATGGCTCTCTCCTCAACGTCCCGGAAGTCCGCAGTCGGCGGATCCTCCCCCGTGTCCACGGGGGAGGGGGACCACGCGCAGCGTGGTGGAGGGGGCGCCGCCCCGCCCCTCAGCTCGCCCGCGTACCCCGCTTCACGGCCCTGAGCAGCATCGCGCTCAGTTCCGCCTCGCTCGCCGCAAAGCTCCGCGCATCGGTCGCCGTCACGTTGAACGTCACGTTCACCGTGCCGCCGCCACCTCCACCTGCGACACCCAGCCGGCCGTCCGGCCCGCGGGCCAGCGGCAGGATCGCCTCGGCCCCTGCCTCCCCGGCGAGCCCGAGCCCCTGCCCCAGCGGAAAATAGGTCGGGCTCGCCAGCACCCCGCCCTTGGCAAACGGGGTCACCGCCGGATTGGTGGCCCGGAACAGGCTCTCCACCGCCCCCGACACCAGTCCGCCGAGCGGGGCCAGCGCCGCTTTCAGCGTCATATCGGCGAGGCTGCGGGCGACCTCCTGCAGCACGCTGCGCAGTCCCCGCCCTTCCAGCACCGCCCCGCGCAGGGCCCGGCTCAGCGCCTGCCCCACCCCGTCGGCGAGCGTGCCGATGCGCGCAAGTTCCGCGCTCACCGATTGCAGTTCGTCGTCGAAACCCGCCATCGTCCTCACCGCCCCTGCTGATCGGGAAAGGCCGCCATCAGCGCCTCGAGTTCCCGCCGCGCCGGGGCGCCGGGTCGGGTTGCGCCGAGCCCTGCCGCGGCCGCCGCCAGTTCGCGCGGGGTCAGGCCCCAGAATGCCCTCGAGCTCAGCCGCAGCACCCCGAAGCCGAGCCGCATCGCCTGCTCCCAGGGAAAGGGCTTCATTGCGTCTCTCCGAAGGTCGCGCGCAGCAGCCGCAGCGCGATGTCGGCCGCGCCCTTCAACCCGCCCTCGATCTGCATGCGGGCGAGGTCGTCGTCGCTGATGGCGTTGCCGCCCCCGCGCAGGCCCGCGCCGATGATGGCGGTCAGGTCGCGCGCCGAGAGCCGGCCGGCCGCGAAACGCTCGCCCAAACCCACCAGATCGCCGCTGCCTAGCCGCGCCTCCAGCTCCGCCAGCGCCCCCAGCGTCAGGCACAGCACCCGCGGCTCGCCATCGATTGTCGCGGCAATCTCGCCGCGATGCGCGTTCACCATGTCACGCCTCCGCAAAGCTCAGGGCCCCGGCGCTTTCCAGCGCCATTTCGAACGTCACCTCCCCCGCGTGGTCACCGGAGAATTCCAGCGCCACGATCTGGAACGGGCCCTCCACCGTGCCGAAATCCGGCAGCACCAGCTGCCAGTCGCGGAGGCCCCCGGCAAAGAACAGCGCCCGGATCGCAGCATCCGAGGCCTGGTCCTTGAAGATGCCGGATCCCGTCACGGCCGCCCGCCTTATCCCGCCGCCCGCCAGCAATTCGCGCCAGCGCCCGGCACTCTCGGCGTCGGTCACGTCGACCGGCGCGGCGTTGAAGGCGAGGCTGCGCGTGCGCAGGCCCGCCACGGTGATGAAGCTGCCCGTCCCGCTCTCGTCGAGCTTGAGCAGCATGTCCTTGCCGGCCTGCGCCGCCATCAGTCGGTCTCCCCGTCAGGTTCGGTGAAAAACACCAGCGTCACGGCGGCGCGGGCCCGGCCCGTCTCGCCATCGACGGCGGTCTCGGTGCGTTCATGCCGCACCAGCGTGATGCGCAGCCCTTCCGCGACCGTCAGCGTCAGCGCCACTGCGACGACGCGCGTCGCGATCTCCAGCGCCGCGCGTCGGCTGGGGCGGTCCGCCCAGCCATGCAGCGCCAGCCGGTGCTCCAGCCCCGGCGTCAGATCGCCGTCGCGCGGCACCGCGTCATGCCTGACGATCGCCAGATAGGGCGGGCGTGTCGCGACGGGCGGCGCGTCGTGCACCGCCATGCCGACCAGCCCCACCAGAGCCAGGTCGGCCTGCAACGCCGTCACCAGCGCGGTCTGCAGCGCTATCATCGCCGCGCTCATCCGACGAACTCCCGTTCGATGCAGCGGCAGGCGAGCCAGGCGCGCCGGCCGTCGGGATCCTCCCGGCCCAGCACTTCCAGCCGACGGCCGCGATAGGTCAGCCGGTCGCCGGGCGCGATGTCGCTGCGATAGCGCAGCACCACGCTGTGGCTCGCTTCGCTGCCGCTGCCGTCGCCGAAGCGGGTCTGCCGCAACCCGAGCGCCCGCACCCGCGCCCAGAGCGTCGCCATCGGCATGAAGTCCTGTACCGTGCCGGCGCCGGGTTCGGCCGTCTCGACGCGCCGGGCCCATTGCACGCGGTCGGTCAGCGCGCCGATGCTGGGTGCCGCGCTCACAGTCGCACCTGCCGATAGGCAGCGAGGGCGCGGTCGAGGCCGGGCGGCACCACCGCGCCCGCCGCGCTGCCCACCACGGCATCGCGATGCTCGAACCAGTAGCCGACCAGCACCAGCACGGCGTGCCTGAGATCGGCCGGCACGTTCGCCGCATCGCCATGGCCGGCGACATAGTCGATCTCGATGCCGAGACGGGGCCTGAGCTCCGGCATTCCCGCGATCGTCTGCGGCAGTGCGAGGCAGGCCGGCACGCGCCCGGCGACCAGGCGGAACTGCGCGAGATCGAGCGCCACCGGCGCATTGTCGGCATCGAAGGCGGTGATCGCCGTCAGCGTGCGGGCCGGCGCCACCGGCAGCGTGACGCTGCGCCCGGCCGGCCAGGCATCGAGCACCAGCCGCCAGCTCTGGTCGAGAAGCGCCCGCCCGGCAACGGCCTCGACATGCAGCCGCGCCGCCGCGATCAGCGTTGCGAGCAGCCCGTCCTCATTGTCCTGATCGAGCCGCAGAAACGCCTTCGCCTCCGCAAGCGTCACCGGCTCCTCCGCGGGTCCCGCGAGAAGGTACGAAATCATGGGGGTGTCCTGGAAAAGGGAGCGAATAGCGAATGGCGAATGGCGAATTGGGTCGCCCCTGGCCGCCTTCCCTATTCGCTAATCGCTATGCGCTGTGAGCGTCAGCTCGCCGCAAACTTCAGCAGCTTGATCGCGTCGAAGTCCTGCACGCCGCCGCCCACGCGCTTGGTGGTGTAGAACAGCACATAGGGCTTGGCCGAATAGGGATCGCGCAACACGTTCACGCCCATGCGGTCGACCACCAGATAGCCGCGGCGGAAATCGCCGAAGGCAATGGGGGTCGTGCCGGTGCCGATGTCGGGCATGTCCTCGACCTCGACGAGGTCGAACCCCATCAGGGCCGCGCGGCCGCCCGCTGTCGCCGCCGGCTGCCACAGGTAATTGCCCTCGGCGTCCTTCAGCTTGCGCACCGCGCCCTGGGTGCGCCGGTTCATCACCCAGCTGGCATTCTGGCGGTAGCCGGCCTTCAGCGTGTAGACGAGGTCGATCAGGATGTCGCTGGCATCGTCCTCCGGCCAATCGCCGGCGACGCCGGTCGAGAGATAACCCAGCGTCTCCCAGGCCCAGCTCTCCTCGGCGACCTGCGTCTCGTGCAGGAAACCGCGCGGCTTGTTGCTGCCGTTGCCGGTGACGAACGCCGCCGTCTCCTGCTCAGCGAACGCCGCCTCAACCTCCTCGGCGATCCACTGGCCGACATCCACCGCCGCATCGTCGAGAAACGCCGCAGTCGCTGCGGGCATGGCGTAGAGCTCGGCGGCCGGGAAATCCAGCTGGTCGATGGTCTGCGACGCCATCTGCGTCCGGGCCGCCGTCTCGGCCACCCAGCCCACCGCCGGCCCGCTCAGCGTCACCGGCTTGCGATAGACCGTGCTCGAAATGTTGCGCACCGTGGCGATGCTGCGGATCGGCGACAGCGTCGCCAGCCGGCGCTGGATCTCGGTCTCGGTGTCCGCCGGCACGAGATAGCCGCCATCGGCGTTGGAGCCGATCGACAGCGCCTTCTCCTCGCCGCGCTTCACATAGGCCGAGAACGCGTCCTTGTACTCGTCGCCCGCCTCCGGGCGCCCGGCTTCCAGCGGCGGCCGGCTGCGCTCGAGCTGCAGGCGGTCCATCGCCGCCTTGGTGCCGTCGAGCGCGGCGTTGAGGCGGCCCAGCTTCTCCTCGGTAATGGCGTCGGTCGCGCCGCGTTTTTCGAGCTCGGCCAGCCGTCCGTCATTGGTGCGCTTGAACTCCTCGAACGCGCCCATCAGCTCGGCCAGCAGGCCCTCGGTATCGCGCGCAGCGGCGCCCGCCGCCGCCTTGCCCTCCAGCGTCGTGAAGGCGTGGCGCTCGGTCACAGGTTCGGTCATCGATGTCCCTCTATGGCTTCAGAAGCGAAATGGCCGCGCGCAGCGACCGTGCCGACGGGGCGCGCGGCCCCGCCGCGATGCGGGCGCCGGCCAGCATCGGAAACGTCACAATGGAGATCTCCCACAAATCGATCTGCCACAGCCGGCGCTGCCCGCCCCTGGCCTCGCGGGTGGCGCGCACCGTGCGAAAACCGATCGACAGCCCGTCCACCGCCCGCTGCTCGATCAGGCGCCTGAGCGCCTCGGCACGCGGTACCCCCGGCACCAGCCGGCCGCTGACCCACAGCCCGCGCCCGTCTTCTTCGGCCGCCTCCCAGATGCCCACCGGCTCCTTGGGGTCGTGCTGGAACAGCATGCGCAGCTTCGTTGCACCACGCGCCGCAAGGCTCGCCGCGAACGCACCGGGCATCACCAGGTCGCCCGCCTCGTCAACTTGGCCGAAGAGGCTCGCATAGCCGGCAAATCGCCCTTCGGCGTCGATCGGAAGCGCCGGCATCAGCGCTTCACCTGCGGTAGGGCGGGCTTTGCCTGCGGCTTGGCGAGCGTGCCGGCAAGGTTCCAGGCGAACAGCCGAAACTCCTCGCCCGCCCGTTGCCGGCCGGTCGATTTCACTTTCTTTTTCATGCGATTAGTCCTTGTGCCTGAACAGACGATTCAGGTTGGCGATCTCATTGACGAACGCGTCGAACCGCTTGTTCGCCGCCACCAGTTCCTTGAGGCTCCACACCAGCAGCGCCGTCGCCCCACTGGCCCACAGGAACAGCGCCAGATGCGCGAGGTCCCCCCGCTCCACGACAGTGCGCGTCAGGTCGTCCATGGTGGTCTCCAAACCGGCATCACCCCGCACACGCGCCTTTGAACGTGCGACGGAATTCGTGTCATGGTCGCTCCAACGTGGAGTTGCCCATGCCAACTGCTCTTCGAATTGGGGGTTATCGCTTCTACTTCTACAGTCGAGAGAACGACGAGCCGCCGCACATCCACATTGAATGGGGCGACAAGCTCGCCAAGTATTGGCTCGAGCCCGTGGAACTGGCATCATCCAAGCGCTTCAGAGCGCACGAACTCGGCCCAATACGCCAGTTGGTGCTGGAGCATCGGGAACTGTTCCTGAGGGCCTGGCATGAGCACCTTGACGATTGAAACCGAACCGCTGGCGACCCATGTGGCCTTCTCGGACGCCATGCTGCGAGTGACGCTCGACGATGGCCGCGAACTCGCAGTCCCGCTCGAGTGGTTCCCCCGCCTCCGCGACGGCTCTCCCGGAGCACGCGCCAATTGGCGCCTGATCGGCATCGGCGAAGGCATCCACTGGCCCGAACTCGACGAAGACATTTCGGTGCTCGGCCTGCTCTCCGGCCGGAAGCGCAAGCAGCGCGCCGCCTAAACCCCCAACATCGCCCGCTTCTCCGCATCCGTCAGGAACTCAGCCGCCCCCACCCGCGTCCACAGCGCGGCTCTGTCCTCGGCCAGCGCCTCCACTGCGTCGAAATCGGCGACCAGCGCGACGCCGCCGAAGGCCGGCCCCAGCCAGGCGCCCAGCTCCTCCGTCACCCGCCGCACCAGCGGCACCACGCTCTGCCGCCAGAAGCTGCGATTGGCCTCGGCATAGTTGGCATAGGTGTTGTCGCCGGGAATGCCGAGCAGCATGGGCGGCACCCCGAAGGCCAGCGCGATCTCGCGCGCCGCGGCGTGCTTCAATTCGATGAAATCCATGTCGGCCGGCGACAGCGCCATCGGCCGCCAGTCGAGCCCGCCATCCAGCACCAGTGGCCGCCCGGCATTGCCCGCCCCCTGGAAATTCTGCTCCAGCTCCGCCTTCAGCCGGCTGAACTGCGCATCGGTGAGATTTCCGTCGGCCGAATAGATCAGCGCCCCGGAGGGCCGCGCCGCATTGTCGAGCAGAGCCTTGTTCCACTCCGCCGCCGCGTTGTGGATGTCGAGGCTCTGCTGCGCGGCATCGAGCGGCGCTATGCCGTAATGATCGTCGAGCGGGTGGAACAGCGCCAGGTGCAACACCTCCGGCACCGGCTCGGCATCCAGCTTGAGCTGCCGCGTCCGCCCGCCGGCGGTATAGCCATAACCCACCGGATAACCGTCCCGCCCGAGATTGACCCGCATGCGATCCGGCCGCAGCGCATAGAGCGCGCGCACCGCGCCATCCACCGTGCCGGCTTCGAGATAGGCGTTCCCCGCCGTCTGCAGATAGGCGTACACCCCCTCCAGCAATTCGGCACCTGAGAGCCGCGGATTGGGCCGCGCCAAGAGCGCCAGCAGCGGATGCGCATCGAGCCGCCGCCCGCCCTCCTCCACCCTGAGCGGCACCCGCGCCGCCGCGTCGGCGATCAGCCGCACGCAGCGATAGACCACGGGGTTGCGCAGATAGCCCTCGCCGGCGAGGCTCACGAAGCCGCGGCGGCTCCATTGCGCCGCCCCCAGCGCCGTCAGCGTCATGAAGCTCTGCGCCGATTTCCGCTCGGCCGGCGCCGCCGCCCGGCCAGTCAGCCGTTCGAACCAGTTAGGCATGCTGCTATCCTTGAATGCCACCCGCGGCGGCGATATGTAGTAACGTTGCTACATCAGCGATGGAGGTCGCCATGACTGCCCAGGGCAAAGTCACCACCATGACCAGTCGCGAGTTCAACCAGCGCACCGGCGAAGCCAAGGCTGCCGCCGATCAGGGCCCGGTGATCATCACCGATCGCGGCCGGCCGGCCTATGTGCTGCTCAGCAATGCGGAGTTCGAGCGCCTGGGGGGCAAGCGGCCATTTGTCAGTGCCGCCGATGCGCTGGCCGATCCCAACTATGACCCCTCGACGGACATTGATATCATGGACTTCATCCCCCCCCGCGAGGTGGAGCCGCTGCGCTTCAGCTTCGAAGAAGATGAGGAATGAAGTTCCTCGTCGACACGAACATCCTGTCAGAGACGCGACGTGGAGCGAGGGGAAATGTCGGGGTTCATGCCTGGGCGAACAGCATAGACGAGCGGGACCTGTTGATTTCGGTCATTACGATCAAGGAAATCGAAGTCGGGATCCTGCACAAATCCCGCACCGACCCCGCCCAGGCGCTCGGCATTCGTCGGTGGCTGGAGCAAGTTGTGCTCCCCCGCTATGCAGACCGCATCCTCAGCGTGGACGTTGCAGTCGCCCGGCAGGCCGCGGCACTCGATGTCCCTGATCGTCGCCCCACTGCTGACGGCCTGATCGCTGCCACCGCCCTTGTCCATGGCCTGACCGTCGTCACCCGCAACACGGTCGACTTCCTGCCGACCGGCGTTCCTCTCCTCAACCCGTGGCAGCCCGCCTGACACCCTAAATCCCCCGCACCCGCGGCTCCGCGCGTCCCAGCAGCAATTCCGTCAGCGCCCACACCAGCGCATCCACCCGGTCCGGCGAGTGCCCGTCGGCCAGCCCGTCGCTGCCGAAGGCGCACATCTCGTCCTCCAGCGCCAGCAGCCCGCCCGCATGGAACACCCGGCCATTGGCATAGAGCGCCGCCACCGGTTCCGCCCGCAGCCATTTGCCGTGCCGCGCCCGCACCGCACGCACCGGCACGCCGGGGTCGATCTGCGCCAGCACCGCCCGCACCATGTCGCCGCCCTGGTTGACCTCGGCGACGATGCAGTCGGCGGCGAATTCGTGATAGGCTGCCACCGCGCGCGCCGCCCAGGCTTCCGGCCGCGCCGGGGCAAAGCTCAGATCGGCGAGCACTGCTGCCCGCCCTTCGCCCAGCGCCGCGGCCACGACGATGCCACAGGCATCCGATCGTCCGTGTCCGGTCGCGGGCGGGTCGAGCGCCACCACCGTCCGCTGCCGTTCGGCGCCGTCGGGGATCGGGCGAAACTGCGCCCGCTGCCACAGCGCATCGGGCAAGTCCTCGATGATCTCGGCCTCCAGCTCCTGCCGGCCGAGCACCGTGTGCTCGTAGCGCGAGATGATCGCTTCGAAGAAGCTCCGCGCCAGCTGCGTGTTGTCGCGCGTCGTCATCCGCGTCACCACGGTGCCGGGCGCCTTCACCAGCCGCTTGACCAGCGCGGTCGGCCGCGCCGTGGTCGTCGCCAGCTGCCGCGGCCGGGCCCCGAGCCGCAGCCCGAATTGCAGCATGTCCCAGGCGGCCTCCGCCTTCGGCCATTTGGCGATCTCGTCGCACCAGGCGGCGGCGAATTGCGGGCCGCGGAAGCGTTCCGGGTCGGCGGCGGGCAGCACCTGCCCCTCCACCCCATTGGGCCAGGTCAGCCGGTCGCCGCGCAGCACCGGCCGCTGCTCGATAGGCGTCATGCGCAGGATGCCGCTCGGGCCCTGCACCATCACCTCCAGCGCCTCCTTGATCGTCTCACCGACAATGGCGATCGGCCCGACCTCGTTCTCGGCAAGGTCGCGCACCCATTGCGCCCCGGCCCAGGTCTTGCCCGAGCCGCGCCCGCCCAGCAGCAGCCAGGTCGTCCAGTCGCCCTTGGGCGCCGTCTGCGCCGGGCGGCGCCAGAACAGGCGGTCGAAGCCGACCAGTTCGGATTCCTCCCCGGTCAGTGTGCGGGCCAACTCTTCAGCGGATATCGAGCTCAGCGAGGCGTTTGACAATCCGTTCCCTCAGCTCGACATATTCGCGGCTCCGCGCCGGCTTCTCCGCCTTCTTCTCGCGCGCCTCCAGCGCCGTCAGCCGGTCCAGCGTCTGCAGCAGCCGCGCGAGCGCTGCGGCATGGTGCTCGCCGGTGCCGGTCAACTCGACCACCAACAGATGGTCGATCTGCCGCTCCAGCGCCCAGTACAGCTTCTCGAACAGCAGCCCGTGCTCTTTGGCGCGCACATCGGCTTCGATCTCCCATTTGCACCTGGCGGCGCGGTCGAGAATGTCACCCGGCGTCACCCCATGCCGCGCCGCAATGGCATTGCGCGTCCGGTGCCCGGCCTCGACCTCCGCGCGCACCGCCGCCCAGTCGGTCCGGCTGTCCTGCACGCTCTGTCCTGTCGTGAAATCCGTCGCCACACCGGCCGGGGCACTGCCCCGTCACCCAGTTCTGCGACCATGCCCGAACCATACCATGCCCCCGTCACGCGGGGATAGATTTTGTGCCGATCGGCGATGGTGAGCGGTGAGAGCTGAGCGGCACGACTATCGCGGACCGCACGGGTCCCTGCGATAGTCACCTTCTCTTCGGGGAGAAAAGGGAACCGCGGCGCGGCCGGTGCAGGGGTTCCCCTACAATAGCCATCCCCGTTGCAGGGAAAATTCGAGGGCGCGGAGAGCCGGCGGAGGATCGATCCCCCGCGCCCGCTCCGGGCAGCTAAGCCCGCTTTCGCATCGGCACCGGCTGTTCGGTGATCTCGAACTCGTCGACCATCATGTCGAGCTCGGCGGCCTGTGATTCCGTCTGCTCGATCGCCGCATTGGTCTGTTCGACCAGCGCCGCATTGTGCTGGGTCATCTCGTCCATCTGCCGCACGGCGACGGTGATCTCGCTGATCGCCGCGGTCTGGCTGCCGCTTGCTGCCGCGATGTCGCGCATCAGCGTGGTGTTGGCCTGCACGGACGCCACGATGCTCTCGAGCTTTCTCGAGGCATCGCCCACCAGCTGGCTGCCGCCGCGCACTTCCTGCTCGGACTGGTCGATGAGTTCCTTGACGTCGCGCGAGGCCTGGGCGGCATTCTGGGCCAGCCGCCGGACTTCCACCGCCACCACGGCGAAGCCCTTGCCCGCCTCGCCGGCGCGCGCCGCTTCCACCGAGGCGTTCAGCGCCAAGAGGTTGGTCTGGAAGGCGATATCGTCGATCATGCCGATGATGTTGGAGATCTTGGCCGAGGATTCGGTGATCCGTTCCATGGCCGAATTGGCGTCTCGCATCACCGCGCCGCCGTCGGCGGCGAGCGTCGTGGCGGCCTCGGCCTTGTCGCGGGCCTGCTCGGCGCGGGCGGCGTTCTCGCTCACCGTGTGCATCAGTTGCTCCATGGCCGCCGAGGTCTCCTCGATGGTCGCGGCCTGGCGGGTCGTGCGCTCGCTCAGATCATTGGCGCCGGAAAGGATTTCGCCGGTGGCGGTGCGCAGCGCCCGCGACGTGGCGCGCAGCTTGCTGACGATGTCCTCGAACCGGTCGGCGACGGCGTTCGCGTCTTCCTTGATCTGCGCGAATTCGGGCAGATAGGTCTCGGTAATGCGCGCGGTCAGATCGCCTTCGGACAGCCGGCGCAGCGTTTCGCCGGTGAGGGCGACGGTCCGCTCCACATCGGCCTTCGACTTGCGGTCGCGCTCGGCGGCCTCTTCGGTCAGCTTCTCGAAATAGACCGAGACGGCGAGGTCGATGTCGAGCAGCACCGCTTTGAACATTGCTGTCAGCGCATCGCCGAGCGCCTCATAGTCCGGGGTCTCGGTCTTGCCGGCGAACAGACCCTTGCGCTGGGGCTGCTTGGCTTCGAAATCTTCCATCAGCCCCTTGATCAGGCCCTGTACGATCAGTCCGTAACCGCCGATATACCAGCGCGGCTCCAGCCCGATCCGGGCATGACGCAAACCGACCTTCTTGGAGGATTCGAGATAGTCGGCGTCGAAGCGGCCATGCGCGATGGCGCCCCAGTGCTGCGACTGGCGCCCCTGCGCGCGGTCCATCTGCGGCTGCCCGTCGAAGAAGGACGCAACGGCCGGCACCTTGCTCAGCTTGGCGTAGAACGCGGCAAGTGCTTCAGGCAGGTGCTTCTCGATCTGCGGGCTGATGGTGCGCAGTTGACCCAGTGTCTTGTCGTCAATGCCGATAAAGTCGAGCCGGGACTGCAGTTGTTCGAGCGATTGCTTGTTGTGGTCCATGATGCCTTGCCTTTGCAGAAGCGCGCAAAGCAGGGGCATTCTGGCTTGCCGACGTTTGCCGCGACACAATGACACTAGCCGGGCAAACGTAAATTTCTGGTCAAGAAGGTAATCAGTTTTAGCACATGGGTGGACGAGGGAAAGGTCGCTGGGCAATCGCGACCTTTCCGCGGCAAGTCGATCAGACGCGCTCGAAAGTCATCGTCTTGCAGAACAAGCCTTTACAGCCGCTCAACTTCAGCGAATTGGCGTCGGTCATCGTCAGGCTGCCCGAATAAGTGCTGCCCTCGTAGGCCAGCCGCCCGCGCCACTTGTTGTCGGCCGCCGCAGAGGCACCGCTCACGACGTAAGTATTGAGGTAGGCGAGGTTTTCTGCGGTCCGCTGGTCGCTGCGCAGCCAGGTCAGCCGGGCGCAGATCTGGGTGCCGTCACCGCAATAGCTGACCTCGTAGCGGCTCTCGCCGCCGGTCGACTGCCAGGTGCCGGTCGGATCGGCGGCAAAGGCGCCGGAGGTGCCGCCAAGCGCCATCAGGCCGCCGAGCAGCATGGCGCCGAAGCCGCGGGTGAAGGAAATGAAACGGGTCATGGAAGATCTCCGGAAACAGGTTCGCGTCGTTGCTGACCCCGCAAATGCCGGTCGCGGCGTGAATTGACGCTAAAGCTGCCATTCATCTGGGGTTCAGCATCGGGGCAGCCGACTGCCCCATTTAGGGCAGCAACACTGACAGGCCCGTTCATCCGGGCTTCCGCGGAGATGTGCCGTGTCGCCGTCCCGCCACAATCGCCGCGCGTACTCAGCAGTCACGATGCCGTGAAGGCCTCAGATCGTCTCCGGCGGCTCCCAGTTCGGCCAGTCGGCGACATGCTCTTCCCACTCGCCCGGCTTCACCGCCAGTTCCGACACCGTCCGGCCGCGCACCGATACGCCGACCGCCGCCACCGTCCCCGGATCACCCGAAATCAGCGGGTGCCACCACGCGAGCCCACGCCCTTCGGCGATCCGCCGATAGGCGCAGGTGACCGGGATCCAGTCGATGGTCCGCACGTTCTCGGGCGTCAGCTTGATGCAATCCGGCACCACGGCCAGCCGGTTGGGATAGTCGCTGCAGCGGCAGCTTTCGCCGTCGAGCAGGCGGCAGCGCACATCCGAAACGTAGATGTCGCCGGTGTCCTCGTCCTCGAGCTTCATCAGGCAGCAGCGCCCGCACCCGTCGCACAGCGCTTCCCATTCCTCCGCCGTCATCTCTTCCAGCGTCTTGTCGTCCCAGAAGGCCATGCTATCCCTTTGCGTGGTGCCGCAACGGCACGATGGCCTTGCGTAAACGGCGCGGCGATCATATTCGAGCGACCGGGTTGCCTTTGCGCTCCGAATTGGGGAGATTCAAGGCCCCGCGGGGGCCAAGCGGAGCGTTCTGTGCAGGATCCTTTCTACCACAAGGAAAAACGCCGCAAGAAGACCCGGATGCTCGAAGCCGATGCGTGGCTGGATTCCGCGCTCTTCGACTTCTGGCAGTCCATGGGTCGCGGCTTCACGCGCGTCGAGGATTTCTTCGCGCGCTTCCGCGTGTCCGGCGTCAAGCGCTTCTTCGTCGAGGTGTTCTCGGACGGGCTGAGCTTTGCCGCCATCGGCGCCGTGCTGATGACGGCGCTGGCGCTCCCCTCCTTCGACGCGACCGTCTCCGGCCAGTTCAACAAGGCCGAGGACATCTCGGTTGTGTTTCTCGACCGCTATGGCAACGAGGCCGGCCGGCGCGGCATCCGCTCCGACGATTCCTACCCGCTCGACAAGCTGCCGGACCAGTTGATCAAGGCCGCGCTCGCGACAGAGGATCAGCACTTCTACCGCCATTTCGGCATCGACCCGGTAGGCACGCTGCGCGCCCTGCTCTCCAACGCCCAGGGCGACAGCGGGCTGCAGGGCGGCTCCTCGATCACCCAGCAGCTGGCCAAGAACCTCTTCCTCTCCAACGAGCGCACCATCGAGCGCAAGATCAAGGAAGCCTTCCTCGCCATCTGGCTGGAGACGCACTACACCAAGGACGAGATCCTCAAGCTCTATCTCGACCGCGCCTATATGGGCGGCGGCAATTTCGGCGTCGCCGCAGCGTCTGAGTTCTATTTCGGCAAGCGGGTCACCGACATCAATCTCGCCGAGGCCGCCATGCTCGCCGGCCTGTTCAAGGCGCCGACCAATTACGCGCCGCATATCGATCTCGCCGCCGCGCGCGGCCGCGCCAATGTGGTGCTGACCCGCATGGTCGCAGCCGGCATGCTGACCGAGGGTCAGGTCACCGCCGCCCGCCGTAATCCCGCGACGCCGGTCGACCGATCGGACGAGCTGAATTCCCCCAACCACTTCCTCGACTGGGCCTTCGAGGAAGTGAAGCGGATCGTCGCGGACAGCAACATCAATTCCAACAGCTTCATCGTCCGCACCACCATCGATCCGGTGCTGCAGTCCTATGCCGAGGACGCGGTCACCTCCGTGGTGCGCGAGCAGGGCGAGCAGTTCAGCGTCTCGGAGGCGGCCATGGTCGTCACCGAGCCCAATGGCGCCATCCGCGCCATGGTCGGCGGCACCGATTACGGCAAGAGCCAGTTCAACCGCGCCATCGTGCCCAACCGGCAGCCCGGTTCCTCCTTCAAGCCCTTCGTCTACGCCACCGTGTTCGAGAACCTGCCGGACTACACCCCGGCCTCGCGCGTCTCCGACCGTCCGGTCTGCATCGGCGACTGGTGTCCGGTGAACTATGGCCGCAACTACAAGGGCCAGGTCACCATCGAGTCCGCCTTCGCCCAGTCGATCAACACCGTACCGGTGACCTTTTCGATCCAGACAGGGCGCCAGCCGATCGCCGACATGGCGCACCGCATGGGCATCCGCAACGACTTTCCGGTCACGCGCTCCCTGGCCCTCGGCGTCGCCTCGGTGAGCGTCCTCGACATGACCTCCGCCTACGCCGTCTTCGCCAACAATGGCTACAAGACCCCGGCCTATGGCGTGACGCGCATCACCACGCGCGCCGGCGAACTGGTTTACGACCATGACGACGAGCCGCCGCCGGAGCGCGTCCTCAGCGAGCGCACCGTGCGCTACATGAACCAGATGATGCGGTCGGTGGTGCAGGCCGGCACCGGCGGGCGCGCCCGCATCGAGGGCGTGCCGGCGGTCGGCAAGACCGGCACCACCTCCTCCTATCGCGACGCCTGGTTCTGCGGCTTCACCGGCAATTACGTCGCCTCGGTCTGGTTCGGCAATGACGACTACCGCACGACCAAGAACCTGACCGGCGGCTCGCTGCCGGCGATGGCCTGGCAGAAATTCATGGCCTACGCTCATACCAATATCGAGGTGAAGCCGCTGGAGGGCGTCGACTTCACCCCCGCCCCCTTCGTCGTCGCCAAGGCCGACGATGCTGCGCCCGACGACAGCCTGCTGGCCCGCCCCCCGACGCTGAAGCCGGAGGCCGCCGAGAAGCTGCTCGAGGTGGCCGATCGGCTGCGGGCCGCACTCGGCACGCCGGCGGCGGCCTCGATGGAGGTCGGCTCCGGGCAGGCGGCGCTGGTGGTCGAGGTCCCGCGTACCGGCGTCGGCGCTCCCCCGGCCGAGGCGCTCTAGGCTTTGCGCCTCATTCTCAATCTGGGCCTGATGATCGGGGTCGCGCTCTGCTTCGGCTTCGGGCTGAGCTGGTACGCGCTGACCGATGGCCGCTTCTTCGGCGCCACCGAGATCGGGCCGTGGCAGGCCTGGAACAGCGTCGGCGTTCCCCGGCCCGATCCCTATACCCGCGCCTACATCGCCCGCAGCGCCGGTCTCGAATTGGGCGCCAGCGAGGGTCTGCGCTTCGCCGCGGTGAACGACAGCGACAACCGGCGGCTGGACCGGGCCTGCAGCTACCGCGTCGCCGGCAACACCCCTGCCGCGCGCTTCTGGACGCTGGGCGCGGTCGATCCCGTCACCCAGGCGCCGCTCACGCGGCCGGAGGCGCCGCCCGGCTTTCACAGCGCCCGGCTGGCGCGCGCCAATGACGGGTCGGTGGAACTGCATGTCGGCACGCATCTGAAGCCGCGCAACTGGCTGGAACTCACCGGCGAGGGCCCGTTCGAGCTGGTGCTCACGCTCTACGACACCGCCAGCGCCACCGGCACCGGCGGCGCCGTCGCCACGCTCCCCGCCATTGTACGCGAGGAGTGTCGCTGATGCGCGCGTTGCTCTGGGCCGCGACCGGGCTGGTGCTCGGCGGCATCATCCATATCGCGGTCATTCTCGCCCTGCCGGCCCTGTCGCCGACGCTCGCCTGGGATCGGGTGACGGCTCTGGCCGGCGACACCCCGCGCATCGTGTTGCTTCCCCCCGCCGCGGTCGGCGAGGACAACACGCTGCGGCTCGACCCCGAACTCAGCTATGCCGCCTGCCGCATCGATCTGCGCCGCGGACCCGGCACGGTGACCGGACGGCTGCCGCAGGCCTTCTGGGCCATCTCGGTCTACAGCCGCACCGGCACGGTTATCTACTCGACCACCAATCGCGACGGCGTCGGCAACGCGCTCGATCTCGGCCTCTTCAACCAGGCCCAGACGCGCCTCCTCGCCGAGCAGACGCTGGATGTTGCCGAGGGGCTGCTGATCGTCGAAACCAGTGAGGACGATCTGATCGTCGTCATCAAGCTCGCCCCGCCCCATCCCGCCATGCGGGCCCGCTACGAGGAAGCCCTCACCCGCCTCACCTGCGGCAACCTCGCCGCCTGAGCCGGCCGGCCCTACTTGCGATAAGGCCCTTCGTCGGGCGCATGCATCAGCACGCGGCCGGGCAGCGCCTCGCCGCCGGCGCCCTGCGCCCGCCCGCCATGGCCGCAGAAATCGTGCCGCAGCGCCCACTCCACCCAGGGCGCCATCTCGCTCAGCCGCGTATCCGGCAGCACCGCCTCGGCATGCGGGGTTTCGACCAGCAGATGGTCCAGCGCATAGGAATAGGCATCGTAGCGATAGGCCAGCGCCGCCGTGAAGCGGCCGACCACCCGGTCGTTCTCGATCAGCCGCGCTTCGAGGTCGCGCCGCATGCGGTGATCGCCGGTCGCCAGCGCGCGGAAAGCGACCTGCCGCTGGCGGTCGATCTCGCGGACCCGGCAGATGCTCTCGAACGCCTCCGGCAGGGTCGCGACATCGGCCCAGATGTGGTCGGCCATGGTGTTGAAGCGCACGCGCGAGGAGGCGTAGCGCTCTCCGCTCAGCCAGCGATAATAGCGATCCTCGTAATTCTTCGGCGTCTCGCCGGCCTTGGCGGGCCTGACTTCGACGCTGTACTCCACCGCCCAGTCGCGGGCATGCGGGATGACGAGGAAGCGCCAGACGCGGTCGCGCATCTCCTGCTCTTCATCGGTGAGGTTGAAGCCCGAGGGCGGCCGGCCCGTGCCGCGGAAGATGCGCTCGAAGGCCGGGATCAGTTCGTCGTTCAGCACGCCGGGCTGCACGCGGCCGAAATCGCCGAGTTCGCGTGCGCCGGCCGGGATCGCCAGGGCCAGCACGCAGATGGCCGCCAGCGCAAAGCGGCCGAGATCAGCCACGCCGGCGCGTGCTCCCGGCGCTCGTGCCTTCCGGCGTGTCGGGCAGCACGGGGTGACGTTCATAGCGGACGCCGGTGAACAGCAGGATTTCCGCCCCTCTGCCGTCCCCGGCTGGCGCAGGGAGCTTGTCGGGGGCGATGGCGTCGCTGCTGGCCGGGCGCGTCCCCGGATCTAGTCTCACGAGTTGTCCCAATCTGGCCTCCCCGCTGGGCGGGCGATCGCGCGGCCCCATTGCCGCGCATTGTGGCGGACGCGACGCACTCGTCCGCACGCGCTCATTAAGGCTTCGTCAAGGTTAACAGTTCGCTAACGATTTGCTGGAAAAGATCGCACATCGGCGCCGCGACGATTCCGTGGCCCTTGGGGCGAGATATGATCGGCTTTCAGCCATATGAGACCTTCCAGCTGTTGATCGAGACCGGCGGCACCGACCGGACGAACACGCTGCTCTGCGCTGCCTGCGACGCCTTTGCCCGCCGCGGCAAGCCGAACAGTGCCGAATTGGAACAGTTCACCACCCTCGCGACGCGGCTGTTTCCATCCGCCTCTCCCCTCGCCCGCGCCAAGGCGGCAGCGACGCTCGGGCGGTCGGAAAACCTCACCTCCGAGCTCGAGGAGCTGGTCGTGCGCCATCTCGGCGACGAGCTGCCGGATTTCCTCGTCTCCGCCCCGCAGCTCAGCGAGGGCACCATGCTGAAGATCGTCGCCACCGGCGACGTGACGCTGGGTGCTGCGCTGGCGCGCCGGGCCGATCTGCCCAATGTGGTGCTGGGGCGCCTGTTCCAGATGAACAGCCGCAAGGTCTACCGCGCGCTCGCCACCAACACCGCCATCATGCCGCGTGGTCCCTATCTCTCCGCCCTCGCCCGTTCCGCACAGATGGACCATCAGGTCGCCTGGTCGCTCGCCGCCCGCGACGATTTCGATGCGGCGCTGCTCGCCCCGGCCTTCTTCGACCTCGGCGAAACCGATCGGCTCAAGGTCATCGCCGCCTTTGCCGAGCGGCCCACGCCCGAAGCCCCCATCCGCCGCACACTGGAACAACTCTCGGTCGCAACCTCCGAGCTGACCCGCGCCCTGATGAAGCTGTTCTCCGAGAACCGCCGCCCCGAAATCACCCGGCTGCTGCACCAGATCACCGGGCTCGACGAAGTCCGCTGCGGCCAGATCGCGCACGACATGTCGGGCGCGGCGCTGTTCGTCGTGCTGCGGGCCTTTGGCTGCGGCGCGCAGGACGGGCTCAAGGTCCTCATCCACGCCACCTCGCATGACGAGGATCGCTCCAAGGCGCTGGCGCAGTTCTCCCGCCTGTTCGAGACGGTCAGCGTCGATGCCACGGCCTTCCTCATGAGCGCGTGGCGCGGCGAAGTGAACCTGCTCGACATGACCAAGGCGGAGTACAAGCCCTTCGAGCAGCAGCGCCGCCGCATCCCGGTGCCGCAGGTCCGCGAGCGCAATCCCGCCATCGACCAGGCCATCGAAGCCCTCGCCCGCATCGGCGCCCGCGCCAGCTGACGCGCCCCGCGCCCACCCGCCGGACGGTTTCACGCTCCCCATGCACTGCGCGTCCTGAGGTCCTCATCCTGAGCCCGTCGAAGGACGAGGACCGGGCAAGCTCTACCGCGCCGCCTTGAGCGGTCAGGGACCTAAACCGTTTCACGTTTGGGCTGACGCACCGCTGCTGCAGTCGTCTCCCTTGCATGTTGATTTTCGCCGACTCGTAGCAGTGTCGGTGGTCCCCGGCTGGTGGCCGCCAGCCGGGGACCGGATGGACGGGACCGTTTCTCCCTTGGTTTGAGCCGTGGGGGAGCTTGGTCCGTTTGTCCGTGTCGCTGTCCTGAACGGTCGTGCCCCGGGACGTGGTGTAACTGAGTTGGTCAAGCCGCTCGCGAGCGCGC
>VFQR01000248.1_pt1 | contig 99717 bp, 99 predicted proteins | sample 3512321 | NCBI WGS metagenome assembly VFQR01 (sample SAMN10412374, study PRJNA504923) | tailings metagenome | isolation source: Relicate 3 Philex TSF1 revegetated site | place: Philippines: Tuba, Benguet | collected 2017-08-29 | reverse complement strand
AACGTGCTGCGCATCTCGGCCAAGACAGGCGAGGGCGTCACCGAGGTGCTGGAGGCCGTGGTCGCGCGCGTCCCGCCGCCGACCGGCGACCCGGCGGCCCCGGCGCGGGCCCTCATCTTCGACTCGGTCTACGACCAGTACCGGGGCGTCGTGGCCTTCGTCCGCGTCGTGGACGGCGCCTTCCAGAAGGGCGACCGCCTCAAGGCGATGCAGACCGGGCTCGTGGTGGACACCGAGGAGATCGGCGTGATGGCGCCGGTCATGACGCCGACCGGCCGGCTCGGGGCGGGGGAGACCGGGTACCTCGTCACGGGACTGAAGAGCCTCGGCGACCTGCGCGTGGGCGACACCCTCACCGTCGCCGCCCAGCCGGCGGCGGAGGCCCTGCCGGGCTACCGCGAGGTCAAGCCGATGGTGTTCTGCGGGCTCTTCCCCGTGGACGCCGACGACTACCCGGACCTGCGCGACGCCCTCGAGAAGCTGTCGCTCAACGACGCCTCGCTGCGCTGGGAGCCCGAGAGCTCGCAGGCCCTCGGCTTCGGCTTCCGCTGCGGCTTCCTCGGCCTGCTGCACATGGACATCGTGCGCGAGCGGCTCGAGCGCGAGTACGACCTCGAGCTCCTGGCCACCACCCCCAACGTGGAGTACCGCGTCACGACCACGCAGGGCGACGTGGTGCAGGTGCGCTCGCCCGTGGAGCTCCCGCCGACCACCACGGTCGAGATGATCGAGGAGCCCTTCGTGCGCTGCACCATCCTGGTGCCGAGCGACGGGGTCGGCGCGGTCATGGGGCTCTGCCAGGACCGGCGCGGCGTCTTCGTGACGATGGAGCCGATCGAGAACCGCCAGCAGATCGTCTACGACATGCCCCTGGCGGAGATCGTCCTCGACTTCTACGACCAGCTCAAGAGCCGCACCCGCGGGTACGCCTCCCTCGACTACGAGCTGGTGGGCTACCGCGAGAGCCAGCTCGTGAAGCTCGACGTCCTGCTGGCCGGCGACACCGTGGACGCGCTCTCGATGATCGTCCACCGCGACCAGGCCTACGTCCGCGGCAAGGCGCTGGTCGAGCGGCTGTTCAAGACGATCCCGCGCCAGCTCTTCGACGTGCCCATCCAGGCGGCGATCGGCGGCAAGATCCTCGCGCGCGAGACCGTGAAGGCGCGGCGCAAGGACGTGCTCGCCAAGTGCTACGGCGGCGACATCAGCCGTAAGCGCAAGCTGCTCGAGCGCCAGAAGGAGGGCAAGAAGCGCATGAAGCAGGTGGGCTCCGTTGAGGTGCCGCAGGAGGCCTTCCTCACCGTCCTGCAGGTCGGCGACGAGTCCCGCAACGGGAAGTGACGTGACCGGGGTCCGCCACCTCTACGCGCACCTCCCATTCTGCGCGTCGCGGTGCGGCTACTGCGCCTTCGTGGTCCACGTCGGGGCGCTGGGCGCGCGCGACGCCTACCTGGACGCACTGCTCGCCGAGATCGACCACGAGGCCCCGGGCCTCGCGCCGCTGGACACCGTGTACCTCGGCGGCGGCACGCCCACCCTCATGCGCCCCCGGCGCCTGGCCCGGCTCATGGAGCGGGTGGGCCCGCTGCTCGCCGACGGCGCCGAGGTGAGCATCGAGTGCAACCCGGAGACCGTCGACCGGCGCGCCCTGCGCGAGCTGCGGGCGATGGGGATCACCCGGCTGTCGCTGGGCGTCCAGTCCTTCCGCCCGCACCTGCTCGCGGCCCTCGACCGGGGCGCGACGGCGCAGCAGGCCCGGGACGCCATCGGCTGCGCCCGCGCGGCCGGGTTCGAGGACCTCTCGGTCGACCTCATCTTCGGCATCCCCGGGCAGACGCCGGCCGACCTGGAGGCCGACCTGGCCGATGTCCTCGCCGCCGGGCCGGACCACGTCTCCTGGTACGAGCTGGAGATCAAGCCGGGCTCGGCCCTGGCCCGCGCGGGCACGGAGCCCGTGGACGAGGACGAGGGCGCCGACGCCTACGCGCGCATCGTGGAGGGCCTGGAGGGCGCCGGGTACCGCTGGTACGAGACGGCCAACTTCGCCCGCCCGGGCCACGAGTGCCGTCACTCGCTCGCCTACTGGGGCGCCGCCGACTACCTGGGCGTGGGCGTCGGGGCGGTCTCGACCGTCGCGGGCCGCCGGCGCCGGAACAACCCGGCCCTGGAGCCGTACCTCGCCGCCCTGGCCGCGGGCGGGGCCCCACCGCGCACCTCCGAGGGCCTCGACGCCGACGACCTCCGCCGCGAGCGCTGGATGCTCGGCCTGCGCCTGGAGGGCGGGATGCCGCTGTCGTGGGCCGGCCCGCCGGACCACCCCGGCGCGCTGCCGCGCCTGGAGGCCGCGGGCCTGCTGCGGCGCGAGGGCGACGTGCTGGCGCTCACCCGGCGCGGCCGCTTCGTGCAGAACGCGATCCTCCACGAGCTCATGGAGTACGCGTGAGCGAGGAGGCCCGCCCCGCGGGCGACGAGCCGCCCCGCCTCACCGACCGGCAGGAGACGATCCTGCGGACGGTGGTGGAGGAGCACATCGCCACCGGGTCCCCGGTCGGGTCCAAGAACATCGCCGGCCGCCAGGGCATCGACTTCGCCTCGTCCACGGTGCGCTACGAGCTGGCGCGCCTGGAGGAGCTGGGCCACCTCGACCACCCGCACACCTCCGCCGGCCGCGTGCCCACGGACCGTGGGTACCGCTACTACGTGGACACCCTGCTCACCCGGGACCCCCCGGTGCCGGCCCCGCCGATGGTGGAGACGGCCCTCGACCTGAGCGAGGTGCAGCGGGAGATCGACGACGCCCTCTCGCGGCTCGCCGACGTCGTCGCCCAGGTCACCAACCTCCTCGGCATCGTCACGGCCCCGGCCCCGCAGTCGTCCACCGTCCGCCACGTGGAGGTGCTGCCGCTGCAGCCACAGGTGGTGATGGTCGTCGTCATCACCTCGACGGGCGCCGTGACGAAGCGCGTCTTCGCGTTCGACCACACCGTGGACCCGGGGCTCTGCGAGTGGGCGGGGGCCTTCCTCAACGACCGCCTCACGGGCGCGGCGGTCGGCACGCGGACGATCGAGTCGCGCCTCGACGACCCGTCGTTGTCGGCGCGCGAGCGGGAGTTCGTCGGCGTCCTGTCGCCGGCGCTCACGGACCTGGAGGGCGAGGGCGTCACGTCGATCTTCGTGGGCGGCCGCGCCCGGTTCCTGGCCGAGCAGCGGCACCTGGACCTCATCGCGATCGACGCCCTCATGGAGAGCCTGGAGGAGCGCTACCAGCTCCTCGCGATGCTCCGGGGCGCGCTCGGGCGCAACCAGGTGTACCTGCGCATCGGGTCCGAGCTCGCCGACCGCTCCCTCTCCGGCCTCTCCATGGTGGCCGCCAACTACGGCGTGGCCCGGCGCAACCTGGGGACCGTCTCCCTCTTCGGGCCGACCCGGATGGACTACCGCCTGGCGATGGCGACGGTGCGCGGGGCGGCGCAGATCCTGTCCCGGTACGTCGAGGACGTCTACGAATAGCCCGGCCCGGCCCTCCTGCCCCGGATTCTCTACCCTGACCGCGGCATCGTGTGGCAGAGGGGACAGCCGTGAGTGACGACGAGCACCGCGCGATCGACGATCGCTTCGAGATCCTGGAGGTCTGGCGCCGGCCCCTGCGCGGGGACGCCGCGGCCGCCGTGCGCGTGCTCGCCAAGGTGGAGGCGGGCGCCTACGGCCCCGAGGAGTACGCCGTCGGCATCTCCACGCGCCCGGACGCCCAGCTCTCGCCGCTGCTCGACGAGGCCGACCTCTTCACCGGCCTGTCCTTCGCCGAGGCCCACTGGGTCGCCGCCGTGCTCGCGAGCGCCGCGGACCGGGTGGAGGACGCCGAGAGCCTCCTCTTCGACCTGCGGGTGCCGGTCGACCTGGCCTGGCGCGAGGTGGACCTGGCGTCCGAGGTGATCGAGCCGGGCGGCCTGCGCTCCGCGCCGCTCGTGCCGTGGGAGCCGGACGCCGAGGCGAACACCCCGGGCCGCTACGCCATCGCGACCTACACGCTCGACTGCGGCCACCAGGCCGTCGAGCTGCTGCGCCAGGACCCGGATGCCGCGCCCTTCTGGGTGGAGGACGGCGCCGTGGACCACCTCGTCGCCCGCGACGCCCGCAGCCTCACCCGGCTGCTGCACCGCGCCGCCAACCTCGACGAGGCCCAGTCCCTCATCGAGGCGGCCCAGGCCAACCTGGCCCGGCACCCGGACGATGACGACGACGGGCGTGACGACTGATGGAGCGCGGCGGGCACCGCGGGCTCTCGGACCGGGTGGTCTGGGTGCTCGCGCACATCCTCGCGCTGCCCCTGCTCTACGTGTACCCGCTGCGGATGCGCACCCGGGGCACCGAGCACATCCCGGCCGAGGGGCCGATCCTCATCGTCTGCAACCACGTCTCCGTGGCCGATCCGATCATCCTCATGGCCGCCGCCCGGCGCCGCCGGACCTCGATGATCGCCAAGCGCGAGCTGTTCCTGAAGCACCCGGTGTTCGGCTGGCTCCTGCGCGCCCTGCGCGCCATCCCGCTCGACCGCTCCAAGCCGGCCGACTTCACCTGCGTCCGCCGCGCCGTGGCGCTGCTGGAGGAGGGCGACGCCGTCGTCGTCTTCCCCGAGGGACACGTCAGCCGCGCCGGGACGATGCGCCGCGGCGCCCCCGGCGCCGGGTTCCTGGGTACCCGGCCCGGCGTCACGGTGATCCCGGCCGTCGTGTGGAACACCCAGCTCTTCCGCGGCCCTGCCCGCATCCTGTTCGGACCGCCCGTGGACATGGGCGACATCGAGGCGTCGGACCGCCACGAGCGCAACCGCATCGCGACGGACCGCGTCATGACCCGCCTCGCGCTCATGCTCCCGAAGGTCGGCGGGCCGGTGCAGGACGCCCCGGTCGGCCCCCAGCGCGCCATCGACCGCACCCGCGGCATCTGGTTCCCGCCGCCCGAGTCCCCCGAGGCGGCGGAGCCCCAGCCCGTCGGCTGATCCTCAGCGGGACCGGATCGCGACGGCGATCCGCCGGCCCCCGTCGCAGGCGAACGCGACGGCGGTGCGGCCGCCGGACGCCCGTGCCAGCGCCGGGGTGCCGCAGCCGCGCAGCCGGCCGCTCGCCCGCTCCGTCGGCCCGAGGCGCCCGCCCGGCCCGATCGCCCGGCTCACGACGTGCGCGCCCTGGCCCCAGGCCACGGTGACCGTGCCGGCCCGGCCGGCCACGATCGCCGGCCGTCCGACCGGCCGCGTCGCCGTGCCGAGCGCGCGGGCCGGGGTCCACGGCCCGCCCGGCGCCGTCTCCGCGGCGGCCATGGCCTGGAAGCGGCCCCCGTCCAGTCGCCGGAGCCAGGCGGCCACGGCGCGCCCGTCCGTCGTCGTCGCCAGGGCGGGCGGCCCGGTGACCGAGAGCGCCGGGAAGGTGGCCGCGGTGACCGGCGCGCCGAAGGCGCCGGAGGCGCCCTGCGACGCCGTGAGGATGCGCCACGTGTCGATGACGCGGCCGATGTCGGGCGACCCGATCGCGGCGACCACGGCCCGCCCCCCGGGGCGGAGGGCCGCCGCGGTCCCGGTCGCGAGCGTGCCGGCACCGTCCGGGAAGGCCACGGCGCCCCGGTCGAAGCCCGCGCCCGGCCGCCGGGTCGTGGCGAGGCGGCCCGAGCCCACGACGACCGCGCCCGCCGCGTCGGTTGCGAGCGGCAGGTCGTACTGGCTGGTGCCCGTGTCCGGGAACAGGCTGCCCGGGTCGCTCCAGCGCCCTCCGGCCAGCACCGCGTACGCGGTCGCCGTACCGGGCAGGCCCGAGTAGACGACGCGCTGCCACACCACCACGGCGTCGCCGCCGGGCAGCGCCGCGATCCTCGGCGAGACGCCGACGCCGTCGCCCGGCGGAGGGAGGCGGCGGGCCGGTCCCCCGCCGGGGGTCCACCGCACGACGCGGAGCGTGAACGGGCAGTTCCCCCCGCACGCGTGCATCCACGTCGCCATGGCCCGGCCGCCCGTCGACGCCACGGACACCGTCTCGGAGCCGAGGCTGTCGTAGGTGGGACCGAGCGTCCGCACCCGCAGCCGGCCCCCGGGGAGCAGGTCGGCCGCCCGGACCTGCGCGCCGCTCCACACGACGGACACGGCTCCGCCCGTGGCGACGACGGACGGCGGGGAGAGGGGCGGTCCGGGCGGCGACGTGGCGACGGTCCGGGGTGGCCCCCAGCCCGCCAGCGCGGCGGGCGCCATGACGAGCAGGAGGGGGAGGGCGGCGAGGGCCCGCCTCATGCGCCGGCGCCCCGGATCGCGACGGCCAGGCGCCGGTCGCCGCCGCAGGTGAACGCGACCGCCACGCGGCCGTCTGTGGCGCGCGCCAGGGCGGGCGAGCCGCACCCCCGGAGGCCGCCGCTCACCCGCTCTGTGGGACCGAGGCGCCCGCCGCGGCCGACCGTGCGGGCGAGGATCCTGCCGCGCTGCGGCCAGGCGACGGTCACGCGGCCGCCCCCGTCGGTGACGATCGCGGGCCGGCCCACCGGCCGGGTCGTGGGGCCGAGCGCGCGGGGGCGGGTCCACGTCCCGCCGGGGCGGGTCTCCGTCGACGCCATCACCGTCCAGCGGGGCCCGTCCAGCCTGCGGAGCCAGGCCGCGACGGCCCGCCCGTCGCCGGTCGTCGCGAGGACGGGCGCGCCGATCACGCTGTACGCCGGGAACGCCGGCCCGCGGACCGGGGCCCCGAAGCGGCCCGCACCGTCCTGGGACGCCGTCAGGAGACGCCAGGGGGCGACGACGAGCCCGCGGCCGGGGCTCAGCATCGTCGCGAGGACCGCCCGCCCACCGGGACGCACGGCGACGGCCGTCTCGGTGGTGATCGTCCCCACCGCCTCGGGGAACACCTCGACGGGGCCGAAGCCCCGGCCGGGGCGCCTCACGCTCGCGAGGCGCGTCGAGCCCACGACGGCCACGCCGCCGCGCGTCGCGAAGGGCCAGCGCTCCTCGAGCCCCTCCCGGCCCGGGAACACCTCACCTGGCCGGCTCCAGCGCCCGTCGACCCGGAACGCCCACCGCCCGTCCGCCCGGAGGGTCTGTCCCCCCGGACCCGGCCGCTGCCACACGAGGAGCGCGCCGCCCCCGGGGGTCGCACCGATCCTCGGCGAGAAGCCGGTGCCGTCGCCGGGCGGCGGGACGCGCCGGGTGGCGCGCTCGCCCGGGGTCCAGCGGGCGGCGCGGAGGGCGAACGGGCAGTCCCCCTCCGGGATGCAGGAGAAGCTCCACGCGGCCACCACCTGACCGCCGGTGTATGTCAGCGCGGCGACCGTCCCCCTGTCGAACTCCCCGGACGCGAGCCCCAGGGTGCGGGTGAGCGGCGCCCGCCCCGGGAGGATGTCGGCGGCCCGGAGGGATCCGAGGGCGACGGGCTCCGCGTTGTCCCACGCCACCGTGAAGCCCGGGCCGGCCGCGGTGATCGCCGGCGGCCGGAACGGGACGCCGCTTGAGAGGGCGACGGTCTGCGGCGGTGCCCAGTCCGCGGCGAGCGCCGCGGGGGCGGCGACGAGGAGGAGGGTGAGGGCGGCGAGGAGCCGGGACATGGACCGATCCTCACGGCCGGGGGGGACGCGGCGGCCGCCGGGCGGTTGAGCCGGAACCCCCGCGCGCCGATGCACGGAGGGCCGGGCCGGTGGGGCCCCTTGCTACCCTGCGCTGCGGACACGGATGAAGCGCGACTACTACGAGATCCTCGGCGTCTCCCGTGACGCGGACGAGGCGGAGATCAAGAAGGCCTTCCGGCGGAGGGCCCGTGAGCTCCATCCCGACGTCAACCCGGATCCGCAGGCCGAGGCCCAGTTCAAGGAGGCCGCGGAGGCCTACGAGGCGCTCTCGAACGCCGAGACCCGCGACCTCTACGACCGCTACGGCCACGACGGCCTGCGCGGCCGCTCCGCCGGCCCCGACGCGGCCGACTTCGGCTCGTTCCAGGATCTCTTCGACGCCTTCTTCGGCGGCGACGTCTTCGGTGGGCGCCGCAACGGCCGCGCCGCGGGGGACGACGTGGCGGTGGCGGTCGGCCTGACCTTCGCCGAGTCCGCCGCCGGCGTGAGCCGCTCGATCGAGTACGGCGTCGTCGGCGCCTGCGAGACCTGCGACGGCGCCGGCGCGGCGCCCGGCAGCCACATGGTCCGCTGCGCGACCTGCGGCGGGCAGGGCCAGGTGCGCCAGGTGGCCCGCGGGCCCTTCGGGCAGTTCCTGCGCACCCAGGTGTGCGCCGACTGCCGCGGCGCGGGGGAGAGCCCGGCCGAGCCGTGCGCCGACTGCGCGGGCAGCGGCCGCCGCCCCATGTCCATGACCCTCAACGTGGACGTCCCCGCCGGCATCGCCCACGGGCAGCGCATCCGCATCCCGGGCCGCGGCGCGGCCGGCGAGCGCGGCGCCCCGGCCGGCGACCTCTACGTCCAGGTCCAGGTGGCGGAGGACGAGCGCTTCCGCCGCGAGGGGCTCGACGTCGTCACGCGCGTCGCCGTCCCGGTGACCGACGCGATGACCGGCGCCACCGTGACCGTCCCGACGGTCGACGGCGAGGCCCATGTGGAGCTCCGCGCGGGCACGCAGCCCAACGACGAGTACGTCCTGCGGGGCAAGGGCTTCCCGGCCCTCTCCGGCCGTGGCCGCGGCGACCAGCGGGTCGTCGTGGAGGTGCGCGTGCCGAAGGTGCAGAACGACGAGGCGAAGAAGGCCGTCGAGCGGCTCGCCGAGACCCTCGACGCGCGCAGCTACCGCGAGGACGAGGGCTTCTTCGACCGACTCAAGCACGCCTTCCGCTAGAACACCCTCCGCCGCCGCGCCCGCCCTCGACCGGCTCACCGTGCTGGTGGCCATGGGGGACGCCGAGGTGGCCGCCGCCGAGACTGCCGCCGTGCTCGGCTGCGGCTGGCGCGAGGAGGAGGCACCCCGCGGCCGGGTGAGGCTCGACTACTGGGTGACCCCCGGGGGCGGCGACACCCCCGCGGTGCGCGCGGCCCTCGCGGCCCTCGGCATCGCCGCCGAGGTGTCCCGGGAGTCCGAGGACCCGGGGTGGGCCGACGCGATGCACCGCTTCCACCGCCCCGTCGAGATCGCCGGGCGCCTGCTGGTGCGGCCGCCGTGGGAGGCGCCGCGCCCGCCGCTGCTCGACATCGAGATCGACCCGGGCATGGCGTTCGGCACCGCGCAGCACGCGACCACGCGGTCGTGCCTGACCCTCCTCGCCGCCCTCCCCGCGGGCGGGCCGGTGCTCGACGCCGGGTGCGGCACGGGCATCCTCGCCATCGCGGCCCGGCGCCTGGGCTTCGGCCCCGTGTGGGCCTTCGACTTCGACCCCCTCTGCGTGTCGGCCACGGTCGCCAACGCGCGCGTCAACGGCGTCGCGCTCACCGTCGCGCGCCGCACGATCGGGGCCGACGCCATGCCGCCCGCGCCCCTGGTCCTGGCCAACCTCACGGGGACGGTCCTCACGATGCTCGCCGGCGCGCTCACCCCACCCGGCCCGCGCACCCTCATCGCGTCCGGGATGCGCCCCGAGGAGGTCCCCGGGGTCGCCGCGGCCTTCGCGCCGCTGGGCCTGGCGCCGGTCCGGACTGTCGAGGACGAGGGGTGGGCGACGGTGCTGATGGAGCGCCTGTGAGGCACGTGTTCCGCTACGTCGTGCCGGGGCGCCTGGGGCCGGGCGACGAGGTGGACCTGGGCGCGGACGACGCCCATCACCTGGCCCGGGTGGTCCGCCGCCGGCCCGGTGACGGCGTGGAGGTGATGGACGACGCCGGGGCGATCTGGCCGGCCGTGGTGCTGGCGACGTCCCCGGGGGCGCGCGTGCGGGTGGAGGGGGAGGCCCCGCTCACCCCGCCGGCCGCCGTGCCGGTCACCCTCTACCAGGGGCTCGTGGAGTGGGGGCGCCTGGACACGGTGGTCGAGAAGGCCGTCGAGCTGGGCGCCGCCGAGGTCGTCGTGTTCACCTCGGAGCGGGCCCGCCGGGTGCCGTCCGCCGACGCCTGGGAGCGCCGCCGCGAGCGCCTCGACCGGGTGGCCGTCGCGGCCGCCCGCCAGAGCGGCCGCCCCCCTCTGCGACCGGTGCGGGGGCTGGTACCGTTCGGGGCGATCGCGGACGAGGTCCGGGACGGGGAGGCCTTCCTGATCGACCCACGAGGGGACGCGCCACTGCAGGCCGCCACCGGCGCGCCGGCAGGGCCCCTCGCGCTCGTCGTCGGGCCGGAGGCCGGGTTCTCGGATGCCGAGGTGGGCACGGCCCGCGCCGCCGGGTTCGCCGTGCGCCACATGGGTCCCGCGATCCTGCGCGCCGAGACCGCGGCCATCGCGGGACTGGCGCTCGTCGCGTCGGCGGGCTGGGGGGAGGGCGCATGAGGGATCCGGAATGCCTGTTCTGCCGCATCGTGGCGGGGGAGATCCCCGCCACCGAGGTGGCGCGCGACGAGGACTTCGTCGCCTTCGTGGACATCGCCCCGAAGGCGCCCGTCCACCTCCTCGTGATCCCGGCCGAGCACGTCCCGTCGATCGCCGGGGCCGCCGGCCTCGACGAGCGGGTGCGCGCCGCCATGCCGCTGTTCATCGCCCGCGTCGCCCGTGAGGCGGGCCTGGACGAGGGCGGCTTCCGCGTCGCCACCAACCACGGGCCGGACGCGCGTCAGAGCGTGTTCCACCTGCACTGGCACGTCATGGGGGGAGGACCGCTATCCGAGAGCATGTGAGCGCGTCCGACGCGGTCGTGCGGACGATCGAGCTGGACGACCGGGTCGCCGTGGAGCTGGCCGGCGAGCAGGACAGCGTCCTGCGCGCGCTGGAGGACCGCCTGGCGCTGGAGATCGGCCTGCGCGGCAACCGGCTCATCCTGGAGGGCGAGGAGACCCGCGTGAGCGCGGCCGCCGAGGTGGTGGCCGAGTTCGCCGAGCTCGTGCGCCTCGGGCGGCCCATCGCGCCGGGCACCATCGACACCATCGCGGACGCCATCGAGGGCGCGGAGCCGGTCGGCCCGATGCTCGACGACGTCGTCTGGCGCAACGGCCGCTTCCTGGTCACGCCGCGCACCGGCGGCCAGAAGCGGTACGTCGACGCCGTGCGGTCGAACACCGTCACCTTCGGCATCGGCCCCGCCGGCACCGGCAAGACCTACCTCGCCGTCGCCATCGCGACGGCGGCGCTCATGCGCCGCGAGGTGGGCCGCATCATCCTCACCCGGCCGGCGGTCGAGGCGGGGGAGCGGCTCGGGTTCCTGCCCGGCGACCTGGCCGCGAAGGTCGACCCGTACCTGCGGCCGCTCTTCGACGCCCTCTACGACATGCTCGACGGCGAGCGGGTCGAGGGCCTGCTGGAGCGCGGCCAGGTGGAGGTCGCGCCGCTCGCGTTCATGCGCGGCCGGTCGCTCAACGACTCCTTCATCATCCTCGACGAGGCGCAGAACACGACGCCCGAGCAGATGAAGATGTTCCTGACGCGCCTCGGGCACGGGTCGCGGATGGTCGTGAACGGGGACGTGACCCAGGTCGATCTCCCCACCGCGCAGCGGTCCGGCCTCGTGAGCGCCACCGAGGTGCTGGAGGGCGTGGAGGACATCGCGTTCGTCCGCCTGGACCGGCGGGACGTGGTGCGCCACCGGCTCGTCCAGCGCATCGTGGACGCCTACGGCGCCGCCGAGGGCGAGCGGACGTGATCGAGGTCGAGGCGCGCGGCGAGGACGCCGACGTCGCCCCCCTCGTGGACCGCCTGGTCTGGGCATGCGGGCGCCTCGGCGTGGAGCGCGCCAGCATGGGCCTCATGATCGTGGGGCCGGAGGAGATGGCCTCCATCAACGGCGAGCACCGCGGCAAGCCCACCCCGACGGACGTCCTCGCGTTCCCGGTCGACGGCCCCGAGGCCCTCGACTGGCCCGAGGACGGGCCCCCGCCCGAGCTGGGCGATGTGGTCATCTGCCCGGAGGCCGCGCAGGACCCGCTCACGACGCTCGTGGTCCACGGGCTCCTGCACCTCCTGGGCTACGACCACGAGGTCGATGAGGGTGAGATGCTGGCCCTCCAGGACCGCCTGGTCGACGAGGCCGAGGCCGCGTGACCACGTCGCAGACCCCGCCGCCCACCACCCCGCCGCGCAAGCCGCGGTCGGGGCTCGGCGGGCTGCTGCGCCGCGCGACCGATCAGAGCCTGCCGCGCCAGGGGTCGCTGCGGTGGTCGTTCAACTGGGCCTTCGAGGGCATCGTCTACGTGCTCCGCACCCAGCGGAACATGCAGATCCACGTCACGGCCGCGGTCGTCGTGCTCGTGCTCGGCCTGCTGCTCGACTTCTCGCGCCTGCAGCTCGCCGTGGTCATCGGCGCGATCTCCCTCGTGCTCGTCGCCGAGATGATGAACACGGCGATCGAGGCGGCCATCGACGCGGTGGTCACCACGTACCACCCGCTCGTGAAGATCGCGAAGGACGTCGCCGCCGGCGCGGTGCTCGTCGCGACGGTCAACGCGATCGCCATCGCGTACTTCGTCTTCTACGACCGCCTCACCGACCCGGGTCGCGACCTGCTCGTCGGCGTCCGCCGGTCGCCCACCCACATCGTGGTCGTGGTGATGATCGTGACCGTGATCGCCGCGATCGCGATCAAGGCCTGGACCGGCCGCGGCACGCCGCTGCGGGGCGGCTTGCCGTCCGGCCACGCGGCCGCCGCCTTCGCCGCCTGGGCGGCCATCACGATCATCGCCGAGCCGCTGCGGCACGCCGTCCTCGTGTCCACGCTCGCGTTCCTCATGGCCCTGCTCGTGGCGCAGTCGCGGGTGGAGGCCGGCATCCACTCGGTCGTCGAGACGCTCGCCGGCGCCGTGCTCGGCACCGGCGTGGCCATCGTCATCTTCCAGCTCTGGGGATGAGCTACCGCTCCGGTCTCGTCGCCCTGGCGGGGCGGCCGAACGTGGGCAAGTCCACGCTCGCCAACGCCCTCGCCGGGAGCCAGGTGGCCGCCGTCTCCCCGCGGCCCCAGACCACCCGGCGCCGCATCACCGCCGTGGCCCACGGGGAGGGCTGGCAGGCCGTCCTGCTCGACCTGCCCGGCTTCCAGCGCCCGGCCGACGGGCTCACCGCCCGGATGCAGGCGACGGTCGACCAGAGCCTCGCCGACTGCGACGCCGCCCTCTTCGTGCTGAGCGCCGTGGAGCCGGTGGGCGGCGGTGACCGGTTCATCGCCGACCGCCTGCGCGCGTCCCGGCTCCCGGTCATCACGGTGCTCAACAAGATCGACCGGCTCACCCCGGACGAGACGGCCGCCGCCATCGCGCGGGTCGCCCCGCTCGTGGACTTCCTGGAGCTCCACCCGGTGAGCGCCCGGGACGGCCGGGGGGTGGAGGAGCTGCGCGCCGACCTGCCGCGGCTGCTCACCGAGGGGCCGCGGTACTTCCCCGAGGGGATGGCGACGGACCAGACCGAGGAGGAGCTCGCGGCCGAGCTCATCCGCGAGGCCGCCCTGCTGCGCCTGCGCCAGGAGGTCCCGCACGCCCTCGCCGTGGACGTCCAGGAGATCGAGCCCGCCCGGCACGGCCTGGTGGTGCGCGCCGGCATCGTGGTGGAGACCGAGTCCCAGAAGGGCATCGTGGTGGGCCGGGGCGGCGGGATGATCCGCGACATCGGCTCCGCCGCGCGGTCGGCCCTCGGCCGCCTGTGGGGGACCGAGGTCCACCTCGACCTCACGGTCCGCGTGCGCAAGCGCTGGCGTGACGACGAGTCGATGCTCACGCGCCTGGGCCTGTAGGCACCTCGTCCAAGGGACGTCCGGCCCGCCCACTCCGGCGGCCGGGATGTGTAAGGTGTCCCTAATGCGTGACGTACGGATCAGCGAGCCGGAGCCCTTCCCGCAGTTCGGGGCCCGCGCCCGCGTGTGGGGGCGCTTCGAGCGCGACCTGCGCGCGTGGCTCGAGACGCCCGAGGGCCGGTTCGCCGCCTGGGAGGCGTCCCTCACCGTGCGCGACGTGGCGCCCCGCCCGGAGCCGCCCGCCCTCTAGGCGCCGTGGCGGCGCGGTTCCCCGCTGCGCTAGCGTTCACCCATGATCAAGCGGATGCGGCGGGAGCCGTTCCCCGACCTCGCCGATCCGGTCATGTACCCGCGGCTGTCGGAGGAGAAGGTCGAGTGGCTCGCCGGCGTCGGCGAGCGGCGGTCGTTCGAGGCCGGCGACATCCTCTACGAGCAGGGCCTGCGCGATCAGCCCTTCTACGTGATCGAGCGCGGCCGGGTGGAGTTCATCGACCTCCTGCCCGGCAAGGAGTACACGATCGCCGAGGCCGACGCGGGCACCTTCGTCGGCGACATCGCGACGTTCACGGGCGAGCCCGCCATCGCCCGCTGCGTGGCCGTGGAGCCCACGGACGTCGTCGTCTTCGACCGCCCCGCCCTGCGCGCGATGCTCGCGGCGAAGCCCGAGCTCGGCGACATGGTCATCACCTGCATGCTCGCCCGCCGCGCCTGGCACGAGCACGAGGGCTACGGCGTCCTGCGCCTCATCGCCGAGCGGGGCTCGCGCCGCGCCTTCGACGTGCGCGACCTGCTCGAGCGGAACCTGCAGCCGCTGCAGTTCATCGACGTCGACACGGACGAGAACGCGGAGCACCTGCTCGACTGGCTCCATGCGACGCGGGGCGACACGCCGCTGCTCATCCGGGGCGACCGGGTGCTGCGCAACCCGTCCGCCGCCCAGGTGGCGCGCGAGCTGGGCCTGCGCGCCGACGTCGACGGCGAGCGCTTCGACCTCGTGGTCCTCGGAGCCGGGCCCGCCGGGCTGGCGGCGGCCGTCTACGGCGGCTCCGAGGGCCTGCGGACGCTGGTGGCCGAGTCGTGGGCGCCGGGCGGCCAGGCCGGCACGAGCACGCGCATCGAGAACTACCTCGGCTTCCCGAGCGGCGTGTCCGGCACCGAGCTCACCCGCGCCGCCACGTTGCAGGCGCGGCGCTTCGACGCGGTCATCTCGTCCTTCCACCGGGCCGTCGAGCTGACGGACGGGCCGGAGGGGCTCGTGCGGGTCGATCTCGACGACGGCCAGCACGTCCTGGCCCGCGCCCTGGTGATGGCGACGGGCGCCAAGTGGCGCGAGCTGGGCATCCCCGGCATCGACCACTATCGCGGCGCCGGGCTCTACCACGCGGCCATGCCCGCCGACGGCGCCCGGTACCGCGACGAGGAGGTCGTGGTCGTCGGGGGCGGCAACTCGGCCGGGCAGGCCGCCTCGTACCTGTCGAAGTACGCCCGCAAGGTGACGATGGTGGTGCGCGGCGACGGGCTCTCCAGCACGATGTCGCGCTACCTCATCGATCGGGTGGAGAAGCACCCCCGCATCGAGGTGCTCACGTCCACAGAGGTCGTCGGCGTCCACGGCACCCGTTCGGTGGAGGCCGTCTCCCTGCGCAACGGCACCGGCGGCGAGCGGCGGGTGCCGGTGGCGGCGATCTTCGTGATGATCGGCGCCGAGCCGTGTACCGAGGCCGCGACCGGCATCCTCGGCACCGATCGGTCCGGGTACCTGCTGTGCGGCGCCGGCGCGGCCGCCTGCGACGGGCGCCTCCACTGGCCGCTGGAGGAGCGTTCGCCGGCCCTGCTGGAGACGGTGCGCCCCGGGGTGTTCGCCGCGGGCGACGTCCGCGCGGGGGCCTCGAACCGGGTCGCCGGCGCGGTGGGGGACGGGGCCCTCTCCGTCCGCTTCGTGCACGAGCTGCTGGCGGACTAGGCCCGCCCGCCGGGTCAGGCCGCCGAGGCCTGCCCGCGGCAGGAGGCGCAGAGCCCGCGGATGACCACCTGCGACCCGTCCGGCGCGAAGCCCGCGCCGCGGGCGGCGCTCAGCAGGGCGTCGTGGTCGACCGAGCCGTCCACGTCGGCGATCGCGCCGCACGCCCGGCACACGAGGTGGTGGTGCTCGTCGGTGCGCGGGTCGTAGACGGCCGTGCCGCTCTCGGTGGCGACGCGCCGCACGAGCCCGAGGTCCTCGAGCAGGTCGAGCGTGGCGTACACCGTCGGCAGGGAGACGCCCGGCAGCCGGCGGCCGACCTCCGTGAAGACCTCCTCCGCCGTGGTGTGGCGGCCGAGATCCCGGATGGCGGCGGCGATGACGAGCCGCTGCGGGGTGACCCGCTGGCCGCGCGCACGCAGCGCCGCGCCGAGGGGATCCGGCGTGGGGAGCGGCTCGGTGGCGTGGGTCGGCATGGGGCCACTATAGCGCAACTCGTAGGCTCCCCTAACCCGCGCGTTCTTTTTACTCGCTTGCTATAGTGGCCTGGTCGTCATCGAGGACACCAGGAAGGGAGCGCGACATGGCAACGACGAGCAGGGTCGCCGCAGGCATCCTGTCCGACGCCCAGGCCGCCAAGCGCGAGGAGATCCTCGAGCTTCTGCGGCAGGCGTACTGGATGGAGATGGAGACGGTCATGAGCTACCTGGCGAACGCCGAGAACCTGGACGGGATCCGGGCCTCGGAGATCGCCGAGGCGCTCTCGGAGGACGTGGGGGAGGAGCTCGGCCACGCGCGCCGGTTCGCCGCCCGCATCAAGGAGCTCTACGGCACCCCGCCCGGGTCGGCCGAGTTCTCCACGGATCAGGCCTACCTCCAGCCGCTCGAGGACGGGACCGACGTGGTGCCGGTCATCGAGGGCGTGATCACGGCCGAGAAGGGCGCGATCGAGCACTACCTGCGGATCATCGAGGCCTGTGACGGCGTCGACTGGGCCACGCAGGACATGGTGATCGAGATCCTCCGCGACGAGGAGGCCCACCTTCGGACCTTCGAGCGGTACCTCCGGGAGTACCGCTAGCCCCCAGCACGGGGTTAGTCGAGGAAGCGGGACAGCCGGCGGTCGCGGTAGACGCGGCCGCCGGTCTGGCACGTCGGGCAGTACACGAGGTCGTACTCGGAGAACGCCACGTGCTCGAGCGTCGTGCCGCACCGCAGGCACGGCTCGCCGTGGTGGCCGTGCACCGCCGTCACGCGGGCCTCCTTGTTCGGGAGGTCCGTCGTGATGCGGTCGCGGGCGCGGTCGAGCGCCTGGGTGAGCACGGCGTCGGCGGCCTTCGCCAGGCGGCCGAGCTCGTCCTCGCCAAGCGATGAGGCGCGGGCGAACGGCGCGAGCCGCGCCGCCCACATGATGTCGCTGGCGTAGGCGCGCCCGATCCCCGCCACGCGCCGGCCGTCGCGGAGCGCGGTGTGGAGCAGGCCCGGCCCGGCCATCGCCGCGGCCCACCCGGCCGCGTCCAGGCCGATCGGCTCGGGCCCCAGGCGGGTGAGGGGGCGGTGGGCGGCGAGCCCCTCCTCGTCCAGCACGTGCGCCGACGCGCGGCGGTGGGTGGAGAGCTCGCGCAGGCGCAGGACGCGGTCGTCGCCGAGGCCCAGGTCGAGCGCCGCCGTGCGCCCGGGACGGCCCTTCGGCGCCGCCGCGACGCCCAGCCGGCCGGCCTGCATGAGGTGGATCACGAGGTGGAGTCCGCCGTCCACCTCGACGCCCAGGATCTTGCCGCGGCGCCACACCCGGACGATCGCCCGCCCCACGAGGGCGTCGAGCGGGGGCTCGGCCGTCTTGAGGGTCGCCGGGGCGTGGGCGCGGGCGTCCGTCACGTCCACTCCCGCGAGCGCCGACGTGAGGCCCTCGGCGAGCGCCTGCAACTCCGGCAGCTCAGGCACGGGCCGCCGCCGGGGCCGTCGCTATACTCGGCCGGATGAGCGGTTCGCCACGTCCCGCACAAGCCTGATGCGGGCCGAGGACCTCACCAAGACCCTCGATCTCACCGTCGTCGACCCCTCGACGACACAGGAGGACATCGAGAGGCTCTGCGCCGAGGCTCGCGATCACCACTTCGCGGCCGTGTGCTCGCACCCGCGCTTCGTGCCCGTCATGTCCGACGTGCTGCGCGGCTGCGACGTGAAGACGTGCGCGGTCATCGACTTCCCGGGCGGCGAGGCGACCTCGCTGGAGCGGGCGCACGAGGCGGACCGGGCGGTCGCCGAGGGGGCGGACGAGCTGGACGTCGTCATGAACTACCGGGCCATGCTCCGGGGCGAGTTCAAGGAGGTCCGCGACGACCTGCTGCGGGTGGTGCGGACCGTCCGCGGGCGGGCGGCGAACGACGCGCGTGGCGACGTCCTCGTGAAGGTCATCATCGAGGCGCCGCTCATGAACGACAAGGTCAAGAGGCTCGCCTGCAAGATCGTGGACGACGTCGGCGCGGACTTCGCGAAGACGTGCACCGGGGTCGACACGCGGGCGACGGTCCACGACGTCGAGCTGATGCGCGACGCGCTGCCGGAGGGCGTCGGCGTCTACGCGTGCGGCGGCGTGGACACCCTCGAATCGGTCCAGGCGATGATCGGCGCGGGCGCGGCCCGCGTGGGCACGCCGGCCGCGGTGCAGGTGCTCGCCGAGCTGGCGAAGCTCAACGGGGGCGGGTCGTGAGCGCGTCGGAGGCCGCGGCCGGGCTGCTCGACCGCGTCCGGTTCGGGGCCGACGGCCTCGTGCCGGCCATCGTCCAGGACGCCGGCGACGGGCGGGTGCTGACCCTCGCCTGGATGAACCGCGAGTCGCTCGAGCGCACGCTGGAGCGCGACGAGACCTGGTTCTGGAGCCGGTCCCGGTCCGAGCTGTGGCACAAGGGCGCCACGAGCGGCAACACGCAGCGCGTCGTGTCCGTGAGCCTCGACTGCGACGACGACGCCGTGCTCGTGCAGGTCGAGCAGACCGGGGTGGCCTGCCACACCGGCGCCGCGACCTGCTTCCACACCCCCGTGACGGGGGAGGGGCCGGAGCCGTTCGCCGCCCTCGCCGACCTGGAGCGCACCGTCGCGGCGCGCGCCGACGCCGCCGACCCGGAGTCCTCCTACACGGCCCGGCTGCTCGCCAAGGGCATCGACACGGTCTGCAAGAAGGTGGGCGAGGAGGCGACCGAGGTCGTCATCGCCGCCAAGGGCGAGGAGCACGGCCAGGTCGTCTACGAGAGCGCCGACCTGCTCTACCACCTCGCCGTCCTCTGGCGCGCCGCCGGCGTGTCGCTGGAGGAGGTCGCCGCCGAGCTCGCCTCGCGCCGGGGCCCCGCGTGACCCGCCTGCGCCTCGACGTGCCGCCGCGCCGCGGCTCCGCCCTGGAGATCACGCCCGGCATCGACAAGGTCCGCGCGCTGGCGGCCGACGGCGGCCAGGTGCCGCTGGCCCACACCTACATCGCCGACTGCGAGACCCCGGTCTCGGCGTTCCTCAAGCTGCGCGACGGCGGCCCGGCCTTCCTGCTCGAGTCCGTCGAGCACGGGCGCCTCGGCCGCTACTCGATGATCGGGGTGCGCCCCCAGGCCGTCATCCACGGCGCGGGCGGCGAGCTCCACGTGACCGAGGAGGGCGGCACCCCTCGTGCGCTCGACGCGTCGGACCCGTTCGGGGCCGTCGAGGACGTCGTGCGCGGGATCGGCATGGCCCCGCCGTCCGAGCCGCTCGCCTTCTGGGGCGGGGCCGTCGGCTACTTCGGCTACGACCTCGTGCGCACCGTCGAGCGCCTGCCCGACGTGCCCGAGGACGACCTGGGCGTGCCGGACCTCGTCGCCCTCGTGACCGGCCCGGTCGTCGTCTTCGACCACCTGCGCCGCTCGCTCACGATCGTCGCGCCGTGCCGCCCGGGCCCCGACGGGGACGTCGAGGCGGCCTACTGGCGCACCGTCGCCGTCGTCGCCGACCTCAAGGGCCGCCTCTCCGGGCCGGTGCCGCGCCCGGCCGACCGGGCCGACGAGCCGACCCTCGGGCCGGTCACGAGCAACGTGAGCCGCGAGGACTTCGAGGCCGCCGTGGAGCGGGCCCGCGAGTACATCTTCGCCGGGGACGCCTTCCAGGTCGTCCCGTCGCAGCGGTTCTCGGCGCCCATGACGCTGGATCCGTTCTCCGTCTACCGCGGCCTGCGCACCGTGAACCCGTCGCCGTACATGTACTTCCTGGAGACGGACGAGGTCACGCTCGTCGGCTCGTCCCCCGAGATGCTCGTGAAGGTGGAGCACGGGACGGTCGAGATGCACCCCATCGCAGGCTCCCGCCCGCGCGGGGCGGACGAGGACGAGGACGACCGGCTCGCGGCCGAGCTGCTGGCCGACCCGAAGGAGCGCGCCGAGCACGTCATGCTCGTGGACCTCGGGCGCAACGACCTCGGGCGCGTGTCGGAGATCGGCACCGTGCGGGTCACGGACCTGATGGACGTGCGCCGCTACAGCCACGTCATGCACATCGAGTCGTCCGTCGTCGGTCGCCTGGCGGAGGGGCGGCGCGCGTCCGACGCCCTGCGCGCCACCTTCCCGGCGGGGACCCTCTCCGGCGCCCCCAAGGTGCGGGCGATGGAGATCATCGACGAGCTCGAGCCCACGAAGCGCGGCCCCTACGGCGGCGCCGTCGGCTGGCTCGGCTGGGACGGCGACCTGGACACCTGCATCACCATCCGCACCATCGTGTGCCGCGACGGCGTCGCGCACGTGCAGGCGGGGGCGGGCATCGTGGCCGACTCGGTCCCGGCGACCGAGTACGAGGAGACCCAGAACAAGGCGGCCGCGCTCTTCCGCGCGATCGAGGTCGCGGCCGGCCAGACGGACTGGTGATGCGGTCGTGACCACCGCGCCACGCCCCCGGGTCGTCCTGATCGACAACTACGACTCGTTCACCTACAACCTCGTGCAGTACCTGGGCGAGCTGGGCGCCGAGGTGCTCGTGCACCGTCACGACGCCATCGACGTCGCGGGCGTCGCGGCCCTGGAGCCGACCCACCTGGTCGTCTCGCCGGGCCCGAAGACGCCGGACGAGGCGGGCATCTCGGTGGACGCCATCCGCGAGCTGGCGGGGCGCGTCCCGATCCTGGGCGTGTGCCTCGGCCACCAGGCCATCGGGCAGGCGTTCGGCGGGAGGGTGGTGCGCGGGCGCGAGCCGGTGCACGGCAAGGTGAGCGAGGTGCACCACGACGGCGCGACGGTGTTCGCGGGCGTCGAGAACCCGATGACCGCGACGCGGTACCACTCGCTCGTGGTCGACCCGTCCGAGGCGCCCGACCTCGTGGTGACCGCCCGCTGCGACGGCGACGTCGTGATGGGCCTGCGCCACCGGGAGCTGCCGGTGGAGGGCGTCCAGTTCCACCCCGAGTCGATCCTCACCGGGGCGGGGCACGCGCTGCTGTCGAACTTCCTCGCCCTCACGGCCTGAGTACGATCCCGCCCGTGCCCAGCGAGGTCATCACGCGCACGATCGACCGGCTCCTTGCGGGGGAGGACCTCACCCGCGAGGACGCCGCGGCGGCGCTCGACGCGATCATGGCGGGCGAGGCCGGCGACGCCCAGACGGCCGGCTTCCTCATCGCCCTGCGGGCGAAGGGCGAGACCGCCCACGAGCTGGCGGGGCTCGCCGGCACGGTGCGGGCGCACGCCCAGCCGGTCACGCCCCCCGCGGGCCCGTTCATCGACACCTGCGGCACGGGCGGCGGGCGCTCCACCTTCAACATCTCCACGACCTCGACGTTCGTCGTCGCCGGGGCGGGGGTCGCCGTCGCCAAGCACGGCAACCGGTCGGCCACCTCCAAGTGCGGCAGCGCCGACGTCCTGGAGGCCCTCGGGGCCCGCATCGACCTGGACCCGGACGCGGTGTCGCGCTGCCTGGAGGAGACGGGTCTCGGCTTCATGTTCGCGCCGGCCCACCACCCGGCGTTCCGCCACATCGTCCCCGTGCGCCGGGCGCTCGGCGTGCGGACGATCTTCAACCTGCTCGGCCCCCTCACCAACCCGGCCGGCGCCCCGCGCCAGCTCATCGGGGTGGCCGACCCGGCGTACCTGGAGCGGATGGGCGAGGCCCTGCGCCTGCTCGGCATCGAGCGGGCGGTGCTCGTGCACGGCCGCGACGGCATGGACGAGGTCTCGACCGGCGCGATCACGGACTACGTCGAGGTGACCGAGGGCGGCACCGGCGTCGTGAGCGGCGAGATCGACCCGGCGGCGCTGGGCTTCGCGCCCCCGTCCGACGGCGAGCTCGGCGGCGGCGACCCGGCCCACAACGCCGAGGTGCTGCGCGCGGTGCTCGGCCGCGCCCGCGGGCCGGAGCGCGACGTCGTCGTCCTCAACGCGGCCGCGGCGATCTGGGTGGCCGGCCGGGCCGAGAGCCTCGACGCGGCCGTCGGCCTCGCGGAGGCCTCCATCGACGAGGGCGCGGCGCACGAGCGCCTGGACGCGTTCGTGGCCGCCACGCGCCGCCTCGGCGGCCCGGCGTAGGGTCCGGGGCGATGGCGACCTTCCTCGAGACCGTCGTCGAGCGGACGCAGGCCGGGCTCGCGGCGCGCAAGCGTGCCCTGCCCGCCGACGAGCTGCGCGGCCGCCTGGGCCCGGCGCGGCGCGGCCGGCCCTTCTCCGAGGCGCTCATCGACGAGGGCATCTCGCTCATCGCCGAGATGAAGCGGGCAAGCCCGTCGAAGGGGCCGATCCGCCCGGACGCGACCGTCAGCGACATCGTCACGGCCTACCAGTCGGCGGGCGCGCGGGCCGTGTCCGTGCTCACCGAGCCGGAGTGGTTCAAGGGCAGCCTGGACGACCTCGTGGAGGCCCGCGGGGCGTGCGACCTGCCGCTGCTGCGCAAGGACTTCGTGGTCGACGAGTACCAGCTCCTGGAGGCCCGGGCCGCCGGCGCGGACGCCGTGCTGCTCATCGTCGCCGCGCTCGAGGCCGAGCGCCTGGCCGAGCTGATCGTGGCCGCGTCGGACCTCGGGATGGACTCCCTCGTCGAGGTCCACGACGAAGACGAGGTGGAGACGGCCGTCGAGGCGGGCGCCGAGGTCATCGGGATCAACAACCGGGACCTCCATTCCCTGGAGGTCGACGTCGAGACGACCTTCCGCCTGCTCGCCGACGTGCCGGCCGGCACCGTCGTGGTCGCCGAGTCCGGCATCACGCACGCCGGGGACGTCGAGCGCCTGGAGACGGCCGGCGTGGACGCGATCCTGGTGGGCGAGGCCCTCATGCGCGCCGACGACACCGCCCGGGCGGTCCGCGAGCTGCTCGGGTAGTGCCCCCGGCGTCCCCGCGGCTGGCGTGGGCGGTGGAGGGGCTCGGCCTCGCGCCGGGCATGCACGTGCTGGAGCCCGGCTGCGGGCACGGCGTCGCCGTGACCCTGGCGGCCGCGGCGGTCGCCCCGGGCGGCACGGTCACGGGCCTCGACCGGTCGGCCACCATGGTGGAGGCCACGATCGCGCGCAACCGCGCGGCCGTGGAGGAGGGGCGGGTCACCGTCCTCACGGGGCTCCTGGAGGAGGCGGATCTGCCGGCGGGGCGCTTCGACCGCGTCCTCGCCGTCCACCTGGACCTCGTCCGGGGCGACGGGTCGCCGGGCCTCGGGGTCATCCGCGAGGCGCTCGCGCCCGGCGGCCTGCTCCATCTCGTGATGCACCCGCCGGTGGCGTCCGGGGTGGAGGACTTCGCGGGCCGCGCGGCCACCGTGCTGCCGCGCCACGGGTACCGGGTGGTGCGGGCGGAGCGGTGCGACCTGGGCGGCACGCCCGCCATCCTCGTCGTCGCCGGGGCGACGCCGCCCGGGTAAAGAGCGCGGGCTGCGGGGCCGATGGCGAGCGCGTGAGCGTCGAGGCGGCATCCGGGCTCGCGGCGACCGTCGCCCGCATCCGGGAGATCACGAGCAGCGTGGGGGCGAACGCGGCCCCCGCGGCGGGCGCGTTCGCGGCCACGCTCGACTCCGCCATGTCCGGCGGCGCGACGACGTCGGCCACCACGCCCGCCACCACCACGACGGCCGCGGCCCAGGTCACGGCCCCGTCCACGATCGCGATGCCGGCCGGCGGCTCGCCGGTGACCGGCGCCCAGCTCGACGCGTGGATGGCCTCGAAGAACCCGGGCGCCCCCCTCGTCGGGATGGGCGACGTGTTCGTGCGCGAGGGCGTCGCCAACGGCATCGACCCGCGCGCCCTCGTCGCGATCGCCCGCGCCGAGAGCTCGCTGGGCTCCGACCCGGGTGCCCGCGCCCGCAACAACGCCTTCGGCTGGGGCCCGCACCAGACGTTCTCCTCCTGGGAGGAGAACATCGCGACGGTGGCCCGCGGCCTGCGCAAGGGCTACCTGGACGAGGGCCTCGTCACGCTGCAGCAGATCCAGGCCAAGTACGCGCCGCTCGGGGTCGCCAACGACCCCACGAACCTCAACTCGAACTGGCTGCGCAACACCACCCTGCTCTACGGCGAGCTGGGCGGCGATCCGGCGGGCTCGGTCGCCCTGAGGTAGCGGCGGACCCGGCTCCGGCAGGGGCGGGGGCCGGGGCGGCGAAGATGGTGCGGTGCGCCGTCGCCGCCGATATGAGGTCGTCGTGGAGGGGGTCTCCGGCCACGCCGCGTCCCAGCGCAGCGTCATCGGGGAGCACCGCAGCGAGTCGGACGCCCGGGAGGCCGCCGCCCACGAGCGGAGCCGCCTCGAGGTGATCCACGGGGACGGGGCCGAGGCCTACCGCATCGTCGTGCTGCGCGACGGCGAGGTCATCGCCGAGGAGCGCCCGCGCGGCCGCCCGGCGCCCCCGCCGGAGCCCGAGGCCGGCCCGGAGCCCGCCGGCCCGCAGGAGTGGCCGGACATGGACATGAGCGGCCCCGTGCCCGACTGGGTCATCTCCCGCGTGGAGGACTCGATCGCACGGCGCCGCGAGCGCGATCGCACCGACGCGGAGGCTGCGGAGGAGGGGTAGGGGCGTCGATCGGCCGCGCCGATCGGGCCGGACGTACCGCGGTGGCCGGGGCGCGCACCGCTACCCTGTGCGGGTGGACGCGCCTCCCGAGACCGGGCCCACGCCGCCCGAGGGGGGCGGATGGGACCGCCGGCGCACGATCGCCGCCGCCGTGGGCGGGGCCGTCGTGCTGGCCGTCATCGCGCTGCTCGTGGTGGGCCTGGCGAACAAGGACTCCATCGGGACGTCGATCCAGGACGCCCTGGCGGAGGGCGAGCGCCCCGAGGCACCGGACATCACGCTGCCGGTGCTGGTGGCCGGGGACGGGGTCGGGCCGGTCGGGTCCGAGGTGAGCGTCGAGTCCCTGCGCGGCCGCACCGTCGTCCTGAACTTCTGGGCCTCCTGGTGCCAGCCGTGCGAGGTCGAGGCGCCCGTGCTGGAGGCGGTCGCCGAGCGCTACCGGGCCGACGGCGACGTGGTGGTGCTCGGGGTGGACGTGCAGGACCTGCGCGGCGAGGCGCTCGAGTTCGTGAAGGACACGCGCATCACCTACCCGAGCCTGCGCGACGGCGAGGACGACGCGAAGCAGGCCTACCAGGTGGCGGCGCTGCCGGAGACCTTCATCATCGACCCCGAGGGGCGCATCGCCCTGAAGGTCACGGGGATCGTGCAGGAGGAGGAGCAGCTCACGAACGCCGTCGAGCAGGTGCGGACGGGCCCGGCGTGATCCGCCGGGTCGCCTGCCTGGTCCTCGTGGCGCTCGCCGCCTGGCCGGCGGCGGCCCTCGCCCTGACCGTGAACGAGGTGGCGCGCGAGGTGCGCTGCCCCACCTGCAACACGCCCCTCGACGTGTCGAGCGCCCCCGTCGCGCTGGACATGAAGGCCTACATCCAGGCGCGCATCGACGCCGGATGGGACAAGGACCGGATCATCGACGGCCTGGTGGACGAGTTCGGCGAGGGCGTCCGCGCGACCCCGCCCAAGTCCGGCTTCGACCTCATCGCCTGGGTCGTCCCGGCGCTGGTCGTGGCGCTCGGCCTGGCGGCCATCCCCTTCATCGCGCGGGCCTGGTCGCGCTCCGAACCGGAGGACGCCGCGGCGTCCGCGCCCCCGACCGACGAGGAACGGGAGCGCCTGGAGGAGGAGCTCCGCCGCCTGGGCTGACCGCGGCGGGCCGGGCGGCTTCACTTCGCCACCCCTGAGGCCGATACCCACCCCGGAACGACGGCGGGAGGGCCATCGGGTGTCCGCATGGAGGCGGGGTAGCTGGAGTGTCGTCAGCCCGGCGAGGCTGGCCGAGATCATCGAGCGCATGGCGGCCGAGCGCCGTCCCGAGCGCGTGGTCCCGGCCGCCCTCGACGCGGCCCTGGCCGCGACGGGCGCCCGTGGCGGCCGCATCCTGGGTCCGGACGGGGCCGAGGTGGCACGCGAGGGGCGCAGCCCGCGCGGCACCACCGTCGCGGTCCCGCTGACCGGCGCCGCCGGCGGCACCGGCCGCCTGGAGGTCTGGGGCGGCGGTGACGAGCACCCGGACGCGGAGGCCGCCCTGCGGCTCGTCGCGGCCGTCTGCTCGCGCTCCCTCGAGACCGTCGCCCTCGAGCGCGCCGGCGCCGACGAGCGCCTCCGCGCGCGCCGCATGGGCGCCGCGGCCGAGTCCGTCCGCGCCGCCCGCGAGCCGCGCGAGGCCGTCGTGCGCATCCTGGCCGAGGCCCGCCACCTGGTGGGTGCCCCGGCCGCCGCGCTGCTCGCCGCCGGATCTCCCAGCCCCGAGGTCGCCGCCTACGACGGCCTGGAGCCCCAGGGCCCCGACGCCCTGTCGGCCCTCGTGCCGCCCCGCGTCCGCGCGGCGCTGCGCGACGGCGAGGTCTGGGCCGGGCCGATCGCCGTGGACACCCTCGCCGCCGACGGGCTGACCCACGCCACGATGGTGGGCGTCGGGCCCGCCGCGGGCCTGGGCGTGCTCGTCGTGCTCGGCGACGCCGCCGTGGCGGAGGCCGCCGCGTCCGACGCGCTCGTGGAGCTCGCCGGGCACGCCGCCTCGGCGCTCACGCTGTCGGTGCTCCAGCAGGAGGTCCGGGAGCTGGGCGCGGTCGACCCGATCACGCGCTTCTTCAACGCCCGCTACTTCCACGGGCGCCTCGACCAGGAGTGCCAGCGCGCCCTGCGCGCCGGCGTGCCGCTCTCCGTCGCCATCATGACCCTGGACGGCCTGGCCGACCTGCGGGCCGAGGGCCGTGAGTCCGCGGCCGAGGCCGCCGTGGAGGCCCTGTCGGCCCACGTCGCGGACCGCCTGCGGGCGATGGACGTCGGGTGCCGGCTCGGTCCCGACGAGCTCGCCGCCATCCTCCCCGAGGTCGAGGGCCTCGACGCCCTGCGCGTCGGCGAGCGGCTGCGCGCCGCGCTGCCCGGTGTCCAGGGGATCCCGGCGGGCATGACCCTGTCGGTGGGCGTCGCGTCCTTCCCCGACCAGGCCGGCCGTCCCGAGACGCTCGCCGAGAACGCCCGCGCGGCCCTGGAGTGGGCGCGCGAGCACGGCGGGGACCGCACCTTCCTCTACCACTCGGACGCGGCCGAACTGCTGCGCGCCGAGGGGCGCGAGCGGGCCGCCGACGACGAGGCCGTGCTGACCACCGTGGCCGCGATCGCGTCGGCCATCGACGCCCGCCACCCGATGACCGTCCATCACTCCGGCAACGTCGCGCGGGTCGCCGCGCTCATGGCCGCGGAGATGGGCTTCGACCCGGACCACGCCGAGGACGTCCGCGTCGCGGGCCTCCTCCATGACGTGGGCAAGATCGGCGTGAGCGACGACCTGGTGGCCGCGGACCGCGAGCTGACCGAGGCCGAGGGCGAGGAGCTGCGGCGCCACCCGGAGATCGGGGAGCGGATGCTCTCCGGCAGCCGCCTCGCCACGGTCGCGCCGTGGGTGCTGCACCACCACGAGCGCATGGACGGCGACGGCTACCCGTCCGGCCTGGCCGGCGACGCCATCCCGCTCGAGGCGCGCATCCTGGCCGTCGCGAACGCGTTCGACCACGGCACGAGCGGCGGCCCGGGTCGATTCCCGGCGCCGGCCGCCGATGTCATGGAGGAGCTCGAGCGCCGCTCGGGCAGCGAGTTCGATCCCGTCGCCGTCGCGGCCCTGCGCTCCCTGATCGGCAGGGGCGCCGACGTGACGCGGCCCACCGGCTAGAGGAGACCTCCCGTGAGCACGACGTCCCCGCCCGCCCGCGAGACCGCCCAGGAGGGCGCCGCGGCACCGCGCGTCTCCGCGCGGGTCGTGGCGGAGGCCGCCGACCGGCTCGCCGCGCCGTCACCGGTCGTCGCCGGCGTCCTGCAGCTCCTGGACGAGGGCTCCGCGCCCGTCCGCCTGCTCGCCGCGCGCGTCGCCCAGAGCCCCGAGATCGCGGCGCAGGTGCTGCGCCTGGGCAACTCGGCCCTCTTCACGGAGCCCGTGGACACGCTCGACCGGGCGATCGTCCGGATCGGCGAGCGCACCCTCCGCGGGCTGCTGCTCGCCGCCACGACCTACCGCCTGCTCGAGGGCGCGATGCCGGCCTACGGCTTCCCGCGCCTCTACCTGCTGCGGCACTCCGGCGAGGTCGCGACGATGGCCGGCTCGCTGGCCCGGCGCGGGCCCGCCGCCCTCGCCTCGCAGGCCTACCTCGCCGGGCTGCTGCACGACCTCGGCAAGGGGATCCTCGCCACGATCGCGGTGGACCAGGGCATCGGTGACGACTCCGCCCCGATCGCGGGCGTGGAGGACGAGCGCGCGCTGTTCGGCACGGACCACACCCGCGTGGCCGGCTGGATCGCCCGCCGCTGGGGCCTGCCCGAGGACCTCTGCCTCGCCATGGAGCGCCACCACGACGCCGCCCCGCCGGCCGACGCCGTCGCGCGCCCCGTGTGGCTCGCCGACATCGCGGTCCACGCCGGCGCGGGCGACGAGGACGCGATCGCCCGGCTCCCCGAGGCGGCCGCCGCCTGTGACATGGCCCCCGACGTCATCGAGTCGGTCCTCATGAGCTCGCCGGAGACCGAGGGACCGCGCCGCCCGCCCGGCCTGACGGACCGCGAGGTCCAGGTGCTGCGCCTGCTGGCCCGCGGCTCGACCGCCAAGCAGGTCGCCCACGACCTCGGCTGCTCGGCCTCGACGATCCACAACCACCTGCACCACGTCTACCGCAAGCTGGACGTGTCGGGGCAGTCGCAGGCCCTGCTGCTCGCCCGCGAGAAGGGCTGGGTCTAGGCGGGACCCCGGCGGCACCGCCGCCGTCCCGGGGCCTCAAGTCGGCCCCGACCTATTCGATACCCATCGTGGAAAGTAATTCCTACGGATGGGGAACTCGATGCATCGGGTGCGTTGCACCAGGCGCGCGCGGATGCGCGCGACGGCGCTCGGGATCGCGGCGGTCGCCGCGGCCGTGACGCCGGGGGCCGCCCAGGCGGCCACCTCGGGGGCGCAGGTCACGGTGACGGCGGGATCGCTGTCGCTGACGTCCGGCGACTTCCAGGGGCAGAGCGTCTCGCTGACGGGCGTCGACCAGGTGGTCCAGACCACCCCGGCCGCGCCGTGGTCGGCCATCGACGCGCGCGGCACCGGCGCGTCGTGGAGCGTCGTGGCCTCGGCCACCGACCTCGTCTCCACGGGCACGCCCAACCGGGTGATCCCGTCGAGCGCGCTCTCGTTCACGACGAACACCGTCACCGCCGGCACCGGCGCCGACGCCGTCTCCGGCATGACCGGGGCGACCGCGTCGCCGTTCACCGTGCCGAGCGGCCCGGGTCAGACCAACGTGAGCGTCCTGTCGGCCACCGGGCCGCACCGCGGCGCCTACACGTTCACCCCGCGCCTGGACATCACGATCCCGGCGACGGCGCTGGCGTCCTACGTCGGCAACCCGTACACCACGACGCTGACGGTGACGATCTCGTGATCCGTCGCGCCCTCGTCGCCGCCCTGCTGGCCCTCGCGGCCTGGACCGGGACCGCCGTCGCCGCCACGGGCTCCGTGGTCGGCGTGCAGCCGCTCGCCCAGGACGAGAGCTGGATCGTCCGGACGATCGACCCGGGCGACTCGTCCCGTGCCGCCGCCGTCCTGGTCAACCTGACCGGCAGCCGTCAGGCCGTCGAGCTGGGGACGGCCGACGGGGTGACCACCGCCGACGGCGTCTTCACGCTGGCCGGCGAGGGGGAGACCCCGGTCGACGTGGGCGCGTGGATCGACGCCCCCTCGGGGCGGCTCGTGCTCGAGCCGCACGAGCGGCGCGTGGTGCGATTCGCGATCGCGGTCCCCGAGGACGCGATGCCGGGTGACCACGCCGGCGGCCTCGTCGTGCAGTCGGCCTCCCGGGCCGAGGTGCCGACGGGCGAGGGCCTGGCGGTGAAGGTCGTCGAGCGCGTCGGCCTCCGGGTCTACGTGACGGTGACCGGGCAGCGCGACGAGAGCCTGGTGGTCGAGGACCTGCGGGCCGTCACCACCGGCGGTGGCACCGTGCGCCAGGTGCTGGGCCTGCCGGGCACCCTGGACGTCTCGTTCCGGGTGCGCCACTCGGGCAACGTGCGCTTCGACGAGCTCGGCGGCCGCGTGGAGCTGCGCCGCGAGGGCGAGGTCGTGCACGAGGAGCCGATCGAGCTCGGCACGATGCTCCCGCGCGGCACGCGCGAGATGAAGGTCAGCATGCCGCTCGGCCAGTGGTCGCCGGGCGAGTACGAGGTGTCCGTGTGGCTCGACGACGCCCCCGTGGCCCGCGCCGCGGAGGACGTCACGATCAACCCGCTCCGGCCCATGGCCACCGGCGGCCTGCTCATCGCGGTCATCGGGGCGGGGGTCTGGAGCAGGAGGCGGCGTGCGCGGTGAGCTGCTGCTCGCCACGATCCTCGCGTCGGCACTCCTGGCTCCGGCCGTCGCCGCCGGCGCGACCGCACGGGCGGGTGTCACCGTGCTCGGTGGCGGGGTGGCGGCAGCGGCCCCCGGCGACGTGGAGCTGCCCACCGCGCGTGTGAGCGGGGCGCCGGTGACCGTGGAGGCCCCCGTGGGGCCGTTCGTGGTCACCGACACCCGGCCGGGTGCGGTCGGGTGGAGCCTCGTGGTCGTCGCCAGCGCTCCGGCCGACCCGCTGGGCCGCCCCCTGGGCGCGCCGCTCGTCGTCACGCCCCGCGCCGCCGGCGCGGGTGGCGCGGGCACCGTGCCCGGCGTCCCCGGCCCGCTCGACGCGCCGCGGGCGATCCTGACGGCCCCGCCCGGCACGGGCGCGGGCCGCGTCGAGGTGACCCCGCTCGTCGGCCTGACCGTCCCGGGCGACGCCGCGACCGCCGTCTACGCGTCGACGCTGGTCGTCACCGTCTCGTGATCCTCCGCGCGCTCCTCGCCGCCGGCGCCGCCGCGGCCGCCCTCGGGCTGGCCGGGTGCGCCGACGACGCCGCGCCCCCGGCACCGGCGCCCGCCGCCGTGTCCGCGCCCGCCGGCGCGGCGCCGGCGACGTCGGCCGGCTTCGTGCTCGTCCCGGACTCCCCGGGCGTGGTCGCGCGCGCCGAGGCGGAGCCGGGCGGCGAGGCCGTCGTGGCCCTGCGCGTGGCGAACGCGTCCGACGCGACCCGCACCCTGGCGCTGTCGTCCCGGGAGGCGTGGATGACCCTCCCGGCCGAGGTGAGCGTCCCGCCGCGTCAGAGCGCGGCCGTGACGGCGGTCGTCCATGTGCCCCCGGACGCGCGCGGCGTGCTGCGCGGGACCGTGGTGGCGCGCGCGCAGGGCGACCGGGGCGCGGTGGTCTCGGTCTCGTACGAGTCCGCGGCGGACGTCGCCGTGCGGGTGCGGGACGCGCGGCGGTGAGGCTCCGCGCGCTCCTGGCACTCGCCGCCGTCGTCGCGGCGGCCGCGGGCCTGGCGCCCGGGGCCCTGGGGTACGGCACGAGCACGACGTACGCGTCGTCCTCGGCCGGCACCCCGCCGGGCACCTGGGCGTCGGTGGCCGCCGCGGGCAGCGCGACGGACGGCGGCGCCTCGGCCACCCTCACCGAGACGGACGGGGGAGGGGTGGCCGCGACGGCGTACCCCACCAACCGCGCCTTCGCCGGGTCCATCACCGGCTGGTCGGTCACGGACACGAGCGCCGTGCTCTGCGGCGTCGCGAGCGCCTACGACGGCACCACCGGGAACCCGGGCGGCTCGATCCGCAGCTCCTACGGGGCGCTGCTGAACCTGGCCGGCCTGCTCGCCAACTGCAGCTCCCGCTGGCAGAGCGACACGTTCACCTGGAACGACGGCACCCCCGCGGCCGTGTCCTTCTCCATGGACCGCGCGGTCGACGCCAACGGGCTGCTCGGCCAGGTGACCACGACCTGGACGGCGTACCTCGTGGACGAGACGGCGGGCACCACGGCGACCCTCGTGTCGGGGAGCAGCACGGCCGACCTCGCCTGGGGCACCCAGACCGCCGCGGGTCTCGGCCCGTCATCGATCGTGCCCGGTCACACCTACCGCATCCGCATCGACGTGGCGTTCTCGTCGCTGCTCAGCCTGGTCAGCGGGCTCGGCTTCAACGTCGACAACGTCTCGCTGACCGTGACCCCGCAGGCGCAGCAGGCGAGCGGCGAGCTGAACGTGGGCGGGGTCCCCGCGGGCACCACCCAGACCCTCGAGCTGCGTGCCCGCACGTCCGGCGAGCCCTTCGCGGTGCAGGTGTGGAACGGCTCCGTCTGGAACACGCGCGCCACGGTCACGGCGACCTCCCTCACGACCCTCACCTACGGCCTGACCGCCGCGGAGTGGAACGCCGGCGCGGTGCGCGTGCGGTTCCTCGCCACCGGCACCGGCGTGGACGCGACCGCGGACGTCCTCTCGGTGGACTGGCTCCGGGTGGTCTCGACGGGCGGCATCACCCTGTCCGGCCCCACCTCCGTCACCCTGCCGCCCGTGGCCATCTCGGGGACGGCGCCGGCCGTCACGACGGGCGCGCTCGGCAACGTGACGGTCACCGACACCGGCGGCGCCGCCTCCGGCTGGTCGCTCACCGCGACGGCGACCCGGTGGGCGCTCGACGGCTCCCCGGCGACGCTGCTGCCGGCGAACGCCTTCACCGCGAGCCCCACGACGCCGACCGCCCCGAACGGGGACAGCCTGACCGGGGTGAGCGCGGGGGCCGGCGGGACGTTCTCCACGACGACCCCGATCACGCTCATGACGGCGTCGGCCGGCAGCGGCATCGGGGCCTTCCGCCAGAACCCGGTGCTGGGGCTCACGATCCCGGTGACGGCGATGCACGGGATCTACCGATCCGACATCACGCTGTCGGCATCCTGAGCGCGGCGCTCGCGCTCGCCGCGATCGTCGCCGGCCCGGCCGGGGCGACGCGCGTCAGCGTGCCCGTGGTGAACGTCGCGGCCCCCGAGGTGTGGTTCGTCACCCCGGCCGACGGCGCGCGCCTGGCCGCCGGGGTGCGCACGACGGTGCGGGTGGAGGCCGCCCGGGCCGACGCCGTGCGGGTGGTCGTGGACGGGGTCCCGGCCTGGACGGCGCCCGGGCTCGCCCTGGAGCGCCCGTGGACGCCCGCCGGCGGCACCCACCGGCTCGTGGCCGTGGCCTCGCGCGACGGTGCGCCCGACGCGATCGCGTCGATCGAGGTGGTCGCGGTGGAGGACGCCCCTGTGCCCGCCGCGCCGGCCCCGGCCACGCCGGTCCCCCCGGCGACTCCGGCCCCTCCGGCCGCGGCGCCCCCGGACCGGACGCCCCCCGCCCTCGAGGTGACCCCCGCCGCGCCCGGGCGGACCCCCGTGGCGCCGCCGCCGCCGCCCGCCAGGCCCGTGACGCCATCCACGCCCTCCACGCCCGGCACGACGGTGCCCCCGGCGGCGGCCCCGACGCCGCCGGGCAACGACGACGTGGACGTGGGGGCCATCGCCGCGGTCGGCCGGTTCCTGCGTGACCCCGAGCGTGTGGCGTGGACCGTCGCGTTCCCGCTGCTCCTGATCCTGGCCGCGCTCGCCTACGCCCTGCTGCAGCGCTTCGTGGACGGCGGGCGCAAGCTCGCCTGGCGGGGGCGCGGCACCCCCGACGACACGATGATCGAGTTCTGATGGCCGTCGCGCGCACCGAGCGGCCCTGGTTCCAGCTCGAGGACCGCCACGGCGGGGTCCTCCTCCTGCGCCTGGCCGCGGCCGTCGTGGTCGCCGTGGCGTCGCTCGTGCCGGCGGCGCGCCCGGAGGGCACCGACCCGGCGGTGGTGATCCCCGTGTGCGCCCTCGCGGCCGCCCTGCAGGTGGCCCTCTGGCGCGTCCCGCTGCGGTGGCCGCGGCGGCTGCGCCTGGCGGTCGACCTGAGCCTGGTCGTCGATGCCGCGTGGGCCACGGCCCTCGTCGCGGTGGCCGGCGGGTCCCGTGGGCCCGTGGCCGCGCTGTTCCTTGTCACGTCGTTGTGGGCGGCCCTGGGGTACTCGGCGCGCACCGGCGTGAAGGCCGGGGTGCTCGCGTCGATCGGCTTCCTCACCATCGTCTGGGAGGACGACGGGCGGCTGTGGAGCGCCGCCTCGCTCGGGCGCCTGGCGTTCCTGTGGGGCGTGCTGGCGGCGGCCGTGCTGGGCGCCGCGACGGGCGAGCGCGAGCTGACCGTGCGGGCCCGGCGGCTCGAGGTGCTGCACGGGGCGGCGCGTGACCTCCTCGCCGCCCCCGACGCGGCGGCCATGTCGGCGATCGCGCGGACGGCCGGGGAGGGCCTCATGCCCGGCTGGCGGGTCGAGGTGTCCCGGCCGGACGGCGCCGCGCCGCGCGCGGCCTGGCTGGGTCGGGAGGGAGACGAGGGCGTCGTGCTCGTGCCGGTGGAGGTCGCGGGCCGGACCGTCGCCGTGGTGGAGTGCCGCCGCGCGCTGGCGCGCGGCCGGCGCCGGCACCGGCTGAGGCGGCGTGACCTGGAGGGGCTGGAGACGCTGGCGGCCGGCCTCGGCAGCGCGCTGTGGCGTGCCGCCCTCGTGGACGACATCCGCCGCCAGAGCCTCACGGACGGGCTCACCGGCATCGCGAACCGGCGGGCGTTCGACCTGGAGCTGACGCGGCGCCTGGCGGAGGCCGCCCGCTCCGGCGCGCCGCTCGCCCTCTGCATGATCGACATCGACCACTTCAAGTCGTTCAACGACGCGTTCGGGCACCAGGCCGGCGACGAGGCGATCGCGACGGTGGCCGGCGTCCTGGCCCGCTCCTGCCGCGCGGGGGACATCCCGGCCCGGTACGGCGGCGAGGAGATGGCGCTCATCCTGCCGGGCACCGGCGAGGACGAGGCCCTGCTGGTGGCCGGGCGGCTGCGCGCGGCGATCGCCGCCACCCCGGTGGGGAGCCGCGCGGTGAGCGTGAGCGTGGGCGTGGCCGTCTCCCACGGTGGGTGCTCGCCGGAGGTGCTGGTGGAGGCCGCCGACAGGGCGCTCTACGCGGCCAAGCAGGGCGGGCGCAACCGGGTCGTCGCGGGGGCCGTGACCGCCTGATCTGTGATGGGATGACGGGGTGGCGGCGAGCGGCGTGCGCGTGGGGACGGCCTCCTGGACCGACCCGGAGTTCATCAAGGCGGGCTGGTACCCGCCGGAGGTGAAGGGCGACGCCGAGGGCCGGCTGCGGTACTACGCGGACCGCTTCCCGATGGTGGAGGTCAACGCGAGCTTCTACGCCCTGCCGACCGTGGACACGACGGAGGCGTGGGCGCGGCGCACCCCTGAGGGCTTCCGCTTCCACGTGAAGGCGCACCAGGTGGTGTCCGGGCATCCCTCGGATCCGAACCGCCTGCCGCCGCCGCTGCGCGAGCTGCCGTTCGAGGCGGACAAGCGGGGCCGCATCCGGCGGCCGTCACGGGAGCTGCGGGACGCGGTGATCGACTCGCTGCTGGAGGCGTGCGGGCCCCTGGGGGACAAGCTGGGGGCGATCCTGGTGCAGCTGCCGCCGTTCGTGGTGGCGGGCGACGCCCAGCGCCGGGAGATCGCGCGGATCGTCGATCGTCTGAAGCCGGCCCGCACCGCGGTCGAGTTCCGGCACCGCTCGTGGGCCGAGCCCGAGGAGCGCCGCGCGACGGCCGAGCTCCTCGGCGAGCGGGACGCCGCGTGGGTCTGCGTCGACGCACCCCGGAGCGACGCGAAGAACCTGATGCCGCCGATCGTGGAGGTCACGAGCCCCGGCCTGGCCTACCTGCGCCTCCACGGCCGGAACGCGGCCACCTGGAACACGGGCCGCACCGTCGCCGAGCGGTTCGACCACGTCTACTCCGACGACGAGATGGAGGAGTGGATCGAGCCCGTCCTGGACATGGCCGAGCGGGCCCAGGAGGTGGCGGTGGTCTTCAACAACAACGCCAAGGACCACGCCCTCCGGAACGCCACGAGGTTCACCGAGCTCCTGCGGGGCGCCCCGGAGGGCTGAGGGGCTCAGCCCGGGAAGGGCTGGGCGGCGCGGGCGCCGGGGACGAAGGCGTCCTCGTCCTCGAGCGTCTTGCGGATCTCGGAGCGCAGCTCCGGGGTGTCGGCGTGGCCGTGGACGGAGGCGGCGTGCTCGGCGGCCGCGATGACCACCTCGTCCTCCTCGCCGATGATCGTGAGGGTGCAGTCCATCTCGCTCTCGAAGCGGCGGCAGTCCGCCATCTTCCTCGCCATGGGACGAACCTCCGATGCGTACCGCCCGGCGGGCGGGGGTCCGGTCTACGCCCCCCGGGCCGCACCTGTCAACGATTCGGCGGCCGCCCCCGGGAAGCGTTCATGTCGCAGTCGGGTCACCCGTGGTGGCCCAAGTGGAACTCCTCCACGAAACACCTGCACAGAAGGGGTTCCGCCCGGACCCGCCACGCCCGCCGGGCTCACCACCCAGGGACGCCGGCCGGGACCCAGGGAGTGGTCCCGGCCGTCGCCCGTACGGCCCGTTCCGGCGCCCCCCGACGCCGGTCCGGGCCGGCGGCCCTAGGGCCGCCCTGCGGGGGTGGTGGGCCGCCTCCTGTGCGGCGGGACGTCGCGGCCGGGGCGGAAGCCGGGGACGATGGGAGCGATCGCGTCCGCCGGGGCGGGGCGCCCGAGGTGGTGCCCCTGGCCCAGCGTGCAGCCCAGGGCCTCGAGGGCCCGGGCGCAGGCCTCGTCCTCGATGCCCTCCGCCACGACCTCCATGCCGAGGGTGCCGGCGAGCGTGATGGTGGTCGCGACGATCGCGACGTCGCCCGGGTTCGTCGCCATCCCGGCCACGAAGGAGCGGTCGATCTTCAGCACGTGGACCGGGAGGCGGCTCAGGTGGGAGAGCGACGAGTGCCCCACGCCGAAGTCGTCGACCGCGAGGCGGACGCCCGCGGCGGCCAGGCGCTCGAGGGCGGCGATCGCCCGGGGCGGGTCGGACATCAGGGTGCTCTCTGTGATCTCCAGCTCCAGCAGCCGCGGCGGGAGGCCGCGGGCGGCGAGCAGCTCGATCACCTCCCCCGGGAAGTCCGGGTCCATCAGGTTCCGCACGGAGATGTTGACGGCGACGGGCAGCTCGCGGCCCTCGGCGCGCCACCGCACGGCCTGCGCCACGGCGGTCGCCAGGACGAACCGGGTGAGGGGCCGGATGAGCGCGGTGCTCTCGGCGATCGGGATGAACTCCCCCGGCGCCACCTCGCCGCGAACGGGGTGCTCCCAGCGGGCGAGGGCCTCGACACCGCACAGGCGGCGCGTGTGGAGGTCCACCTTCGGCTGGTAGACGAGCCGCAGCCGCCCGCGCTCGATCGCCCGGCGCAGGTCGCCGGCGAGCGTCAGCCGGTGGGCGGCGCCGGCCGCCTCCGCGTCCTGCCCGTGGAAGGCGCACGCCGACCGGTCCCGCTTCGCGGCCCGCATCGCGGTGTCCGCCCGTCGCACGGTCTCGGCCGCCATCCGCGCGTCCCCGCGGGGGGCGAGCGCGAGGCCGATGCTCGCCTCCACGTCCAGTTCCAGGCCTGCCACGGAGACCGGCGCCCGCAGCGCGTCCTGCACCGCCGCGGCGGCCGCCCGCGCGGCGGCCGCGCCGCCGATGTCCGGCAGGAGCACCGCGAACTCGTCCCCGCCGAAGCGGGCCGCCACGTCGCCCGGCCGCAGCACGGCGGCCAGGCGGCGCGCGACGGTCCGCAGCACCACGTCCCCGGCCGGGTGGCCCAGCGTGCGGTTCACCTCGGAGAACCGGTCGAGGCCGATCACCATCACCCCGGCCACCCGCTCCCCGTCGCCGCCGCGGGCCACCGCCGCGGTCGCGGCGTCCATGAACCGCGTGCGGTTCGCCAGCCCGGTGAGGCCGTCGGTCACCGCCCGCTCGTGCGCGGCCATCAGGCGGGCGTTCTCGCGGAAGGAGAACGCGGCGCGCACGAAGACGACCAGGAGCGCCGAGCCTGCCAGCAGCAGCACCGACTCGCTGTCGCTGCCGACGACGTGGTCGAGCACCATCACGCTGAGCGCGAGCACCGCGAACAGGCACGGGAGCAGGAGCAGGCGCATCCCGTCGAGGCGCCCGGGCACGCGGGCGGTCTCGGGCTGCCAGGCCGCGTAGCCGATCATCAGCATCCCCAGGGGCCAGGCGAGGCCCGGCAGGCCGAGCCCGTCCCAGTGGCCCGTCGCCATGCCGTACGCGTAGGCCGCATCGACGACGCCGATGACGCAGAGCCCGGCGCCCAGGAAGGCCCACGCCCGGTCGGCCCGCCACCCGTTCGTGGCGAAGGCCCCCACCACGAGCGCGAGGAGCAGCAGGTCGCCGAGCGGGTACGCGACCGTCGTCGCGACCGCCCATGCGTCGCCGGACGCGGAGCGGAGCACCGGGGGCATGACGGTCGCCGCGACCAGCGAGGCGAGCGCGAGGGCGCCCGCGAGCCCGTCGAGCCACTGGCTCGCGTGGAAACGGCGGACCCGGTCCCGCAGCAGCATGATGAGCGCCGCGTAGGCGAAGGGGTAGAACGCGATCCAGAACCCGTCGGCCACCGACGGGAAGGGCGGCGAGGCCGCGTCCTCCACCGAGAACGTCCAGACCACGGCCCCGGCCGCCCAGCACGACAGGGCCAGCGCGGCGCAGAGCCAGGCGCCCCGCCCGGCGCGCACCAGCACCGGACGGGCGAGGCCCGCACCGGCGGCCGCCAGGAGCAGGATGCACACGCCCCAGCTGTCCAGGACGCGGTGCACGGCCGCGTCGTCCGGCATGAGCGCGAACAGCGTGGCCATGGAGACGAGGGCCGCCCCGGCGACGGCGAACCATGTGAGGACGGCGACCCGGACGCGGCGGGGGAGGGCGCCCGCCAGCAGGCCGGGCGCTGCGGAGCGGCGCGGCATCACCGGGGGGATCGTCAGGGCCGCCGCGCGTGGTGAGGGGATGGGCCTCACGATCTGCTCACGATCCGTCGCGCGGCGCGCATAGAGTGGCGCCGATGAGGGTGGTCGTGGCCGATGACGCGGCGCTCGTCCGAGAGGGCGTGGCCGCCATCCTGGAGCGGGCGGGCTTCACGGTGGTCGCGCGTGCGGCCGACGCGGAGGAGCTGCTCGCCGCCGTCGAGCGCGAGCGGCCGGACCTCGCCGTGGTGGACGTGAGGATGCCGCCGACGGGCACCGACGAGGGCATCGTGGCCGCGCGCGCCCTGCGGCGCGACCACCCGGGCACGGGAGTCCTCATCCTGTCCCAGCACGTCGAGGTGGAGCGGGCGCTCGACCTGCTCGCCGACGAGCGCGGGGGGGTGGGGTACCTGCTGAAGCAGCGGGTCGGCCACGTCGACGAGTTCGTCGACGCGGCGAACCGCGTCGCGCGCGGCGGCACGGCCCTCGACCCGGTTCTCGTCGGCGAGATCGTGGGCCGGCGCGTGCAGCACGACCCCCTGGCCGCCCTCACCCCCGGGGAGCGGCGCGTGCTGGAGCTCATGGCGGAGGGGCTCTCCAACCGCGGCGTCGCCCGGCACCTCGTGGTCACCGAGAGCGCCGTCGAGAAGCACGTCCGCGCGATCTACGCGAAGCTCGGCCTCAGCGCGGAGCCGGACGACCACCGTCGGGTCAAGGCCGTGCTGGCCTGGCTCGAGGCGCGCTAGGCCCCGGTGGAGGACGTCCCTCCCGGGCCGGGGACGCGCCATCCGCGGCTCCTGTGGGGCGGGCTCGCGGTCGTCACGCTCGTCACGGCGGTCGTCGGGGTGCTCTCCGACCACCCGTGGGAGCCCCAGCCCCTCACCTTCCCGGTGCCGGCCGTCGGGGCCGTGTTCGTCGCCGCGGGCCTCGTGGCCCTGCGCCGGCCGGGATCGCGCCGCTTCGGCGTCCTGCTCATCATCACCGGGGCGGCCTTCCTGGCGAACGTGCTCTCGCAGCTCGACGACCCGGACCTCTTCACCGTGGGGCTGGTGATCGGCAACCTGGCGCCCGCCCTGCTCGCCCACGTGCTGCTCGTGTACCCCACCGGGCGCGTGCCGGGGGCGCTCGAGTGGACCGCGCTCGGCCTGGCCTACACGGCCGCCATCCCCATCACCCTCCTGCTCGGGCACCTCTACGACCCTGCAGAGCACGGGTGCCCGCAGTGCCCGGTCAACGGGATGCTCACCGAATCTCCCGACCCGGACGCGGTCGACCGGGTGGAGCTGCTGCTCGTCGTGGTGGCGGCCGCGGCGGCCCTGCTCGTGGTGGTGTCCCTCGTGCGCCGCTGGCGCGCGGCCTCCGGCCCACGCCGCCGCGCGCTCGGCACCGTGCTGGCGGCCGGGGCGGTCGCCGCCGCGCTCGCCGCCCCCGCGATGATCCTGATCGGCCTGGAGTCGGACGCCTCGCACGTCGCCGACGTCGTGCTGACGCTCGCCATCGCCGCGGTCCCGATCGCCTTCATGGTGGGGCTCGTGCGCGACCGGCTCGACCGCGAGGCGGCGCTCGTCACGGCGGTCGACGATCTCGCCGCGGCCGTGGGGCGCGTGGACGTCGCAGAGGCGATGGCCGCCGCGCTGCGGGACCCGTCCCTCGAGATCGTCTTCTGGGCCCCGGCCGCCGGCGCCTGGGTGTGGGCCGACGGGACGCCGGCTCCGGTCCCCGCGCCCACCGCGGAGCGCGCGGCCACGGTCGTCGAGGGCGACGGCGGCCCGCTCGCGACGCTCGTCCACGACCCGGCGATCGACCCGGCCCTGGTGCACGCCCTGGCCTCCGGCGCCTCGCTGGCGCTGGAGCGTGAGCGGCTCGCGGCGGAGCTGCTCGCCTCCACCCGCGAGGTGCAGCGGTCCCGCCGCCGGCTCGTGGAGGCCTCCGACGAGGGGCGGCGCCGCGTCGAGCGGGAGCTGCACGACGGCGCCCAGCAGCGCCTGGTCGCGGCCCTCGTGCGCCTGAGGGGCGCGCTGGCGGTCGCCGGGGCGCCGGACGCCGCCGACCTCGCGCGGGCGGCCGACGACCTGGAAGGGGGGATCGACGACCTGCGTGCCCTGGCCGCGGGCCTCCGGCCGCCGCTGCTGGTCGACGCGGGGCTCGGCGCGGCCGTCCGCGCGCTCGCCCGCCGGGCGCCCCTGCCCACGCGCGCGACCGCGGTCCCCGCCCGCCGGCATGCGCCGGAGGTCGAGCTGACGGCCTACCTGGTGGTCAGCGAGGCGCTCACGAACGTCGCGCGCCACTCGGGGGCGCGCGACGTCGAGGTGGCCGTCCACGAGGACGGCGACCGGCTGGTGGTCACGGTCGCCGACGACGGGACGGGCGGAGCGGCCCCCGGGTCCGGGAGCGGGCTGCCCGGTCTCGAGGACCGGGTCGCCGCGCTCGGGGGCCGCCTGGTGGTGGAGAGCCCGCCCGGCGGTGGGACGGTGGTGCGGGCGGAGCTCCCCGTGGCGGAGGTGGGGTCCGCCGGGGTCGTCACCCACGGTCCAGCCGGTAACCCACCCCGTGCACCGTCGTGACGCCGAGCGTCCCGGCCTCGCGGAGCTTGCCGCGCAGCTTGGAGATGTGGACGTCCAGCGCGTGCTGGTCGCCCGTCCACCGGACGCCCCAGAGGACGCCCACGATGCGCTCGCGGGTGACGGTGCGCCCGCCCGCCGCAGCGATGAGCCGCAGGAGCTCGAACTCGGTGGGCGTGAGGTCGACCCGCCGCCCGTCGATCCGCGCCTCGCGCGAGACCGGGTCGATGTGCAGTCCGAACGCGGGCTCGGCGCCGTGCGCGACGACCACCGCCGCGGGGGCGCCGCCGATCAGGGCGAGCGCCTCCGCGACGTCCTGGGCGACCTCCACCCGGTGACCCGCCGCGGCGACGGCCTCGACGATCGTCCCCGGCGGTTCGTTGCCGGAGCCGATGACGAGGACGCGCGGGGCGGGGGGAGGAGGAGTGGTCGTGGGCACCAGGACATGGTCGGCACCCGGGGCCGCCCGGCCAATGAGGTTTCCGAGAGACCTGACCTGCGGTTCTCCGCAGTGTGTCCCGCGCCGCCCCGCCCGGCGCTCGGCACGGGCGGGACGGGGGACCGGTCCTGCCCCCCCTTGGGGTCCACGCGTGGCGACCGTTGCCCTCGGTGCCTGGGACGTGGCGGACCGTTGTGACGATTGATACGCCCATCGGGCGGAATGTCAACAACGGCCGCCCCGCGGCGCGGCGGCCCCTCGCGATGTGAGACGGGGCGCCCCCGGGCGCCCTACTCGTCCTCGGAGACGTCCTCCTCGTCGGCCTCGCCGTAGACGGCGCGGTCCTCCTCGGCCTCGGCGTCGAACGCGTCGTCGAGGATGCGCTGCGTCCCGTCCAGCGGCCCGTACGACGCGTTGTCCACGAGCTCGGCCTCGGACTGCTCGAAGCCCTCGGACACCCCGCCGCCGGCCTCGATCACGGGGATCATCGCGGGGTCGAGCGGCTCGTCGGACCCGGCGCCGTCCACGGTGCGGAAGGCCTCGTCGTCCAGCTCGCGGATCTCGAGCCCGGGCTCCTCCTCGAGGTCCTCGGCGTCGAGCTCGCTGTACGGGTCGTCGGGGGGCGGGTTCGTTCCCACGGGGGGCCTCCAGTCGTCAGCGGGCGGCGCGGTCGACCGGGGCGCCGGCCTCGGCGGCCATCGCCTCGATCATCACGGCGGTGTCCACCGCCGCGGGCGTCTCCTCGTCGGTCGCCCGGTCGGCCACGAACCAGGCCTCGCGGGCGAAGTAGGCCAGGCGGGTCGCCGCGTCCGGGCGCCCGGCGGCCTCGTGGGCCTCGCGCTCCAGGTAGGCCAGGATCTCGGCCGTCTCGCGGTGGTCCCAGCCGCCACCGCCGGCGGGGTCGCGCTTGCGGGCGATGACCCACCAGGCGACGCCGAGGAACGGCAGCTTGATCAGGATGAAGGCCGCGACGATCCAGGCGGCGAGCGTCTCCGGGCTGCCGGCGCCCGCGGCGAGGAGCGCCACGAACATCCCGACGGACAGGATCATCGCCACACCCATCATGGCCGCGACCAGCACCGGTGTGCGCAGGTCGCCGTGGCGGTCGGTGAACGCCAGGGCGAGCGGCGAGCGGCGGCGCGGGCCCGCGGGGTGGGGTGAGTCCACATGCCGAGGCTACAACCTCCGTGAGCCTCGCGGCCTTCGGGTGGTCGCGTACTCGACCTGAGTCCAGTTGCCGCCCCTCGCCGGCGCCGGTAGGAACCGGTCGATGGGAGCCCGGGCACCGGGCGCCGGCCGTCGCGGCCGGACGCCGCCGTTGATCGCCCTGGCGGCGTGCGCGGTGCTGGCGCTGCCCGCGACGGCCCTCGCCGGACCTCTGGCCCAGGCGCTCGACCACCTCGCCGCGCGGCAGGACCCGGACGACGGCGGCTTCGGCGCGGACGGCGGCACCGACCCGACGTACACGTCCTGGGCGGCCCTCTCCGTGGCCGCCGCGCGCGAGGACCCCGCGGCCTGGCGCGCGGGCCGCCGCTCGCTGCGCGACGCGGTGGCCCAGGCGGCCGACCGCAACGGCATCGGCGGCACGGCACGCCTCGCGGTGGCGGCGTCGGCGCTCGGCCTGGACCCGCGCGACACCGGGGGCCACAACCTCGTGCGGGCGGTCCTCATGGCCCAGGCGCCGGACGGCGCGATCGGCCCGGACGCCGCCACGACGGCCTGGGGCGTCATGGCCCTCACCGCGGCCGGCCTCGGGCCCGGCTCGCGCTCGGTGGCCGACGGCGCGGCGGCGCTCGAGCGGATGCAGCGGCCCGACGGCGGCTGGTCGATCCTGGAGGACGGCGGCGCGTCGACCCCCATCACGACCGCCGACGCGATCCAGGCCCTCGTGGCGGCGGGTCGGGTTCCCGGCGCCGCCTCGCTGCGCCGCGCCCGCGCGTACCTCCTGTCCGTCCAGAACGCCGACGGCGGCTTCCCCACGGTGGCGAAGGGGCCGAGCACCGCGCTCACCACCGCGTGGGTGACGCTGGCGATCCGCGCCCTCGGGGAGCGGTCGAGCCGCCCGCCGTGGGGCGACCGCTCCGGGGGTCCGCTCGCCCTGCTCGCGCGCCTCCAGGGCTCCGACGGCGGGGTGCGGAACGCCGCCGGCTCCACGTCCTCCTCGGTCTGGGCCACGAGCCAGGCCGCCCTCGCGTTCGCCGGCAAGCCGCTGCCCCTGGTCCCGCCCGCGCCGGCGGCGGCCACGACGCCGGACCGGGCGCCCCGCGTGCTCGAGCGCTCCCCGGGCCCGGGCGGCCGCATCACCGGCCCGCTCGTGGTGCGTTACGCCGACGACGAGGGCGGGACCGGCGTGGATCCGGACTCCGTGAGGCTCCACGTCGAGGGGCGCGACGTCACGCTCATGGCGCGGGTCACCCCCCGCGAGGTCGTCCTGTCGGCGCTCGCGATACCGTCCGGGACGGTCCGCGTGCGCCTCACCGTCGCCGACCGCGCCGGCAACGTCACGATCGTCAGATGGAGGGTCGTCGGCGCCGATGGTTGAGTGGTGAACGAGGTTGCGGGCCGACCGCCGCCTCTGCCACACTCGACGGGTACGACGACGTCAGGAGGAGTCCCGATGGTCACGCTCACACAGGACGCGAAGGACAAGCTCCGGACGCTGATCGCCGAGGAGGCCGACCCGCAGGCCGGGCTCCGCGTGCAGGTCGTCCCCGGCGGCTGCTCGGGATTCGAGTACGACCTCTCCCTGGCCGCGCCGGCCGAGGGCGACGAGGTCGTGGAGGGCGGCGACGGCGTGCGGGTCATCATCGACCGCTTCAGCGTGCCGTACCTGCTCGGCGTGGAGCTCGACTACGAGGAGGGCTTCCAGGGCGCCGGGTTCCTCATCAACAACCCGAATGCCTCGGCCGCCTGCGGCTGCGGGAAGTCCTTCCAGGCCTGACGCGCCGCCCGCGCGCCGCGCGGGTCAGGAGCCGTAGTCGGCGGTGACGTAGGTCGCCGAGCAGCCGGCGCCGATCGCCACCCCCGCGCCCGCCCAGCGGAAGCGCGGGTTGAGCAGGTTCGCCCGGTGGGGCGGGCTCGCCATCCACATCGCCACGGTCCGCCTCGCGGTGTCGGCCTCGCAGCCGGACATCATCGCGACGTTCTCGCCGAGCCACCGGTTGTCCGGGAAGCCGGCGGCCTCGAGGCGCGTCCAGAACTCGGTGCCGCCCGGGCCCTCGTGCGTGAGCTGCCCGATGCGGAGCTGGTAGCGGCTGTGCGCGCGGGCGGGCCTCCGCAGCGCGGCGTGCGAGCGCAGGGCCCGGCGGCCGCGGGCCTCGCGCACGCGGTTCATCTCGGCCAGCACGGCGTCCTCGACCTGCGCCGGGGCCGGGGCGGCCTGCGGCTGCGGGGTCCCGGCGTCGTCCTGCGCGGCCGCGGGAGCGGCCGTCACGGCGATCGAGAGGAGGGCGGCGGCCAGGGTGGCCACCGCTGCGGCACGAGCGGGCATCCACCCCTCTATCGGCGGGGGGCCCCGCCGCCTCAACAGGGCCGGACGGTCGGTGCGGCCGGTAGGTTCCCCCACGACATGGCCGCCGATGTGGGAGTCCTGCCGTGGACGTCGTGATCGCCAGCGCGGTGAGGACCCCGGTCGGGGCCTTCATGGGCGGCCTGGCCCCCGTGCCGGCCCCCGAGCTGGGCGGGCTGGTGGTGGCGGAGGCGCTCCGCCGCGCGGGCGTGGCCGGTGCGCGCGTCGACGAGGTCCTCATGGGCAACGTCCTCTCCGCCGGGCTCGGCCAGAACCCCGCGCGCCAGGCGGCCCTCAAGGGAGGCGTGCCCGAGTCCGTCCCGGCCAGCACCGTCAACATGGTCTGCGGCTCGGGCCTGCGGGCCGTGGGCCTCGCCGACCAGGCGATCCGGGCCGGCGACGCCCGCGTGGTGGTCGCCGGGGGCATGGAGAACATGAGCGCGGCGCCGTACCTGCTGCCGGCGATGCGGGCCGGTGCCCGCATGGGCGACGCGAAGGCCGTGGACTCGATGGTCCACGACGGCCTCTGGTGCGCCATGTGCGACGTCCACATGGGGATCACCGCGGAGAACGTCGCGAAGGAGGACGGGATCACCCGTGAGGACCAGGACGCCTTCGCCCTGCGCAGCCACCAGCGGGCGGCCCAGGCGATCGCCGACGGGGCCTTCTCGGACGAGATCCTCCCGGTCAGCGTGCCGGCGCGCCGCGGCGACCCCGTCGTGGTCGAGCGCGATGAGCACCCGCGCCCGGACACCACCCTGGAGGGCCTCGGGCGCCTGCGCCCCGCCTTCGACGCCGGGGGCACCGTCACGGCGGGCTCCTCGTCGGGGATCAACGACGGCGCCGCGGCCACGGTCGTCATGTCCGCCGAGGCGGCACACGAGCTGGGCGCCCCCGTCATGGCGTACATCCGGGGCCACGCGATGGCCGGGGTGGCGCCGCGCGTGATGGGCCTCGGCCCGGTCGACGCCGTCCGCGCCGCCGTGGCGAGGGCGGGCGTCTCCCTCGGCGACATCGACCTCATCGAGCTGAACGAGGCGTTCGCGGCCCAGTCCCTCGCCGTCGGCCGTCGGCTGGGCCTGGACCCGGCGCGCACCAACGTCCACGGCGGCGCCATCGCGCTCGGCCACCCCATCGGGGCCTCCGGCGCGCGGGTGCTCACGACCCTCCTGCACACGATGGCCCGCCGGGAGGCGCGCCTCGGCCTCGCGGCGCTGTGCATCGGGGGCGGGCAGGGCATCGCGATGGTGGTCGAGAGGCCGGCCGGCACGGCGTGAGGCGGCGGGAGCGGCCCGCGGACGGGGTCCACTGGAACCCGCCCCCGGGCGGGGTGCGGCGGCCCGTGTGGGCGTTCGGGCGCGGGGTGCTGGGGCTCGTCTCCCCGTTGCTGGTGGGCTACCGCGTCGAGGGGCGCGCGCACATCCCGCCGGAAGGCGGCGTCCTGGTGCTGGCGAACCACCCGTCCGACCTCGACCCGCCCGCGGTCGGCCTGGCGTGCGCGCCGCGGCCGGCCCAGTACATGGCCCTGGCCCAGCACTTCACGAGCCTGCCCTTCGCGACCCTGCTGTTCGCCCTCGGGGCCTTCCCGGTACGGACCGACCGGCCGGACCTGCGGGCGATGCGGTACGCCCGCGAGCAGCTCGCCATGGGCCGCCTCGTCGTCGTGTTCCCGGAGGGCGGCGCGTCCTGGAGCCCCGTGCTGGGGCCGTTCCGCGAGGGCGCCGGGCACCTCGCCCTGACACCGGGTGTCACGGTGGTCCCCGCGGCGGTCTGGGGCACCCAGGCGGTCTTCCGCGGATGGCGGCCGGTGGGGCGGGGGCCGGTGCGCGTGTCGTTCGGCCCGCCGCTCGCCGTCCCGCAGGAGGGGAGCCCGCGGGAGCGCGCCGCGGCCCTCACCGCGGACGCGCGTACGGCCATCGAGGCGCTGCTGGCGCCGCTGGTGCGGGCCGCGCCGTGATCGCCCAAGCCGCCCCGCCGCCGCCGGTGGTGGCGGCGCCCGCCGTCTCGTTCGGGCACGTGGCGGTGCGGCTCGGGCCCGGCACGCTCCGCATCGAGGTCCAGTCCGACGGGCGCATCACCCACCGGCGCCGGGTCGCGCCCGGGCCGCGGCGGGTGGCGGTGCCGGTGCCGCCGGGCGTCCACCCGGTCCGCGTGAAGGCGATCGGGCGTGGTGGGGCCCGCTGGTCGGCGACGGTGCGCGTGCGCGCCCTGCCGGCGGCGTCCCGGCGCGCCGGGCGCATCCCGGGGTTCGTCGACCGGCGCCTGCAGGGGGAGGTGGAGGCCGTCCTCGCGCGCGTGCCCGCCGTGAGCGGCGCCTACGTGCAGCACCTCGTCACGGGCTGCGGGGCCGCCGTCAACGCGGACGCGCAGTTCCCGGCCGCGAGCACCCTGAAGGCCGCGATCCTGGTGGAGGCCGTGCGCCGGGGCCGCGGCCGTCACGGACGCGCTGCACGACCTCGGCCTGACGCGGTCGCTGGTGCGGCGTCCGTACCTCATCGAGGAGGACGCCCGCCGCCCGCTCGGCATCTCCACGACGACCGCGCCCGCCCTGCACACCAACCTCATCACCACGCCGTACGAGCTCGCGCGGCTCATGGTGGCGATCCACCGCGGGGCGATCGGCGCCGGCGGCATCGCCCGCATCGGGGTCGCGCCGTCCGCGGCCCGGGCGCAGGTGCTCGCGCGGCTCATCGACACCCGCGACCACACGAAGCTCGTGGCCGGCGTCCCGTCCTCGGTCACCGTGGCCCACAAGAGCGGCTACACCGAGGAGGTGAAGCACGACGCCGGGATCCTCTACCTGCGCCGCGGCCCGGTCGTCGTGTCGGTCATGACCTGGAGCGCGTCCGGCGTGGGGGACGCGGCCGGCGACCCGGCCATCGCGGCGATCGCCGCCGCGGCCCGGCACCGCCTGGGGCGGGGCGGCTCGTGCGACGGCCTGCCCCTCCCGTCCGGCCGGGCCGCCCGGTAGCGTTCCCCGCGGTCACGACAGGAGGCGGAGGGACGATGGCGACCGCGGGCTGGTACGGGGATCCGACGCGTGAGGGCCGGCTGCGCTACTGGGACGGCTCCTCCTGGACCGAGCACGTCAGCGTGGACGGCGGCACCGCCGTCGAGCCGATCACCGGCATCCCGCCGGCGCCGCCCGCCGGCCTGCCCGCCGGGGCCGAGGCCGAGGCGGCCGCCCCGGAGGCCGCGGCGCCCGTCGGCGCCACCCAGATCTCGCCGCGCGGTGACGCGCCCGGGCCCGGCGACTTCGGCGCGCCCACGCCCGCCCCGGCACCGGCCGACCTCGGCGGCTTCGGGCCGCCCGCCGCGACCGGGGGCATCCCGTACCCGCCCACGATGGTCGCCCGCGCCGGCTTCGTGATCGCCGCCATCGGCGGCGTCCTGACGGCGGCCTCGGCCGGTCAGGTTGCCGTCGAGCAGCAGGACTTCGTGACGATCTCCGTCGCGAGCGGCTCCTGGCTCGGCATCGTCGCCGCGGTGCTCTGCGTGGCCGCCGCCGCCGTGCCGTGGGCCTGGGCCCGGGTGCTCGGGGTCTTCGCCTCGGCCTTCTTCGCGGTGTTCATCGCGCTGGCGCTCATCGGGTTCCGCTCGTCCGACGACCTGCTCCCCGGCCTCGACGTCTCGCTCGGCCCGGCCGGATGGCTCATGTTCTTCGGCTCGCTGCTGCTGTTCATCGGGACCGGCGTCGCCCTCGCGCGCTTCCGCGTGCCGGCCACCGGCCCCGACCCGTCCCGGTCCCCGGGCGGCGGCAAGTCCGTGGTCTCGCTCATCCTCGGGATCATCGGCCTGCTCATCCCGGCGGTCGCCGCGCCGGCCGTCGGCGTCGGCCTGTTCGCCCTCGACGACATCAACGCCTCGGCGGGGCGCCTGACCGGCCGGGGCTTCGCCCGCTGGGGGATCATCCTCGGCATCGCGTCGCTCGTGCTCTGGGGCATCGCCTTCGTGCTGATGATGCTCCTGATCCAGCCCTAGGTACGTCCTCCCGCCCGGCGCCGCACGGCGCCGGGCGATGAGACTTTCCTCATACCGGAGGGTCCCCGGGCGGGCCTGTGCCACGATCCACCGGTGAGGCAGCTGCGCGATCTCCTGGGCGGCCGCGGGCCGCTCGTGGCCGTCGCCGCCGCCATCATCCTCGGCGTCGTGGCGAGCGTCCTGGTGGGGCGCTGGACGTCCGGGCAGGCGGCCATCCCGCCCGACGACCTCCCCGTGGTGGAGGTCCCGAGCGCCGACGCCCCGCGCACCGTCCCACGGCGCCCCGCCACGACGACCCGGGCCACGCCCGGCCGTCCGCCCGCGCGCGAGGCGCCGGGCGGTGACGGCGACGCCCCTGCGACCCCGCGTGCGACGCCCTCCCCGGCGCCTGCGCCCTCCCCGGCGCCTGCGCCCTCCCCGGCGCCCAGGGCCGCCGAGACCCCGGATCCCCAGCCCGATCCCGCCCCGGCCCCCGCGCGGCCGCGCACCCGTCCCGCGCCGCAGCCCGCGCCGTCGCCGGCGCCCGCCCCGGCCCCCGCGCCCACGCCACCCTCCGACGACGACGGCCGCCGTGACGACGACGCGCCGTCCCCGGAGACCGACACCGACGACGATGACGACGACGTCACCGACACGAACACCCCCGACGCCACCGACGGCTGACCCCACCCCGCCGTCCGCGCCCCGTGCCCCGCGGCGCCGGGCGGGCCTCGGGCTGCGCGGCCGCGTGCTGGGCGCCTACGCCCTGCTGCTCGGGCTCGCCCTGGCGCTGACGTCCATCGTCACCTTCCAGCAGGCCGACCAGGCCCAGCAGCGCGCGGTCGACGACGAGCTGCGCGAGGAGGTCGTGGACTTCCAGGCCGCCATCGAGGCCGGCCGCAACGACGGCCTCACCGCCCGCGAGGCGGTCGACTCCTACCTCGACGCCTGGCCGACGGCCGACCGGGACACCCTCGTGGTCTGGATCGGGGCGTCCGGCGTGCGCGCGGAGGGGCCGCTGGGCGCCGACGTGGAGCTCGTGGGCCTGGTCTCCGGCGTCACCGGGCCGCGGATCGCGTCCGTCGACACGGCGGGCGGGGAGGCCCGGGTCCTGAGCACGCCGATCGTCGTGGGCGACCGTCAGGTGGGCGGCGTCGCTGCGGCGCGGCTCACGCAGGCCGACCGCGACGCCCTGTTCGAGCGCCGCGCGGCCGTGTTCCTGGCGACCGCGCTCGCGTTCGCGCTGGCGTCCGGCATCGCCTGGTTCATCCTCGGGCGGATGCTGCGGCCGGTGAAGGACATGGCGACCACGGCCGACGCCATCGCCCGGGAGGGCGACCTCACGCAGCGCATCCAGGTCTCCTCCCGGTCGGACGAGATCGGAGACCTGGCCCGCACCTTCAACGAGATGCTCGGCCGCCTGGAGGCCGCCTTCACGCGCGAGCAGAGGTTCATCCGCGAGGCGTCCCACGAGCTGCGCACCCCGATCACGATCTGCCGCGGGCACCTCGAGGTGCTCGGTGACGACCCGGAGCCCGCCGAGGTGCGCGAGGCGATCACGATCGTCGTCGAGGAGCTCGGCCGCATGGGCCGCATCGTGGAGGACATGACCACGCTGTCCCGCATGGAGGACCCCGGGTTCCTGCGCGTGCAGCCCGTGGCCCTGCGCGACTTCGTCACCGAGACCGCCCGGGCCGCCGAGCCGCTGCTCGGCGGGCGCCTCCGCGTCGAGCCGCCCCCCGCCGGCGCCGTCGTGGACGCCGACCCGCAGCGCCTCACCCAGGCCATCCTCAACCTCGTCCAGAACGCCGCCCTCCATTCGAAGGGCGACGCCCCCGTGGCGCTGCGCCTGGTGCGCCGCCCGGATGCGTGGCGCATCGAGGTGGCGGACGAGGGGGGAGGGATCACCCCCGGGGACGAGGAGCGCCTGTTCCGCCCGTTCAACCGCGGGACCACCCGCAGCCCGGGCTCCGGCCTGGGGCTCGCGATCGTCCGCGGCATCGCCGAGGCGCACGGCGGAGCCGCCGGCGTCGACAACCGCCCCGGGTCCGGGGCCACGTTCTGGATCGAGGTCCCCGCATGAAGGTGCTGATCGTCGAGGACGAGGCCCGCATCGCCTCGTTCCTGGTCCGCGGGCTGCGCGCCCAGGGGTACGCCGTGGACCACGTCTCGACGGGGGAGGAGGCCCTGCGCCAGGCCCGTGACCCGGGCCTCGACCTGATGATCCTGGACCTCGGCCTGCCCGACATCGACGGCACCGAGGTGCTGCGCACCCTGCGCGACGGGGGCTCGCGCCTGCCGATCCTCGTCCTCACGGCGCGGGGCGACGTGTCGGACCGGGTGGAGGGGCTCGACCTCGGCGCGGACGACTACCTCACCAAGCCGTTCGCGTTCGACGAGCTGCTGGCCCGCATCCGGGCGCGCGTGCGCGACCAGGACGGGGGCCCGGCCACCCAGCTGCGGGTGGGCGACGTGGAGCTGGACATCCCGACCCGGCGGGTGAGCGTGGGGGAGGCCCGGCACGACCTCACCGCCCGGGAGTTCTCGCTGCTGCAGGTGTTCCTCCGGCGCCCGGGGCAGGTGCTCACCCGCGAGCAGATCCTGTCCCAGGTGTGGGAGCTCGACTGGGACCCCGGCTCGAACGTCGTGGACGTCTACGTGGGCTACCTGCGCAAGAAGGTGGGCGACGCCCGCATCGAGACGGTCCGCGGGGTGGGGTACCGCTTCGTCGGGGGCTGAGGTGTTATCTGCGTGAGGGAACGGGGTGGCGGAATCGCGGGCGCCGGCGGGCGATCGTGGCCCGCCAGTCGATCAGCGTGAGCAGCCAGAGCGATCCGGCCACCAGCGCGAGGCCCAGCAGCACGGACCACGGGCCCACCCAGCCCCGCAGGCGGTCCGCCAGCTCGTCGGCCGCGCCGCCCACGACGGCCACCCCGATCCCGTACGTCACCAGCCGTCCGGCGAAGCAGGACAGGGCCACGACGCGCAGGTCGATCCGCAGCAGGCCCGCGGCCGTGTAGAGGGCTCCCGAGGGTGGTGGCGACGCGGCGAGGACGCCGGCGACGCCCCAGGTGCTCCGGCGCCCGTGGAGCACGGCCGCGAGGGCGTCGAGGTTCTCCCGGCTCGCCCTGGTCAGCAGCCGGGGGCCGAAGGTCCGCGCCGTCAGGGCCAGGATCGTGCGGCCCGCGGCGGCGCCCGCCGCGCCCGCCACGACCATCCCGGCCGGGCTCGCGTCGAGCTCCGCCGCGAGGTAGGCGAGCAGGAGCCAGGACGGCGGGAGCGGGATGGGCGTCGCGGTCATCGCGGCCACGATCACCGCGGCGAGCAGGTACTCCATTCGGGCCGAGGGTAGCGGCCCCGCCGGGTCGCCCCGGCGATCAGAGCCCGATGCGCCCCACGGACGTGCGCAGGTCCCCGGCGGCCCGGGCCAGGGCGAGGCCTGCCCCGGACGCGTCGCCCGCGGCGGCGCAGGCCTCGCGGGCGCCTGCGGCCGCCTCGTGGGCGGCGTGCGCGTCGTCCGCGCCGCGGGCGGCCTCGCGGCCCACCCGCTCGCCCAGCCCGGCGAGCCCGGCGACGAGGACGTCGGCCGAGGCCGAGGCGGCCCCGGTGGCGGCGACGAGGCCGTCGCCCGCGGCCACGAGGGCCGCGGCGGCGTCCGTCGCCTCGGCGGCGAGGCCGGCGCCCGCCCGGATCCTCCCGTCCCCGCGCTCCAGGGCGTCGAGGGCCCGCGCGGTCTCGTCGCGCAGCTCGGCGACGATCGCGGCGATGGCGTCGGCCGCGGCCCGGCTCTCCGTGGCCAGGGAGCGGACCTCGCCGGCGACGACGGCGAACCCACGGCCGTGCTCGCCGGCGCGGGCGGCCTCGATGGCGGCGTTGAGGGCGAGGAGGTCGGTGCCGGACGCGACGGCGGCGATGCGGCGGGCGATGTCGTCGATGGCCTCGCCGCGCGCGCCCAGGCCCCGGACGGCGCCGGCGGCCTCGTCCACGACGGTGCCGGCCTCCGCGACCGCCTCCGCGACCGCGGCGGCGGCCCGGGCGGACTCCCCGGCGGCGGCCTGCGCCCCGGCGGCCGCCGTGGACGCCGCGAGGCCGTCGGCCACATGGGCCTCGGCCCCCTCGCGGACAGTGGCGATCTCGGTCCCGGTGACCTCCAGGCCATGGGCCCGGCGGCCGGCGGCGTCGGCGGCCCCGTCGAGGGCGGCGGCCACCCGGGCGGCGGCGGCGCCTCCGGCCGACGCGGCGTGGGCGGCGTCCCGGGCACGGCGGTCGAGCTCGGCGGCGGCCCCGGCGGCCTCGGCCGCGGCGGCGCGCACCTCGGCGCGCAGCAGCGCGGCCTCGGCGTGGAGCGCGGCGATGCGCGCGCGCACGGCGCCCGCCACCGTCGTCGCGAGCCAGGCGCCCAGCACCAGCACGAGGGCCGCGCCGGCCACGAGGGCGGCGCGGGCGTCGTCCAGGCGCGGTCCGGCGTCGCCGAGCAGGGCGAGGGTCGCGCCCGCGGTGAGCGCCACCCCGGCGAGCAGGGCGGCGGTGGCGGCCGCGATGGTGTGGCCGATGGTCCGGTCGGCGGGGTGCTGCACGGGGTCTCCTCGACGGGTGGACCCGGGGGTGATCGGCATCCGCCGCCCGGACCGGAGCGCCGGGGCGCCGGGCGGGTCAGCGCCGCCCGCGCCCGAAGTTCTGCCCCTCGGGCGCGGCGGCCTGGACGCGCGCCATCTCGGCCGGCGCGTCCTCCACCGGCGGGGCGATGCGCGCGATGGTGGAGACGAGGACGTTCATGTTCCGGCCCCGCCGCTCGAGCCGCCCGTGGGCCATCACGAGGGGGTCGGCGCGTACGACGGAGCGGTGCCGTTCGTACACCTCGGGCCGCACGATGCAGTTGACCATGCCGGTCTCGTCCTCCAGCAGCAGGAAGACGATGCCGTGGGCGGTGGCGGGGCGCTGCCGCGCGACGACGAGGCCCGCGACGATCACCTGCGTGCCGTCGGGCGTCTCCCGCAGGTCGGCCGCGGTGCGCACGCCGGCGGGCAGGCCGGGACGCACGAGGGTCACGAGGTGCCAGCCCGTGGAGAGGCCGGTCGTCTCGTAGTCGGTCAGCGTGCGCTCGTAGCGGCCGGCCTCCGGCAGCGGCGGCGCCGGCCCGGCGGGGATCGGCAGGGCGAGCTGCAGCCCCTCGGCGCCGGCGCGGGGTCGCGACAGCACCCCCATCTCCCAGAGCATCGCCCGGCGCGGCGGGCCGAGGACGTCGCAGGCGCCCGCCCGGATGAGCTGCGCGAGCTGCTCGCGGCGCAGGTCGGAGCGGGCCGCCAGGTCGGCCACGTCGCGGAAGCCCCCCTGGGAGCGGCGCTCGGCCACGAGCCGCTCGGCCGCCTCGGTGCGCACCTCACGGACGTAGCCCAGGCCGATGCGCACGGCGTCGCCCTCCATGGTGCAGGCGGCCTCCGAGCGCGCGATGCAGGGTGGCAGCACCCGCACGCCGCGGCGCTGGGCGTCGCGCACGAGGCTGGCGGGCGGGTAGAAGCCCATCGGCTGGGAGTTGAGGAGTGCCGTGAGGAACTCGGCGGGGTGGCGCTGCCGCAGCCAGGCGCTCTGGTAGGCGAGCACCGCGAACGCCGACGAGTGGGCCTTGGGGAACCCGAAGTTCGAGAAGCCGATGAGCTTGGTGAAGACGGTGCGGATGGTCTCGTCGTCCACGCCCCGCTCCCGCGCGCCGTCGCGGAAGTCCCGCCACAGGGCGATCATCGCCTCGCGGCTGCGCTTGCGGCTCATCGCCCGCCGCAGGGCCTCGGCCTGCCCGGGGGTGAACCCGGCGAGGGCCATCGCCACCTCGAGCACCTGCTCCTGGAACACCACCACGCCGAGGGTGTCGCGCAGCACGTCGGCCAGCAGGGGGTGGTCGTAGGGCGGCTCGAACGAGGGGTCGGCGCGCTTCGCCCGCCGGTGCTTCACGTACGGGTGGACGGCGCCGCCGCTGACCGGGCCGGGGCGGATGAGCGCGACCTGCACGGTGAGGTCGTCGAGGTTCTCGGGGAGCGTCTGCAGCAGGCTCTGCATCTGCGCGCGGCTCTCGATCTGGAAGACGCCGACGGTGTCCGCGTCCTGGATCTCCGCGTAGACGGAGGGGTCGGTGAAGCCGATGCGCGACAGGTCGATGCTCTGGCCGCGGTTGCGGGCGACGAGGTCGATGCACTCCTCCACCGCGCTCAGCATCCCCAGGCCGAGCAGGTCGATCTTCACGAAGCCGGCGTCGGCGCAGGAGTCCTTGTCCCACTGGCAGATCTGGCGGCCGGGGAACGCGGCGGGCACGACCGGCACCAGCTCCACGAGGGGGCGGGCGCTGACGACCATGCCGCCGGAGTGCTGGGAGAGGTGGCGGGGCAGGCCGGCGGCCTCGCGGGCGAGGGAGGCGAGCGCCCGCCAGCGCGGCGACGCCATCTTGGCCTCGCCGTCCGGCAGCCGCAGCATCTCCTCCTCCACCGCCCGGGCCGAGGACCAGCCGTCGGAGAGGCGGGCGAGGCGCTCGAGGTCGGCCTCGGGCAGCGCGAGGGCCTTGCCCAGCTCCCGGATGGCCATGCGGACGCGGAAGGTGGGGAAGGCGGCGACGAGGGCGGCGTGCTCGGTGCCGTAGCGGGCGATGACCTCCTCGATGAGCCGCTCGCGCACGTCGCGCGGGAAGTCGAGGTCGATGTCCGGCACCGAGGCCATGTCCCGGTTGAGGAAGCGGCCGAGGAACAGGTCGTTGGCGACCGGGTCGATGTGCGACAGCCCGGTGAGGTAGCAGACGATGGAGCCCACGGACGAGCCGCGGCCGCGGCCCGGGGGCAGCCAGCGGCGCGCCGACCCCGCCGGGCGCACCTGCAGCGCCACCTCGCGCGCGAGCTCCAGGATGTCGCGGTGCAGCAGGAAGAAGCCGGCCAGGTCGTGGTGGGCGATGAGGGAGAGCTCCTCCTCCAGCCGCCGCCGGGCCAGCTCGCGCTTGCGGGCGTTGGGGTAGCGGGCGCCGAGCAGGTGGACGCAGAGGTCGGTGAGGGCCCCCTGCGCCGTGACCCCCGGGTGGGAGCCGGCAAAGTCGGGGAAGCGGTAGCCCAGGTCCCGGGTGAGGTCGAAGTCGATGCGCCCGGCGATGCGGACGCTCTGGCGCACCGCCTCGGGGTGGTCGGCGAAGAGGGCCGCGGTGTCGGCCGGGGGGCGCAGGACGGCGTGGCGGTTGCCCCGGCGCGCGTCCTCGGATCCGTCCAGGGTCAGACGGTTGCGGATCGCCACGAAGGCGTCTTGCAGCTGCGCGCGCTCGTCCGTGTGGGCGTGGGGGTCGCCGGTGGCGACGCACGGGACGCCGGCGGCCTCGGCGAGGAGGGCCAGGTCGCGGGCGAGGCGGCGGTCGCCGCGGGTGAGGGGGCGCTGGATCTCGACGTGGACGTCGTCCCGCCCGAAGTCGCGCACGAGGCCCTCGACCGCCGCGAGGGCCGCCCGGCGCTCGCCCGCGGCGACGAGGCGGGGCACGAGGCCGTGGCGGGCGCAGCCGGTGAGGCAGACGAGGCCCTCCGCGTGGCGGCCGAGGGCCTCCCGCGGCAGCGCCGGCGGCAGCGCCCGGCGGTCCGGCGGGGGCCGGGTGTCCGCGTGGGCGAGGGTGATGAGGCGGCAGAGGTTGGCGTACCCGGTCGCGTCGGCCGCGAGGAGGGTGAGGTGCGACCCGTCGGTGAGGGTCACCTCGGCGCCGGTGATGGGGCGCACCCCGGCCGCCCGGGCGGCGTGGGCGAAGGCGAGCGAGCCGCAGAGGCCGTCGTGGTCGGTGAGCGCGAGGGCGGCGTGGCCCATCTCCGCCGCGGCGGCGGCCATCTCCTCCGGCGACGAGGCGCCGTCCAGGAACGAGAAGGCCGAGTGGGCGTGGAGCTCGACGTAGGGGACGTCCATCGAACACATGTTCGTGTCCGAGTGGGCGCGATGCAACCGTGACGGTGCGAGTGGCGGTGCGGCCGGGCCGGGGGTTCCGGTGCTCCGGTCCGGCCGCCGCCACCTGGGGGCCGCTACGTCGCGGCCGGCACCCGGTTCCGCGCGGCGATGCGGTCGTAGTTCATCCGCAGCATTGCGACGACGTCGCGCACGTCCTCCTCGGAGGCGATCCGCCGCGCGCCGAGGCCGGGCGACTCCGGGAGGGCGGGGTGGGGGCCGATCCGCCCCTCCTCCATCAGCGCGGCCCGCACGCCCTTCGGGAAGGCGAAGTGGGCGGCGTGGTCACCGTGGAGGTGGCCGATCTCCCTGCGTCCCACGACGAACGCCAGGGAGCCGAACGAGCCCGCCTCCGCCGTGACGCCCTCCCACGTCGTCACCTCGGCCGCGATCCGTCCCGCCGCCCCGGTCATCCGCGTGTCCCCACCACCCATGATCCCTCCCCTTCGGTCCTCGATCTGGTCGATGGGGACATGCTCCACCTTCAACCAAACTTGAAGTCAAGGGGTCGTGGGGATCCGGGGTCGACCCGCTCGGACCTGCCGTCCGGGTCCAAGTGGAACCCGAGCGACGGAGCGCACCCGCCGGCCCGCCCGAGGGGCTAGCCGCCGCCCCCGCAGCCTCCGCCGCCGCATCCGCCACCGCCGCCGCAGCCCGACCCGCCCCCGGAGCTGCCGCAGCCGTTCGCCCCGCCGGCGCACCCGCTGCCGGCGAAGGCGGCGCCCGCCGGGACGGCGACCCAAGCGACGCCGGTGGGGGTCCGCTCGGGACGGAGCATCTCGAAGGGGCGCACCCCGTCGGGGAACGGGACGAACCGGAACCCGTCCTCGATCCCGAGCTCCTCGTCGATCGCGAAGATCCGGGGGAGGCGGTCCGGGCGGTGCGGGTCGATCCCCTCCAGCTCACAGGCGCCGCGGAAGGCGCGCTCCATCGCGAACCGGGTGTCCATCGCGTCGGTGACCGCGGGGGCCGGGGTGTGGTGCAGGAAGTGGCCGATGCCCTGGCGGCAGAGCCCCTCGTACTCCCGCGTGTAGAGGATCATCTCGTGCCAGGCGTCATCGACGGCCTGGCTCGGCATCGCGACGAAGCGCTTCCCGGCGGCCCGGCAGATGCGGAACCAGTCGCGCAGCCCCTCCATCACCAGCTCGCGGCCGGCGGCGTCGAGCTCCGGCCGGTGCGCCGCGAGCCGCTCGTCGAACCCGGGTGGGAACCGGTACCCGGCGAGGAAGCGGTCGCGGCGCCGGCCGAACACGGCTAACGCGGGGTGGGGGAGAAGTCCGGGTAGCGGTCCGTCAGCAGCGACGTGTACGCGTGCGTCTGCAGCGTGAACCGCACGATGTACAGCGAGATGTCGCGCAGGCCCTGCGGGATCTTCCCCGTGAAGAGGATCACGATCCATGAGATGAACGCGATCACCTGCAGGACATAACCGAGCACCGACGCCGCGATGAGCGCCGGGATGGCCAGGATCGCGCGGAAGCCGGTCTTCCAGCGGTTCTGGGGGGCGGGGGGCGCGACCGCGAGGTCGGCGTCGTAGGGGGTGTCGCCCAGGAACTTCGGGTAGGGGTCGGCGAGGAACGTGATGTAGCCGCTCACATGCGCGGAGTAGCGCATGTACTGGGCGATGAAGTCATGGAGCGCCTGGGGGGTCTGGCCCGCGAACAGGGTCGCGAACCATGAGATGAAGACGGCGATGCCGGCGGCGATTCCCCAGATGGTGAGCCAGATGAGGTGGGGGATGGCGAGGATGAGGCGGAAGAACGACGTGAGCCGGTTCCGGTTCAGGTCCTCGGTGGCGACGAACTGAATGGGATGGTCCATGACCGCGGAATCTAGGCAGCGCGGCGGACCTGACGCAAGGCGCGGGAACCGTCACTGAACGATCGAGGGGGCGCCGGTGCCCGCGGCGCCCCCTCGGATGGTCGCGGCGCCCGGGTGCCCGCCGGGCGACGCTGGTATGTGGTGGGTCCGTCCTGCACCACATGCATCGTCCGGAGGCCGTCGCCCCCGCTGATGCGTAGAGAGCGTGCCCATGCCCCCGACGGGCGAAACAGCGCGGTGTTCGCAACGGACGCACCCGGCCACGTTGGGGCGTCCGGGGCCTGCGAGTACGCTGCCCGCGCCCGCGATCCGGCCAAGGGGGCACACGATCCGCCGCGTCCGACCCACCACGATCCTCGCGCTCGTCATCGCGCTCGCCGCACCCGCCGCCGCGCAGGCGGCGCTCCCGTACATCGCCGTCGACCCCGGTCACGGGGGCGGCGACACCGGCGCCACCGGCATCCTGCCGCCCGGCACCCAGACCGGCCTGACGCCGCGCACCGACGCCCAGGGGCGCACCCTCCTCCTGGAGAAGGACATCAACCTGGACATCGCGATACGCCTGGACGGCTGGCTGCGCGGCCAGGGCGCGCGCACCCTCATGACCCGGACGCAGGACCTCGCGGGCGGCGACCGGCCGTACACGACCGAGGGCGCGGATCTGCGCGCCCGCACGGACATCGCCAACGAGGCGAAGGTGGACCTGTTCGTCTCGGTCCACAACAACGCCCTCGGCACCACCACGAGCGGCACCGAGACGTTCCACTACTACTACTCGAGCGCCGCGTCGCGGCTGCTCGCGCAGGACGTCCAGACGCAGATGGTCGCCGCCCTCGGCCTGCCGGACCGGGGCGTCAAGACGGCCGGCTTCTACGTGCTGCGCAACACGCGGATGCCCGCGATCCTGGTGGAGGGCGGCTTCCTCACGAACCCGACGGAGGCCCTGCTGCTGGCCGACCCCAACGTGCGGCAGCGCATCGCCGAGGCCATCGGCCGCGGCATCGCCACCTTCTCCGCCCGCTCGGTGACCGCCCCGCCGCGCCTGCCCCCCACGATCGGCCCGTGGCGCACGCGCCCGGCCTCCGTCCCCGCCGGTTACCGGCTCGTGCGGACCGGGGTGGGCAACCCCGTCGGCAAGGGGGGCTGGCTCGCGGTCGTCGCCGGGTTCAGCAACCCGGACGGCGGGCGGACGCTGCCCGCGACGATCGGCCCGTGGCGCACCCGGCCGTCCAGCGTGCCCACCGGGTACCGGCTCGTGAAGACCGGCCGTGGGAACGCGGTCGGCAAGGGCGGATGGCTCGCGGTCCTCTCGGGCGCCCAGGTGCCGGCGGCCCGCCGCTAGCCGGGAGGGCCCTCAGGCGTGGACGTGCCAGCGCGCGTCCACGCCGTCCCGGTAGGCGAGCACGACCCGTCCCGGATCCACCACCAGCTCGTGGTAGTGGCGCTCCACGGGTGAGGCCGTCCACCAGAGGTCCTGCACCAGCCAGTCGTCGCGGACCGCGGTGACGGCCCGGCGCCGGCCGTCCACGTGGACGGCGCGGGGCGCCCCGTCCGGCCCGGTCTCGACGGAGGCCTCCCGCGGGCCGCCCAGCGCGCGCAGGCTCACGGCTCGAGCGGGGTCACGGCCCACCGCCGCTCGGGCAGCCGCGACCAGGGCTCCAGCTCCACGATCCGCAGCATCGCCTCCTCGCCCTGGGCGGCCCGCACCTGCCGCACCGCCTCGCCGGCCCGCGCGCGGCGCTCCTCGCCCGGCGAGGGCAGCGCCGTGAGCTGGCGGCCCCCGAGCGACCCGGACGCGTCGCCGCCGATCCACAGGTCGGTGACCGGCGCCGACACCTCGCCGAGCCGCGGGAGCGCGGCCACGGCCAGGCGCTCGCGGTCGGCCGTCGCCTCGCGCAGCGTGATGTCGCGCGCCCACGACCCGCCGTCGGCCAGCCGGGCGCGCAGGGAGAGCGTGCGCAGGGCGGTCCCGCGCCCGGACGCCGCCCCCGCGAGCTCGCCGAGGAGCAGGCGCGCGGCGGCCTCCAGCGCCGGCAGGGCGCCGACCGGCTCGGGGAACGAGACGGCCGCGCGCAGGGGGCGCGGGGGGGTGCGCGGCCGCGGCGGCCGGCCCGCCTCCCCACGGGCCAGCCGCCACGCCTCCAGGCCGGGGAAGCCCAGCCGGTCGAGGGCCGCGGCGCGGGGGAGGGCGGCCACCTGTCCCATCGTCCGCAGCCCCAGGTCGCGCAGCGCGTCGACCAGGTCCGGGCGCAGCGGCAGGCGCGCCGCGGGCAGCGGCGCGAGGAACTCCGCGACCTCGTCCTCGGTCAGCGTGAACGCCCGGCCCGGCGCCGCCTCACGGGCGGCCTGGAGGGCCGCGAAGAGCGACGGCGCCGCGCCCACGCGCCCGCCGGCGCCCACCGGCAGTGCCGCGCGTACCCGCCGCAGGACGCCCTCGGGGCCGCCGTGCATGCGCAGGGTGCCGCGCGCGTCGAAGGCCGCCTCGCCCATCCCGACCGGCTCCACCGCGAACCCGAGCCCCTCCAGGCGCTCCAGCATGCGCTCGGACGCGTCGGCCGCGGCCTCGGGGTCGGCGACCACCAGGTCGAGGTCGGGGCAGCGTGCCAGCGCCTCGCCCACCCGCAGGCCCGGGGTGACGCCCTGCGCCTCGGCCGCCGGGGTGCAGAGACCCACCACCTGGGGCGCCCCCGGGGCGGGCCCGAGCGCCACCGTCGCGTCGAGCGGGCGGCGCGCGCGCAGCAGGGCCACGAGCAGCGGGAGGCGGGGGACGTGGACGGCGACGATCATCGAACACATGTTCGCCCACCGGCCGGACGGCATCAAGGATGAAACGCCCCGGCCCTCCACAATGGTCAATTCGACCTCACGGAGGCCGAAGGAATCGGGGATGGCCGACATCCGCGACAGCGCGGGCGGCGTGCCGCGCGCGGTCCTGCTGGACGGGGACCGGACCTCGCGCGCGATGATCCGCGCCCTTCTCGAGCGCGCCGGCTGGCGCGCCGACCCCTCCGCCGCGGACGTGGCCACGCTCCGTGCGCGGGGTGTCCCGCCGGCCCGGATCGTGATCGCCGACTGGCCCCGCCTCGAGCCCCTCTGGCCGGACCTGCTCGCCGCCCGCGAGGCCGGCGACGGCGTCCCGCGCATCGTGGCGCTCGTCGCCGCCGGCGCCGACGAGGAGGCGCTCGCCGCCCTCGCCGCCGGGGCCGACGACTGCCTGGCCCGGCCCGTGCGCCCGGCCGACCTCGCCACCCGGCTCGCCGTCGCCCGGCGCGCGGCGGGGGAGCGGCGCGGCGCCCGCAACGCCCTCCTCGTGGCGCGCCGCGAGCGCGACCGGCTCGCCTCGGTGCTCTCCTCGCTCCCCGACGGCCTCGTGATCCTGGGCCCGGACGCGACGGTCATCGAGGTGAACGACGTCCTCTGCGTCATGACCGGGCGCCGCCGCGACGAGCTCGTGGGCCGGCGCTCCCTGTTCCCGGACTGGCCCGCCGACGACGCCCCGGCCCTGACCGCCGCGCTCGCCGCCTGCGAGGCCGGCGGCGCGGCCGAGTGCGACATCGTGCTGCCGCTCCCCGGCGGCGCGGCGCTGCCGGTCATCGTGAGCATGGCCGCGGCGACCGGCCCGGACGGGCGCACCGGCGCCTACGTCGCCACCGTGAAGGACGTGAGCGCCCGTGTGCGCGGCGAGCGCGTGCGGGCCGCCCTCGAGCGCGTGTCCGCCGCCGTCTCCGCGGGCCTCGAGGCCGGGGACGTGCTCGACCGCATCGCCACCGAGCTCGGCGCCCTGGGCGGCGCCGGGGTCGTGCTGCGCCGCGGGTCCGAGGGCGCCGTGGTCGTGGCGTCGTCGGGCGGCCTGCCCCAGGGCGAGCCCGCCCCCGAGGGCGCTGTGACGCTCGGCGCCCCGATCCGCGTCGCGGACGAGGAGTGGGGGACCGTCGCCGCCGCCCCCGCCGAGGGCGCCGCCCTCCCGGACGGCCTGGACGAGGTGCTGGAGGCGATGGCCGAGAGCGCGGCCACCGCGCTCGTCGCCGACCGGGCACGCGCCCTGCAGGGCGCCCGCGCCGGCGCCGACCCGGTCACCGGCCTCCCCGACGCGCAGGCCTTCTCCGGGATCATGGGCCGCGAGGTCGAGCGGGCCCGCCGCTACCGGCGCCCCGTCTCCCTCGTGCTCATCGACGTCGACGGCTTCCGCGGCATCAACGACCGCGCCGGGCAGGCCGGCGGTGACGCCGTGCTGAAGGAGATCGGCGACCGGCTGAGCGAGCGCGTGCGCACCCACGACCTCGTGGGCCGCACCGGCGGCGACGAGTTCGCCTGGCTCCTGCCCGAGACGGACGAGCGCGCCGCCCACGACGCGGCCGCCCGCCTGCGCCGCGCCCTCGCGGAGCGGCCGTTCCCCGGTGCCGGGCCGCTCACCGTGTCGATCGGCATCGCCTCGGGGGCCTCCGCCGACGGCGCCGCCGACCTCTACCGGCAGGCCGAGGTCGCCCTCCACTGGGCGAAGGTGTCCGGTCGCAACCGGTCCGTCGCGTACACGTTCGCGGTGGCCGAGGAGGTCTTCGCCCGCCGCGGCGACGACCGCGCCGAGACCCCGAGCCTGCGCGCGATGCGCGCCCTGGCCTGGGCCGTGGACGCCAAGGACCCGCACACGCACCGCCACTCGACGCGCGTCGCCGACCTGGCGGTGCGCCTCGCCACCGCTCTCGGCTGGACCGTCGCCCGCTCGGCGCAGCTCCGCGAGGCGGGCCTCGTGCACGACGTCGGCAAGATCGCCGTGCCGGACGCGATCCTCTTCAAGCCCGGCCCGCTCACCGACGACGAGCGCCGCGAGGTGGCGCGCCACGCCGAGGTGGGCGCCGCGATCGTCGCCGACGTGCTCTCGCCGGAGCAGGCCGCCTGGGTGCGCTCCCACCACGAGCGCTGGGACGGCGGCGGCTATCCCGACGGCCTGAGGGGCGACGACATCCCGGAGGAGGGCCGCATCCTCGCGCTGGCCGACGCCTGGGACGTCATGGTCAGCGCCCGCAGCTACAAGCCGCCGCGCCCGCTGCCCGAGGCGCTCGAGGAGGTCCGCGCCTGCTCCGGCACGCAGTTCTGGCCCGCCGCGGTCGCCGCGCTGGAGCGGCTCGTGGTGGCGGGCGCCGTCGGTCCCGACGAGCCCGCGGGCCTGGACGCGCCGGCCGTGGGCGAGGCGCTCGCGGCGCTTCCCGTGGCGGCCCCGCCGGCCTGACGGCGCGGCGGGACCCCCCGACGGGGCGTCAGGCCCGGGCGTTGCCCCAGCGGTCGTCGTGCACCAGGCTCCGCCACGGCCTCCGGATCGCGGCGAGCGCCGGCGGCAGGCCCACCGGGAACTCCTTCGGGTACCCGAGCGGCGTGACGAGCGGGACCTCGACCTCTGGCGGCAGGCCGAGCAGGGCGCGGAACTCCTCCTCGACGAACCACTGGAAGACCGTCGGCACCGTGCCGAGCCCCTTCGCGCGGGCGGCCACCATGAGGTTCTCGATCATGAAGCCCACCGACACCATGTCGGCGTCGCGCTCGAGCTTCCGGCTGTCCGGCGGGAAGACGTCGCGCGGCACGAGCAGGCCGACGATCCAGACGGGCACGTCCGGGTAGGTGCCGAGCACCTGGCGGGCGTAGCCCTCGGCCCAGGCGGCGTGCTCCTCCGGCGAGGTGCCGGGGGCGGCCGGGCGCACCTGGCGGAAGTAGTCGGCGCCGCCGCGGATGATCATGTCGGCGAGCGCGCCGCGCGTGGCCGGCTCGCGGACGACGAGGATGCTCCAGGCCTGGGCCATCCCGCCGGTGGGGGCGAGGAGCCCCAGGCGGACGACCTCGTCCACGTCCTCGTCGGACACCGGACGGTCGGTGTAGGCGCGCACGCTGCGCCTCTTGCGGATGGCCTCGAGTGCGTCCATCGATCCCCCAGGTTCCGTTGGCATACGCGGTAAGCCTAGGGATGGCGCCCCGGCCCCGCGGCCCCGTCTGCGAGACTCCGGCGCATGGAGCTCGACTGGGGTGACGGGGACTACGCGAAGATCGCGGCGACGCTGGAGCCGGCCGCCGAGGACGCCGTGGAGACGGCCGGCGTCGCCGAGGGCGACTGGGTGCTGGACGTGGCCTGCGGCACCGGCAACGCGGCCCTCGTGGCCGCCGCGCGCGGCGCGAGCGTCGTGGGCGTGGACCTCTCCGAGCAGCTCGTGGACATGGCGCGCGCCCGCGCGGCCCGCGCCCGGGTGGAGGACGCGACCTTCCTGGTGGGCGACGCCGGCAACCTCCCCGTGGAGGCCGGCGCCTTCGACCGGGCCGTGAGCGTCTTCGGCGTGATCTTCGCGCCGGACCCGCCCCTCGCCCTGCAGCAGATGATGTCCGCCCTGCGGCCCGGCGGGTCCCTCGTCATCGCCTCCTGGCTCGGCGGCGGGCCGGTCGATCGCGCGGGACACATCCTGCGGACGGCGCTGCAGGAGGAGACCGGCGGTGACGGCCCCCGGCCCCAGTGGGACGACCCCGCGTGGGTCGCCGACCTCGTGACCGCGGCGGGTGCCCGGGACGTGGCCCAGCACGAGGGCGAGGTGCCCACGGTTGCGGACTCCCCCGAGGCCTGGTTCGCCGACCAGACCGCGGACCACCCCGTCTGGCGCTGGGCGCGTCGCCTGGTGCCGGCGGAGCGCTGGGACCGGGTGCGCGACGAGAGCGTCGCCGCCCTCGTGGAGGGGAACGAGGACCCGGACGCCTTCCTCGCCCGGATGCCCTACCTCGTCACGAGGGCGACCGCCTAGGCGTCCGCGGTTTCCGCCGTGGGCTCCGTGGAGGCCGGGCGGGCCCCATGTCCCACTCGGGGCTCCCGAGGTGCCCCAAGTGGAACTTCACGGGGAAAGCCCTGCTCAGGGACACGAATCTTGACGTCGGGGACCTAGTCCTCGGGCGGTGACTTCCTTCCCGCCTTCACCCCTGAACGGCGGGCCTTGTCGGCCAGGCGCCGCTCCTTCGAGGCCCGGGTGGGGCGCGTGGGCCGGCGGGGCGGGGGCGCCGGGGCGAGGGCCTCGGCCACGCGCTCGGTCAGCCGGGCCAGGACGATCTCGCGGTTGCGCTCGCGGGAGCGGTCGGCCTGGCTCGTGAGCCGCAGGGGGCGCCGCACGAGGCCGAGGGCGTCGCGCAGGCGGGCCGCGACGGGGTGGGGGAGCTCCTCCAGGTCGCGGGCGCGCAGGGTCAGCTCGGCCCGCGTCTCCGCGTGGTCCCTCCGCTGCCCGCCCGGACCCGACGCGCGGGACCAGGTCCACGTCCCCGCCGCGGCCAGGTGGGCCGCGACCTCCTTGGGGGTCACGTCGTGGAGGCGGGAACCTTGCCGGCGTCGCCCGCCCCGGCCGCGGCGCGCGCCTCCTCGATGCGCGCCGTCGCCTCCTCGGGCGTCACGTCGTGGCCCTTCTCACGCTTCCAGATGACGAACCCGCACCCGGGGTTCTTCCGGCTCTTCCAGCTCGTGCAGCCGTAGGCGCGGCTGTTCTCCACGATGTGGCCGGGGCACCCGGGGGTGGGGCACGCCGCGAGCGGCTCCTTCGACGCGGCCGGGGCGGCGTTCGTCTCGCCGCGGGCCACCATCGCCTTCGCCGCCTCGACGTCCACCTCACCCTTCTGGCCGCGCACGCGCTTCCAGATGACGTACCCGCAGCCCGGCTCGGTGCGGCTCTTCCAGCTCGTGCAGCCGTAGGAGCGGGTGCGCTCGATGATCTCGCCGCCGCAGCCCGGGGTGGGGCAGGCGCCGATGATCTCGCGCTCGGACTCCAGGTCCTTGCTCGACTTGCCCGCCTTGATGAGCTCGAGGGCGTCGTCGCGGGTGAGGGTCCGCCCGTTCTGCTGCTTCCAGAGCGTGTAGCCGCAGCCCGGGTCGTCCTTGCCGTGGTACGTGTTGCAGCCGTAGCTCTTCGGGTACTCGACGACCTGGCCCTCGCAGCCCGGCGTCGGGCAGGGCGCGAGCGGCTCGCGCTCGACGCGCAGGTCGCCCCGCTCCTTGTCGGCGAACCACGCCACGACCTCGCGGGTGAAGCCGTCGATCTCCGTGCGGAAGTCCTCGGGGCGCTCCTCGCCGCGCTCGATGCGGTTGAGGCGCTGCTCCCAGCGGCCGGTGAGCTCCGGGCTCGTGAGCACGTGGTCGCCCAGCATCTTCACGAGGCCGACGCCCTTCTCGGTCGCGCGCAGGCTGCGGCCCTCGCGCTCCACGTACTCGGCGTCCACGAGGCGCTCGATGGTGGCGGCGCGGGTGGCCGGGGTGCCGATGCCGGCGTCCTTCATCGCCTCGGCGGCCTCGTCGTCGTCCACGAGCTTGCCCGCGGTCTCCATGGCGCGCAGCAGCGTGCCCTCCGAGTAGCGGCCCGGGGGCTTCGTGCGCTTCGCGATCGCCTCGGCGGAAGCGCAGGTGACCGCCTGCCCGACCTTGAGCGCCGGCAGCGACTGCTCGGACTCCTCGTCCTTCGCGGGCGCCGGGGCCTCGCCGTCGGCGGGGGGCGGGGGCGGGGTGCCGGCCGACTCGCCGTACGCGGCGCGCCACCCGGCCTCGATCATCACCTTGCCCTTGGAGCGGAAGAGGTGGTCGCCCACGCGCGTCTCGACCGTGGTGCGCTCGAACCGGGCCGCCGGGTGGAACACGGCCAGGAAGCGGCGGGCCACCATGTCGTAGATGCGGCGCTCGTCGCGGGTGAGGCGCGACAGGTCGTGGTCGCCCTCGGTCGGGATGATCGCGTGGTGGTCCGTGACCTTCTTGTCGTTCACGACACGGCCGAGCGGCAGCCGGTCCAGGGCCAGCACGTAGCGCGCGGCCTCGGCGTACTCGGCCGCCGCGGCGCCCACGCCGCTCGCCACCGGCTTGAGCTGGCCGGCCATGTCGCCGGACAGGTAGCGGGAGTTCGTACGCGGATAGGTGAGCAGCTTGTGCTGGTCGTAGAGGGCCTGCGCGGCGCCCAGGGTGCGGCTGGCGGAGAAGCCGAAGCGGCCGTTCGCCTCCCGCTGGAGCGTCGTGAGGTCGTAGAGCAGCGGCGGCTGCTCGACCTGCGGCTTCGTCTCGAGGGCCTCCACGACGCCCGGCTTGCCCGCCGACGCGGTCGCGATCGCCTCGGCCGGCCCGGCCTCCTTGAGGCGGGTGGTCGAGCCCTCGTGCCACAGGCCCCCGTAGCCGGCGGAGCTGCCGTCGACCGTGAAGGCCGCCTCGACCTCCCAGTAGTCCTCGGGCACGAAGGCCGCGATCGCCAGGTCGCGGTTCACGATGAGGGCGAGGGTCGGGGTCTGCACCCGGCCCAGGGACAGCACCTTGCGCACCGACCCGGCCTTGGTGGTGGCCGCGCGGGTCGCGTTCATGCCCACGAGCCAGTCGGCCTCGGAGCGGGCGCGGGCCGCGGCCTCGAGCGGCTGCATGACCTCGTCGTCGCGCAGGGAGTCGAAGGCGTCCTTGATGGCCTTCTGGGTCATCGAGGAGAACCAGGCGCGCTTCACCGGCTTGGCGTGGGCGGCCTTCGGGGCCGTCTCGAGGATGAGCTTGAAGATGAGCTCGCCCTCGCGCCCGGCGTCGCAGGCGTTGATGATGAGGTCCACGTCCGGGCGCTTCATGAGCGCGTGGAGCGACTTCAGCGTCTTCGCCGCCCGGGGGTCGCGGGCCTGGTACCGGAAGTGCTCCGGGAGGATCGGCAGGTCCTCGTACTTCCACTTCTTGTACCGGTCGTCGTACTTGTCCGGGTCCACCTGCTCCACCAGGTGGCCGACGGCGAAGGCGACGATCGCGTCCGGTCCCTCCCAGTGGTCGCCGACGCGCTTGGCCTTCGAGCCGAGCAGCGCCTTGGCGACGTCCTGGGCGACGGACGGCTTCTCACAGATGACCAGGGACGGCATGGCGGCGCAGGTTAGCACCGGTCCCGGCGACTCCGTCCTGGCCGCTGACACACCGGCCGGGCGGCCCCTTTCAGGGGCCGGAGACGACCGCCTCGGCCGCGCGCCAGATCGACTCGGGGACCGTCTTGAGCTCGGAGACCGCGTCGGAGAGCGGGATGTCGGTGATCGCGTTGCCCAGGATCGCGACCATCCGGCCCCAGCCGCCCTCGGCCACGAGACCCGCCGCACGGGTGCCGTACCGGGTCGCGAGCACCCGGTCGAACGCGACAGGCGATCCGCCCCGCTGGACGTGCCCGAGCACCACCGCGCGCGCCTCGGCGCCGGTCTCCTCGGAGATGCGCACGGCCAGCCGCTCGGCCACGCCGACCTTCGCGAGCTGGGCGTGCCCGAACTCGTCGAGCTCGCCCTCGTGGCCCTCGTCGCCGAGCACGACGCCCTCGGACACGACGATGATCGCGTAGCCCTTGCCGCGGGCCCGGCGCTCCAGGATGCGGTCGCAGACGGCCTGCACCGTCACGGGCTGCTCGGGGATGAGCACGGCGTGGGCGCCGCCGGCCGTCGCGCTCTCCAGGGCGATCCACCCGGCGTGGCGGCCCATGACCTCGCAGACGAGCACGCGGTCGTGCGACTCGGCCGTCGTGTGGAGCCGGTCGATCGCGTCCGTCGCGATCTGCACCGCGGTCCAGAAGCCGAAGGTGAAGTCCGTCCCGGAGAGGTCGTTGTCGATCGTCTTCGGGACGCCCACCACCGGCAGGCCCAGCTCCGCGAGGCGGCGGGCGACGCCGAGCGTGTCCTCCCCGCCGATCGCGATGAGGGCGTCGAGGCCGAGGTCGGCGAAGGCGCGGATGCACTCCTCGCCCCCGCCCTCGTCCTTGAAGGGGTTCGTGCGCGACGAGCCCAGGATCGTGCCGCCCCGCGGCAGGATCGGGCCCACGATCTCGCGGTCGAGCGGGACGGTGTCCCGGTTGAGCAGGCCCCGCCAGCCGCCCCTGAGCCCGACGTGCTCGTGGCCGTGCTCGGACGCGCCCACGCGGACGGCCGCGCGGATGACCGCGTTGAGGCCGGGGCAGTCCCCGCCGCCGGTGAGCACGCCGACGCGCATGGGGGGCAGCCTACCCCGGGCGGCGGCGCGGGCGCGAGGTGCGCAGGGCCTGCAACATCGACGTGACGAGGATCACCAGCCCGGCGCAGGCCACGACGCACACGGCGGCGGCCGCCGCGAGGGTCGTGCGGTCGTCCACCACGCGGGAGACGTCGAGGCGCCGCTGGGCCTGCACGGCCACCACGATCATGAACGCCGCGCCCAGCACGACCGTGACGACGGCCCCGGCGCGCCGCGGCCGGCCGGCGGACGCCCCGAGCTCGGCCGGTCCCCGCGTCGCGATGAGCGCGGCCGCGACGAGCCCGGTCCAGGCCACGACGACGCAGTAGGCGCCCACCACATCGCTCGGCCGGTGCCAGCCCAGCGCGAGCACCGCCACCCCCACGGCGGCCGCGTAGGCGAAGCCGACGAACGCGGCGGGCCATCGCACCGTGGGCGGCGCCACGAGCACCAGGGCGAAGGCCAGCGAGGCGGCGACCGTGACGTGGCCGCTGGGGAACGACCCCGGCGTGGTCCCGAACCCGTCGACGAGGTCCGGGTGGTCGAAGGTCGCCTTCGCCCACTGGGTCGTGAGGTTCGCGCCGAGCACCATCACGCCGGCGCCGATCGCCAGCCGCAGCCGGTCGCGCAGCACAGCCACGAGCATGATCCCGATGCCGAGCAGGGCGAGCGACGACACGGAGATCGTGTCGAGCAGGCGCTGGCTCGCCTGGTCGGCCGGGGCGAGCACGCCGGAGGGCAGCAGGCGCCGCCCGGCGTCGTCCAGGCGCTGGCCGGGCTCGGTGCCGACGAACACGGCGTGGAGGAGCAGGACGGCGATCCCGGCGCCCACGGAGAGGGCGAGGAAGGGGGCCGCCGCCGCCCGGCGTCGGCGGGAGGGCATGGACGTCAATCTACGTCCCTCAAGTGGGGCGCCCCCCGCGCCGACGCGAAGAGGGCATGGATGCACCCCGACCGGACCGTGGAGGAGCGGCCGACCGGATCCTCGTCGTGCACCCCGACGGGCCGGTTCGCCGTGCCGTACGGGCGCCCCTGGAGAGCGCCGGACTCGTCGTGGACGAGTCCGCGGGCGCGGACGGCGCCCTCGTCCTCATGGCCGCGGAGCCGGTGCGCCTGGTGCTGGCGGCCGCCGGCCTGCGCGACGGCGACGGGCGCACCCTCACCCGCGCCGTCCGCGAGGACCACGGCCCCGACCCGGCGGTGATCGCCCTCGTGCGGGCGGGCGACGAGGCCGCCGCCCTCGCCGCGGCCGCCGACGGGGCCGACGACCACCTCTCGCTGCCGCCCGCCGCGCACGACGTCCTGGTGCGGGTGCGCGCCTGCCTGGCGGGGGAGCGCCGCCGCGCCGCGCTCGAGCAGGCGGCCCTGCGGCGCATCGCGGTGGCCGTGGCCCAGGAGGCCGGGCCGCAGGAGGTCTTCGACCTGGTCGCCGAGGAGATCGCCCGCGTCCACGGGGTCGCCGGCGGCGCCGTGGTGCGCTTCGACGACGGCGAGGCCGCCTTCGTCGGCCGCTGGTCCCAGCGGCCCGGCTCCTGGCCCCCGCGCGAGCTGACCGTCCCCCTCACGAGCCCGCTGCCGTCGGTCGTCGTGGCCCGCACCGGGCGCCCCGCCCGGGCCGACGACTTCCGCGCCTTCGCCGGCGCGGTGCCGTGGGTGCTCGACCGCGACGCCTTCCGTGGCAGCGTGGCCGCCCCCGTGCGCGTCCACGACCGCCTGTGGGGCGCCGTGGTCGTGGCGACCGAGGAGGAGGCGGCCCTGCCCCCCGGCACCGAGCTGCGCCTGGAGCGCTTCGCGGAGCTCGTGTCGCTGGCGATCGGCAACGCCGAGGCCCGCGCCGAGCTGGCCTGGCGCGCCGCCACCGACCCGCTCACCGGCCTCGTGAACCGCCACGTCTTCGAGGAGCGCCTCGCCGAGGAGGTCTCCCGGTCCCGCCGCCATGGCCGCGAGCTGTCGCTCGCCGTCCTCGACCTGGACGAGTTCAAGCAGGTCAACGACACGCACGGCCACGTCGTGGGCGACGCCGTGCTGCGCGAGGCGGCCCTGCGCCTGGCTTCCCGGGCCCGCGAGGGCGACGTCGTGGGGCGCCTCGGGGGCGAGGAGTTCGGCTGGCTCATGCCGGAGACCGACGGCATGGAGGCCTGGCAGGCCGCCGAGCGCGCCCGCGCCGCGATGGCCGGGGCCGCGTTCCCGGAGGTCGGGCGCGTGACGATCTCCGCGGGGGTCTGCGACCTCTCCCGCGCCGACGGCCCCCTCGACCTCTACCGCCGGGCCGACGCCGCCCTCTACCTGGCGAAGCACAACGGCCGCGACGTCGTGTTCCTCTACACCCCGGAGGCGCTGGCGGCGATGGGCGAGGAGGAGCGCATCGCCGCGGCCCGGCGCGAGCAGGCGTTCCACGGCATCCGGGTCCTCGCCCGGGCGGTCGACGCCAAGGACCCCTCCACCCGGCGCCACTCGGAGCGCGTGGCGGGGCTGGCCGGCGCGCTCGCCGAGGAGCTCGGCTGGCCGGCGGCGCGGGTCGCGCTGCTGCACGAGGCGGCGCTCGTCCACGACGTCGGCAAGATCGCGGTGCCGGACGCGATCCTGTTCAAGCCGGACCGGCTCACCCCGGCAGAGATGGCGCGCGTCGCGCACCACTCGGCGCTCGGGGCGGAGATGGTCTCGGACGTCCTCGCCCCGGAGCAGGTGGCCTGGGTGCGCGGGCACCACGAGCGGTGGGACGGGTCGGGCTACCCGGACGGCCTGGCCCGCGACGCCGTGCCGGACGGCGCGCTCATCCTCCACCTGGCCGACGCCTGGGACGTCATGACGAGCACCCGGCCCTACGTCGCGCCCATGACGCGCGCCGAGGCCCTGGAGGAGTGCGCCCGCGCGGCGGGCGGGCAGTTCTGGCCGCGCGCCGTGGAGGCCCTGGCGGCCCTGGGCGCGCGCGACGGCCTCGACCCCGGCGCCCTCGAGCGCCGCGGCGCGGGCCACCGGGTGCTGCCGACGGTCTGATCAGCCCGTGAGGGCCTCGCGTGCGGGCTCCCAGCGGCGGACCCGGTCGCGGCCGTCGGCCTTCGCCCGGTAGAGCATGAGGTCGGCGCGGCGCACCATCTCGTCGGCGCCTCCCGCGTCGCCCAGGGTGCAGACCCCGGCCGAGACGGTCACACGGCCGACGCCCTCGATCGGCAGGCCCCCCACGGCGTCCCGCGCGCGGCCGGCCGCGGCGAGCGCGCCCTCGCCGTCGGTGCGGGGGAGGATCCAGGCGAACTCCTCGCCGCCCAGGCGCAGCACGGCCTCGCCGCGGCGGGCGATGGACACGAGCCGGCGTGCGACCTCGGCCAGCACCCGGTCGCCGGACTGGTGGCCGTGGCGGTCGTTGACCAGCTTGAAGTGGTCGATGTCGAGGAGGACCAGGCCGAGCGCGTCGCCGTGCCGGCGGGCGCGCTCCACCTCGGCGAGGAGGAGGTCGTCGAACGCGCGGCGGTTGCCGAGCCCGGTGAGCGGGTCGGTCCCCGCCAGGGAGGCGAGGTGCGAGCGCGTGGCGTGGGTGGTGGCGGCGAGGGAGAGCAGGTCGGCGAAGGGCGCGAGGCGCTCGGCCGGGTACGGGGACACGGCGGCGGCGGGGCCGGTGAGCAGCACGGCGCCCCAGACCTCGCCGCGCACCAGGATCGGCGCGGCCACCTCCGCCACCCCGGCGCGGCGGCTCTCCTGCGGCGCCCCGAGGGTGAGGGCGGCGCCCAGGGTGCCCGTGGCGAGCATCGCCTGGCCGGCCGGCGGCCCGCCGCGGCCGGTGGAGCAGGCGACGACCGCGTCGCCGCCCTCGGTGCGCACCACCACGGCGTGGTCGGCGCAGAGCGCCCACGCGGCGCAGCTCGCGACGACCTCGGCGGCGGCGTCCAGGTCGGGCGCGTCGGCGAGCCCGCGGATGGCGGCCCCGAGGCCGGTGCGGTCACGGCGGGCGCGGTCCTCGGCCGGGCCGTCCGGGTCGGTCACGGGCCGCGCGTCGTGCCTCGCCCCCCACGCAACGACCGTCGCCACCCGTGCTCCCCTGTCCGCCTCCGACGGGGCGGGATTCTGCGCGACGGGCGACGGGCCGTCACCCCCGGTACGGTGCGTAGTCCCCGCTCCGAGCGGGGAAGAGGGCTGACACGCCCGTCACGGCGCAGCATCCGGGCCTGCGGGTTCGTGTCGAACCGATAGTCGGCGAGGGCGAGCGGGAGGCGGAGGGGTGGCGAGCACGGGCCGGAAGGTGGCGATCGTGGGCGGCGTGGCGGCGTGCTGCGCGGCCGCGGCGACGGTGGGGCGCAAGCACATCGCCGGGGTGGTGCGACGGGTGCGCGGCTCGAGCGCGCCGGACCCGGTGGAGGAGGCCTCCATCGAGTCGTTCCCCGCATCGGATCCGCCCTCCGCGGGCGGTCCGGGGATCTAGCGAGAGGCCCCGGGGACTACCCGCAGCGCAGGTCGACCGGCTCGCCGCCCGCGGCGAGCGGGTCGCCGGCGCGCAGCGGGCCCACCACGACCCCCGCGGCGACCGGGCCCAGGTCGCTGATCCTCATCTTCGCCCGGCAGACCGGCTGGGCGACACCCGCGAACGCGTCCTCGGCGAGCAGCCGCGCCTCCTCGGCGTCGCCCGCCGCCACGAGCACCTGCTCGTGCTGGAAGGGGCCCTCCCAGCCGCTCGTCGCCGCGTAGATCCTGAGCCTCGCGTCCGCCATGGACGTACGGTAGCTAAGGATCGCGTCCCGGATGTCGAATAGGCGCCTGGACGGGCAATCGGAACAGGGGTGGATCGCATGCGGCTCGCACGGCGTGGGGCGATGGTGGCGGGTGCACTCGTGGCGCTGGGGGCCCCGGCCCTGGCCGCCGGGCAGGCGCCTGCGGGGCTGCACGTCTCGTCCTTCAAGGCAGACGGGGCGATCACCACCGGCGAGCGGGCCGCCATCTCCGGGAAGGTGGTCCCGGCGGCCGTCGTCCCCGTGGCCGTGGAGCGGCTCGAGGGCGAGGCCTGGACGACGATCGCCACGACGCGCACGCGCGCCGACGGCCGCTTCGCCGCCACCCTGCCGCTGCGCCGCTCGGGCAACCTGCGCGTGAGCGTCGCCACGGCCGAGGGCGGCGTCTCCTCGAGCCGCCGCCGCTTCGTGACCGTGCGCCGCAAGGTCACCCTCTCCGTCACCGCCGCGCCGCTCGAGAACATCTCGGGCCGTCCCTTCACCGCGCGCGGCGTCGTGGTCGGCGCGGCGAAGGGTGAGCGCGTCGTGCTGGAGGGCTCGCTCAACGGGTCGAGGTTCCGGGCCCTGAAGGGGATCGCGGTGAAGGGCGGCCGCGTCTCCGCGACCTTCACCCCGCCGAAGGGCGGCTCCTGGCGCTTCCGGCTCTCCGCGACGGCGTCGGACGACGGCACCCGCGCCGACGGCCAGGCGACCACCGGCCGCATGGACGTCTACGGGTCGAACCCCCACGGGGTCCCGTCGTCCTCGCCGCACTACCTCGTGCAGGCGATCTCGGAGTTCCACCTCTACTACTACGAGGGCGGCAAGCTCCGGCGGGTCTTCCCGGTGGCCTACGGCGCCTACGGCACGCCGACGCCGCTCGGCACCTACCGGGTCTACTCCAAGACGGTCGGCCCGCGCGCGGCCTTCGGCCCGCTCGTCCTCTGGTACCACCGCGGGTACGGGATCCACGGCACGAACCAGGAGTACCTGCTCGACGACGCGGTCCGGTACTACTCGCACGGCTGCACGCGGAACTACAACGCCAACATCCTCTGGCTGTGGCCGCGCGTGCCCGTGGGGACCCCGGTCCGCAACATCGCGTAGGGGCCTGCGGCCCGGGCGGTGCTAGCGTCGCCGCGATGCCGCGGCGGCCACTCGCACCCCTCGGGCCGGTGGCCCTCGTCCTGCTGCTCCCGGCGCCCGCGCTGGCGGGGTGGTCGGCGCCCTCGGTGCTCACCCCCCGCGACGGCGCGGCGTACGCGGTCCCGCACGTCGCCGCCGAGAACGGCCGGGCCGTCGCCGCCTGGGTGCGGGCCCCCGCCGGGACCCGCGGCCGCGCCCGGGTGCAGGTCTCCACGCGGGCGACCCTCTCGGCGCGCTGGACCCGCCCGGCGCTCATCTCGGGCCCCGGCGCGGACGCGCCGCGCGCGGCCCTCAACGCCAGAGGCGACGCGGTCGTGGCCTGGGTGGCGGGCCGCCGCGTGATGGCCGCCGTGCGCCGCGGCCCCGCCGGCGCCTGGTCCGTCGCCGACGTCGTGGACGCGGACGGCGCGGTGACCGACCTGCGGGTCGCGATCGACGTCGCGGGCCGCCCGACCCTCCTGTGGAGCGAGCGCTCCGGGTCCGGGTTCGTGGTGCGCATCGCCGCGCGCGCCTCGGCGAGGGCCGGCTGGTCGACCCGCCCGCCGCGCATCGCCACGCCGGGGCCGGACCCGCCCGCCGTCGCCCTCAGCCGCGGCGGCGCCCTGGTCGCGTGGGCCGACGACGGCTCGGTGCGGGCCGCCCGGACCGCGAACGGCGCCTTCGAGCGCCCCGTGGTGCTGGCGGACGACGCGTCCGTCCCGGCCGCCGCGGTCAACGCCTCCGCGACCGCCCTCTCGGCGTGGGGCACCGCCCTGCCCGGCGGGACCCCGGTGATGCTGGCCTCGGGCCGCTCGGCCGACTCCGCCGGCTGGGCCGTCGCCGAGGACGTCGGCATCGGGCTCCGCCCGGTCGCGGCGCTCAACGACCGGGGCGACGCCGCCGTGGCGTGGAGCCTGGGCGAGCCGGGCGAGACGCAGGGCGTCGAGGCCGCGACCCGGCGGGGGACCCGCGGCACCTGGCGGGCCTCCACCGTGGTGCCCCGCCGCGCCTGCGAGTGCGCGCTGACCGTGGGCAGCGTCGGCATCGACGGCCGCGGCACGGCGCTCGTCGGCTGGCACCGTGACGACGGCGTGGCCGTGGGCGGGGGAGGGGCCGCGTCGCTCGGCGCCTCCGCGCTCGCGTGGTCCCGGGCCACGGTCTCCCCGGGGCACATGACGCGCGCCCCCTCCGTCGCGGCCGACGGGACCTCCGGGGGCGCCGCCGTGTGGGTGGAGTCGAGCCCGGGCGGCGGTGTGCGGGCGGTGACGTTGCGCCCCTGACCGGGGCCGGCGCGACCTTCCAATCACCCGGCGCGGCTGCTTCGATACGCGGGTCCGCGACGCCCCGAGGAGGCCCATGTCCACGCAGGTCCAGGAGGAGCGCATCGTCGCTCCGTGGCCCCTCCCGCGGCGTGTCGTCGTGGGCGTCATGCGGCCGGGCGGCCCCGCGATGGTGCGGCGCGCCCTGGAGGGCGCCGGCCTCGGTGAGGGCGACCGCGTCGTGGAGTTCGCCCCGGGCCTCGGCCTGACGACGAAGGCGATCCTGGCGGCCGGCCCGCGCAGCTGGACCGGCGTGGAGCCGGACCCCCTCGGCGCCGAGCACCTGAAGAAGGCGGCCGGCGGCGCGGGTCGTGAGGTGCGGACGGACCCCGTCGTCGCGACCGGCCTGGCGGACGGCGCCGCGTCGGTCGTGGTCATCGACGCGCTTCTCTCGACCCTGGACGACGCCGGGCGGGCGGCCGTGCTCGCCGAGGCCGTGCGGCTGCTGGCGGAGGGCGGGCGCGTGGTGCTCCACGAGTTCGCGCCGGCGCCGGACGCCGCCCCGGCCGCGCTCGCGCGCCTGGCGGACGCCGGCATCCAGGCCCGGACCGAGGCGGCCTGGCGGGCGGACGTCGAGGCGGCCGGCCTCGTGCCCGTGGGGTCGCTCACCGGGCGGCTCGACCTGCCGGAGCAGGTGGACCTGATGAAGGAGGCGGGCCCGCGGGGCGCGATCGGCATCACCCGCGCGCTCGCGCTGGACCACCCGACGCGCAACGCGACCCTGGCGACGCGGCAGGCCCTGGAGCGCGACGTGCTCGCGCTGCGGTCGGTCGTCGTGGTCGCCGAGATGCCCCTGATCTTGGGAATGCGGCGCCGGCGCCGATAGCGTCAGCGCAATGACCGTCCGTCGCCTCCTGCTGGCGGCGGCGCTCCCCCTCGCGGCGGGCCTCGCCGCGGCGTCCGGGGCCGCCGCCGCGCCCCCCGCCGCGTCCGCGGTCCCGGGTCCCCCGACCCCAACCAAGGCCTGGGTCGGCCGGGTGCTCGTGCCCGTCACGGCCCGCACCGCCCCGCGGCCCGACGCGAAGGCCAAGCTCGTCGTCCAGCCCGTCGCGCCGTTCGCGAAGGGCCCGACCACGCTCCTCATCACCCGCTCCACCGTCACCGACGGCCGCCGCTGGGTGGAGGTGCTGCTGCCGAAGCGCCCGAACGGGTCGAAGGCGTGGATCCCGGCCGACGTGATGCGGCTGCGCACCACGACCCTGCGGGTCACGATCGACCTGGGCGACCGGCGGCTCACGCTGCGCCGCGCCGGGAGGGTCGTCATGAACGTCCCGGTCGCCGTCGGCAAGGCCGCGACGCCGACGCCCACGGGCTCCTTCGCCGTCGCCGAGCTGGTCCGCACGGGCGTGCCCGGCGCGTTCCTCGGCCCGGTCGTGTTCCCCCTCACCGGGTACAGCGAGACGCTCAACGAGTTCGCCGGCGGTGACGGGCGCGTGGCGATGCACGGCACCAGCCTCCCCGAGCTCATCGGGACGCGGGCGAGCCACGGCTGCATCCGGCTGCGCAACGCCGACATCGTCCGGCTCTCCCGGGTCGTTCGCCCCGGCGTCCCCGTGGTGATCCGGGGCTGAGCCGGCCGTGCTGCCGCTGCCCGATCCCGATCCGTCCGACGGGGTCGTGCGCCTGCGGCGCCTGCGCCCGGACGACGCCGACGCCATCACCGAGGGCTGCCAGGACCCCCTGACCCAGCTCTACACGCGGGTCCCGAGCCCGTACACGGCGGAGGACGGGCGGGCGTTCATCGCGGGGGCGCCGGGCCGGCGCCTGCTGCGCGAGACGATCGACATGGCCATCGCGGCCGAGGGCGGGGACGACCGCCTGCTGGGCGTGATCGGCATCGTGATGGACCGCCACGACGACGAGCGCGGCGAGATCGGCTACTGGGTGGGGCCCTGGGCGCGCGGCCGCGGGGTGGCCGGGCGGGCCCTGGCCCTGCTGTCCCGCTGGGCGCTCACGGAGGGCGGCCTCGTGCGCCTCGACCTGCAGGCGGCCCTCGCCAACGGGGCGTCGCTGCGCACCGCCGAGCGCTGCGGCTACGTGCGCGAGGGGACCCTGCGCCAGGCCTGGTTCCGCGGCCCGGAGCGCACCGACATGGCGTACTTCTCACTGCTGCGGGGGGACCTGTCCGACGCCCGGGGCTAGTCTTCGCCGCCTGAGAGGGGGTGGGGCATGACCGGAGGCGAGGGCGGCGGGTCGATCTGGGAGGACGGTCTCGGCCGTCACGACGACGACGCGCGCGTGCTGTGGGAGGGCCGCGAGGACCTCACCGACGACCCGCAGTCGGTGCGCTACGGCGACGGCAAGGGCGCGCGGGTGATCGCCCAGGCGGTCGTGGCCGGCCCGGTGTTCCGCGACCGGCCCCACGTCGACGTGCTCATCTCCGAGGGCCTGCGCCCGGTGTTCGCGCGGCTCACCACGGACCAGGCCCGGGCCGTCGCGGCGCTGCTCGCCGAGGCCGCCGAGCGGGCGGACGCGGAGGGCACCGAACCCGCGTGAGCCTGCGGATGCCGGTCCCCCGCGGTGGATCGGGCGTCCCGGCGCCCCTATGGTGGCCGGGATGACGCCCCGTCGACTGACGGACCTCCCCGCCGGAGCGCTGGCCCGCGCCCTCTTCGAGGCCATCCCGGACGGCGTCCTCGTGCTGGACGCCGAGGGCATCGTGGTGGACGCGAGCGAGACGCTCTGCGCCATGCTCGGCTACCCGCGCGACGAGATCATCGGCCGGGCCCCGCCGCACCCCTGGTGGGTGGACGGGATGCTGCCGCTCGAGTCGCGGCGCTTCAGCGCGGGCGCGGCCCGCCAGGCGCCCGCGGTGCTCGTGCGCCGCGACGGCACGACGATGCCCGCGACGGTCCGCACCGTCGGGCTCGGCGGCGCCGCCGACGGCGGGGGCACGGTCGTCGTGGTGGGGCAGACGCCCACCGCGCCGGGGCTCCCCCCGGGCGACGAGAGCTACCGCGCCGTGGTCGCCGCCGTCCACGAGGGCGTGGTGGTCCACGGGCGCGACGGGCGCATCGTCTCGGCCAACCCGAGCGCCGAGCGCATCCTGCGCGTGCCCGCCGACGAGATCGTGGGCCGCGACTGGGCCCACTGGGAGGCCGTGCGCGAGGACGGGTCGCCGATCCCGCCGCACGAGAACCCCTCCACCGTCGCCGCCCTGACCGGCCGGCCGCAGGTCGACGTGGTGATGGGCATCCGCACGCCGGACGGGGAGACGCGCTGGATCGCGGTCAACGCCGAGCCGGTCGCCGGCCCGGACGGGGACGTCGTCTCGGTGGTGGCGAGCTTCTCGGACGTCGCGGTGCGCCGCCGTCGCGAGGAGATGGTGAGCCGCCTCGGCCGCATCCTGGAGCAGTCGCGCGACGAGGTGCACGTCTTCGACTCGCGGACCCTGCGGATCGTCCAGGCGAACCGCGCGGCCGTGACGAACACCGGCTACGCGATGGCCGAGCTGCACACGATGACCCCGCTGGAACTGCTGCCCGAGCTCGATCCGGACGCCTTCGCCTCGATCGTCGAGCCGCTGCGCACCGGGGACGTGGAGCGGGTGCAGTTCGAGACGATCCACCGGCGCCGCGACGGCTCGACGTACCCGGTCGAGGTGCGGATGCAGCTCGTCGGCTCGGAGTCGCCCCCGGTCATCGCCGCCGTCGTGCTGGACATCACCGCCCGGCACGCCGCCGAGCAGGAGCTGCGGGGCCGGGAGGCCGAGAACCGGCGCCTGGCCGACGAGCAGGGCGCGCTGCGCCGGGTGGCGACCGCCGTCGCCCTGGAGGACGACCCGCAGTCCGTGTTCGACCTCGTGTGCGAGGAGGCCGTGCGGCTGCTGGGCGCCGCGTCCGGCGGCCTCGTGCGCTTCGAGAGCGGGCGCACGGCCGCGGCCGTCGGCGCCTGGTCCGTGCCGAACTCGCCCGCCACCTTCGCCGACGGCGAGTCGCTGGACGGCGAGGGGATGGCCGGGCTCGTGGCCCGCAGCGGCCGCGCGGCGCGGATCGACGTGCGCCAGGACGAGGACGGCCGCCACGACGTCTCGGTCGCGGCGCCGGTGCGCGCCGGCGAGCGCCTGTGGGGCGCGATCGGCGTGAGCGGCATCCCCCGCGAGCGGGCGGGCGCCGACTCCTCCGAGCGGCTGGGCCGGTTCGCCGAGCTCGTGGGCATCGCCGTCTCGACCGCCGAGGCGCGCGCCCGGCTGGCCGACCTGGCCGCCACGGACCACCTCACCGGGCTCGCGAACCACCGCACCTTCCAGGAGCGGCTCGTGCAGGAGGTCGTGCGCGCGTCCCGCCACGGGCGGCGGTTCTCGCTCGTGCTGCTGGACGTCGACCACTTCAAGCGCGTGAACGACGACCTCGGCCACCAGGTGGGGGACGCCGTCATCCGCGAGGCCGCCACCCGCCTCGGCGCCCTGGCGCGCGCCGGGGACCTGATGGCCCGTGTGGGCGGCGACGAGTTCGCCTGGCTCATGCCGGAGACCGGCGGCATGGAGGCGTGGCGCGCCGCCGACCGCGCCCGCGAGGCGATCTCCGCCGAGCCCTTCCCCGGCGTCGGGACGCTGACGATCTCGGCCGGCGTCTGCGACCTGGACCAGGCGCCGCAGCACTCCGAGCTCTTCCGCCTGGCCGACGGCGCCCTCTACTGGGCGAAGCAGCACGGCCGCGACGTGGCGTTCCTCTACTCGCCCGAGGTCGTGGAGGTGCTCTCGGACGCCGAGCACGCCGAGCGCCTCACGCGCCTGCAGGCCCTCCAGTCGATCCGCGTGCTGGCCCGCGCGGTGGACGCCAAGGACCCCTCGACGCGCCAGCACTCCGAGCGCGTCTCCGAGGTGGCCCGCGTGCTCGCCGGCGCCCTCGGCTGGTCGCCGGACGACGCATCGGCCCTGCGCGACGCCGGCCTCGTGCACGACGTCGGCAAGATCGCCGTGCCCGACGCGATCCTCTTCAAGCCGGACCGCCTCACGGACGCCGAGTTCACCCGCGTCCGCGCCCACGCGGCCCTCGGGGCCGAGATCGTCGCCGACGTCCTGTCGAGCGCCCAGGTGGCCTGGGTGCGCGGGCACCACGAGCGGTGGGACGGCGCCGGCTACCCGGACGGGCTGTCGGGCGACGGCATCCCCGAGGGCGCCCGGATCCTCACCCTCGCCGACGCGTGGGACGTCATGACGTCGGCGCGCCCATACGGCGAGCCGCTCTCCCGCGAGGACGCCCTCGCCGAGTGCCGCGACTGCTCGGGGCGCCAGTTCTGGCCGGCCGCGGTGGCCGCGCTCGAGCGCCTGGTGGCCGACGGGGACCTCCCCGACGGTCCCCCTCCCGCGCCGTAGTGCTCCGCCAGCAAGTGCCGTATGGGTTTCGCGAGCGAATCGCCCGCGAGGCAAGGACGCAGATCCTCGGCGATAGCGGTGTCCTATCGCCGAGGTCGAGGACGCCGCCTCGCGATGCGATGCAGCCGCGAAACACCACGGGACTTGCTGGGCGGAGCACCCAGGGGCGGGGCCCCGCCGGGGTGGGGTAGGTTCGCCACACCGCGACGAGGGGGGAGCGATGGACCTGAGGGGCAACTCCGTCACCTGGCTCGGCCACGGCACCTGGTTGTGGCAGACCAGCGAGGGCAAGCGTCTCCTGATCGACTGCTGGCTCGAGGGCAACCCGGCCACGCCGGACGCCTACAAGGACCCGGCGGCGCTCGGGCTGGACGGGATCCTCATCACGCACGGCCACTTCGACCACATCGGGCAGGGCGGGTCCGAGGCCCTGCGGGCGATCCAGGGCAGCGGGGCGGCCACGTTCGCCCAGTTCGAGGTCGCCGCCTACCTGGGCGGCAAGGGCGCCGAGGTCACCGGCTTCAACGTGGGCGGCGCCGTCGAGGTGGCGGGCGTCCAGGCCACGATGGTGCAGGCGAACCACTCGAACGGCATCACCGACGACGACGGCTCGATGGCCAACGCCGGCGTCGCCGCGGGCTACATCCTGACGTTCCCGGACGGCCTGGTCGTGTACCAGGCCGGCGACACGGACGTCTTCGGCGACATGTCGCTCATCGGCGACATGTACGCGCCGGACGTGAGCGTCCTGCCGATCGGCGACTTCTACACGATGGGTCCCGAGGGGGCGGCGGTCGCCGTGCGCCTGCTCGGCGCCACCCAGGTGCTCTGCGGCCACTTCGGCACGTTCCCGGCGCTGCCGGGCACGCCCGCGCGGCTGCGCGAGCTCGTGGGGGACGGCGTGGACGTGCCGGACATCTCCCCGGGCGACTCCTTCGGGGGCTGATCCGGCGGCGACGTGGCGCTACCGGCCCTCCGCCTCGCCGCGGAGGGCCGGCAGGGCCCCGTCCACGACGGCGTCCACGAAGTCCTGGCCCACGGCCTCGCGGCACACCAGGGCCCGGTAGAAGAGCGGCCCGGCGAGGATCGCCGAGGCGTCGTCCATGTCGAGGTCCGCGGGGAGCTCGCCCCGCGCGATGCCGCGCGCGAGCGAGTCCGTGAGGGGCCGGCGCCGCTCGGCGATGGTGGCGGCGTGGAGCCGGGCCAGCTCGGGGTCGCGCCCGGCGGCGTCCAGCAGAGAGCCCATCGCGGCGGCCCAGTCGGGGGCGCGCAGCTTGGCGGCGAGGCCCCCGAGCACGAGGCACAGGTCCTCGCGCACCGAACCGGTGTCGGCGTCGTCGCCGGGCGGCCCGGAGCAGACGCCGAAGGCCTCGACGAGCAGCGACGCCCGGCTCGGCCAGTGGCGGTAGATCGTGGTCTTCGCCGCGCCCGAGCGGGCGGCGACGGCCTCGATGGTGACGCCCGAGAATCCCTCCTCGGAGATCAGGTCGGCGCAGGCGTCGAGGATCGCCGTCCTCGAGCGCATCACGCGCGGATCCGTTCGCACCTCGTCCCCTCTCCCGGTGACGCCGGGGTGACGTGGCACCCCTTGCGCCTTTCGCTACGCAGGCGTATCGTTCCGCGCCTCCGCTACGAGAGCGTAGCGGAACCGCACCCCCTCGTCATGCGGAGGACCCCCCTGTGAGCTCGACCGCGTCACGCAAGTGGATCGCCCTCGTCCTGCTGTGCGCCACCCAGTTCCTGGTGGTCCTGGACGTCGCGATCGTCAACGTCGCCCTGCCGTCGATCCAGACGGCGCTCGACTTCTCGCAGGAGGACCTCCAGTGGGTCGTGAGCGCGTACACGCTCACGTTCGGCGGCCTGCTGCTGCTCGGAGGCCGGGTGGCCGACCTGCTCGGGCGCCGGCGGGTCTTCATGGCCGGCCTCGTGCTGTTCTCGGTGGCGTCGCTGGCCTGCGGGCTGGCGCACACCGACGCCTTCCTGATCGCGGCGCGCGCCGTGCAGGGCGTGGGCGCGGCGATCATCTCCCCGGCCGCCCTCTCGATCCTCGTCACGACCTTCGAGGAGGGGCCGGAGCGGAACAAGGCCCTCGGCATCTGGGGCGCCATCGCCGGCATCGGCGGCGCGGCCGGCGTGCTGTTCGGCGGCATCCTCACCGACTGGCTCGGCTGGGAGTGGATCTTCTTCGTCAACGTCCCCATCGGCCTCGCGGTCGTGGCCCTCGTGCCGCGCTACATCGAGGAGTCCCGGGCGGAGGGCGTGGACCGCAACTTCGACGTCCTGGGGGCCATCACCGCGACGGCCGGCCTCTCGCTGCTCGTCTACGCGCTGGTCAACACCGACTCCGCCGGCTGGGGGTCCGGGGAGACGATCGGCCTCCTCGCGGGCGCGGCGGCCCTGATCGTGGCCTTCATCGTCATCGAGACGCGGGCGAAGGCGCCGCTCATGCCGCTCGGCATCTTCCGCCTGCGCAACCTGACCGGGGCGAACATCGTGGGCCTGCTGCTCGGGGCGGCGATCTTCTCGATGTTCTTCTTCCTGTCGCTCTACATGCAGCAGGTGCTCGGCTACTCGGCCCTCAAGTCGGGCTTCGCCTACCTGCTGGTGGCGGTCGTGATCATCCTCGCGGCCGGTGCGTCACAGGCGCTGGTGACGAGGTTCGGCGTGAAGGTGATCCTCGCGATCGGGATGGTGCTGCTGACGGCCGGCCTGCTGTGGTTCACGCAGATCGAGGTCGGCGGCTCCTACCTGGTGAACCTCGTCCCCGGCTTCATCCTGGCGGGCATCGGCCTGGGCTTCGCGTTCGTCCCGGTGTCCATCGCCGCCCTGCAGGGCGTCACGTACCACGAGGCGGGCGTGGCGTCGGGGCTCATCAACACGTCGCAGCAGATCGGCGGCGCGCTGGGCATCGCGATCCTCTCGACCATCGCCACCACCCGCACGGAGAACCTCATGACGGACGCCGGTGGCTCGTCGTCGGCGCTGCCGGGCGCCCTGACCGAGGGCTTCCAGTACGCGTTCGCGGTCGGCGCGGGGATGGCCGTGATCGGCCTCATCGCGACGCTGGTCTTCCTGGACCGGAACGTGAAGCCCGAGGAGGGCGCCGTCCCCGCGGTCTAGTGCGCGGGCGCGGGGGGCGGTGAGGGGGGCCCGGCCTCGGACCAGAGGTCGGGCTCCAGGTAGATGACCCGCGCGATCGGGACCGCCTCCCGGATGCGCCCCTCCGTCGCGTTGATGGCCTCGGCGATCGCCGCGGCCGTCATCGACGGGGACAGCTCGATCTTGGCGGCCACGAGCAGCTCGTCGGGGCCGAGGTGCAGGGTCCGCATGTGGATGAGCCGGGTGACGCCGGGGGTGCCCTCGATCTGCGCCCGGATCTCCTCCTGCTGCTCGGCGGTCGCCGACTCGCCGATGAGCAGGCTCTTCATCTCGATCACGAGGATGACCGCGATCGTGACGAGCAGGAGGCCGATCATGAGCGTGGCGGCGCCGTCGAAGCGGGGCTCGTCCGTCACGAGCGCCAGCGTGATGCCGGTGAACGCGAAGAGGAGCCCGAACAGCGCCCCCAGGTCCTCCAGCAGCACCACCGGCAGCTCGGGGCTCTTGGAGCGCCGGATGTAGGTCACCCAGGAGTTGCGGCCCTTGAACGGGCGCGCCTCACGGATGGCCGTGCGAAGGGAGAACGCCTCCAGCACGACCGCGACGCCCAGGATGCCGAGCGCGACGGCCGGCGACGAGATCTCGTGCGGGTGGCGCAGCTTCTCGATGCCCTCGTAGACCGCGAACAGGCCGCCGACGCTGAACAGCACGAGCGCCACCACGAACGACCAGAAGTAGCGGTCGCGCCCGTACCCGAAGGGGTGCTCCTCCGTCGGGGCCCGCCGGGCCGTGCGGCCGCCCAGCAGCAGGAGGCCCTGGTTGGAGGTGTCGGCCAGGGAGTGGATCGACTCGGCCAGCATCGACGAGGCCCCGGTGATGAGGAACCCGACGAACTTGGCGATCGCGATCCCGAGGTTCGCGAAGAACGCGGCGAAGATGGCCTTCGTGCTGCCCTCGTGCACCGCGCCTCCCGTGACCCGCCGCCGGACCGCGGCATGTTCTCACGCGGGCGGCGGCTCCGGCGCCGCGAACCGGCGCTCCGACGGCGGCAGGCCGGCGAGGGGCTCGAGGGCGCCCATCAGGGGGCCGAGGCCGGGCCGGCCGCGCGGGTCCGGGGCGAGGCAGGCGCCGATGAGGTCGGCGAGGGCCCCGGGCACCCGGCGCAGGCGCCGCACCGGCGCCGGGGGGCCCTCGAGCTGGGAGTACCGGCGCCGCGGCGGGCCGCCGGAGGTGCTGGTGGAGGCGGACGCCGTCGTTGCCCCGTCCGGGGGGTCCGGGTCGAAGGCCGCCTGCCCGGTGACCGCCTCGTAGAGGGTGACCCCCAGGCCCCAGACGTCGGCCTCGGGGCCAACCACGCCGCCCCGGGCCTGCTCGGGCGCCATGTAGCACCAGGTGCCGACCCCCGCGGGGCAGCGCCCGGGCCGCCGGGCCACGCTCATGTCGATGAGCTTCGCGCGGCCGGCCTCGGCCACGACGTTCCCGGGCTTCAGGTCGAGGTGGAGCCACCCCTGCACGTGGAGGTACCGCAGGGCCGAGGCGAGATGGAGCCCGAGGTGCGCGATGTCGCGCACCGGCATGCGCCGCGGCTCGGCCTCCTCGATGAGCGCGGCCAGGGTCGCCCCCGTCAGCGTCTCCATCACGACGACCGGGGGCGGGCCGGGCGCGACCTCGTACCCGCGCACGATGTGGGGGTGCGACAGCCGCCGGATGAGGCGCCCCTCGGCCATGAGCCGCCGGCCCGCCGCGCGGTCGTCCGCCCGGTCGGGGCGCAGCGTCTTGAGGATGCAGCGCGACGCGCGCCCGGCGCTCCAGGCGTCGTAGACGTCGAGCGTCCGGCCGCGCGCCAGGTGGGCGATGACGGCGTACCCGGGCACCGGCTCGGCGCCCGGGGGCAGGGGAGGCGGGCCGTCGGGGGTCACGCCGCCTCCTCCCGCGGCGCGGGGACGGGGGCGCCGAGCAGCGCCGCGTAGGCGCCGCCCCGGGCGGCCAGCTCATCGTGCGTGCCCATCTCCGCGATCCTCCCACGGTCCATCACGACCACCCGGTCCGCATCGCGCGCGGAGGTGAGGTCGTGCGAGATGACGATGGCCGCGCGGCCCCGGGCGAGCGCGCGCAGCGGGCCGGCCAGGCGCCGGCGGGTCTCCTCGTCGAGGCCGGTGGAGGGCTCGTCGAGGATGAGGACGGGGGCGTCGCGCACGAGGGCGCGGGCGATCGCCACGCGCTGGCGCTGCCCGCCGGACAGGTTGCGCCCCCGGGCGTCGAGCATCGTGTCGTAGCCCTCCGGCAGCGCGCGCAGGAAGTCGTCGGCGCCGGCCGCGCGGGCCGCCGCGGCGATGGCGTCGTCGTCGGCCCCCGGCCGCCCGATCGCGATGTTCTCGCGGGCGGTGGCCTGCAGGATGAGCGTCTCCTGCAGCAGCACGGCCACGGAGTCCCGCAGCGAGGTGAGGGTGAGGTCGCGCACGTCGTGGCCGTCCAGGTGCACCGACCCCGTGTCCGGGTCGTGGAGGCGCAGCACCATACGGGCGAGCGTGGACTTGCCCGCCCCGCTCGCCCCGACGACGGCCACGGTCTCGCCCGGCGCCACGCGCAGGCTCACCCTGTCGAGCGCCGGCCGGTCGGCCCCGGGGTAGGTGAAGGTCACGTCGCGCAGCTCGAGGTGCCCGCGCGGGTCGCGCAGCGCCGTCGCGTCCGGGCGCTCGGTGACCCGTGGCTCCTCGTCCAGCAGCTCGATCACGCGCTCGGCGCCCGCCGCGGCCGAGAAGACGGCGTTGGAAAGCGAGGACAGCTCGCGCACCGGCCCGAGCATCTGGGTGAGGTAGGCCAGGAACACGAGCAGCCCGCCCACCGTGAGGCGCCCCTCCGTGACCGCCCAGGTGCCGAGGCCGATCACCAGGAGGGCGGCGGCCAGCTCCAGCAGGTCCATGATCGGGGTGAACAGGGCCCGGATGCGCGTCGAGGCGAGCTCGGCCTCCATGATGCCGTGGCCCTCCTCGCGGAAGCGCCCGAGCTCGGCGTCCTCGCGGTTGTAGGCCTGGGCGAGCGCCAGGTTCGACAGGCCCTCCTCGGTCACCGCGCCCAGCGAGCCGCTGCGCCGCCGCGCCTCCCGGGCCGCGCCCCGGATGAGCCGGGAGAACGAGCGGGCGGTGAGCCAGAACAGCGGGGCGATGACGAGCGCCACCGTGGCGAGCGTCCACTCCAGGTACACGAGGGCGCCCGCGAAGAAGAGGATGCGCACGATCGCGGACAGGAACTCGGCGAACCCGGCCACGGCCAGGGTCTCGATGGCGGCGACGTCGCCGGTCATGCGGCTCACGAGGTCGCCCGCGCGGCGCTTGTCCAGGTCGCCGCCCGAGAGCCGCTGCACGTGCCGGAACAGGCGCGTGCGCAGGTCCAGCACGAAGCGCTCGCCGATCCAGGCCGCCAGGTAGGAGTCGCCGAAGCCGAGCAGGGCGCCGAGCAGGGTGAGCCCGACGTAGGCCGCGGCGATGGCGGGCAGCGGGCCCAGGTCGCCCGGGATGAGCACGTCGTCCACCACGAGCTTGAAGAGGTAGATCTCGACGGTCTCGATCGCGGGGATGACCACCGCGAACACGAGGCTCAGGAGGATCCACCCGCGGTAGGGCCGCACGTCGGGCCAGAAACGGCGCAGGATGACGCGCAGCGGCAGCCGCGGCGCGGCGGCCACGACCTCGGGGCCGCGGCCCTCGGGCACGAGGGCGCGGCGCAGGCGGGCGCGGAGTCGGGTCAACGGGCGGTGACGGGGGCGGACGCGACGACGGCCCCGCCGGGTGGCGGGGCCGTCGCGTGGCGTGGTCCGGTGTCCGGGGCCTAGGTGGTCCGGCGCCGGCGGCGGACCCGGCGGCGCGGCTTGCGGCGCCGCCGGCGCCGGCGGGGCGCGTCCGAGTTCGAGTTGGAGTTCGAGTCGGCCCCGTAGCCTCGGGACGCGGGGATCAGTGCGGTGAACTTGGCTGCCATGACGGTTCCTCTCCAGGTCGTCGTCAACGGGATGACGAGGACCCTAGGAGCGGTCCGTGAGCCCTCCATGAGGCCCCGATGAGACCCTTCTCACCCTCCGGCGAGCACCGCCAGGGAGTCCGCGTCGGGCACGTGGATCCACCCCTCGCGGGCGGCGCGGGGCGCGGTCTCGGGCGGCGCGGGGGCCGTGCGGCCGAGGGCCGCGGCCCGGGCCACGAGCGCGCAGACGAGGGCGTCCAGGACGTCGTGGCTCCCCACGCAGGCCGCGCGGCCGCCCCGGCCCAGGGCCAGCCACGGCGCCTGCGCGCGCAGGCCGTCCACGATCTCCTCGCGCAGCCGCCGGCCCGCGGCCGTCGCCGCCTTGTAGCCGCGGGCGGGGAGGTCCCAGCGCACGAGGGCCGCCGCCGGGTACACCTCGGCCACCGGGCCCACGCCGTCGCGCCTCACCTCGGCGCCCCGCCGGGCCATGCCGTCCAGCAGCAGCGCCGCCCGCATGGCGGTCACCCCGATGCGGTCCGAGGACACCGACAGGGGCGTCACGCCGATCGCGGCCACCACGGCCTCGTCCGTCGCGCGCAGGCGCAGGGAACGGCGGAAGGCCGCCGGGTCGAGGGCGTCCCGCCCGGGCCAGGGCGCCCCGGCGGCGTGGGTGCCGACGGCCTCGACGAAGGCGTCCGGCCAGCCGAGCGGGCAGTCGATCCCGGTCTTGTCGGCCGTCGCCGCGAGGCTCCAGATGTCGCCATCGCCGGCCCCCGCGTCCATCTGCTCGACCGAGGCGCGGCCATCCGTCCAGCCGATGACGCAGACGGCGGTCCCCTTCGGCTCCGCGGCCAGGTCGATCCCGAGGGTCCTCATATGTGCAGCTCCTCCGGTTGCAGCTCGCCCCCGTCGAACCGGGCGCCGGACAGGGCGGCGGCGGACGGGAAGGTGCGGTGGGCCCCGGTCTCCATCAGCTCGGCCAGCGCCAGCCCGGCCGCCCAGGACTGCATGACGCCGCGGCCCGAGAACGAGTGGATCTCGAAGGCGCCCTCCCGGCCGGGCACCGCGCCGAGCAGCGCCGAGTTGTCGGGCGACAGCTCGTACAGCCCGGTCCAGCCGCGCAGGTGCTCGAGGCGGTCGAACGCGCTCACCCGGTGGGCCAGCCGCGGCCAGATCTCCCGCTCGAAGAACGCGCGTCCCTCGTAGTCGAAGGAGTACGCGGGCGGGTCGCCTGGCGGGGAGTAGCCGGCCAGGAACATCCCGTCCGCCTCGTGGTGCAGGTAGACGTCGCTCGCGTCCACGATCATCCCGTCGTGGGACAGGTCGACGTCGCGTGTGCCGACGACGCAGATCTGCCGGGGCACCGCCCGGCAGGGCACGGGGACGCCGATCAGATCGGCCACGCGCGACGCCCACGGCCCGGCGGCGTTCACGAGCCGCCCGCACGCCACCTCGGTCACCGCCCCCTCGGGCGCCCCGCCGCGCAGCGCCGCGTCGGCGCCCTCGGCGTCCACCGTGGTGAGCGAGGCGCCGGTCACCCGGCCGTCCTCGGTGCGGACCGCGGTCAGCAGCAGCCGGTCGAGGAAGAGGACGCCGGCCGCCCGCGCCCGCTCCCGGTACAGCTCGCGCACGGCGTTCGGATCCACGAGGCCGTCGTGGGGGGAGAAGGTCGCGCCGGCGAGGTCGTCGAGGCGGTCGATGAACGGCCAGCGCCGCCCCACCTCGGCGGGGGTGAGCAGCTCCACGTCGCGGCCGAAGCGGTTCTGCAGGGCCACGTGCTCGCGCGCCTCCGCCCACCGCTCGGGGCCGTGCAGCCAGAGGTAGCCGCGCTGCCGCAGGGCCACCCGCTCGCGGTGCCGCGCGAGCTCGTCGATCGTCGCGGCGCACAGCTCCACGTTGACCGGCCGCCACCAGGTGGCGCGCACCCCGCCGGCGTTGAGCTGCGACGAGGACCGGGCGCCGGCGAGGTCCGGGTCGGCCACCACCACGTCCCGCGCGCCCATCTCCGCCAGGTGCATCGCCAGCGCGCTCCCGGCGAGCCCCGCGCCCACGATCAGCGTCCCGGCGGCGTCCACGCCCCTTCTTACCCCATAGGGCCGCCGGCGGCGCAGGGGCGGGGGAGAGGGGGAGGGGTCGCGGGGGAGGGGGAGGGGGTGAGAAAAGAGGGGCGGGGGAGGGGGTGGAGGACTGGAAATCCCTGCAGAAAGGCCGATAGTGGCGCGCATGACCGCCCTCCGGCCCACCCCTGTCCGCGGCCTCCTGCTGCTCGTCGCGGGCCTCGCCATCCTCCTCACGACCGGCCTCGGATCCGCCTCCGCGGCGACCGTCACCGTGCGTGCGGGCGACACCCTGAGCGCCATCGCCGCGCGCAACGGCGTGAGCGTCCCCGCGCTCGCGGCCGCCAACGGCATCGCGAACCCGAACGTGATCGTCGCCGGCCGCCGGCTCACGATCCCGGGCACCGGCGGCGGGGGCGCGACGGCGCCCGCGCCGGCCACCCCCGCGACGCCCGCGACCCCGGCGACGCCGGCGACCCCCTCGGGCGGGAGCGGGCGGACGCACGTCATCCGGTACGGCGACACGCTCAGCGCGATCGCCGCGGCCAACGGCACGACCGTCGCGGCCATCGTGCGGGCCAACGGCATCGCCGACCCGAACAACGTGCCGGTCGGCCGGCGCCTCACGGTCCCGGGCGGCGGTGGTGGTGGCGGCACCCCGGCCACCGTGCCGGCGGGCATGACCCCGGTGGACGGCCAGGGCTCCGCGCCGTCGGGCGGCGGCACCCCGGCGGCCTCGCGTGGCGGCTACACGGTCCGGTCCGGTGACACCCTCTCGGGCATCGCCGCGCGCCACGGCACGACGGTCGCGGCCATCGTCGCCCTCAACGGCATCCGCGACCCGAACAACGTGCCGGTCGGCCGCCGACTCTCGATCCCCGGCTCCTCACCGTCCGCGTCCTCCGGCGCCCCGACCTCCCCGGTGCGCGTGGCCTCCCTCCTGCAGGACGCCGCCGCGCGCCACGGGGTCGACCCGGCCCTGGCGCGCGCGATCGCCTGGCAGGAGAGCCGCTGGACCCAGTCGGCCCGCTCGTCCGCCGGGGCGATCGGCGTGATGCAGCTCATGCCGGCCACGGCGAAGTGGCTCGGCTCGTCGGTGCTCGGCCGCCGCCTCGACCCCACGCAGCTCGAGGACAACATCGAGGGCGGCGTCGCCTACCTCTCCTGGCTCCAGCGCCAGGGCGCGGACACCCGGACCGTCATCGGCGCGTACTACCAGGGCCTCGCCGGCATGCGGCGCCACGGCCCCTACGCCGACACGAGGGACTACATCGCCAGCGTGCTGTCGTTCAGGGGGCGCGTGTAGAGCGGGCGGCGGCCCGGCGAGAACGGGCTGCGCCCCAGCTCCCGGAAGAGCGCCTCGCCGGTCGAGGCCTCCCGGGCGCGGACCCAGCGGTCGTTGTAGAGGTCGACCAGGCCCACCGCGGCCACGACGCCGCCGAGGATCGCCGCGAGGGACGGCCCGAAGGCGCCCACCAGCGCGACGGCCAGCAGCGCGAGCACCAGGCCGACGGCGCTGCGGCGGTAGGTGCCGGAGGTCGTCTCGACGCGCGAGCCCTCGCCGCGGCCGGCCGGCGCGTCCTTGCGGAGCCAGGCCGTGTTGTAGATCGACAGGCCGCCGATCAGCACGACGACGATCACGAACGGCACCATGAGGCGCACGGCCGACTCGTCGGCGGCGATCAGCGCGGCGACCACGCCGCCGACGCCGATCGCGATCTGGCCGAAGCCGGTGAAGCGCAGCTCGGTGGCGAGCCGCGCGATGGGTCGGCCGGTGGGGCGCTCCGTCACGGGCTGGGATACTGACACACGTGGCACCCGCGACCGGCGACCTGCGCGAGTACCGGGAGCGCCGCGACTTCGGCGCCACTCCGGAGCCGGCGCCCTCCCGCGACGACGGCGGGCCCGGCGGCGCACCCCGGTTCGTGGTGCAGCGGCACGACGCGCGGGCGCTCCACTTCGACCTGCGCCTCGAGGTGGACGGGGTGCTCGCGTCCTGGGCCGTGCCGAAGGGGCCGCCGCTGCGCGAGGGCGCCAAGCGCCTGGCGGTGCGCACCGAGGACCACCCGCTCGAGTACCTCGACTTCGCCGCCGTGATCCCCGAGGGCCAGTACGGCGCCGGCCGCATGACCGTGTGGGACCACGGCACCTGGGAGGAGGAGCTGCGCACCGACGACGAGTGGAAGGTGATCCTCGACGGCGGGATCCTGCGCGGCCACTACCACCTCGTGCGCACCGGGCGGCGGTCCGGCAAGGACGAGTGGCTCCTGTTCCGTTCGGCGAAGGGGCCGCCCGGGCCGGAGGACCCCGGTGCGCGCTTCCGGGCGATGCGGCCGATGCTGGCGGGGGTGGCCGACGCGCCCTTCGACGGGGACGGCTGGGCCTTCGAGCTGAAGTGGGACGGCTACCGGGCGCTGGCGCTCGTGACCTCCGACGCCACCGAGCTGCGCTCGCGCACCGGCCGCGACCTGACGGCCTCCTACCCGTCCCTCGGCGACCTGCGCCGGCGCCTCCTCTGCCAGGAGGCCGTGCTCGACGGGGAGGTCTGCGTGCTCGGCCCGGAGGGGAAGCCCGACTTCAACGCCCTCCAGAACGGCCGCGGCCCGTTCACCTACGTCGTGTTCGACCTGCTCCACCTGGACGGGGAGTGGATCGAGGACCGGCCGTGGCACGAGCGGCGGGCGCTCCTCGCGTCGATCGTCCCGCCCGAGGCGCCGCCGGTGCTCGTGCTGAGCGACCACGTGGAGCGCACGGGGAAGGACCTCTTCGCGCTCGCCGCGGCGCAGGAGCTGGAGGGGGTCATCGCCAAGCGCGTCGGCGCCCCGTACCGGCCGGGCCGCCGCACGCCCGACTGGCTCAAGGTGAAAGCCCGCCGTGAGCTGACCCTGGTGGTGGGCGGGTTCACCGAGGGCGGCGGCTCGCGGCGGGGCCGCGTGGGCGCCCTGCTCGTGGGCGAGCGCGGGGAGGACGGGGGGCTGACGTACCTGTCGCACGTCGGCTCGGGCTTCTCCGACGCCGCCGCCCGCGCCCTCTGGGACCGGCTGCGCGCGCTCGAGGTGGACGACTCGCCCTTCGACGCGCCGGTGCCGCCCTCGCCGTCGGGGGCGGCGCCCCGCTGGGTGCGCCCCGAGCTGCGCTGCGAGGTCGTCTACTCCGAGCGCACCCCGGACAACCGGCTGCGGGCGCCGGTGTTCCACGGCATCGTGGAGCCCGAGGCCGACGCCGGGCCGGACGTCCCGCCCGGCCCGTTCAGCGGCGTGACCGGGGACCGCACCGTCCAGGAGGGCGACCGGCGCATCACGCTCACCAACCTGGACAAGGTCTTCTTCCCACGGGAGGGGATCACGAAGGGCAACGTGCTCGACCACTACCTGCGCATGGCGCCGGTGCTGGTGCCGCACATCGCCGGCCGCCCCATGATCCTCAAGCGCTACCCCAACGGCATCGACGAGGACTTCTTCTTCCAGCACTCGATCGAGGACGGGCCGGGCTGGATGGCGCGGGCCTCCCTGTCGCGCAGCGGCCGCAGCGAGGACAAGCTGAGCCACTACGTCATCGTGGACGACCCCATGGCGCTGCTCTGGCTCGTCAACCTGGGGTGCATCGACCTCAACCCCTGGCAGAGCCTCGCCGCCACGCCGGACGAGCCGACCTTCGTCCTCTTCGACCTCGACCCGGCCGACGGCCTGCCGTACGACCTCGTGGTGGAGACCGCGACCCTCGTGCGCGACGCCCTGGAGGGGCTCGGGCTGCGCGGGTACCCGCGCACCTCCGGCGCGTCGGGCATGCACATCCTGCTGCCGGTGGAGCCGGGGCTCACCTTCGACGACGTGCGGACGTTCGCCCGCGTGGTGAGCGAGGCGCTCGTCGCGGCCCGCCCGGACCTCGTCACCACGGTGACCCAGGTCGCCCGCCGCGGCCCGCGCGTCTACCTCGACCACAACCAGAACGGCCGGGGGCGGTCGATCGCCTCGGTCTACTCGGTGCGGCCCCGGCCCGGCGCCCCCGTCGCGACGCCCCTGCGCTGGGAGGAGGTCGTCCCCGGCCTCTCGCCCCGCGACTTCACGATGGGGGAGGTCGCGCGGCGCGTGGAGCGGGAGGGGGACCTCGCCCTCGGCCTGCTCGAGGACCGCCAGTCGATCACGGACGCCCTCGCGGCGCTGTCGTCCGCGTGAGGGCGGCCCGCGCGGCCGCCTGCGCGCTCCTCGCCTCTGCCGCGCTCGCGGCCCTCGCGGGCTGCGGCGGCGACGACCCGGCGCCGTCGCCCGACCCGGAGCCCCCGGCCCCCGGGTCCGGCCTCTTCGTGGGCACGGGGCCGGGCGGCATCGGCGCCACCCTCGACCTGGAGGGGGACGACCCGGTGGCGGAGATGGTGCTCGACGCCCTGCACGAGCCCGGGGCCACGCGGGGCGAGGACCCGGTGGTCGGGATCGCCTCGGTCGTGAACGACGGCACCCGCCCGCTGCCGGCGCCCTCGTTCGTCGCGGTGCTGGAGGACGGGGGCGCCGCGCCGCTCCAGCCGGCCGGTCTCCTCGTGTCCGCGCGCCTGCCCGCGGCGGCCGCCATCCGGGCCCGCGAGGCCCTCGGGCCGACGCCCCGCACGGTGCCCGCGGGGGGCGCCCGGACGATGTACGTGGTGCTCCGCGGGGCGGCCGCGGGGGACGTCGCGTCGGTGCGGATGGTGGTGGTCCCGGGTGAACCGATCACGATGCGCGCACGTCGCCGGTAGGAGACCGACGGGGGGACGGCGAACAGATGGCGCGTGCCCCCCGACGTCCACGCACTCGCCGAACGGCTCAAGCGCGACTACGAGCGCTTCAGCCCCGCCCAGCAGTCGCTGGCCCGCTACCTGGCGGACCACCTCCCGGACGTCCCCCTGCTCTCGGCCCACGAGGTCGCCCGCGCGTCGCACTGCAGCCCGGCGACGGTCGTGCGGTTCGCGCAGGCCCTGGGCTACGCGGGCTACCCCGAGATGCAGCGCGTCGTGCGCCGGGCCCAGCGCCCCGGCCTGCCGCCGCGCCCCGGCGACCGCCAGCTCGGCCTGCCGCTCTCCCCGGAGGGGATCGAGTCGGCCCTGGCCGCCGAGCGCCTCGCCCTGGACGACGCCGCCGAACGCCTGAACTCGACCGGCCTGGCCCCGATGGTCGCGGCCCTCGCGCCGCGCACGCCGCTCGTCATCGCCGGCGAGGGCCACGCCCGCCCGATCGTGACGCTCATCGAGGAGCGGCTCGCCCGCGCCGGCCGCCCGGTCGCCGCGATCACCTCGCTCGACCCGGCCGCCCGCGCCTGGATGGACGCCCTCGGGCCCGGTGGCGCGGTGCTGGCCATCGCCATCGGCCGTGAGTCGCGGGTCGCGCAGGCCGCCGTCTCCGCCGCGCGCGCCGCCGGGGTGCCGGCGGGCGCCCTCGTGGACTCCACGCTCTCCCCGCTGGCGCGCTCCCCGCTCGCCCGCGTGGTCCCGGCCGACGCCCACGACGGGAACCCGTCGCTCGTGGCGATGGTGGCCGTCGCGCAGGCCCTCGCCGGGGCCCTGTCGCCCTCGCGCGCCCGCGCCGACCTGGCGGCGATCCCCGCCTAGTTTCAGGAGCGGGGCGGGTCAGTCGGTCGCACGATCCGCCGGCTGCAAACCTTCGCGCTCCGGCGTCCGCGTCACCACCGAGGCCCTCCGGGCATCGGCGGTGGCCGCGGCCATCCGGATCACTCGGTTTTCGCGGCGGCTCGCACGACCTTGGTGTCCCGCCCCGCTCCTAGGCCTCCTTCGTCGGCCTCGCGGGGGGCTCCCCGGCGATGACGGCGACCCCGGTGGACGGGGCGCCCGCCACGACGGCCCGCGCCCGCACCGCGAGGGCCAGCGCCAGCCGTGCGTCGGGGTCGTCCAGGCGCCGGCCGAGCAGCGCCTCGATGCGGCCCACGCGGTAGAGCAGCGTGTTGACGTGCACCCCCAGGCGCCGGGCGGCCGCGCGCATGTTCCACCCCTCGGCGATGAGCCCGTCGAGCGTCTCCAGCAGCGGCGCCGCGCCCCCGCGGCCGTTCTCGTCGTGCCGCACCAGCGGGCCGATCCAGTCGTCGGCGAACCGGTCGAGCGTCTCCCGCCGGTCCACGGCGAGCAGGACGCGCTCGATCCCGAGGAGCCGGTAGGAGGCGACCGCGCCCCGCCGCCCCAGGCGGTGGGAGACGCGCAGGGCGCCACGGGCCTGCTCCGCGAGCCGGTAGAGCTCGGCGGGCGGCCCGGCGGCCCCGCTCAGGCCGCAGGAGACGCCGAGGCCGGGCACGAGGGCGCCCGCGGCGTCGCGCAGGCGCTCGGTGAAGGCCTCGGCCGCCGGGGCGTCGCCGAGTCCGCCGACCAGCAGGGCCGCGCCGTCGGGGCGCGCGACGACGACCGCGGTGGCGTCGGCGTCGGTCGCGATCTGCTCGATGGCCCGGGCGAGCCGCTGCCGCACCCCGCGGCCGGCGAGCGCGTGGCCGGCGCGGGCGTCGTCGCCCGCCACCACCAGCACCCAGGCCGGGCCCCGCAGGCGGTGGCCCATGCGGGCGGCCCGCTCGGCGGTGCGCTCGGCCTCGTCCGGCTCCATGCGGGTGGAGATGAGCCCTCCGAGCAGGTCCCCGGAGATGCGCTCCTCGGCGTCGGACGCGGCGCGCTCGCGCACGATCTCCAGGGAGAGCACCGTCGCCCCGTGCTCCAGGGCCTGCCGTGCCCCCGCCCCGCGCGGGCCGGGGGCCGCGCCCACCACGAGGTGCCCCACCGTCTCGTGCCCGGCGCGGAGGGGGATCGCCTCGGTACGGGCGTCCCGCGGGGGCACCGCCTCGCCCACGAGCGGCTCGCCCTCGGGGTCGAGCACCCACACGGGCGCCCCCGCGAGGCGGCTGATCTCCTCGCAGACCGCGGTGAGCCCGGCGCCGTCCAGCACGAGCTCGCTCAGGAGGCGCCGCGCCTCCTCGGAGCGGCCGAGCTCCGCGACCTCGCGCTCGAGGCGCTCCTGCAGGTCGGCGCGGGCGATGACGCCGGCGACCTGGGCGGCGATGGCCGAGAGGAAGCGGACGTCCTCGGGCGTGAACTCCCGCAGCTCGTCCGTCTGGACGTTGAGGACGCCGACGAGCGTCCCCCCGGCCAGGATCGGGACGGAGCACATCGAGACGAACCGGGCCTGGTCGACCCCGTCGAGCCAGCGGAAGCGCGGTTCGGAGCGCACGTCCGGCACCACCGCGGGGGCGCGCTCGGCCGCGGCCCAGCCCGTGACGCCCTCGCCGGGCGCGAGCCGCACGCGGTTGACGCCCTCCTGGGAGAGACCGTTCGTGGCCGTGAGGACCAGGTGCCCGTCCGCCGGGTCCACGAGGTAGACCGAGCAGACGTCGGTCCCCAGGGCCTCCGTTGTCTCGGAGATCACGAGCCGCACCAGCTCGCCCATGCTCGGCGCCGAGGCGGCCGTGAGCGCCAGGCGCTGGAGGAAGGCGATCTCGGGGTCGCGGCTCATCGTGCGGACGCTATTGACGGGCCAGGACGACCTCCAGGGCCGCACGGCCAAGGCTCCCTGGCCCTCCGGACGGGGCCGGAGGGGGTCTCCGGTAGACTGTCCGGCCGGGAACGACGACCGACGAGGGGACCGCGTTGGCAGAGACGAACGGGCGCACGGGCACCACGCGCGTCAAGACGGGGCTCGCCCAGATGCTCAAGGGCGGCGTCATCATGGACGTGACCACGCCCGAGCAGGCGCGCATCGCCGAGGACGCCGGCGCGTGCGCCGTGATGGCGCTGGAGCGCATCCCCGCGGACATCCGCTCCGACGGCGGTGTGGCCCGGATGAGCGACCCCGAGATGATCGCGGGCATCCAGGAGGCCGTGACGATCCCCGTCATGGCGAAGTGCCGCATCGGCCACTTCGTCGAGGCCCAGGTGCTGCAGGCGCTCGACGTCGACTTCATCGACGAGTCCGAGGTGCTCACGCCGGCCGACGAGGCCCACCACATCGACAAGCACGCCTTCACGATCCCCTTCG